>Ga0209382_10002404_pt1 | contig 27331 bp, 25 predicted proteins | sample SoiMetdeltSBSDD5_FD_187599 | JGI IMG/M metagenome (GOLD analysis project Ga0209382, IMG submission 187599) | Bulk soil microbial communities from a Populus tree surrounding site in Tennessee, USA - Soil MetaG P. deltoides SBSDD5 (SPAdes) (version 2) | ecosystem: Environmental > Terrestrial >... | reverse complement strand
CAGCACCGCCGCCTGGTTGAACTGGCGCTGCAGGAGGCGCAGGCGGCTGAGCGAGACCGGGACGATGACATCGATGCCGGGGAGCAGCTCGCGGCCGGCATCGGCCAGCCAGCGACCCAGCAGGGTGCGAGCATCGTGCCGGTCGGCGTATTTCAGCTGGTGCACCAGCGTGCGCATGGCGCCGCTGTAGTGAGCGACGGCTCGCGCCCGGTCGTAGGCCGGTGGGTGGGCCACCGCAGCCGCGCTCACGGTGCGCTCGCCGGTGTCGAAGGGCAGGGGGATGCCGAGAACGTCGCACAGAGGCGGGCGGATGAAGCTCACCTCCCGCCAGCAGGTCGCGCAGAGGAGATGGTGGGCGCCCACGCGGGCGCGGCAGACGAGGCAGCAGGGCGGCACGATCAGGTCGGCGCAGGCGGCAAGTGCAGCGCGCAGGGCCGCCGCAGCACCCTGCAGAACACCGGGCCGCCCCAGCGAACGATCGGGCGGACGACCCGGGGGCGGCGCGGGCATGACCATGGGAACCCCTCCTTCCCCGCCGCGACATGATAGTCTGAGGCGAACAGGAAGGCCACGTTATGTCCGTTCAGCCCATCTTCGACCGGCGCCTGTTGGTCCAGCGCCGGAACCGCGCCGCGGACCGCATCGCCGCGCACGATTTCCTGCTGGCCCGCGTGGCGGACGATCTGGTGGAGCGGCTCAGCGCGGTCAACCGGCGCTTTCCCACTGCGGTGAACCTGGGTGCCTACCACGGGCTGATCGGGCGCCGCCTGCGCCAGCTGCCCGGCATCGATCTGGTGACGGACGTGGAGGCGGCCGGCCGCCTGCTGGACCTGTGCGACGGCCCACGCCTGCAGGCCGACGAGGAGGCGCTGCCGTTTGCCGAACAATCGGTCGATCTCATCGTGTCCGGGCTGGCGCTGCATCTCGTGAACGACCTGCCGGGCGCGCTCATCCAGATCCGCCGGGCGCTCAGGCCCGACGGCCTGCTGCTGGCTGCCCTGCTCGGCGGCGCCTCGCTGACGGAGCTGAGAGCCGCGTTCCTGATCGCCGAGGAGGAGCTGGAGGGTGGTGCCAGCCCGCGCGTCGCCCCGTTTGCCGACGTGCGCGATCTGGGCGGCCTGCTGCAGCGGGCGGGGCTGGCCCTGCCGGTGGCGGATTCCGACACGGTGACCGTCACCTATCGCGATCCGCTGGCCCTGATGCTGGACCTGCGCGCCATGGGCGCCACCAACGCCCTCGCGGAGCGCAGCCGGCGGCCGCTGCGCCGGGCCACCCTGGCGCGCGCCGTCGAGGTCTACCGCGAGCGCTTCGGCCTGCCCGACGGGCGCGTGCCGGCGACGTTCGAGATCGTTACCCTGACCGGCTGGGCGCCGGATCCGAGCCAGCCCAAGCCGCTGCGTCCCGGGTCGGCCACGACGCGGCTGGCAGATGTGCTGGGGAAGGGGGAAGGAATGGGGTCAGACCCCTCGCCTCGAACGTAGCAGCAAGGACACGAGCGCCGGTGGCGAGGGGTCTGACCCCCATCAAAGCAAGTCGCGCAACACGACCTTGAGCGGCTCGTCTGCCGGGGGCATGGCGTAGTCGGCAAGCTTCTGGGCGCGCACCCAGGCCAGCTGCTGGCCCTGTTGCGGTGCGAGGTCGCCCTCCCAGCGCCGGCAGACGAACAACGGCATCAGCAGATGGAACTCGGGGTAGCTGTGGCTGGCGAAGCTGAGCGGCGCGAGGCACTTGGCGGCAACCTCGATGTCGAGCTCCTCCTTCAGCTCGCGAATGAGTGCCGCCTCCGGCGTCTCGCCGGGCTCGACCTTGCCGCCCGGAAACTCCCACAGTCCAGCCAGCGGCTTCCCCGGCGGACGCTTGGCGAGCAGCACCCGCCCGTCGGCATCGACGAGAGCGCAGGCGGCGACGAGGAGGATAGGTGGGGGCATGGGCTCGCGACAGCTCCCTGGCAATGGCGGCGTGTCATGTGCGCCATTCCAGGGTGGGCTGCAAGCGGAACCGCCGGTTCCGATTGGGCGCCTACTTGTAGATCTCCTTTGCGAGGTCGAGGTAGGTCTGTGTCTTGCCGGGCTCCGTCGTGCCCATGCCCTTGGCCTGGGTGAAGGGGCGGATGTCCTCCGGAATGCGCGGCCCCATGTCCTTGGCGGCGGGCCGGAAACCCTCCAGCGCGAACAAGACCTGCTGATCGGGCTCCAGCAGGAAGTTCATGAAGAGACGGCCGGCGTTGGGATGCGGTGCCCCCTTCAGCAGCGACGATCCGAACGGGACGTACGGAACGCCCTCCTGCGGAATGACGACCTTGATCGGCAGGCCTTTCAGCGACTGGTACTCCGAGACATTGAACGGCAGATAGATCGGGAACTCGCCGCGGGCGATGCGGCGGTTGCTCTCGGCGAACACGCGGCTGATCACCGGTTTGTGGGCGGCGATCTTCTCGTGGAAGCCGCGGCCGAGCGTGCGGTAGGTGACCTCGAACCAGACCTGGCCGGCGCCGAGCGCCCGCGGATCGTCGCTCAGGATCTTGCCGGCCCATTTCGGGTCCTCCAGCTCGCGCCAGCTCTTGATGTCCTCCTTGACGAGGTTGGTGTTGACGAGCAGCGCGAAGTTGCCGGCGCTCGCCGGCAGGAACATGCCGTCGTCCACGAGCGGCTCGGCGAGGGTCTTGCCGAGGGGAAGACCGCCATGGGGCTGCAAGGCGCCGTCGGCGGCCTGCAGCGCGCCGCTGGTCGCACCGGTGTAGCTCACGTCGCCGATGAAGCGGCCGGCGGTCTGCTCGGTGCGGATGCGCTCGCGGATCTCGCTGGCGCGGCCGTCAAGCACCTCGACTGCGATGCCGTATTGCTTCTGGAAAGCGTCGCCCAGCTTGCGCACGATCTTGAAGTTGGTGCCGTTGTAGACGACGACCTTGCCGTCCTTCTTGGCCTCGGCGACCACCTTGTCCCAGTCGGACTGAGCCGACGCCCCGCCGACCGCGCCGACCAGCGCCGCCAGACCGGCGACGAGGCTCACAGTCGACCACGCCTTCACGCGCTCCAGGCACACGCCAAGCATCGCTTTCTCCTCCATCGCCCCTGACCATTCTGTAGATGTCCTTCGCAAGATCGAGATAACCCTGCGCCTAGCAACGAGCGCTGCCGCCAGCACAGCAAGGCCTGCGAGCCGTCGGCATGCGCCCGCCTCCCCGCTCCCCTGCGAAATGCGCGCAACATCGGCTCCGTTTCCCCCTCTGCCGCCCCGATCCCCCGTGCGCGTGGGGTCGCCGTTGGCCGGCGATGTGATCCCTTGGCGCCGATGATGGCTGCGCCGGCGCATGGCATCAACCTCTTTCGCGCCCCCAATTTTGACCAAACGAAAATTGACAGGCATACGGCTCCGCGGCGGCAAGCCGGCGACGCTGGCCAACCGGGATGACGGACGCTAGTGTCGTGTCCGAATCTTGAACAATGCCAACCTGAATTTGGGAGGATGCGATGGTGAGGAGAACCACGTTGCGGGTCGCCGTGATGGCCGCCGGGCTGGCGCTGGCCGGAGCGGCGAGCGCGACCGACGTGCGGATGATGACCGGCCCGCAGGCGGGCTTCTGGGTGCCGCTCGGAGGCCAGCTCAAGGACGCCTGGGAGAAGGCGGTGCCCGGGCTCAATGTGCAGGCCCTGCCCGGCGCCGGCATCGCCAACGTCCGCGCCATCCAGGAGGGCAAGGCCGACGTGGGCTTCGCCAACACCATCTCGACAGCCGACGCCGTGGCCGGCACCGGCGAGGCGCCGCTCGACAAGAAGCACGACAAGGTCTGCAACGTCGCGACGCTCTACCCGCAGTACTTCCAGCTGGTCGTCAACGCCGATTCCGGCATCAACACGCTGAAGGACCTCAAGGGCAAGGGCTTCGCCACGCAGGTGAAGGGCAACACGGGCGAGTTGATCGCGCGCCATGTGCTCCGGGTCACCGGCTATACCTATAACGATGTGAAGGCGAGCTTCACCAACAGCTACACCGACAGCGTCGAGCAGATGAAGGACAACCGGATGCACGCCTTCGCGCTCGGCACCGGCATACCGGCAAGCTCGCTCATGGACCTGGCGTCCGCGCGCGACATGAAGCTGATCGACATGGCCGAGATCTACGAGCCCATGCGCAAGATCAATCCCGCCTACAAGCTGGTGACGATCCCGAAGGGCACCTATCCCAAGCAGGATAAGGACGTGCAGGTGATCGGCTACTACACCCACGTCATCGCTGCCTGCTCGCTGTCGGACGAGACCGTCTACAAGATGACTGCGGCGATCCTGCCCAGGAAGGACCAGATGGCCGCGATCTACAAGGAGCTCGATAAGCTCACGGCACAGATCATGGCCCAGGACATCGGTGTGCCGTTCCACGCCGGTGCCGCCAAGTGGTTCAAGGAGAACGGTGTCACGGTGAACTAGCCGCAATGTAGGTTGGGTCGAGCGAAAGCGATGACCCAACCCCAAGAAGAAGAGTCACGCCAAGAGTGTTGGGTCTGCGCTTCGCTTGACCCAGCCTACCCATCAGGACCAAGGGACGGCGGGCAACGCCGTCCCGACCACCAAAAGCGCCCAGGCAGGAAATACCCATGACGACCAGCGCAAACGCTCGGCAATGGCCGCGCAAGCTGACGGCCGCGGTCGCGCTGGCCATGGCGCTCTACCACATCTACGTCATCATCCCGCCGATGGACTTCATCTCGCCGTCACTGCGCGAGGTGTTCCGTGGGCCGCCCACCGACTACATCTTCCGCGCCATTCACCTGCTGTTCGCGATGGTGTTGACGTTTCTCTGGTACCGCCTGCGCTCCCCCACCGACGAGCAGCTCGAGATGCTGACGCCCGAGCAGCGGGCGGAGCACGAGCGCAAGACGGGGCAGCCGAGCCTTATCGACTGGCTGCTGATTGCCGGCAGCGTCGTCTCGATCGGCTACATCTTCGTCTATTACGACTACATCATCGACCGCATCATCTACGTCGATACCATGACGTGGGCTGACATCATCCTGAGCGTCACGCTGATCCTGCTGGTGCTGGAGGGGACGCGACGCGTCCTCGGGCTCTCGCTGTCCCTCACGTGCCTGGCATTCGTGGCGTACGCGTTCCTGTTCACCAGGGTCGAGCCGCTCAGCATGATCGACCAGCTCTACCTCTCCACCGAGGGCATCTTCGGCCAGTCGCTGGCGGTCTCGGCATCCTACGTGATGATCTTCGTGCTGTTCGGCGCCTTCATGGAGCGCACCGGCACCGGTCAGCTGTTCATGGACTTCGCCATGGGCATCACCGGCCATACCGCCGGCGGCCCCGGCAAGGTCTCCGTGGTGTCGTCGTCGCTGTTCGGCACCATCTCGGGCTCCGCCGTCGCCAACGTCATGGTGGACGGGCCCATCTCGATCCCGCTGATGAAGCGCACCGGCTTCAAGCCGCACTTCGCCGCCGCCGTGGAGGCTACCGCCTCCACCGGCGGACAGATCATGCCGCCCATCATGGGTGCCGCCGCGTTCGTCATGGCGGAGTTCCAGGGCGTGAGCTACGCGCAGGTGGTGATCTGGGCTGCGATACCCGCGATCCTCTACTACGTCGCCTGCTTCGCAGCCGTGCATTTCGAAGCCAAGCGGCAGGGCCTCTTGGGCGTGCCGCGCTCCGAGCTTCCCGTGCTCCGCGAGGTGCTGCAGGCACGCGGACATCTGTTCATCCCGGTCACTGGCATCCTGTTCGTCATGTACTCCGGCTACAGCCCACCGCTGGCGGCGCTCACCGGGACGCTGCTGTGCTTCCCGGTGGCGTGGTTCGGACCGGCAGTGGCGTACGTGCTACCGCTGCTGACGGTCCTGCCGGCTCTCCACCCTTCTGTGCCGGCGCTGATCCCCTCCATTTTTGGTCTCGGCCCGGTGGCGGAGGCTGCGGCCTTCACTGCCCTGATCACGCTGTGGTGGTGGGCCGTGCGGGGCAAGGTGGTGCTGCTCAAGATCGACGGTCGCCCCATCGTCAACGCCCTGATCGACGGTGCGAGGAACACCCTGCCCGTGGCCATGGCCTGCGCCGCAGCGGGCATCATCATCGGCGTCACCATCCTCACCGGCTTCGGCATCACCTTCACGCAGTGGGTGGTCACGATTGCTCAGGATGTCCTCCTGGTCGCCCTGATCCTGACGGCGATCGCCGGTATCGTGCTGGGCATGGGCCTGCCGACCACGCCGTCCTACATCCTGATGGCGGCGCTGCTGATTCCTGCGCTGGTGAAGATGGGCGTGGTGGCGCCGGCGGCGCACATGTTCGCGTTCTACTTCGCCATCCTCTCCGCCATCACGCCGCCGATCGCGCTCGCCGTGTTCGCGGCCGCCGGCCTCGCCAGGGCGAACATCTGGGACGCCGGCTGGGCCGCCATGCGGGTCGGGGCGGCCGGATTCATCGTGCCGTTCATGTTCGTGTACGATCCGGCACTGCTCATGATCGGCGACTGGTCGAGCATCGTCTGGCGCTTCGTCCTGTCCAGCGGGGGGATTGGCCTCTTGGCAGCGGGCCTGCACGGCTACCTCATCCGATCGATGTCGGCGTGGGAGCGCGGCGTCGCCATCATCGGCGCGATCCTGCTGGTGGTTCCGGCGTTCTGGGCTGACCTCGCCGGCCTCGCGGTGGCGGCGGCGCTCGTCGCGTTCCAGCTTGTGAGTGCCCGCGGCCCTGCGCCCGCGCCGGCGTCGGTGGGCGCTGCGGCTGCGCATCGCCGGGAGGGCCCGGGCACATGAGCCCTCGCAGAAGGAATCCCGAGGACCTGCGCTCGCACCGCTGGCTCGGGGTGCAGGATCTGCGCTCCTTCGGCCACCGCTCGCGCCTGCGGCAGATCGGCTACGATGCCGAGGACTGGCGCGGCAAGCCGGTGATCGGCATCGTCAACACCTGGAGCGATATCAACCCCTGCCACGCCCACCTCCGCGCCCGTGCGGAAGACGTGAAGCGCGGCGTGCTGCAGGCCGGCGGCTTCCCCATCGAGCTGCCGGCGTTGTCGCTGTCCGAGCCGTTCGTCAAGCCCACTACCATGCTCTACCGCAACCTCCTGGCGATGGAGACGGAGGAGCTGCTCCGCTCCCATCCCATCGACGGCGCGGTGCTGCTCGGCGGCTGCGACAAGACCACGCCGGGGCTCGTCATGGGCGCCATCTCCATGGGCCTGCCGGCCATCTACTGCCCCGCCGGGCCGATGCTGCGGGGCAACTGGCGCGGACAGACCCTGGGCTCGGGCTCGGACGTGTGGAAGTACTGGGACGAGAAACGCGCCGGCAATATTACCGAGGCCGACTGGGCCGAGATCGAGAACGGCGTGGCGCGCTCGTTCGGCACCTGCATGACCATGGGCACCGCCGCCACCATGATGGCCATCGCCGAGGCCCTGGGGCTGGCGCTGCCGGGCGCCTCCTCCCTTCCGGCCGCTGACGCCGGCCACCCGCGCATGTGCGCCCAGGCCGGCCGGCGCATCGTCGAGATGGTGTGGGACGACCTGACGCCGGATCGTATCCTCACCCCCGCCGCCTTCCAGAACGCCATCGCCGTGCATATGGCCATGGGCGGCTCCACCAACGCCATCATCCACGTCGTTGCCATGGCCCGCCGGGCCGGCATCGCCCTGTCGCTCGACGACTTCGACCGCATCTCGCGCCAGGTGCCGGTGATCGCCAACGTGCGTCCCTCGGGCGCCCACCTGATGGAGGACTTCTTCTATGCCGGCGGCCTTCCGGGCCTCATGAAGCTGCTCGGCGACCGCCTGGACGGCAATGCGCTCACCGTCAACGGCCGCACCGTGGGCGAGAACATCGCCAGGGCTCAGGTGTTCCACCCCGATGTCATCCGCTCCCTCGACAAGGCGATCTACGGCGAGGGCGGCACGGCGGTGCTGAGGGGCAATCTCGCCCCGCGCGGCGCCGTCATGAAGCCTTCCGCCGCCGAGCCGCGCCTGCGCCAGCACCGCGGGCCGGCCATTGTGTTCCGCGACTACAACCACATGGCGGCCGAGGTGGAGCGCGACGATCTCGACGTGACCCCGGACCACGTCCTCGTGCTGCAGAACGCCGGCCCCAAGGGCGGGCCGGGCATGCCGGAATGGGGCATGCTGCCGATCCCGGCGAGGCTCGTGCGCGCCGGCGTGCGCGACATGCTGCGCATCTCCGACGCCCGCATGTCCGGCACCAGCTACGGCGCCTGCATTCTCCACGTGGCGCCGGAGAGCTTCGTCGGCGGTCCCCTGGCCCTGGTTCAGACCGGCGACGAGATCGAGGTGGACGTGGCCCAGCGTCGACTCCATCTCCACGTCCCCGACGAGGCGTTGGCGCGCCGCCGCGTCGCCTGGGTGCCACCCGCACCCCGCTACGAGCGCGGCTACGGCCGCATGTTCCAGGAGCACATCGGCCAGGCCGACTCCGGCTGCGACTTCGACTTCCTGGAGCACGGCGCCCCCGTGCCGGAGCCGGAGATTCATTGAGCGACTATTCGCTCACCCCGAAATCCCGATAGGAGAGCGAGCCCGCCGGACTCTCCGTGTCGCGATATTTCCCGTTGTAAGGCACGATCTCGCCCGAGCACACCCAGAACGTCACCTGCCCCACGCGCATGTGCGGGTACACGCGGACGGGAACCACGGCGTGCAGCTGCAAAGTCAGACGGTTGATCGAGCCTAGATCGATCATGTCGGCCGTCACATGCACGAAAAGGCCAAGCCTGGCCGTGGACGATCTGGCGCGGATGATCGGCACATAGCGATTGCTGCCGATCACCTCCCAGGTATCCCACAGGTAGATGCGCCTCGGGTCAAGAACGAGCCCCTCCGGCGGCACCTCCTGCACCGTGCTGGGGTTCGGGCGCCCACTGTCGAGCAGCAGGGAGTCGTAGGTCCTGCATCTTGTGCCCAGGTGGAAGTCGTAGGAGTTGGGGCCGAGGCATGCCGACTCGAAGGGCGAGATCATGATCTCGCCCTGGTCGACCGCGTCTTGGATGGCTCGGCCTGTGAGGATCATGCGTCGGTCTCGTGCGGAGAGGAAAGGAGCCCGTCATCCTTGCTGGTGTGGGGGCGGTCGTCGTGCTGGTAGCGGCCGGTATAGGGGTTGGGGATGCCTATCGTCTCCCAGAAGGCGACCTGCCCGATGCATTGATGCGGGTAGACGATGACCGGCTGGACCACCTTGATCTCGAGCGTCCAGCGATTGCGCGAGCCCATGTGCCCGAGATCGGCAGAGATGTTCACGAACACGCCAAGGCGCCCCGCCGACGAGCGGCCGACCAGGGTCATGGCGTATTTGGCTGAATGAAAGGTCTCGTCGGTGCAGCCCAGGTACAGGCAATCGGGCTCGAGCAGCAGTCCCGTGCCGGGAATGGCAATGCGGGAGGCCGCCCTCTGCTCACCGGGAACGGCGACCTTATAGAGTTCCGGAAACAGGTGGTAGTTGTAGCTGTTGGGGTTCAAGTCGCCCGCATTGAAAGGCTCGATCAGGATATCGCCCCTGGCAAGGGCGGCTGCGATGGCGGGACCGGTCAAAATCATGCCGAGCTCAAGGCTGGCAAGGCGTCGTCCCCCCGACTGGTGACGCCCTGCTTGGTTGTGTCCTAGCTTCGCGCAGCCAGCTCCGTGCCGCAAGCCGCCTGCGGCGTCATGGACAGCGGGCCACCGGGCCGCCACTTGGCGGCCATCCAGCCGCTGGCGTCCGCCTCAGAACACGCGCAGTGGGAAGTAGCGCAGCAGCAACTCCTCGTAGCGCCCGCTCTGGCGCAGGCGCCTCAACGCGCCGTCGATCATGCCCTTGAGCTGGGCATCGCCGCGCTTGACGGCGATGCCGACGCCGTCACCGAAGTACTTGGGCTCCATGAACGGGCCACCCCGGAACTCGCAGCACGCCTTGGACGCGGTGCCGTTGAGCCAGAACGCCAGGCCGATGCCGTCGTCGAACAGCAGGTCCACGGCGCCGGTGACGAGGGCGTCGCGCGCCAGCTCCACCGTCTCGAAGGTGCGGATCGAGCTGTCGCGGAAGAACGCCCGCAGGTAGGCCTCGTGCGCCGTCTGCCTGGCGACGGCGATCCGCCGGCCCTCCAGGCCCTCGGGTGTCACCTCCACCTCAGAGAAGCCGCGCTTCGCCACGAACCGTCCGGGCGTGAAGTAGTAGGGCTCGCTGAAGTCGAGCGCCTTGAGCAGGTTGGGGCTCGCGGTATGCGAGGCGACGACGGCGTCGGCCTCGCCCTTCTGCAGCGCCGGCAGCAGGTCGGTCCAGGGCCGCACCTGGATGTCGCAGGCGGCGGCCAGCTCCAGGCAGACCGCGCGCGCGATGTCGACGTTGAAGCCGGTGAGGACGTTGTCCTCGTCGAAGTAGTTGAAGGGCGGAAAGTCGCTCTCTGTCAGGAAGCGGATGGCAACGCGACGCGGCTCGCGCTCGCCGGCCTCGCCGTCCTCCGCCGCGCCTTGCGCGATCGCGGGCCGTGGCAGCGCGGCAAGGCACCACGCCAGGCCGGCGAAGAAAGCTATGGACACCACACGCATCGTCTGTGCTATGTTCATTTGTGTGCGACCTTTGTGGGGCAAAGGCAAAGGGGCATCGGATTGCCATGCGGAGGGTGGGTCGTGCGCGTCAGCCACGGCCGGGGGCTTCGGCTGCGCCGCCGGCCATCATAGCGCCTGTCCTTCCCGCGCAACAGCGGGCGGAGGAGGACGATTGCCACTTTCTTGTCGGCAGCGTTATCGACGCGGAGGCCCTGGAGCTGGCGCGCGCTGAGGCCGCGCGTTGCGGCGTGGCCACGCACGAGGCGCTGTTGGCCCTGGGCTGGGTATCGGCGACAGCCTACGCCACGGCCCTGGCGCGCGCGCTGGGCGTGCCGCTGGCGGGATGGGATGCCGCCTTCGACCTGGCGGCGGCTGGCGATTCGCTCGACCCGGACCGCGCGGATGGCAGCGACCCAGGCGAGGGCCTGCCGGCAACCCTCGCCGGGCGCCGCTGCCGGGTACTGTGCGCGGAAGGCGCGAGCCCGGGCACGCTGCGCCGGCGGGTCGCCGTGTTGCGGGCGCGCGGCCTCGACGTGGCGCTGGCCACGCAGTTCCGCATGCGCGCCGCGCACGACGAGCTGCTGCGGGCGCAGCGGCTGGACCAGGCCGTGAGCGGCCTGTTGCGCCGCTGTCCGGTCGATTCGGCCGGCGGCATCATGGTGTGGACGTGGCAGCGTGTGGCGGCTATCGCTGCCGCTGGGTTGATCGTCACCGGTCTGGCCATCGCGCCCGGTGCAACGCTGGTCGCGCTGGCCGGCATGGCGGCCGTGCCCTTCCTGTGCGTGGTTCTCCTGCGGGTCCTCGCCCTGCGCGAGGTGGTCGGCGCCACCTTGGAACCCGCCCTCAAACGCGCGCATCAGGCGGCGCCCGCAAGGTGCTGCGCCGACGACGTGGAGACGCCCATCTACTCGGTGCTCGTGCCGCTGTATCGGGAGGCCGGCGTGCTGCCAGGTCTGGTGCGCGCGCTGCAGGCGCTCGACTATCCGCGCGCCAAGCTCGAGGTGCTGCTGGTTCTGGAGGCCGCGGATCTCGAGACGCAGGCGGCCCTGCTCTCCCTCAGGCTCCCGCCCGGCTTGCGCACCGTGATCGTGCCCGATGCAGGTCCGCGCACCAAGCCGAAGGCACTCAACTACGCCCTGCAACTCGCGCGCGGGGAATACGTCGTGGTGTACGACGCCGAGGACCGGCCGCAGCCCGATCAGCTCCGGCGTGCGCTCGACGTGTTTCGGCGCGGGCCGCCCCAGCTCGGGTGCGTGCAGGCGCAGCTCAACATCTACAACGCCCGCGCCAGCTGGTTCGCCGAGCAGTTCACCATCGAATACTCCGCGCTCTTCGATGCTATTCTCCCCGCACTCGCGCGGCTCGGCCTGCCCGTGCCGCTGGGGGGCACCTCCAACCACTTCCGGCGCGAGGTCCTCCTTGCCGTGGGCGGATGGGATCCGTTCAACGTCACAGAGGATGCCGACCTGGGATTCCGGCTGGCGCGGCGGGGATGGGGTACGGCGGTGCTGGCGTCGACGACGTGGGAGGAGGCGCCGGTCACGTTCTCCCGCTGGTTCAGGCAGCGGACACGCTGGCTGAAGGGTTGGATGCAAACCTGGCTCGTGCATATGCGCCAGCCCTGGCGCCTCGGCGCGGAGCTCGGCCTGCGCGGCGCCCTCGGCTTTCACGCCCTCATGGGTGGGCTCGTCCTCCTGGCCCTGATGCATCCCTTGTTCTACGCGGTCCTCGCCTGTCGTGCCGCATCGGGCCAGTTCCTCGCCGCGGCAGAGACCTCCGTCGGCGCCGCGTTCTGGGCGGTCGCCTGGATCAACTTGGCGGCGGGCTATCTCACGTCGATGGCGGTCGGTGCCGCAAGCGCATGGCGGCGCGGCCAGCCCGGCCTCATGCGGTCGGCGCTGTCCATGCCGCTGTGCTGGCTCCTGGTCTCCGCCGCCGCCTACCGCGCGCTCTACCAACTCGCGACGGACCCTTACCTCTGGGAGAAGACAGAGCACGGGGACTGCTGAGCTGGTCACCCAAGCCCTGATTTCGGATCATCCGCTATCATATCTGTCGCCGACCCGGTGCTGCGCCCGGTCGACCCACCACGCACGACAGAGCGTCTGCCCGCTGTCACATAACTGAAATGGCGGCGCAGTAGGTTTGAAATAGGGGGGCACAGCCTGGAGTTCCGGGCACGTGCTTCTGCCGAGGCGTGCCGAGCGGTGCGTGAAGCGACGCAACTCTCTCCGGGTGGTGTGCGTGGGCTCGGTTATCCAGACAGCGGCCGATGACGGACTATGTGCCAGCGTAACATGGGGGGCGCCGGACTGACCATGCGCGTGCTCATAGCAACCGACGCCTGGCATCCCCAGGTCAACGGTGTCGTCCGCACCTTGACCTCGCTTGCCGAGAACGCCCGCAGGCTGGGCGTGCCCGTCTCGTTCCTGACGCCCGAGGGCTTCCCCTCCGTCGCGATGCCCACCTATCCGTCGCTTCGCTGCGCCCTGCCGACGCGCCGCGAGATCTCCCAGCGCATCGAGAAGGCGCGTCCCAACGCCATCCACATCGCCACCGAGGGCCCCATCGGCCATATGGCGAGGGCCTATTGCCTCAAGCAGGGGCTGCCGTTCACCACCAGCTACACGACGCGGTTTCCCGAATACATCACCGCCCGACTGCCCATGCTTCCCGAGGCCTGGAGCTATGCGGTGCTACGCCGGTTCCACGCGCCAGCGACCGTCACGATGGTCTCCACGCCGTCGCTGATGGCCGAGCTGTCGGGGCGCGGGTTCAAGCATCTGGGCCTGTGGACGCGCGGCGTCGATACCGAGCTGTTCCGGCCCGAGCGGGCGAAGAAGCTCGGCCTGCCGCGGCCGCTGTTCGTCAGCGTGGGCCGTGTTGCCGTCGAGAAGAACCTGGAGGCTTTCCTCGCGCTCGATCTGCCCGGCACCAGGATGGTGATCGGCGACGGGCCGCAGGAGGCCGAGCTGCGCTGCCGCTTCCCGGGTGCCGTGTTCCTCGGGCACCTGGAAGGCGAGGAGCTGGCGGGCCACCTGGCGGCCGGGGACGTATTCGTGTTCCCCAGCAAGACCGACACGTTCGGCATCGTGCAGCTTGAGGCGCTGGCCTGCGGCGTGCCGGTGGCCGCCTATCCGGTCACGGGCCCCAGGGACGTTGTGGGCAACCATCCGGTGGGCGTGCTGGACAACGACCTGCGCGAGGCGTGCCTGGCGGCGCTCAATGTGTCCCGCCACGATTGCCGCGCATTCGCGCTCAACCACACCTGGGAGATGAGCGCGCGCCAGTTCCTGGGTCATGCGCGCACCGTCGCGGTCGATGTCGTAGCCGGCAGGCGGGTGGCCTACGGCGCGCTGCCGCGCGCGGCGGGTATGCGCTGAGTTGCGTTTGAACCGAGCGGATGATGCGAAGGCTGAGCCCGTCTCCCGATCGGGAGGCGGCTGCAGAGATGAGACGAGAGAAGGCCATGACGGTTGAATTCAACAGGGAAACGGTGACGAAAGCCTACGCGCGGTGGGCGCCGATTTACGACCTCGTGTTCGCGAAGGTCTTCGAGCGCGGTCACCGCGCGGCAGTGGCTGCGTGCGAGCGCGTCGGCGGGCGCATTCTCGAGGTGGGCGTCGGCACCGGCCTCACGCTGCCCTACTACGCGCGCACCAGCCGGGTGGTCGGCATCGACTTCTCGGAGCCCATGCTGAGGAAGGCACGCCAGCGCGTTGCCGAGGAGCGCCTCGCCCATGTCGAGGCGCTGGAGGCGATGGACGCGGAGAAGCTGGCTTTCCCGGAGGAGTCCTTCGACGTGGTGGTGGCGCAGTGCGTGGTCAACACGGTGCCGCATGCCGAGGCGGCGCTCGATGAGTTTGCACGCGTGCTGAAGCCGGGCGGCGAGATCGTGCTCCTGAACAGGATCGGCGCCGAGGCCGGGCCGCGCCTCACCTTCGAGCGCTGGTTCCAGCCGATGGCGCGCAGGCTCGGATGGCAGTCCGATTTTCCCTGGGAGCGCTTCGCCCTCTGGGCCGAGCGCACGCCCTACGACATCCGCCTGATCGAGCGCCGGCCGGTTCCGCCGTTCGGGCATTTCTCGATCATCCGCTTCGGCAAGACGTCAGCGGGCCGGCACGACGGACTGCAGCGCGCTGCGTAGGTCTCCGTAGGTTGGGTCGAGCGTCAGCGAAGACCCAACACTTTGGGTGCTCAAACGCGTTGGGTCCTCCCCCGGCTTTCGCCGGGGTCGACCCAACCTACGATCTCACAGCAAATGGGGAAGACGGATGAAATTCTACGAGGCGCTGAAAGAGCAGCGGTGGGACGACCATCGCTACTACCATCACAGCCGCATCAACCAGGCCCTGCACCTGCTCAGCGCCATCAGCTTCGTGTGCGCCTATGTGCTGGTGTTCACGCACGCGATCGCCGCAATCCTGCTGGCGTGGCTGGTGGGCATGACCAGCCGCCAGATCGGGCACTTCTTCTTCGAGCCGAGGGACTACGACCAGGTCAACAAGGCCACGCACGCGTACAAGGAGGACGTGAAGGTCGGCTACAACCTGCGCCGCAAGGTGGTGCTGATGGGCATCTGGGCGCTGTCGCCGGTCGCGCTCTACGTCGATCCCACCCTACTCGGCATCTTCAGCGCCCCGGCGGACATCCACGAGCTCCTCAACAGCCTGGCGCGCATGTGGATCGCCATCGGTATCGGCGGCCTGGTCTTCCGCACGGTGCACCTGTTCTTCATCAAGGACGTGCAGACCGGGCTCGTGTGGTTCACGAAGATCGTCACCGATCCGTTCCACGACATCAAGCTCTACTACAGGGCGCCCCTCGCCCTGCTGCGTGGCGAGCTGATCGACCCTGCCCACGCCCAGCATCGGCACGGTTGATGACGCTGCAGGGCGCAATGCCGAGAAGCGCATTGCGCCGATGCACCTCGCCGCGACCAATGTCGCTGCCGGGAAGGGCGGCTCGGCGCGGTCGCGCTCCGCACGGTTGCGCCTACCTGCGTTCGACGGTCATCGAACGGCGTGGTAAACTACACCCCATGACGCAGGCCAAGCAGCTGCCGCATCCAGGCCCGGACGAGATCACGCTTGCGCGCGTGCTGCACGCCCTGAGCGATCCTGTGCGCCTGTTGGTCGTCGCAGACCTGGCAGGTGGAGAGGAGCGGGGCTCCAGCGAGTTCGAGTGCGGCGTGGCGGAGTCCACCCTCAGCCATCACCTGAAGGTGCTACGGCTGGCAGGCGTCATCAAGCATCGCAAGGAGGGCACGCGCTGCTTCGTTGCGCTGCGGCCCGAGCTGGAGGAGACATTTCCCGGCCTGCTCGGCTCCATCCTCAAGTTCGGCAAGCCTTCCCGCTAGACATGCTTGCCCCGCAACAGGCCCCTCCGGAGTTGCGGCGGCACCGCTTAACCGTTCGTTAACGACAGGTGCCGATAAATGGACGCTCAGCAGACATGCCGGGCAGGAGGACGACGGCAATGACGCCACGGCAGGCTCGCGTGGCCCTTGGCGCGTTCGTGCTGCTGGCCGCCGGCGTGACGGGCAACGCACTCTATCTGCAGGGCAGCCCCGATCGTGTTGTGGCCAGGCCCGCTGCGGCGCCTCCGCCGGCGCGCGCCGAGCCGCAACGGCCGCCGGCTCGGCCAGCGGAGGCCAAGGCTGGCAAAGCCTCGCATCAGACGGCGGCTGCCCAGCCAACGACACAGCCCAAGCCAGCGGAGCCGAAGGCCGCGGACTCCAAGATCCCAGAGCCCGAGGCCGCCGGCCCGCCCAGGGACGCGGAGGCAGCCAGGAATGCCCAGGCGCTCAAGGTCCGCACCGTACGCGTGGCCACCGTCGGGGACGCGCCGTCGCCCGTGGAGCCCACCGCCAGCGCAGATGCCGAGACCGTGCGTTCCGTGCAGGCGGAGCTGAATCGCCGCGGCTATGGGCCGGTGGCGGCCGACGGCATCATGCGGCCGGCGGCGCGGGCCGCCGTCATGGCCTTCGAGCACGAGCATCGCCTGCCGCTCACCGGCGAGGCCACGCAGGAGCTGTTGAAGCAGCTCCTGTTCGGCGCGCCGCCCGCTGCGGGGCCTGCCGGCCCGCCGGACGTGCGCTCGTCGCAGGCTCAGGCGGTCATCAAGGACGTGCAGCGCCAGCTGGCAGCGCGCGGCTATCGGCCCGGGGCCGCGGACGGCCGTCTCAGCGCCGAGACCGTTGCGGCCATCCGCACCTTCGAGGCGGATCAGGGCCTGGTGCCCAAGGGCCGCATTTCCGCCGTTCTGCTAGACAGGCTGGAGAACGGCATGGCGGGCGGCGGGCGGCACCGGGACCCGTGAGGCCGGGGATCAGGTTTCAGGGATTAGGGATCAGGGGGCCAACAGCCCTGAACGTCATCCCCAATCCCTGAATCCTAGAACCTACAACCTTTGCAGCATTGTCCATGCGCCTGAAGTCAGAAATCTGGGTCAAGGCCTACCTGCGGCGCTGCCGGCACGAGGGTGCCGATGCCCTGCTCGTGCGCCGTGGCGACGACGACGCGGGGGCGATCTACATCAAGGTCAGCCGGCTCGACGGCACCGCCACGCTGTTCGGCCCGGCCCCGGCCGGTCTCGACGCGGCGCGGGAGGACCGCCTCTGGCAGCCCAGCCTGAAGGGCGAGCCGAGCGCGGAAGCCGAGGTCGATGCCTTCCTGCAGCGCCAGATCGAGTTCGACTCCGACATCTGGATCGTTGCCGTGGAGGATCGCGCGGGCCGACACTTCCTCGACGACTGGCTCGCCCCGCCATGATCGCCGCTTCCGGAGGGGCACTGGGGGGTTAACCGTTCGTTAACACCCGGGACGCTCAACTCTTGGGCGATTCGCTGTGGAGTGCGTGCGTCTGGCGATCGTGAGCCAACGGCCGCACCCACGCGGGCGGCCATCGGCCCGGGGGAGATCGATGGCACACATCGTACAGTTTCGCATGGTCGCGGTGCGTGAGGTGGTGGAGGCCGAGCTGCGCCGGAGCCAGGGCGCCCAGATCGTCATTTTCCCGGGCGTGCGGCGCGAGCGCCACGCCGACCCGCAGCAGCGTGCGCCCGTCAAGGGGCCGCCCGAGCGCGACATTCTGGAGCTGCCCGACTGACATGCCGCCACGCTGCCCGCCCGGCATCTCGCGGGCCGGGGCGAGTGCATTGCCTCTCAACCTCCCGTCCACTATCGAGCTGGGACTTTCTCGCACCCATCCGGCCGGCATGAACGCCGGATGAAAGGCCGGGGTGGGCACCATTCATTCCGGTAGGCTACGATGCCAGAAAGGGAGATCTGCCGGGACGAGCTTCCTTGCGGCTTTCGCTGGCGGCGTCCGGCATCGGCCTGGTGGGCGGGAAGGGGGGCGGGAGAGCATGACGAAGACTTTGGCTGTCACCGCAGCCGGCCGGCCGATGGAAGGCCAAACGGGCATCCACCGCGCCGGCAGGCAGCTCCATCGCGTCCTGATCGCGGTGGCGGCGTTCAGCCTCTACTGGTTCTCCTCGTTCCTGCTTGAGGCGCGCGGCGGGACCACCCACTTCGCCGCCGACACGTGGTTCTACACTGAGCTGGCCAAGGGCAGCATCTTCGAGCGCCTGGCGGACAACTACTACCTCGACCGGGTCTTCCGGTTCCATCCCACGACCGTCCTCCTGGCGGCCGGCTGGATGAAGCTCACCGAGCCCCTGACAGCCTTCATCTCGCCGCTGCATCTCCTGAAGGCGATGTTCGCCCTGGTCGGCGCTGTCGGCGTGTGGGCGGCGCTGTGGGCGTTCGCGGCGGTCGTGTCGCAGCGGCTCGTGGCACCGCTGGGCGCCATCTACGCCAGCTCGCTCAGCGTCTGGTATTTCTCCAGCATCGAGGAATCCAAGATCGTCACGACCACGCTGATCGTGCTCTACCTCGCGACATACCTGCATCTCAGGAGCGATTGGACGCTACGCGGGGTGGCGCTGCTCACGGGCATCCTGCTGGTCGCCTGCCTCAACGAGATCGTCGCCGGCTTCGTGGTGATAGTGCCGGTGGTCGATACCTTCGTGCGGCAGCGCCTCGATCTGCGGGCCTACCGCTGGATCGCCTGCCACGCTCTTGCCGGCCCTGTTGCGCTCGGCATCCTGGAGCTCATCATGCGGGCCAGAGTGGGCGCCGCCGGGGCGCACCCGGAAGGGGCGAACCACTTCAGCATGCTGATCCACTACATCACCAACAACGACTACAGCCCCGCCGCGCTCTACGCCTTCGCGGCGCGGTGGCTGCTCTTCAGCATCGCCGCCCCGTCGTCCGACGGGTCGCTGCACGCCAACCCGGCTATCAACTACGGCGGCGACTTCGAGGTGGCGCTGTCGAATTACCTCACCGCGCCGGTGTCGGCCGGCCTGGTCGTGCTGTTCGGGCTCGTGCTCTGGGCAAGCCTGTCGCAGCGCCATCGGCCGGCCGGCCTCGGCGACCTCACCGGTGTCATGCTTGGCCTGGCGGCCTTTGCGGTGGTGCGCGGCGTGTTCTTCCTCGGTTTCATCCCCAATGAATGCATGCTGTTCAGCTCCAGCGTGACGCTGACGCATCTGTTGCTCATCGCCATCCCGTTCGCGGCGTCGAGCTTCCCGTGGAAGCGATCGGTCCTGGCCGGGCTTGCCGCTCTGCTCTTCATCACCAACGCGAGCTTCATCATTGGCCGATAGCTGCTGCGGAAGACGGGCGTGCAGAGGCCGCAGGACCTCCGGTTGCTGCCCATTCCCAGCCGAGGCTCGCCGATGGTCCGTTGCGTCGGCGGCGCCTTTGAGCGGGTGAGGTCCTGCGGCCGAGAGCCAACATAGGGCAGAGCGGATATTCGGCTTACTGGGCGATTACCCAGGTTGACAATCCCCGCCCGGTCCCTCGCTCAGCCGGCCGCGGTGAGCCGCGCGAAGCCCGCGTCCAGGTCCGCCTTCAGGTCTTCCACATCCTCCAGGCCGATGTGGAAGCGCACCGTCGGACCCTCCGGCTGCCACACCGTCGCCGACCGTCCCTTGGTGGCGTCGAACGGCAGCGCCAGGCTCTCGTAGCCGCCCCACGAGGCGCCCATGCCGAACAGCTGGTAGCCCTCCAGCATGGCCGCCACCGCCTGCTTGCTGCATGGCTTGAGCACCACCGAGAACAGGCCGCTGGCGCCCAGGAAGTCGCGCTTCCACAGGTCGTGCTGCGGGTGGCTCGGCAGCGCCGGGTGGAGCACGCGCGCCACCTCGGGTCGCCCCTCCAGCCAGCGCGCGATCTCGATGCCAGAGCGCCAGTGCCGCTCGAGCCGCACCTCGAGCGTCCGGAAGCCGCGCAGGCCGAGGTACATCTCCTCGGTGCCGGCGCAGATGCCGAGGCCCCCCGCCTCCGCCACCAGCCTCTCCGCCAGCGGCTGGGTGACGGTGATGGCGCCGAGCATGGCATCGGCGTGGCCGACGATGTACTTGGTGCCAGCCTGGATCGAGATGTCGGCGCCGTGGACGAACGGCTTGAAATAGAGCGGGCTCGCCCAGGTGTTGTCGATGGCGAGCAGGGCGCCGCCCTTGTGCGCCGCTTCCGCGATGGCCGGGATGTCCTGCACCTCGAAAGTCTGCGAGCCCGGGCTTTCGGTGTAAACGAGCGCCGTATTGGGCCGCATGAGCCGGGCGATGCCCGCGCCGATCGTCGGGTCGTAATAGGTGGTCTCGACCCCGAACCGCTTCAGTGGGCCGTCACAGATCTTGCGCGTCGGCTGGTAGACCGGGTCGGCGACCAGGATGTGATCGCCCGCCTTCGTGAAGGAGAGGAGCGCAGTCGCGATGGCTGCAGCGCCGGACGGGGCGAGCCACGTGCGCGCCCCGCCCTCCAGATGCGCGATGGCCGCCTCCAGCGCCTCCGAGGTGGGCGTGCCGCGCCGGCCGTAGACGTAGCGCTGGTCGCGCCGCTCGAAGCTGTCGAGCGTTTTGAACAGGACCGTCGAGCCGCGATAGACGGGGGTGTTGACGAAGCCGTGGTGCGCGAAGGGGTCGCGTCCCGAGTGCACGATGTCCGTCGCGGGTCGCCGGGGCGTCTCGCGCTTGTTGGAGCCGGTCATTCTTGCCTTTTCTTTCCTCTCACATTGAACCCGTCATCCGGCCCCGCCACCCGTCATCCCGGCTGAAGCGATGCGAGCCGCAGGCGAGCAACGCTTCGAGCCGGGACCTTGTTAGGTCCAACCCCGTCGCTCGAGGTCCCGGACAGCCTCGCCTGCGGCTCGGCTTCCGGGATGACGGGTACCGCGGAAACACCTCACGGCATGACCACCTCGACCAGCACGTTGTCGCCGGCCCTGACGGCAAAATCGCGCTTGTAGAGCCGTCCGGCGTGCCTGGCCCGCGCCGAATAGGTGCCGGGGGCGAGGATATGCGAGGGGAGCGCGCCGCTGCTCTCCTTCACCGTATCGCCCTGGGCGTTCGCCACGGTCCACTGGGTGTCGGCGATCGCGTCGCCGCCCTCCCGCGTGACAAGCTTGAAGCTCACCTGCGCGGCGGGGTGGGTGAGGGTCACCTCGGACAGCTTGCCCGCCTCCACCGACACGTCGGTGCGCGCCACGGCGTTGGCGTCACCGTAGGTGCTGACGATGCTGTAGATGCCCGCATTCAGGCGCAGCACGATGCCCGTCCTCGCGCCGGCGACCACCTTGGTGCGCTGTCCGTAATCGTCCCTCTCGTCGGATTCCACATCGAAAGTGACGAGCTTCTCGCTGGCTCGCTCGCCGGTCGCCAGCACCGGCACGATGCGCAGGCCGCCGGCATTGAGGATGAACTTCTCGCGGGCGGGCTGGTCGCTCGCCACCACGATCTTGCGCGTGAGATTGGCCCGGCCCAGCGCCACGTTGATACGATAGGTGCCGGGCTCCAGGCGCAGCGTCGGGCTCGCCTCCTTGTGGGTGGAGACCAGCTGGGCCTTGCCGTCCGGCCCGGCGCTGTCGCGATACACGCGCCATACGAGCCCCTGGGCGATGGCCGGGCTGGTATCCGTGAGATGGGCCACCAGGGAGACCTGAAGCGGGGCACCGCCACCGCCGGGCTTCGCTGCGCCCTGCGATCGCGGCACCATCGTCGTGTTGGCCGGCGACTGCTCCTGACTGGAGTCCCAGCCCGGCAGCTGCGCCACTGCCGGCAGTTGCGCCAGCCAGAGCGCAGGCGCCAGCGCGCCCCCCAGCACAGCCAAGCGCCACCATCGGCTCCTGGCCCCGGCAAGATCAACGTTGCTGACCTGCTGCTTCACGGCATGCTCCTGGACTGCGAACATTAACCGGGACGGTCGCTCAACAGGCCAAGGCGTCCGGTCGCCGCACTCAGGGTCCGGCGCACCAGATCGCCCGCACCGATCTCCAGGCGCTCGCGCGCCTCGGCGTCCCCTTGGCGGGCGACCACGTAGTAGGTGCCCGGCGGCAGCACGAACTCGGCCTGGCTGGCCGCCGACCGCGCCACCTCGCGCCGGTCGCGCGGCGGATCGTCCTCCATGACGATGAAGAGGGCGGGCTCGGCGGGCGCCATGCTGTCCCGCCCCGCGGCCGTCAGCTGCAGGCGTCCCACGTTCATGGCGATGTCCACGGGCGCCTGGCGCCCCTCCACGATGCTTACGGCCTGCTCGGCCCGGACCAGGCCGAGCTCGGCGCTGACTCGATAGCTGCCGGGCGGCAGCAGGGCCGTCGCCTCGGCGGCCTTGAACACGGCAAGGGGCGTACCCTCGGCGGAGCCGACGGTGATAATCGCGTCGGCGAGCGGCGCCGCGGTCCTCTGCGCGCTCACCCGCACGCGCACGGCCCCGGCGCCCAGGACCACCGGCACGGCCAGGGTGCGGGTGTCTTTCACCGTTACGGACAGGCTGGCCGAGACGAGCTCGCTGCCCGCCGTGACGACGTAGCTGCCGGGCGAGACGGGAACCACCGGATTGGCGGCCCAGGCATCGAACAGGGCCATCTCCGGCTCGTTCGTGGGGGCCACCGTCCAGCGCAGCGGGAAGCCCAGCGGCTCGGCGCCCGCGACGGCCAGCGCCCGCAAATGCAGCGCCGCCGGGCGGGTGGCCGGGACCGGCGCCGGCGGCACGACGGTGGTTGCCCAGGGGGCGGGGCCGGCCTGTATGGCAGTTGCCATACCGACGGCGGCCAACTCGCTGCCCGCCAGGCGCACGGCCTCGCCGATGGCGGCCGTGGCCTGCTCCGTGGTGTCCACCTTGAAATGGCGCCCGCCGGTGGCCTGCGTCAGGCACGCCATCTTGGCCAGCTCCTCGGGCACCACGCCCAGGCTCACCACGTGCGCCGTGATCCCGGCGGCTCCCAGCTCGGCAGCGGCGGTGCACACGTCCTGCTGGCAGTTGTCGGCGCCGTCGTGGATCAGCAGCAGGCTGCGCGGTGCCGCGTTCGCGGGCAGCTGCTTGGCGGCCTCGCGCAGGGCGAGCGTCACCGCGCCCTTCCCGCGCGGCTTGATGCGGCCGAATGGCGCCATCGTGCGCTCGACATCAGGCGGCTCGGGCGGGCGGAGGAACTCCACGTCGTTGCAGCCGCCGTGACGGTGGCCGAACGCCGCAAGGCCGACCCTGGTGTGCGGGCCGGCCGTTGCCAGGGCAGCCCGCAGCGCGTCGCGCACCAGCACGATCTTGCTCTGGCGGGCGCGCGGCTCGATCAGTCCGGCCATGGACCCGGAGCCGTCCACCACGATCATCATCATCGCCCCGGACTCCGCGGCGAGGGCGCCGGTCGCGGGCAGCCAGACGCCCAGCAGCGAGGCTCCCGTAAGGACGGCGGCAAGGCCCATGTACCGGCGCATTTTTCGCATTGCTTCAACCCGTCGTTGAACGCGGGGCGCACTGATGCCCATTGTACTCGCAGCGAAGGTGATTTAGCGAGGGTCAACTCGGTACGCGGCGGTGGATTTGACATGAGTCGGGAAGCGCTCGAGCTGTTGTTGACACGCCGGTCGGTCAAGGCCGGCATGCTGGCCGAGCCGGGGCCCGGTGCAGAGCAGCTCACCACCATTCTGACGGCGGCGGCGCGGGTGCCCGATCACAAGAAGCTCGCCCCCTGGCGCTTCGTCGTGTTCGAGGGCGAGGCCCGCGCCGCATTCGGCAAGGCACTGGCCGCCGCCTGCGCCGCCGAGGAGAAGGAGCCGCCGTCGGCGGTGCGGCTGGAGACCGAGCGCACGCGCCTCCTGCGCGCGCCCTGCGTGGTGGCCCTGGTCTCGCGGGTCACGCCCAATGCGGCCGCCCCGGAGTGGGAGCAGGTGCTCTCCTGCGGCGCGGTGGGCATGAACCTGTGCCTCGCTGCCAACGCCCTGGGATTCGGGACGTGCTGGCTCACGGAATGGTACGCCTACAGCCCCGCCGTGCGCGCCGCCCTGAAGCTCGCCGACAACGAGCGGGTGGCGGGTTTCATCTACATCGGCACCGCCCGGGAGCGCCAGGACGACCGCGAGCGGCCCGACATTGCCGGGATCACCACCCGCTGGACGGGCTGACCGGCCTCACGGGGGATGCCCGCCGTATCGGTTCATCCGACGAGCCGGCTCGGCAGCCAGGTGGCGATGCCCGGCAGCAGGATCAGCAGCGCCAGCAAGAGCAGGCTCATGATCACGTAGGGCGTCACCGCCCGGAAGATGTGGCCCATGGTCACCTCGGGCGGTGCGACCCCGCGCATGGTCATGAGCAGCAGCCCGTGCGGCGGCAGCAGCAGGCCCAGCTGCATGCAGATCAGGAACAGGATGCCGAACCAGACGGGGTCGATGCCGAGCCGCGCCACGATGGGCATGAACACCGGCAGCGTGATCAGCATCATGCTGACCTGGTCGATGAAGATGCCGAGGAGGATCAGGATCAGCATCATCAGCGCTACCACGGCGAGCGTCGACAGGCCCTGTCCCAGGATGGCCGCCACCATGCCTTCGCTGGCGCCCGAGAAGCTCAGGATCTGCGAGAAGGTGGTGGCGCCCAGGATGATGAACATGATCATGCCGGAGATGGCCGTCGCCCCCCTGAGCGACTTCATCAGGGCCTGCAGCGTCAGCACGCGATAGATGGCGGCCACCGCCATGGTGGCCAGCGTGCCCAGCGCCGCCGACTCGGTGGGCGTGGCGAAGCCGCCCGACATGGCGCCCACCACCACGGCGAAGATGGCCACCAGCGGCACCACGTAGAGCACCAGCAGCCGCCAGGCCTCCCAGCCGGAGCCCTCGGCCACCGGCGTCGGCGGTGCGAGCTTGGGCGTCAGCTTCGCCCGCACCACGATATAGGCCACGAACGCCGCCGACAGGATCAGCCCCGGCACGACGCCGCCGATCAGCAGCTTGGAGATGGAGATGCCGGACAGGCTGCCGAGCAGCACGGTGAGTGCCGACGGCGGGATCAGCATGTCCACGGCGCCGATGGCCATGATAGGCCCCGTGGCCATCGTCGGGTGATAGCCCCGCGCCAGCATAACGGGCAGCATCAGCGAGCCCAGCATGGCTGTCGTGGCAATGGTGGAGCCGGAGACGGCCGAGAACACCGTGCCCGCCACCACGGCCACCACGGCCAGCCTCCCCGGCACCTGCCGAATCAGCCGCTCCACCCCGTCGATGACCTTGATGGCGAGGCCGGTGTGGAACAGGATCTCGCCCATCAGCACGAACAGCGGGATCGGCGTCAGCGACAGGTTCATCACCGACGCCACGCTGTTGCGCACCACCTGCGCCAGCCCCGCCTCGCCGCCGAGGAACAGCAGCGCGCCGAGGATGTTCACGGCCACGAAGGTGAGTGCTACCGGCATGCCGATCAGCAAGAGCGCCGTCGACCCGCCGAGCAGCAGCAGTGCCGCCATCTGCCACGTCATGGCCGCCGGCCCTGGCCACAGCCGCCAAAGGGGTCAGACCCCTCGCCCCTGCCGTGTCGGCTCCTGCACGGCGCTGGTGGCGAGGGGTCTGACCCCTTTCCCGCCGTCATGACGCTGACACCGCGTCGGCGCGGGCCGCCCGCTCGGCGCGGGCGAGGCGGTGCATGCGGAAGCCGAACTCGATCGCGAGCAGCAGGAAGGCCACGGGCAGCGGCGCCAGCATCCACCACTCGGGCGTGATGAGCGTCTTGATGGTGACGGCGCCGGCCCGGTAGCTCTCCGCCAGCACGACCCATCCGTACCAGACGAAATAGAGCGAGCAGGCCAGCCCCAGGATGTCCCCGGCCCACTCCAAGGCCCAAGCCGCCTTCCCCGGCAGGGCCCGCAGCAGGATATCGACGCGGATGTGCTGGCCCTGCCGCAAGAGCCAGGGAGCGGCCATGAGCGTCAGGAGGTAGATGATGTTCTCCGATACCTCGCCGCTCCAGGCGATGCCGCCGAGACCCATGTTGCGCGTGACGACATCGACGCCGATCATGATCGCCATGGCGAGCAGCAGCAGGCACGCCAGCAGCATCAGGCCGTCGAGGACGCGGCCGAATGCCCGAGACAAGCGCTCCATCGCCCTTCCCCTTAGACGCGCTCGAACAACAAGAGCGTCTCTCTCTTGCACATACCCGCGAATTCTGCGGCTTGAATGGAGGGTAAGCTGTCAACGCGCGCTGTCCCCTCTCCCCAGGGGGGAGAGGACGTGAGGCCATGACTTACGGCCGCGCGCACCGCCCGGCCCACAGACACAGCAGCATGGGCGCGGTCGTAAGTCATTTGGCCGAACTGGTGAGGGGCTACTTTCTCTCCGACCCTGGCGAAGGCCCCCTCATCCGGCCCTTCGGGCCACCTTCTCCCCAAGGGGAGAAGGGGCTCACACGGCCCAGCTCGGTGCAACCCTGCGGTCGCTGAGCAAGCCTGCCTCAACTGCTTCATCCGTTGTTCCGGCTACCTTAGTAGCCCCGGCCTTAGGCCCCGGGCGGGGCGTCCGAGCCCGCGCCGCAAGCCGCCTACTTCGCCTTGGGACCTACCTCCCTTTGGAGAAGTATTCCTTCAGCTTCGGCCCGTGCTCGGGGCTGAGCTTGACGATGGCGGCCCAGCCGGCCTCGTAGGCCTTGGCGCGCCAGGCCTCGCCGTCGGCGCCCTTGAACTCGATCACCTCGATGCCCGCCGCCTTCTGCCTGGCGATGTCGGCGGCGTTCTCCTTGGCCGTCTCGGCCGCCTGCGCCTCGATCCAGGCGGCGGCATCCAGGATCACCTTCCGCTGCGCGTCGTTGAGCTTCGCCAGCGAATTCCTATTGATTAGGATGCTCACCTCGGCGCTGTAGAAGCCGGGATCGACGCGGAACTTGGTCTTCTCGTGCCAGCCCAGATCAAAGACGCCGGTGATGGGCCAGCCGTAGCCGTCCACCACCCCGCGCTCCAGTGCCGTGTAGACCTCGCCCGGCGCCGTCTGCACGACGGTGGCCCCCAGCGCCTGGAAGAACTCGCGGTAGACCGGCGTGATGCGCAGCTTCAGGCCGGTCAGGTCGGGTTTATCGATCTTCTTGTTCAGGTAGAGATGGAACGGATTGTCGTCCACGTGCCGGGCCAGGAACACCGCACTCATCTTCTGGTCGTAGATCCTGGCCATGTAGTCGAAGCCGCCGTTCTTGCGCAGCTCCGCCATCGGCCGCTCGGTCAGCTTCCAGGCATCCGCTTCCGGCATGACGTTGGTGTAGAAGGCGCCGGTCACGTTGGCGATGTCCACCACGCCGCCCGCCAGCGCCTTGCCCACCTCGAACGGCGGCATCGCCTTGGGGCCGCCGATGTAGTTGATCTGGACCAGGCCCTTGCCGTCTGCATTGACCTTGTCGACGAACCGCTCGAAGGCGCGCGAGTAGAACGTCTTCTCCGCAAACGACGTGATGCCCTTGAGCGTCACCTCCTGCGCGCTGGCGAAGCCCGCGGT
>Ga0209382_10002402_pt1 | contig 27341 bp, 21 predicted proteins | sample SoiMetdeltSBSDD5_FD_187599 | JGI IMG/M metagenome (GOLD analysis project Ga0209382, IMG submission 187599) | Bulk soil microbial communities from a Populus tree surrounding site in Tennessee, USA - Soil MetaG P. deltoides SBSDD5 (SPAdes) (version 2) | ecosystem: Environmental > Terrestrial >... | reverse complement strand
TCGTGCGCCCCGGCGCCGCCGCGCCACGGCTGCTGCCGCGTCTGCTGTGCGACGCGCGCGTGCACTACGTGGACGTGAAGTGCGGCGTGGATCTGTGGCAATCGGTCACGCTCCTCGCGCCGGTCGAGGCCGAAGGCGCGCTCTCGCCCTGGGAGCAGGCACAGGAAGCGGACGGCCGGACGCTGTCGCGTGACGACTCGCCGCCCGCAGGAGCGCGGTTCGCCGAGCTGCCGGCCGTGGCGACACGTGCCAAGGGCTGGCCCGCGCTGGCCAGATCGGCCGCGGATCACCTCTATCGCAACCGGCCGCTGCGCCTGCTGCGCGCGCCGGCTTTCAAGCTGGTCAGCCGGCCGGGCGAGACTGCGGGCGACTTCCGCGCGCGCGTCGCGCACGCGTCCCGCGAGGCGCGCGACGCCGAGCTGGAGCGCCTGCGCCAGCGCTGGGCGCCGAAGCTGCGCACGCTGCAGGACCGCGAGCGCCGCGCCCAGGAGAAGGTGCGCGTGCAGCAGGCGCAGTACGAGCAGAGCCGGACGTCGACCGCCGTGGCCATCGGCAGCACGCTGCTCGGCGCGCTGTTCGGTCGCAGGCTGGGCAGCGCGGGCAACGTGGGCCGCGCCGGCACGGCCGTGCGCGGCGCCGCGCGTTCGGGCAAGGAGAAGGAGGACATCGCCGCCGCGCAGGCGGAGCTGGCGCAGGTACAGGGTCAGCTCGCGACGATCAACCACGATTTCGAGGCGGAGGCCCAGCAGGTGCGCGAGGCGGGCGAGCACGAGGTGGCGATCGAGGAGGTGGCCATCGCGCCGCGCAAGGCGGACACCGCGGTGGAGTCGCTCGTGCTGGCGTGGGTGGCGGAGTAGGGGCGATCTGCCGTCGTGGGTTGATCGCCCGGTGACGCACGGCCGTCCTCCCGCCGTCTCGCCGGCGCCGGCAACCGCGGTCAGGATCCTTTCGGTTGCCGCGACAGCAGCGCCCGCGCCCCCGCCCGCTCCTCCGCCGTCATCCAGCCGGCCCACATCCAGATCAGCCAGGCAGCTCCCAGCGCCAGCTTGACCGCGATGGTGCCGGCCGGCACGTCGCCAACCAGGCCCAGCTCCGGCGGCACCGCCAGCAGGCCCGCCGCGCAGACCGCCGACGCCACGAGCAGCGGCGAGACCATCCGGCCCCACGCGAAGTCCACCGCGAAGGTCCGCCGCACCACGCGCAGCGTGACCACGAGCAGCAGCAGGAACGTGGCCGCCGTGACCCAGGCCGCGGCGATCCAGCCGTAGCGCGGGATCAGCAGCCAGTTCGCGCCGATGTTGAAGGCCGCAGCGAGGCCGGTCAGCCACGGGAGGGTGGACGTGCGCTTGCGGATGAAGAAGCCGGTCTGCGCCATCTGGAAGGCCGCCCACAGCCAGTAGCCCGCGCCGATCCAGGGGATGGCCGGCCAGGCGACCAGGTACTCGGGCTTGCCGGCCATGAGCCGCGTCAGCTCCGGCGCGAGGATCGAGACCAGCAGCACGCAGGCGGTCACCGCGCCGAGGAACCAGGCGGCGATGCGCGCGACAAGCTCCTTCTGCCGGGCCTCGTCGCCCACCGAGAAGATGAACGGGTACCAGACCATGAGGAAGGGCGTGAGCAGCAGGTAGTTGGGGATGAGGCCCAGCTTGTAGGCGAAGCCGTAGAGGCCGACGTCGGCCTCGCCGCGCAGCTCGTTGAGCACGAAGCGGTCGGCGTTGTGCAGGCAGAACTGCAGGACGCCGTTGGGCACGAGGGGCAGCGTGTAGACGGCGAGCTGCCGGAACAGCGCCGGGCTGAACCCGAGGCCGATGCGCGGCAGCAGCGCGACCGCCAGCGCGGCCACGGCCACGGCCTCGCCGATCAGCACCGCCTCGAACAGCCCCTGCAGGCCGCGGCCCAGCCCGCGCACGAGCCAGATCTGCAGCGCGATGACCAGCACGGTCATGCTCACGGACGAGAGGGCGAAGGCCGCGCTGCGCTCCTGGGTCTGCAGGTAGCGCCAGAAGACCTCGCGCACGAGCTGCAGCACGAGGATGCCCAGCGTGAGCCACACCAGCTCGCGCATGCCAGCGCGCGCCGAGAGCAGGCCGCCCAGCGGCTCGGCGAAGACGGCCAGCACCCCGCCGAGCAGCAGCGAGGCGCCGAGGGCGGTCCACAGCGTGGTGCTCACCACCAGCCGCCGGTGCGACGGCTCGGCGCTGTCGAAGTAGTGCCGCGCCATGGCCGTGGTCATGTTGATGCCGGCCAGGTAGCCGAGCACGGCGATGGCCTGGGTGAGCAGCTCGTTGAGGCCGTAGTCCGGCTGGTCGAGCCAGCCGGTGTAGAAGGGCACGAGCACGAAGCCGGCCACCTTCGACAACTGTCCCGCCGCCGCATACACGACGGTGTGCCGCGACAGGCGCGCGAGGGCGTCCTTCAGCAAGCGCGCGGGTCCTCCCGGAGGCCGGTGGCGGGCGGCATGGCGGCGGGTCGCCGTGGCACCATCCCGCGGGACGGCCCGGCGGTCACGTTAAAAAAAATGCTCGGAGCAGTTGCTGCGAGCATTTTTTTTAACGTGACCGGGAAGGTCGAGGACGCGCCGGACCGCGCCGACGCCTACAGCGCCTGGTCGCAGCTCGGGCAGCGCTCGAGCACGCGGCGCAGCGGCGCCTCGCACCACGGGCAGGCCGCGCCGTGCGGGTCGTGCGTGGCGCCGCCGGAGTCGTCGCGCAGCATGCGGAAGCCGGGGTCGGCCACGTCCTCGGCGCCGGTGAGCTCGACGGCGCCAGAGGGCTCGCTGGTCATGGGGCCGAACAGGTGCACCAGGCAGCGCGCGGCGAAGGTGAGCGCGATGAGCACGACCAGGGCGGCGGAGGCGAGGTGCGCCAGCGACTGCCCGGTGGCCAGGCCGAACCACAGCCACACGGCCCCGACGCCCGCCACGAGCAGGGCAATGACGGCTCCAAGGAGCGAGAGTCCGCGACGGGCGGCCATGGTGCAGGTCCGGGATGCGGCGCGGGGGAGGCTCCGCGCGGGAGGTTCCGAAGACTACACCGGAATCCCGGGACGTAAAGGGCGCGGCGGTCCCCGGCGGCTCAGTGATACCCGGCCAGGAGGGCCGCGAAGGCCTCGCGGGTCGGCCGCAGCTCGGACTCGTTCAGGCTGGCCAGCGACTTTTCCCCCAGGTGCATGATGTCCGGCAGCCCCGGGCTCTCGGTGGACGCCCGGTAGTAGATCAGGCCCGTGTACACGTGGCCGGGGTCCGCCCGGTCCTTGGCCAGGATGGCCTCGGCCGCCTTGCGGCTGCGGGGGTCGTGCTCGGCGTCGGCCAGCTTGTGGAGCAGGATGTGGCTGCCGTCGGGCATGTCCACGCTGATGGCCTTGCCCTCCGGCTGGTCCACGGTCACCGCCTCGTAGGGCGGCACGAAGCCGAGCTCGTGCAGGGTGAGGTTGTGCTCGCGCAGCCAGGCGAAGCCCTTGGTGCTGTCGGCCAGGTTGTTGAAGGTCACGCAGGGCGAGATGGCGTCGATGAGCGCGAAGCCGCGGTGCGCGATGGCCGCCCGGATGAGCCCCACCATCTGCCGGCCGTCGCCCGAGAAGCTGCGCGCCACGAAGCCGCAGCCGAGGTCCAGCGCGAGCTGGCCCAGGTCGATGTTCTCGTACTCGTTGACCTCGCCGCTCTTGACGTGCGCGCCCTTGTCGGAGGTGGCCGAGAACTGGCCCTTGGTCAGGCCGTACACGCCGTTGTTCTCGACGATGTAGACCATGTCCGTGTTGCGGCGCACGGCGTGCACGAACTGGCCCATGCCGATGGAGGCCGTGTCGCCGTCGCCCGAGACGCCGATGACCACGAGGTTCCTGTTGGCCAGGCTGGCGCCCGTGGCCACCGACGGCATGCGCCCGTGGCACGAGTTGATGCCCCAGCCCTTGCTGACGAAGTAGGCCGGCGTCTTGCTGCTGCAGCCGATGCCCGAGGTCTTGGCCACGTTGTAGGGATCGACGCCCGACTCGTAGGTGGCCTGGATGATCCAGCGCGTGATCTGGTCGTGGCCGCAGCCGAGGCACAGCGTGGACTTGCCGCCGCGGTAGTCGTCGAGCGACAGGCCGGCGCGGTTGACGGGTGTCTTCGTCTCAGGCATGGACAGGCTCCCGCTGGCCGACCGAGAGGGCCTCGACGACGGGCGTGGCGGGCATGGGCAGCCCGCCGTAGTCGAGGATGCTGCGCACCTTCGTGGCCGCGTCCAGCGCCTTGAGGCGCACGATGTCCGCCAGCTGGCCGTCGCGGTTCTGCTCCACCACGTACACCGTCCTGCAGCTGCGCACGAAGTCGGCCACCTCGTCGTGCAGCGGCAGGGCGCGCACGCGGCAGCTGCGCGTCCGCAGGCCCTGCTTCCCGAGGATCTCGCGCGCCTCCTCGACCGCGAAGGCGGTGCTGCCGAAATGGATCAGGCCGATGTCGCCCTCGCCGTCGATGACGGGCCTGGGCGTGAGCTTCACGCTGCCGGCGATCTTCTTCTTGATCCGATCGAGCACCGTCTTGTACTCGGCCTCATCCTCGGTGTAGCCCGCGGACTCGGTGTGGCCGCTGCCGCGCGTGAAGTAGGGCGCCTTGGGATGGTGCGTGCCGGGCACGGTGCGGTACGGGATGCCGTCGCCGTCCACGTCCTTGTAGCGCGCGAACTCGGCCACCTGCTTGAGCGCCTCCTTGTCCAGCACCTTGCCGCGGTCGAAGGGGCGCTCGGGGTACTTGAAGGGCTGGCTCATCCAGATGTTCATGCCCATGTCGAGCTCGGTGAGCACGAAGACGAGCGTCTGCAGCCGCTCGGCGAGGTCGAGGGCCAGCTGCGTGTGCTCGTAGATCTCCTCGGGCCCCGACGGCATGAGGACCACGTGCTCGGTGTCGCCATGCGAGAGCCGGTAGCAGCTCTTCACGTCGCTCTGCTGGTTGCGCGTGGGCATGCCGGTGCTGGGACCCACGCGCTGCACGTCCACGATGACCGCCGGGATCTCGGCGTAGTAGGCGAAGCCGCCCAGCTCGCCCATGAGCGAGATGCCCGGGCCCGCCGTGCTGGTGAAGGCGCGCGCTCCGGCCCAGCCCGCGCCGATGACGAGGCCGATGCTGGCCAGCTCGTCCTCGGCCTGCACCTGCGCGAAGCGCGCCTCGCCGGTGGCCTTGTCCACGCGGTGCTTCTTGCACAGCTCGATGAACGACTCGCACAGGCTGGAGCTGGGCGTGATCGGGTACCAGGCACAGAAGGTGGCCCCGCCCATCAAGGCACCCAGGGCCGCGGCCGCGTTGCCCTCGATGAGCATCTTGCCGGCGGTCAGGTTCCTGCGCTGCACTCGGAACGGGCAGCGCGCCTTGTCCAGCTTCTCGCGCGCGTGGGTCACCCCCGCCATGACCACGTCGAGGTTCAGCTTGACCACCTTCTCCTTGCCGGCGAACTGGTCGTGGACCGCCTGCTTCAGCACCTCGGCGTCCAGCCCGAGCAGCTCGGCCACGACGCCGACGTAGACCATGTTGGCCAGCAGCTTGCGCAGCCGCGGGTCGGGCCCGAAGGGCTTGGCGATGGCCGCCATGGGTACGCAGTAGACCGTGATGTCGTCACGCCCCACCTTGTCGGCGGTGAACAGCTCCTCGTCCACCAGCAGCACGCCGCCCGGCGGCACGTCGCGGATGTCCTGCTCCACCGTGGCCTCGTTGAAGGCCACCGTGAAGTCGCGCCGCCCGGAGGCGCACTTCCAGCCCTTCTCGGTGACCCGCACCAGGTACCACGTGGGCAGCCCGGCGATGTTGCTCGGGAACAGGTTCTTGGCGGCCACCGGCACGCCCATCCGGAAGATGGTCTTGGCCAGGATGGTGTTGCTGGAGGCGCTGCCGGACCCGTTGACGGTGGCCACGGCCAGGGTGAAGTCGTTGACGACGGTGTTGTCGGTCATGGCCTCGCAGGTAGCATGGCCGCGGACGGCCGCGGCGACCTTGGTGCCGGTCCGCAGCCCCTTCGGACCGCGGCGGTCGAAAGGGCCACTCTAGCAGTCCGGCCGGGGCCGCGAAATGGGTCCGGAGGGCCTGCCGCGGAGCCTGCGACGCGGACGAGCGCGCCGGCCTACGGCGGCTGCGACGCGCCGTCTCCCAGCTCGCGCCGGAGATCGGCCATGATCCCGGCCAGCTCGTCGGCCTTCCAGCCGTTGCCCAGGTGGGCGCCGCCCTCGGACACGTGCAGCCGGTCCGGAGGAACCACCCGACGCAGCAGCTCCGTGTCCTCGGGCCGCCGCAGGAAGTCGTTGTCCGACATGTAGACGTGGACGGTGCGGCATCGCGCGAGCCACGCCTCGATCGACCGCAGGTCGCACAGCGCCAGCGCGTCGTCGGCGTCGCTGGCCAGCTGCTGGCTCTGCAGCCACGGGGCCACGAAGGCGTAGAAGTACTCCATCCACGAGTAGTCGAGCATCTCCCGGTAGGCCGGCTCGCGGTCGTCCTCGTCACGCTCCGTCAGCAGCACGCCCTGGTCGTGGCGCTGCTGGCTGGACCACAGGACGTCCACCAGCGTGATGCGGAAGCTCAGGCCCACCATGTAGCGCGCCTCCTCCTCGCTGAAGGGCAGCGGCTCCCCAGGTCGCAGGTTGCCGCCGGCCAGCGCGGCGACGCGCTGCAGCATGGCCCGGATGTGGCGCTCCCTGTCCGCGGCCGGCCACGCCAGCGGCGTGTTGTAGAAGGCGTCGAGCTGCGACACGCCGTAGGCCAGGGAGACCGGTGGCGCGCCGACCCCGAACAGGTCGAAGCGCAGCAGCCCGTCGTCGCCCACGCGCTCCTGCTCGGCCGCGATGCACAGCGCGTGGAAGGCCCCCATCGAGAGGCCCGTCATCGCGCGCCGGCCGAGGCGTCCGGGATGGCGGGCCTCGAGCTGGCGATCGATCGCGTCGCAGGCGACGCGCACGTCGTGGCAGTCCACCGGCGCGAAGCCGGGCACCTGCGCCGACGAGGCCGCCTCCATGAACTCGGGGTGGAAGGCGCTGCTGATCACGACCACCGACCAGCCGGCCTTCAGCGCCGCGTCGGCCATCGCCAGCGGCTGGCCGGAGAGCCGGTGGCTACCCAGTCCCGGGATGACGTAGAGCAGCGGCGCCGTCTCGGGCTGCAGCCACACGGTGTAGGGCAGCGCGCGGCCCGTGGACGGGATCTCGACCTCGTCCTCGTCGCCCGAACGGAAGAACGTGGGGTCGGCCGGCCGCATGAAGACCGCCTGCAGCGTCTGCTCCGCCGCGCCGCCCGTGGGCCGGGACGGATAGTCCTCGACCTGCGCGCCGCGCAGCACGGACCAGGCGAGGCGCGCCATCCGGTACGGGTCCGGATCGGTCTCGACGAGCTGCTCGTACGTGAGCACCTTGTCCGACCCCGAGTTGACGAAGAAGAACGTGCCCACGAGGGGGCTGATCCAGAAGCCGATGTTCGTCGCCAGGTCGCCGATGAGCCCGACGCCGTCGCGCGTCGTGCTCGGGCCCTGGAGCGGCAGGAACAGGTAGGCGGGATCCTCCCAGCCGGCCGCCTGCAGCGTCTGGCCCGTGTCCTCCGGGATCGGCGCGGCCAGGCCCCACGAGTCGGCGGGATCGAAGAAGCCCAGCAGGCCCACGGTGGTGTTGATCAGGAACCGCAGCGTCTCGGTGCCGGCGTCCCCGGGCTCGCCCTGCGCGAGCTGGTTGAGCGCGCGCGTCGGGAAGGCGAGGTTCCGGCCGGCCATCCCGAAGTGCTCGCGGACCACCTCGGGGAACACGAAGCGCCACGCCGTGCCGAGGGGCGAGACGATCCAGTCCACGAGCCAGTCGTTGGCCGCGAACAGCCCGCGATTGAACGGCTGCGCGGGATCGCGGATCGCCTGCGGCAGGGCCACCTCGTCCTGGTGGAAGTACACGGCGCCCGGGCCCTCGTAGCCGGACCAGTCGCGGCGCCTGGTCTCGATCCCGGCGCAGCCGGGGGCGACGGCCAGGAGCAACGCCAGGAGGACGAGGGCGCGGGACACCCGGGAAACTCCGAACGGGAGGCGGGCAGGCGCGAACGGGAAGGACCGTGGTCTCACGGAATACCTCATGGCTCCTGGGGCAGCAGCGCCATGAGCTCGCGGATCTCGCCCCACGGCTCGTCGTGGCCCTGCCGGGTGGCCAGCTCCGCTCCCAGCTCCAGCGAGGCGCGCGCCTCGTCCCAGCGCTGCAGCTCGATCAGGCACCGCCCGCGCTTGATGGCCGCGACCATCCAGTCCGGCTTGAGCTGCAGGCAGCGCCCGTAGGCCGCCTCCGCCTCGGTCCAGCGGCCTGCGCCGAGGCAGGCCTGGGCCAGCGCGAAGCTGTGCAGCGGGTTGTCCGGCTCGCGCGCCGCGAGGGCCGCGAAGCGCTCGATGCGGTCGGTGCTCACGGCTGCTCCTCGGGCCGCTCCCGTGCGGCCGACCGGTCCGAGTATCCTTCCGCCTCCCCGGAGATGTCCATGACGTCCGACTTCGCGCAGGAAGTCTCCGCGCTCGTCGCGCCGCACCTGCCTGCCGGCGTGCGCGACGGCGAGCGCCTGGCCACCGAGGCCGGCCGCTTCTGCGCCCTGCTGCGCGCCGCCAACGAGCGCCTGAACCTCACGCGCATCACCGACGCGCGCGGCATGGCTCAGCTGCACGTGGTGGACAGCCTGACGGCCCTGCCCCTGCTGCGCGACTGCCACACCCTGGCCGACCTCGGGAGCGGGGGCGGCGTGCCCGGCATCCCGCTGGCCCTGGCCCGCCCCGACCTGCGCGTCGCGCTGCTCGAGTCGCGCGGCCGCAAGGCGGCGGCGCTGCAGGAGATCGTGGACGCGCTCGGCCTGCAGCGACGCGTGACCGTGACCCCGGTGCGCGGCGAGCAGTGGCTGTCCCAGCACACCGTGGACGCCGTCATCGCCCGCGCCGTCGGCCGCACCCCCGACGTCCTCGCCCTCCTCTCCCCCGTCCGCAAAGGCCTGCGCCGCCTGATCCTCATGAAGGGCCCGACCGTCGACGCCGAGCTGACCGAGCTGAACCCCAAGCGCCTCTACGCCCTGGGCTTCGGCCTCCCCCGCCGCCTCTCCATCACCCTCCCCGCCGGCGAACGAAGAGTCCTCCTCCAATACCGCCCCCGCTGACTGGCGAGCAGGGCGCTACCCGCGACCGCGTCAAATCGTGCAGGGCTAGGCATCGCGGCGCACTCGACCGCAGGTGGCCCGATAGGGCCATCGAGGATCGAGTGCGCCGCGATCACGACGCCCTGCGCGATTCGCCGCGGTCGCGTGGAGCCGGGGATGGGATTTGAACCCACGACCTCAGCTTTACGAAAGCCGTGCTCTACCGCTGAGCTACCCCGGCGCGGGCGGCGCACCTTAGCAAACGACCTCGCCCGCGCGAAAAGGCCCGCGGCGGGCCGGCGCCGGGACCGCGCGGCGGCCCGCCGCCCTCGGCCGGCCGCTATCATCCCGCGGTGCGCTACCTGCTCGACGGCTACAACCTCGCCCACTGGCTGGTGCGCGACGACGACGCGCGCCCCGAGCAGCTGCGCGCCCGGCTGCTCGTCGCCCTGCGGCCCGCGCTGCCGCGGGACGCCCGCGAGGTGGTCATCTACTGGGACGTGCGCGGCCCGGCGCCCGGCGTCATGGCCACCGAGAACCTGCCCTGGTGTCGCATGCGCTTCGTGTCCTCGGCTGACGAGGCCATCGTGGACGAGGTGTACGCCGCACAGAACCCGCGCGACGTGACCGTCGTGTCGCGCGACCGAGAGGTGGCCGGAAGGAGCCGCCAGCTCGGCGCGCGGGTGCTGTCACCAGCCGAGTTCCTCAAGCGGTGAGGACGCGGTGAAGGGCGCGGCGCTGCTCGCCATCGTGGTGGCCAACATGATCGGCGGCACCACCTACCTGGCCCAGAAGGTGGCGCTCGCCGGCCTGCCGCCGGCCACGATCACCCTGCTCCGGAACCTGCTCGCCCTGGCCTGCCTCTTCGGGTGGGCGGCCGCGGGCGGCGGCCTGCGGCTCTCCTTCACGCGCCGCGAGCAGGTGCGGCTGGTGCTGCTGGGCGTGCTGGCCTACGCGACGCCGCTGCTCCTGGGCATCGCCGGCCTGCGCCACTCCACGGCCGGCAACGGCAGCATCCTCATCCTGCTCGAGCCGGTGGCCATCGTGTTCTTCGCGCGCCTCCTGCTGGGCGAAGCTGTGCGCGGCGGGCAGGCGGCGGGCCTGCTGCTGGGCCTGCTCGGCGCGCTGGTCATCGTGCTCGAGGGCGCCGACGAGGTCGACCTGTTCTCGGGCGCACACCTGCGCGGCAACCTGATCCTGGCCGCGCACGGCATCCTGTGGGGACTCTACAGCCCGCTCATGGCGCCCCTCGTGCAGCGCCACCGCTCGCTGGACGTCACGTTCGCCTCCATGGCCTTCGCCCTCGTGCTGCTGGTGCCCGCCGCGCTGTTCGAGGCGCCCGACTGGCGGGCCGGGCCGGAGCTCGGGCCCGCGCTGCTGTGGACGCTCGCGCTGGGCGTCGTCGGATCGTTCGGCGGCACGCTGCTGTGGGTCTGGTCGCTGCGCTCGCTGTCGCCGAACACCGTCGCGCCCTTCGTGTTCCTGCAACCGCTGGCGGGCGTGCTGGCGGGCCACCTGGTGCTGGGCGAGGTGCTCAGCGAGCAGGCACTGCTCGGCGCCGCCCTCATCGGGGGCGGCGTGCTGCTGGTGATCCTGCCGTCGCTGCGGGCGAAGGGTCCGGCGGGCGCGCTGCCGCCGGCGTGAAGCCGCGCGCAGCGCCTACTGCACGGCGCCCGCGAGCGCCTGGTCAGGCACGCCGCGAAGCTGACCCAGGGCCTGCGCCGCCGGAAGCGAGAGCTGCTCGTCGCCGGAGTTGACCAGCGCCAGCAGCACCTCGGCCAGGCGCTCGCCGTCGCCCGCGGCGCCGCCGCGGAGGGCCCACAGGCGCGCGGCCGCGACCAGGGCCTCCTTGCGCAGCTCGGGCGCGGCGCCCTCGTCGAGGACGATGTTCTCGACCGCGGGCGTGGCCTGCTCGATGCCCGCGCTGGCCGCGAGGCGCAGCATCGCGAGGCGCAGGGCGTCATCGGACGTGCCCGCGAGCGTGTCGGCGATCGGCACGGCGGCGGCGCGCACCGAGGTCGACGGCAGGTCGTCCAGGGCCGCCGCGGCGGCGAGCGAGCGGGCCACCAGGTCGGCCTGCATCGGATCGAGCTCGCCGGCCACCTCGGTCACGTCGTCGAAGCTGGCCGACGCGACCACCTTGGCCGCCTTGTCGCCGTACAGCGCGCTCGTTTCCTCGACGTTGCCGGTCACGATGATGAGCGGGACCTGCGCCGTGCGCGGATCGTTCCTGAGCGCGAAGACCAGCGTGTCGAGCGTCACGCCCTCCACGCCGTCCTGCACCACGATGACGTCCTTGGGCGGCAGCGCCTTGGCGCGCAGCAGGCCCTCGTTCACGCCTTCGGACACCATGAGCTGCCAGCCCGGCGCCGGGTCGACGAGGCCGGTGGTGCCGATCGCGGCCACCAGGCGGTCGGGCGCCTCGGCCAGCATCTGCCCGAGGCGCGCGACCACGACCGTGTCCGAGTCGCCCTGGCGGGCGAGCGCCAGCGCGGCGCCGCTGGCGACGGCGTCGTCGGCGTCGGACAGCGCCGCCTTGAGCGCCTGCCGCTCCTCGGCGCTGCTGCCCATGGCGTCCATGAGCACCAGCGCGGCCGGCACCTGGCGGCGCTTGTCGGCGATGCACAGGATCAGGCCCTTGGCGCGCTGGCTGCCGGCGAGCGCCAGGTTGCGCTCGAGCGCGGGCAGGCGCTCCTGCGCCGTGGCCAGGAGCTCGTTGCCCTCCAGCTCCGTGAGGCGGGCGGCAGCCAGGATCTCGGCCTTCATGGAGGCGTGGATGGCGGCCAGCAGCGGCCGGATGGACTCGCCGGCTCCGTGCTGCAGGGCGATGCGGGCGTTCTTCTCGGCCAGCTCGAGGTGGTACAGGCCGGCCAGCACGCGACGGCCGACCAGCGCGCCGTCCTTCCACTCCCACACCACGGCCGCGCTGCTCCAGGGCTGCACCAGGATCTCGTCGCCGCGGAACCAGCGCTGGGCGAGGTCGTAGGCCAGCGTCGGGCCGTCCATCGACTCGACGCGCAGCTTGGCCAGCGCTTCGGTGGCCGCGGCGCGCGTGGTCTCGTCCTCGTCGTCGCTGGCCATGAAGGCCAGCGCGGCGGCGGCCCGCTCGTCGCCGAGCGTACCGAGCACGGCGGCGGCGTTGCGGCGCGTGAGGACGTCGTCGCTCGACAGGACGGCCACCAGCGGCATGACGACGTAGGAGCCCAGCCGCACGAGCGCCTGGATGGCGCTCACGCGGTTGTCGGTGTTCGAGCGATCGCCCAGTGGACCCACCAGCGCCGGCACCGCCCACGGACCCCAGTTGGCGCGCAGCTCGAGCAGGGCGCGCTCGCGGTCGAGGGCATCGCCCGTCAGCACGCGCTGCACGACCTCGTTCGCGCTGCCCGGATCCTCGGTCATCTGCTTGCGGGCGGCGCGGGCCAGCCCCAGGAAGCGCTCGGCCAGGGTGCCCAGCTCGCCGCGCTCGAGCAGCATGGCGGTGACCACCTGCTTCTCGGCGCTGTCCCACATGGCCAGGGCCTGCTCGTTGCCCGGGTTCTCGGCCAGCACGGCCTTCAGGTGCTCCACGGCCGCGGCGTTGTCGCCGGCCTGGTAGGCCTCGATGGCCTGTCGGAAGTGCTCATCGGCCTGGGCGGCGGCGCTGCCGGCGAGCAGCAGGGCGCACAGCGACAGGGTCAGGCGGCGCAGGGTAGAGCAGGACATGGACTGGCTCGCGAAGGGTTCGGGGACGAGCGGTAGCCACGAGCCGGCCGACCGCGGAAGCGGCGGAGTTTAGGCCGGGGCGCGAGTTTTTATCAAGGCTGGCCCGCGCGGTGACCCGACGGCAGCGAGGGCAGAGTGAACAGGAACAGGAGCAGGCCGGCCGTGGCACAGGCGGCCCAGCCCCACGCGTCCGCGCCGCCGTGCAGGAACAGGGCCGCCTGCAGGAAGATCAGGCCCACGATGCCCGCGATCCCGCCCGCCCAGGCGGCCAGCATGCGGATCCACACCGAGGGCCGCGCAGGCTCCCAGCCCCGGGGCCGGGCCACCGTGCCCCACACCCCGATGGGCCGCACGCGGTCGACGAAGCGCGCCAGGTGCTCGCGGTCCACGGGCGGCGTGAGCAGCGTGACCGGCACCACGAGGACGAGCGAGGCCAGGAAGACCAGCAGCAGCCCGCCCGAGACGGTGGGCTCGCCGCCGGCCACCAGGCCAGCCGGCAGGTGCGCCGCGAAGGCCGCCGGCCAGGCGCGGATGGCCAGCGTCATGACCACCGAGGCCGAGAGCACCGCCACCTCCGACCAGGCGTTCACGCGCCACCAGGTCCAGCGCAGCAGGTAGGCCAGCCCGACGCCGCCGAAGAGCTGGGTGAAGGTGTTGAACAGGCCGCGCACGCTGTCGGCCGTCATGGCGAAGACCAGCGCCGCCACCACCACCAGCGGCGTGACCCAGCGGGCCGCGCGCACGTAGTGCGCCTCGGGCGCCACGGGCTTGATGAAGCGGCGGTACACGTCGTTCACCAGGTACGAGCCGGCGATGTTCACGTGGCTGTCCACGGCCGACATGAAGGCGGAGAGGAAGCTGGCCACCATGAGGCCCAGCAGGCCGACCGGCAGGAAGCGCCGCATGAGCGCGGGGTAGGCCTGCTCGTCGTCGGTCGCGGCCAGTAGCGCGCCCGCCTCCACCTCGGAGCCGTCGCGCACGCGGGGCAGCACGCGGAAGTCGTCGTGGCCCGTCGAGGGCAGCGCCAGCTGCAGCACCTCGCCGCCGCCGCGCGGCTGGATCGTCACGCTGTCCGCACGCAGCTCGAGCACCGTGCCCGCCACCGGCGCGCGCAGCTCCACCGTGGGCAGCAGCACCAGCGTCGCGAGCGCCACCAGGATCCACGGCCACGGGCGCAGCGCGAAGTGCGCCACGGCGAACCACAGCGTGCCCCACAGCGAGTGCCGCTCGTCCTTCGCCGCCAGGATGCGCTGGATCACCAGCCCGCCGCCGTCGGCGTTCTTGTTGGCGCACCAGAGCAGGCCGCACATGACCACGAACTCCCAGAGCGGCGCGCTCCAGTCCGCCGGCGAGCCCGTCAGCCGGTCGATGTCCTGGGGCAGGCCGGAGAGCTTGGAGGCATCGACCTCGGCCACGCGCGCGATCAGCGGCTGCAGGCCGCCGAAGTGCCCGACCACGCACACCGCCAGCGTGATGGCGCCCGCCATGGCCACAGGGAACTGCACCAGGTCCGTGAGCACCACGCCCCACAGGCCCGAGGCCTCGCAGTAGAGGAAGGTGAGCGCCACGCAGGCCCCGAGCGAGAGCCAGGCGGGCGTGACGGCCACCCCCGCCACCGTGAAGAGCGCGTCGTTGCTCAGACCCAGCACCGTGCCCAGCAGCTTCTGCATGGACAGGAACACCCAGCCCAGCACCAGGCAGTGGACGAAGGTCACCTGGTAGATCGCCTTGAAGCCGCGCAGCACGGTGGCCGGCAGGCCGGAGTACCGCAGCTCGATGAACTCCACGTCCGTGATCACGCCGCTGCGCCGCCAGAGGCGGGAGAAGAGCACGACCACGAGCAGCGTGCCGACCATGTAGCCCCACCAGCGCCAGTTCCCGGCCACCCCGCCCACGCGCGTCCAGCCGGTCACCACCAGGGGCGTGTCCGACGAGAACGACGTGGACACCAGCGACGTGCCCATGAGCCACCAGGGCAGGTTGCGCCCGGACAGGAAGAAGTTCTCGCGCGTGCCGCCGGCGCGCTTGCTGCCCCACAGGCCGAGCAGCACCGCGCCCAGCAGGGCCGCCGCCACGACCAGCCAGTCGATCCAGCCCAGCGTGGCCGGCGGCGGCAGCTTCAGCGCATCCTGCACGCGGCCATCATGGCGGCGCGCAGGGCGCTTTCAATCACGGCCCGAGCGGCGCGACCAGCGATTCGCTCGGGATGCGGATGGTGGGCGTGATGAAGAACAGGATCTCGCTGTTGCGCACGCGGCTGCTGCGGCTCTTGAAGAGCCAGCCGAGCACCGGGATGTCGCCCAGGATCGGCACCTTGGTGATGGACTCGATGGACTCGCGCGACCGCAGCCCGCCCACCGCGAACACCTGCCCGCTGTGCACGTGCACCGTGGTGCCCGCGTCGCGCGTGCTGATGACGGGCGTGCTCACCTCGACGCCCGACAGCACGAAGGGCACCTCGCCCGTCACGGCCGAGACGTCCACGGACAGGTCGATGCGCACCACGTCGTCCGCCACGATGAACGGGATCAGCTCCACCCGCACGCCCGTGTCCTCGAACGTCGTCGTGACCTGCGCGTTGCTCCCCAGGCCGGTGGCCGAGAAGACCGGCACCTTGCTGCCGGTGTTGATGACCGCGCGGTGGCCGTTGAGCACCGTGACCGTGGGCGTGCTGATGATCTCGCTGGCGCCGATGGTCTGCAGGAAGGACAGCAGCGCATCCACCTGCACGCCGTTGTGCACGCCCTGCAGGCTCAGCAGGAAGCCCGTGATCGAGGTGGGCGGCACGAAGCTGCCGAAGGCCGCGCCATAACCGGACGGGGCGCCGTTGTCCTCGATCGGGAAGCCCGCGCCGAAGTTGCCGTTGATCGGGTTGGACACCGGGTCGAACGGCTGGCCGGGGTTCTCGAGGTGGTTCGCCGCCACCTTGGCGTCCCAGTCCAGGAGGTCGTCGAGGTTCACCTCGACCAGCCGCACCTGCAGCTCCACCTGCGGCAGGTCGGCCAGCAGCTTGTCCAGCAGCTGGTCGACGAAGAGCAGCACCTCGGGCGGCGCGGTGATGACCAGCAGGTCGGCCACGTTCAGGTTGGGCAGCGACTCGAGGATGCCCAGCTTGCTGCCCGCGCCGTTGTTGGCCGTGAACGTGCTGTCCTTGTAGAAGGCCTCCCTGTGCACGTACTTGATGATCTCGGTCGGCAGGCCCTCGGGCGGCGAGGGCGTGTTGGCCGCGGCCGGGAAGCCGGGCACGCTGGCCTGCAGCACGGCGAGCACGCCGGCGGCGCGCTCGGACTTGATCATGTACATCTTGGACCAGCTGCCATCGACGCCGCGGATGACGTTGCGGCCCAGCCGGTGGAAGGGCGTGGGCGGCGCCTCCGCCAGGTAGTCGGGCTCCTGCGCTTCCTCGGTGGCGGGCTGCAGCAGGTGCAGGAGGTCGGGCGTGGGACCCTGCGGCGCCTCCTGGCCGTCGGGCCCGACGGGCACGTCCTGCGCCGGCGGCAGCGCGGCGGGCGGCTCGCCGGCCACGGCCACCACGGGCTGGTCGGCGCTGAACTCCCAGACGGGCGGCGGCGGCGACACCTGTTCCGTCACGCACGCCGGCAGCAAGACCAGGGCCAGCACCGCCGGCATCGGAAAGCGCATCGTCAGCACCCCAGGGCCGCGATGGCGGCCTGCGTCACATCGGCCACGGGTCCGAGGCGGCAGGTCGTGCCACCCTTCTCGGCCACGGCGTCGTAGCCGCCGTCCCGGGCCACCTTCTTGACCGCGCGCTCGAAGGCGTCCAGAGCCTGCTTGCGCAGGAAGTGGAAGTTCACGTCGTTCTCGGTGAGCGACTGGCTCTCGCGCCAGGCGGGAATGGCCGCCAGCAACTGCTCGCTGTCCAGCTCGACGATGAGGCGCGCGTCCGCGGCATTGCCGGCGAGCACGCGGCCCTCCACGTGGTACAGCGGCAGCTGGTCGATGACCGCGGCCGTCAGGTCGCGGATGGGCTCGCTGCCACCCGACAGCCCGCCGGGTACGGTGATGACGTCCAGCTTCTCCGCGTGCGCCACCTTGACCAGCGACCTGTTGGTGGTCACCTGCGCGTCCGCGAACATCTTGCTGCCGCGCGCGCCGTCCGTCTCGGACAGGCGTTCGGCCTTCATGCGCATGTAGATCGGGTTGCTGGCGTACACGGCCAGGATGTCCACCACCGCGCCGCGCTGGGCCTTGTCTGCGCTGCCGTACAGGATCTGGCCGGTGACCTGCAGGGCGTCGACGGCGGCGCAGAACAGCAGCGCCAGGCTGGCCAGCAGGAGGACGCCTCCGACTCGTCTCTGTATCGCTCTCGCCATGCCCGACCTCCTCCAAGCGGCCGGCGCGCCGCGACTGGCGACGCCGTCAGCCCGATCTGTCCGTCCAACCGACATCCTAAGTCCGGTCGCAGTCGACGGAGCCCGGGAAGCGGGCGGCAGCGGCAAAAAAAAAAGCCGGGACCGGCCCCGCCCGCCAGCGAGCGCGGTCGGCCCCACATCCCTTCATCGGAGGCCTTGTCGCCGAACTTCAACGAGATCGACAAAGACTTGAATTCGAACGGCCCGACACGCCTATCGCGAGAGGACGTGGCTCGTGGTGACGTCGGCGAGGAGCTTGCCCGATGTGCCGCGGACGAGCGTCCGCACCACGCTGACCGTGCGGCCCTTCCGGACGAACGTGGACGTCGCCGCGAGCGTGCCGTCGGCCTGATTGGCGAGGAAGCTGGCATGCAGCGCGATGGCGAGGGGAAAGCCCCGCATCCCGGGCTCGGCGTGCGGCGAGCCGAGGACGAGGGCCGTCGCCGTCACGTCCGCGAACCACAGCATGGCGCCGGCCTGCACGACGCCGAAGGGATTCAGGATGCCAGCCTGCACGGGCATCTCGGAGTCCACCCGCTCGGGAGTCTGCGCCGTGATGCTGAAGGCCAGGGAGCCCTGGAAGCGGACGGACTCGTTCACGTCCGCGGGTTCAGTGCTCGCGTCGATCTCCGCGACCGCCGCCGCGTCCGCCGCCGCCGCCGCCGCCGCGATAGCCGCCGCCACCACCACCACCACCGCCGCGTCCGCCGCGATCCCGGCCGCGATCGCCGCCGCCGTGACCGCCGCCGCCGTGGCCGCCCGCACCGCCGCGCTCACCGGCCGGCACCGCCTCCTCCTTCTCCTTCCAGTCGGGGTCGACCTGCTTGATGGAGAGGCGGATGCGGCCGTTGTCCTCGATGTCGAGGACCTTCACCTTGACGGTGTCGCCGATGTGCACGTGCTCCTCGGGGTCGCGCACGAAGCCCGCGGCCATCTCGGAGACGTGGCACAGGCCCTCGGTGCCCGGCAGCACCTCGATGAAGGCGCCGTAGGGCTTGATGGAGGTGACGCGGCCCTCGTAGATCTCGCCCACGGTGGGCATCTGCCGCTCCACCGGCGGGCCCCCGCGATCGCCGCCGCGGCCGCCGCGGCCGCCGGCCGGCGCGCCGACCTCGGCGTCCAGGTTCATGGACACGCGCACGCGGCCGAGCTCGTCGATGTTCACGACCTTCACGTCGACGCTGTCGCCGATCTTGAGCACGTCGCCCACGGCCTTCACGAAGCCCTTGCCCATCTCGGTGATGTGCAGCAGGCCTTCCTTGCCCGGGAAGATCTCGACGAAGGCGCCGAACTCGCGGACCGAGACGACCTTGCCCTTGTACACGCGCCCCAGCTCGGCGTCGCCGCACAGGGCCTCGATCTGCGCCACGGCCGCCTCGAGGTTGCTGTCCGGGCCGCCGGCCACGGTGACCGCGCCGTCGTCGTTGACCTCGATGCGCACGTTGAACTCGGCCTGCAGGCCCTTGATGGTCTTGCCGCCCGGGCCGATGAGGAAGCCGATCTTGTCCACCGGGATCTGCTTGAGGATCAGGACCGGCGCCCACTTGCTGACCTGCGGGCGGGCCGACGTGATGGCGGCGCTCATCTTCTCGAGGATGTGCAGTCGGCCCTCGCGGGCCTGGCCCAGCGCGCGGTGCAGCAGCTCGCTCGACAGGCCCTTGATCTTGATGTCCATCTGCAGCGCCGTGATGCCCTTGGCGGTGCCGGCGACCTTGAAGTCCATGTCGCCGTTGTGGTCCTCGCTGCCGTGGATGTCCGACAGGATGTGGAACTGGCCGCCCTCCTCGATGAGGCCCATGGCGATGCCGGCCACGGGCGAGCGCAAGGGGCAGCCGGCGTCGAGCAGCGCCAGCGAGGCGCCGCAGACGGAGGCCATCGAGCTGCTGCCGTTGGACTCGAGGATCTCGGACACCACGCGCATGGAGTAGGGGAACTCCTCGGGCGTGGGCATGACCATGTTCACGGCGCGCTCGGCCAGGTTGCCGTGCCCGATCTCGCGCCGGCTGGTGCCGACCATGCGCCGCACCTCGCCCACCGAGAAGGGCGGGAAGTTGTAGTGCAGCATGAAGCGCTTGCTGTACTCGTCCTGCAGGCCGTCCACGATCTGCTCGTCGCGGCCGGTGCCCAGCGTGACGGTCACGAGCGCCTGCGTCTCGCCGCGCGTGAACAGCGCGCTGCCGTGCGTGCGGGAGAGGACCCCGAGCTCGATCTCGATGGGACGGATCTGGCCGAGCGCGCGCCCGTCGGTGCGGCTCTGGCTGTGCGCGATGAGCTCGCGCTCCACCACCGACTCCAGCTCGCCGAAGGCGGCCTTCACGAGCTTCTCGGCCGTCTTGCGCTCGGCTTCCGGCAGCGGGTCGAGCAGCGTGCTGCTGGCCTCGACGATCACCGCCTTCACCGCGGACTTCTTGGCGTGCTTGCCCGGCACGGCCAGCGCCTGCTCGAAGGCGGCGCGCGACGCGAAGACCTGCTCCTTCCACGGATTGGGCGCCGGCGGCGGCACCACGAGCTTGGGCTTGGCCACCTGGCCCTGCAGCTCCGCGATCATGTCGCAGATCTCGATGATCGCGTAGTGGCCCTGCAGGATGGCGTCGGCCAGCACGTCCTCGGGCAGCTCCATGGCGCCCGCCTCCACCATCGTGACCGCGTCGCGCGTGCCGCTGACCACGAGGTCGAGCGTCGAGAGCGACATCTGCTCGAGAGTGGGGTTGATGACGAAGTGGTCGTCCACGCGGCCCACGCGCACCGTCGCGCCCGGGCCCTGGTAGGGCAGGCTGCTGATGGACAGCGCGGCCATGGAGGCGATGCCGGCCAGGATGTCGGGCTCGTTGCTGCGGTCGTAGCTCATGACCGTGACGATGATCTGCACCTCGTCCGCATAGCCCTCGGGGAACATCGGGCGCACGGGCCGGTCGATCGAGCGCGCCACGAGCACCTCGTGGTCGCGCGGCCGCATCTCGCGCTTGAAGAAGCCGCCCGGCACCTTGCCCGCGGCGTAGGTCTTCTCGCGGTACTCCACGGTGAGCGGGAAGAAGTCGATGTCGGGCCGGCCGGCGGCGGATTGCACCGTGGCCAGCACCGAGGTCTCGCCGTAGGTGGCGAAGATGGCGCCGTCGGCCTGCTTGGCGAGGCGGCCGGTCTCGAGGGTGAGGGTGCGGCCCGCGATGGTGCGCGACACGCGGATGGGATGGTTCAGGCTCTCGGTCATGGAATCTGCTTCTTCTTCATCGAGGAGTCGGCGACGGGTGCCGCCGGGAGGGAGGCGCGACGGACGGAGCGCCGCCCGCGCGAGTTGCTGGACACGTGGCCACCTCTCGAATCGTCGAGTTGGGGCCGGGGGGCGCTGTTACGCGCCGGACTTGACACCGCGGATCCCCAGCTTGTCGGTGAGCGCGTCGTAGCGCTTCACGTCCGTGCGCTGGAGGAAGCGCAGCAGCCTGTTGCGCTGGCCGACCAGCTTCATCAGACCGCGACGCGTGGAGTTGTCCTTGAGGTGCGTCTTGAGGTGCTCGGTCAGGGCATTGATGCGGTCGCTGAGCAACGCGACCTGCACTTCGCAGGAGCCGGTGTCCTTGGGATGGGTCCGGTGCTCCGCGATCCGGGCAGTCCTGGCTGCCGTCGTCGTCATGGAGTCTTCTTTCTGGGGGGCGGCGGCTTCCGCAGTGTGGCCGCCCACGTCTCGATCAGGGTTCTTGCTTCGCCAATTGAATTCCGCGCGAGGTTAGCACAGGGGCCGCCGGCCTCACAAGGCGGAAGCCTCGGCCCGCGCCCGCCGCAGGCAGCTCTCGCACAGGCCGCAGGGAGCCTCGCCGCCCTCGTAGCAGGACCACGTCAAATGCAGCGGAGCGCCCGCGGCGCGGCCTTCCGCGAGGAGCTGGGCCTTGGTGAGGTGCAGCGTCGGGCACTCGACCCGCACGCGGCCGCGCGTGCCGTCCAGCAGGCAGGCGTTGAGGCTCGCGACGAAGCGGGCCGAGTTGTCGGGAAAGGTCGCGCCTTCCTCGGCATTGAAGCCCACCACGACCACGGCCAGCCCGCGCGCCTCGGCCAGCGCCGCGGCCAGGTTCACCAGCACGCCGTTGCGGTTGGGCACCCAGACCGCGTCGGCCGTCGCGCGGGCCGTCTCGTCGAGACGCCGGCTGTCGGGCCGGGGCAGCGGCCGGGTGCGGTCCACCAGGGCCGTCGCGGTCACGCGGGCGAGCAGCGGCAGCTCGGCCAGCTCGACGGGGAAGCCCAGCGCCGCCCCCACCGCCTGCGCCGCCGCGCTCTCGCGCCGCGCGGCGCGCTGGCCGTAGTCCACGCACAGCCCGAGCTGCACCGTTCCGTGTCGCGCGCGGTACAGCGCGGCGGCGACCGTGGAATCGAGGCCACCCGAGAGCAGAGCCAGCGCTGACACGCGGTGCGTTGTAGCGGCTCCGCCGGCCGACCGCGAGCCGCCGGCACCCGGCTCTCCCCCTCGGTTGCCCGCCCCGGGAGCGACCGTTACAACGACCGGCCTCTCGCGGCAGCCCACCGTCCGCGCCCCCGTCGAGCGAGTAGAAAGGCCCGTGACGCCACGCTCCCGCCTCTCCCGGCTCAGGCTGCCTGCCCTGCTCGCCGTCGCGGCCGGGTGCGCCCAGCCGCCCGCGGCGCCGCCGGTCGCCGCGCCTCCCGCGGCGGACGTCCGGAGCGAGAATGAGACCCGGTCCGCCGGCGCGGCGCACCCCCTCGACCCGGCCGCCACGGACCGCGTCCTGCGCCCGGCGCTCCGGCGCCTCGACGAGGCGCTCGCGCTGCGCCATCGTAACGAGCAGTGGGAGCAGGTCGCGGAGACCGCCCGGGAGGCCGCGGCCCTGCTCGACGAGGCGCGCGAGGCGGGCGCGCGCGGCCCTGCGGCCGACGCCGCGCACGCCGCCGTCGAGGCGCTGCTGGCCTGGCAGGCGCTGGGCGAGGCCGGCGACCCGGCCCGCGCCGAGTGCAGTGCGGCCCTCTTGCGCCTGCTCGATCTCGTCGGCCGTCAGGTGCCGCAGACCCACGCGCTGCGCGCGGTGATCCTGCTCGAGACCGGTCGCGACGCCGAGGCCGGGGCGGAGCTGCTGGCCGGCCTGCAGCAGTTCCCGGCGTACCCCGAGCTGCATGACCTCGCCCGCGGCGCCGCCGACCGGCTGCCCGGCCCGCAGGCGCTGGCGAAGGTCGTCGATCAGGCCGCCGCGCGCCGGCCCGAGCTGCTCGGCGAGGCTGCCGCGACGCGCGGCTACCTGCTGCTGGCCGCGGGCATTCCTGCCGAGCGCGACGGCAATCCGGCGGGCGCGGCGCGGCTGTACGAGCTCGGCGCGGAGGCGCTGCGGCAGGCGCGCGAGGACGAGAGCCAGCGCCTCTCGGACTGGACGCTCGCCCAGCGCCGTGCCGACTGCCTGGCCAACGCCGGCCGCCTGCACCTGCAGCGCGCGCAGGACCTGCTGGCCGCGATGGGCCTGCCCGCCGCGCGCCCCGAGCTGGCCGCCGCGGAGCAGGACTACGGCGACGCCCTGGAGGCGGTGCCGGATGACGAGGAGTCGCACGCCGGCCTCGCCGCCACGGCCGACACCTACTACCAGGCGGGCGACCTGGACGGCGTGCGCGACGCCTTCGGGCGCCTGGCCGCGCGCTTCGACGACGCCGAGTGGTGGAACAACCACGCCTTCTTCTGCCGCGAGACGGGCCTGTACGAGGAGTCCTTCGCGGCCTACGAGAAGTGCGTGGCCCTCGAGCCCTGGAACGCCCGCTACGTCAACGACACGGCGCTCATCCTGCTCTACCATCTCGACCGCGACCTCGACCGCGCCGAGGCCATGTTCCGCAAGGCCATCGAGCTCGGCCGGACCGCCTGCGACAACCCCTTCATCGACGAGGCCTCGCGCGAGGCCAACTTCGGCGCGTATACGGATGCCATGCTGAACCTGTCGCTGCTCCTCGCCCGCGACGGCCGCCTCGACGAGGCGGAGACGCTGGCGAACGAGCTGCTCGTGCTGTCCCCCGAGCGCGCCGACGCGCGCGGGCTGCTCGCGCACATCGAGGCCGCGCGGCGCGGCGAACCCGTCCCCCGGAACCCCTGACCATGAGCCTCCTCCCGCTGCTGCTCGCCCTGTCCCTGCTCGCCCCGCAATCCGGCGCCGACAAGCTCGAGCAGGCGCGCGCCCGCATGGCCGACGGCAAGGCCGACGAGGCCGAGCGCCTGCTCTCGGAGATGCTCGCCGCCGGCGAGGGCGACGCGCACGACGTGCGGCTCCTGCTGGCCGACGCGCAGCTGGCCGCGGGCGCGCCGGACCGCGCGCTCGAGACGCTCGAGCCCATCGCCAAGGACGACGACCCGGCCGCCCTGCGCAAGATGGGCGAGGCCTTCCGCGCCAACGGCGAGCGGGTCGCGGCCGGGGGCGGACGGCGCGCGAAGGACGACGCCGAGTTCCAATTCGGCCAGGCGGTCACCTTCCTGGTGCGCGCGGGCAAGGCCGGCGACGCCGCGGCCGACGCGCAGGCGGGCTTCGTGGAGCTGTACAACCTGGGCGACGCCGACGCCGCGCGCGAGCGCGCCGACAAGCTGCTCAAGCGCGACGCCCAGGACGGCGAGGCGCTGCTGCTGCGCGGCTGCGCGCACGTGTCGGCCAGCTGGGCCGCCAGCCAGGCCGGCGACGAGAAGATGGCCAAGGCCGAGCGCGAGAAGGCCGTGGCGGACCTGACCGCCGCCGACGCGGCGCTGGGCGGCAAGCGGCCCGAGCCCGTGTTCCAGCTGGCCTGGCTGCACGAGCAGTCGGGGGAGGCCGAGAAGGCGGTCGAGGCCGCCGCGGCCTGGTCCGACCGCCTGCCGCACAAGGACTTCTCGCGCCTGTACCAGCTGGCCCGCCGCTACGCGGGCGAGCGCCAGCTCGCCGCGGCCAGCTCCGCGCTGGTGGCCATGGTGCAGCGCGACGCGGCGCTGCTCACGGAGTGGGTCAAGGCCGAGGAGGACGTCACGGCGGCGGCCGTCTCGCTGAGCTGGGGCCTGGGGCCGCTGGTCGACAGCAACCGCGGCCGGGTGGCCAAGGACGTGCTCGCCGCGCTGTGCGCCGCCGGCCCGAAGGACCCGAACCTGTGGAACGACTACGGCCTGATGGCGCGCGACGCCAACGCCTTCGACGAATCCCTGCGCGCCTACGACCAGGCGCTCGTGCTGCGCCCCGACGACGCCAACCTGATGAACGACACGGCGGTGATCCTGCACTACTACCTGCACCGCGACTACGACCGCGCGCAGGAGCTGTACGAGAAGGCCATCGAGATCGCGGACGAGCTGCTGGACAAGCGCGACAAGCTCACGCCCGAGGCGCTCGCGCTGGCGGAGAAGGCCAAGAAGGAGGCCACCGACAACATGCGCAACCTGGCCCAGGGCGTGTACGAGTGGGGCCGCTGACGGGCCGGCGCGCGGCTCAGTTCTTCTTCGTCGGCGCGTAGGTCTCGAGCACCCACGCCTTCCACTGCGCCTCGAAGTCGAGCACCGAGAGGCCCCAGGTCTCCCGCAGGATGTCGCGCATCGCGTACTTCTGCTTGCACATCTTGAGCGCCTTGCCCATGGCAAAGGTGTCCCGCGCCAGGAGGAAGTCCGTCCACGACCACGAGAACTGGTGCTCCTTGGCCGTGAGCGACGAGTTGGGCTTCACGATCACGTCCGTGAACACCGGGATGTCCTCGTTCGACACGGCCTTGTAGATGTTCTTGCGCCAGTCGGAGCCGCCCCAGCGCGAGTCGACATTCTGCTCCCGCATGCAGTAGGTGTCCGCGCGCTTGTCCAGGTCGATCTCGAACCAGTGCGAGAGCCCCTCCGCCAGCCAGCCGTACTTGTCGTTGAGCCAGGGCGGCGCGAGCCCGATCTCGCCCGGCTTGAACCACGAGATGTCGTAGAAGATGGCCGTGAACTGGTGGATCATCTCATGCACCTCGTGACGCCAGAGGTCGGCCTCCTTGGGGAAGTCGCCCTTGTCCCACCAGGTCACGATGACCGAGTCGTGGTTCACGCCGCCCGAGCGCTGCACGGTCGGGAAGCCCTCGAGACCGGTGTAGGCCGGCGCGGCGCCGGCCTGCTGCTCGGGCTTCTCGAAGACCATGAGCGTGTGCACGTTCTTCATGTTGTTGGCGTCGGTGATGCCGAACATGGACTGGAACCTGGCGTACAGCGCCTCGAGCCGCCGCACGTACAGGTGCGCCGCCTCGTGCGCGTCGTAGCTCTTCTTGTTGGCCGTGGTGATGCGCGGCGTGTTCCAGACCACGATGAAGTGCGTGCTCTGCACCTGCACCAGCGGCGCGTCGGCGCCGGCCAGCTTGTCCACGCGCCGCCGCTCCTTCAGCCAGGCGTCGCCGGCCGTGCGGTGCTCGGTCCACTCCTTCTGCGACGCGGCCTGCAGCGAGGGCGTCTTGCAGCGCGCACACGGCTGCCACGACAGGCCCATGTTCTCCGAGGCCAGCGCCTCGCTGCAGTAGAGGATGGTCCAGCCGGGGCCGCTCTCCTGCTCCAACTTGAACTCGTCCTGGATGTCGAAGGGCGTGCGCCCCGTGGTCCCGCACCAGCCGCAGCGGGCCTCGCCGGCCTGTGGGGCGGGCGCGCCGTCGACCGCCGGCCCGGTGGCCGGCGGAGCGTCGGCCGGCGAGGCCCCGGGCCGAGGCGTGCCGGCCGGCGCGTCCTGCGAGTGCAGGCCCGCCACCGCCAGCAGCGACGCCTGCAGGGCGCCCAGGATCCCGCGCAGGACCCTCACCGCAGCCCCGCCCGGCGCTCGACGATCTGCCGCTCGGGGTCGAAGTCACGCAGCTTGATGCGCCGCGCCGCGTCGCCCGGCAGCGCGGCCGCCGGCGCCAGCCCGACGAGCTCGCTCTCCAGCGGCTCCACGCCGGCCTCGCGCGCCAGGCGCTCGATGGCCTCGTACACCGTCGGCAGCGAGGTGGTCTCGTAGTCGGTCATGTTCATCGACACCTGCGCGAGGTCGCGGTCCGCGAGTTGGAAGCCCATGGCTTTCACGCACTTGAAGCCGCCGTCCTTCTCGCGGATGGACCTGGCGATGCGCTTGGCCAGCTTCACGTCGTTGCTGGCGAGGTTGACATTGTAGGCGATGAGGAACTTGCGCGCGCCCACCGCCGTGGCGCCGGCCGTGGGATGGATGCGCGCCGGCCCGTAGTCCGGCACGCGCGTGGGGTCACTCCCGATGCGCTCGCGCAAGCCCTCGAACTGGCCCTGGCGCACGTCCGCGAGGTTCTTGCGCTCGGGCCGAATGGCCGCGGCCTCGTACAGGAAGACCGGGATGCCCAGCTCGTCGCCGATGCGCTTGCCGGCTGCGCGGGCCAGCTCCACGCAGCGCGGCATCGTGACGCCGGCCACGGGCACGAACGGCACTACGTCCGTCGCGCCCATGCGCGGGTGCTCGCCCGTGTGCTCGCGCAGGTCGATCAGCTCGGCGGCCGTGCGCGCCATGCGGACGGCGGCCTCGACGAGGTCGTCGCCCGAGCCGACCAGCGTGATCACGCTGCGGTTGTGGCTGGCGTCGCTGGTGCGGTCGAGCACCTGCACGCCCGGGGCACCCGCGCCGGCGGCGACGATGCGGTCCACGACCTCGAGCCGCCGGCCCTCGGAAAAGTTGGGGACGCACTCGACGAGCGTCTGGCTGGGCATGGGGGGCCGATCATAGCTGGGGAAAGCGGGCGCGACCCGTTTCGAGCGCGCCAGCTCAGGCGTACCACGCCAACTTGAGTGACGTCACGACCCACGCGACCCCGCGCAACTCGACCAGCGCTGTGACGGAAGCGCCATGCGCCGAGGGTCCGATGGACGCCCGGACGATCGCGCGCTGACCGTCGCTCGAATAGCCTGGCAGCCAGGCGATGGCCCAGCCGCGCGCCTCGCTGAATCGATCCCTGAAGGGCCTGAAATCGTCCAACTGCATCACGGGTGCAAGATCCGCGACCAGGATTCGATCATCGAACTTCAGGCTGGACCAGGACGCTCGACGACAGTCGTACGTGCCCGGTACCTGGTTGCGGAGCACCAGGGCCTCGATGAGATCATCGGGGACGTTCCGCTCGGGCCACGCCTCGGCCCGTACCTGCTCGGGCGAGATGGAGCCGGTTCCCGGTGGCGACCAGTCGCCAAGCACGATGTACGAGCCGTCGGCGGCCGCACCCGCCATGTCGAATCTGGA
>Ga0209382_10002401_pt1 | contig 27343 bp, 26 predicted proteins | sample SoiMetdeltSBSDD5_FD_187599 | JGI IMG/M metagenome (GOLD analysis project Ga0209382, IMG submission 187599) | Bulk soil microbial communities from a Populus tree surrounding site in Tennessee, USA - Soil MetaG P. deltoides SBSDD5 (SPAdes) (version 2) | ecosystem: Environmental > Terrestrial >... | reverse complement strand
CGGCCACGTCGTTCACCTCGCCGCCGTTCGTGACTTCCAGCTCGACGGTAGTCCCGTTCAGCCGGTCGGCGCTGCTCAGAATCGCCGCGCGACGCTTCCGGACCGCGTCAGCAGCGGCCGTGGCCAGGCGCTCAGTGAGGTTCGGCTGGTCTGTCATCGTGCCCACTCCGGCACCGGGTCCCTGTCGTCGACACTCGCGGCCGGCCACGGCAGCTCGTCGTCTGTAGCGGATGTAGCCGCTACAACCTCGTCATCCGCTACACGATCCGCTACAGCTCCACCAGGAGGCGACGCCTCGTCTGTAGCGGACGTAGCGGATTCCCGGAGTGGCACAGGGACATAGCGGTCCCATGCGTCTGAGAGGTCAGCGGCGACGTACCCCTTTGCGACCGTCTCGCCAATGCGGACATTCTTCGACGTGATCCCGTACTGCCTGAGCCGTTGCGAGAGCCAGCGCGCGTTGATGGGCTTGCCCGCCCGGAGCTCGCTCCAGGGGCTATCTTCCCTATCTTCTAGGATTTTCAAGATACTTGAAGTAGAGAGTGCTTCGTGACCCTCCCGGCCCGCATCCTGAAAGACCGCCCAGAGGTCCGTGAGCAGCCGCACGCCGAGGCTAGGTGTGTTCCCCTTAGAATCCGCTACATGCGCTACAGCGCTACACCGGGCGCGGTCTGGCCAATCGCCGCCGGCGGCGTCCGCTACGGCGAGCAGCGGCTCCCAGAGATCCGCGTCGCGGTCGACGATCCCGTCCGGCATCGTGGTCCAGGACGTCGTGGCGGCGTCCTCAACACTTCGCGCCCACACCGCCAGGCGATCCCTGATCGCCTGGCCCTCGGTGGCGTGGACGCGGCGGCGGAACGGCTCCACCACCTCACCCGGCGCACGACGGCGCATCTTGAGCACGATCGACCGCGTGAGAATCGTGTCCGGTAGTGCGCCCAACCCGGCGATAGCCACGGCGCAGTAGGCCGGGATCTCCTCCGTCTCGACGCGCTTCCCTTTGACGACGCAGCGCCCGGCCACGGCACCGCGACGGTGACCGGCGTTCAGCAGACCTCGGATCTCCTCGTGCTCGCGCGCCTTCGGCCCAAAGACGGTGTCGATCTCGTCGAATAGGATGGTAGGTGCACCGCCAGGGTCGCCCACCTTGCGGAACAGGTAGGCAGGCGTGACGTTGACCGCTTCGACCGGCCGGGGCACCAGCAGCTCCGTCACTTCGAGGAGCCGCGTCTTGCCCGATCCAGGCTCCGGCGAGAGGGCCGCGAGCCGCGGTGTCGACTCCCAGGCCACCATCAGGTGCGTGTGCGCGATCCAGAGCACGTGGGCGACGTGAGCATGGGCAGACGGATAGGCGACGAACCGGCCGAGAAAGGCGTACAGGTCTTCCAGGATCGCCGCGCCGTCAGCTTCGACCGTGGGCTCGCCGATCGGCACGGCCGACTCCACGAGCGCCCTGAGTTGGTCATCCGTGCCCTTGAAGTCGGCCGCGTGACCGTTGGCAGGCTGCGGCGCCGCGGTCTCGAGCGCCGACCATCGTTCGAGGGGCGGGGGGTCGCTGCCGGCGATGCTCTCGACAATCTTCCGCGCGTGGTCTTCCGTCCACGGCCGGGCGGCATCTCCCAACGGGGAAGCTCTGAGTCCGCGCCAGACGAGCTCTATGGCGTCCTCGACGGACTTGCCGGCGCCGAGGAGTGCACGCGCGGCGCGTACCGCCATGCCCCTCTGGCTGCCCGACGGAGCCCCGTCGACGGTGAACATCAACACCTCGCGCGAAACCGCTACCGTCTGCCCAGAACGGGCCGGAGCATTCGGGACGGGAGATCGCCGCGCGGGAGCCTCCGGCAGCTTCTCCCAGTCCAGTGCCAGCCCCGGGACGTACTCCGCGACCGTCGCCACACCTTCTGGAGCGGCCGGGGTGTAGAGCATGCGGCTGGCGTCCTTCGTCTGGGGATCGTTCCGGCCCCCGAACAGGTGGGCGTTGATCCGGTGCCAGACGTCGGTGTACTGCGCTCTCGGGACCGGCTTCGTCAACGGGATGGCGATCCGAAAGCGAAAGTCGACGTCGTTGCTGCCGTAGGTTGAGTACAGGACGAAGGCGACGCCGGCGGCGACGAGGCTCTCTCGCAGCTCCATGTACTCATCCATCGAGAGGTGGTCGAAGTCGCCCGCGGCGACGGACCACTCGATGACGTTGGCGTTCGCTCTGGTCGATCCGGGCCTGTACGTCGCGCCCGACCAGGCCCGGCCGTCCTTGTCCCGCCGACGTTCGTGCGTCGTCAACAGGCTGACGAGTTGGTCGAGCGTGACGGGGCGCCGGCTGGGCGTGGTGCTCGTCGTCGCCGGGGCCGGAAACGAGCTGATCGCGAACGTCTCCGGCATCGGGCCGACGAGGCAGGTGGCTGCCGTGGTCACGCTGACCGCCTCACGTGGCAGATGTGTCGGTCACCGGCGAGCGTTCGGCGCATCAGCACCCTGGCGATGTCGCCGGCCGCTCGGAGTACCACGTTCGGACGCTGGCACCAGGGACATTCGGTCACGTCCGTGATCAGCCGGATGAGCTGGCCCGCCGTGCTAGGATGCTTCGAGCCGCTGTCTCGCCCCGTCATGGTCGGCTGCTCGACTCGGAGGCCTCGGACGCGCCAACGTCCGAGGCCTCGATCTGTGTGGCGCGGCCTGCGACGATCCAGGCCGCCTCAGCCGGCGTTTTCGCCTCTGGCGCCATCTGCTGAGCTGCCGAGAGTAGGCAGTCCGTCAGCGACCACCAGAGCGCGTCAAGGGCGCCTGACTCGGTGAGTCGGTCGAGCTGCCCCGCTGCGCTGGCGTGGCGCGATACGGGCGCGCTCATTGGGCCGGACCCGGATGGCGGCTGGTATCTTCCAACCCACGCTTGATGAAGAACCTCGCCTGAGCGGCGACCTCCCGCTCTTCGCGGCGAGCGCGCTCCTGGAGCCGCTCGACCGTCTCATCGTCCAACAGGACGTTCAACACCTTGCCCTCAGGCGGGCGCTGTCGTGGCATCGCACTCTCTCCCGGTCAAGCGGCGAATCCCGTAAGGCCAGCATAGCGAGTGCGACGTGATATCGCTGCACATACAGAGCAGATGACGTCTGTATGTGTACCAATCAATCGTCGAGATCGGTTACCGCTGGCCCGTCGAGCCGTCTACCAACCGGAGTGGTCGATCCCCAGGTGGGCAGCCATCCGCTTCACGGCCGCCTCGACGAGGCGCGTATCGAGACGAGCAGCGACGCTGGCGTCCGGAGGGACGCCCTCAATCCCTTCGATGGGCTTGTGGCGCCGATCCTCCAGCCACTCCTTGTGGTGGCGCCGCGTCCACAGCACGATATTCCAGTACTTTTCATGGTGACGAAGCTTCCTGAAGAGCCAGGTCAGGTCGCGCTCTGCCTCCTGCTCCTTCGCGTGGTCATACCCGCGCTGTCGCGCCTGGCGTTCGATCTCCTCCAGCTCACGATCGACGAGCGCGCTGAGGCGTCCGAGGATGCGCTGGCGTGCAGTCTGCCGCGACTCTGCTCTGAACTCCCATCGGTCTGTCAACTGCACGCTGATGATCGGCTCACGGCGCTCGTCCACGATCAGCACCTGAGGCTCACCATCCACCGCTCGGAAAGTGCCGACCTCTCGCGAGACGATGGGCCCGACGTCGTCACTCGGGTCGCCGTGCACGCCAACCGCGGAGATCAGATCGGCTCCCGTACTACCCCGGCCGATTGATCGAGCCCACTCGGCCATCATGCACCAGCGGTGCAGGAGGAGCTCGCCCGTGCTCCACTGCACCCGGCGCGCGACATCCGAAGGATAGGGCCACAGCGTTGTGGCCCCTGGCTTGAGACGGTCGAGGCCGATCTCGTGAGCCACCCGCTTGAGATCCTCGATGTAATCGCGAGCCGGCTCGCCGCGAGATGGATCGTGCCACCACGCTGGGGCCAGTAGCATTGGCTGACTCATCTCACTGAGCCACGAGCCGCGATGCCGCTCGGCTAGGCCTGCGAGCTCAACATTGACCGCGGCATCGGCAGCGTAGTGTTGAATGAACCCGATGAGGCGCCGCCCGTCGCGTTCACCTTGCCGATGCAGGGCACGGCGATCTTCGCGTTGCTTATCGCGGTTGGACACGGCGAACACCCCCACCGGGGCTGTCAGCGGTCGGGCGCTCCGCGTGGTGGCGCGGAATGGGTAGCGAGCCCAACGCCCGACCGCTCGTCGGCAGTATACGCCCGGTCGACTACGCCGAGCGCCCGGCCCCGATGACCAGCGCCTCGAAGGCAGCGAGGACGGTAGCAGTCGGCCAGTCGGCCTGGGGCGACTATAGCTACCTGCCGGCCGGACACGTCGTGCTGAAAGTGCCGGACCAGCTCGCTGACGGGATGGTGGCCGGGATCAACTGTGCGTTCGCCACGGTGATGTGCGGGCTGGATGTGGCTCGCGTCGAGCTTGGCGAGACGGTAGTGGTGCAGGGGGCGGCCTTGGCATCTTCGCCACCGCGACGGCGCGCGAGCTCGGGGCCGGGCGGGTGATCGTGGTGGATGGGGTCCAGGAGCGGCTGGACCTGGCCGCCGCGTTTGGCGCCGACGAGCTGATCGACCTGCGCGAGCTGAAGACCCCGGACCAGCGCGCCCAGCGCATCCGCGACCTGACCGACGGCTGGGGCGCTGACGTGGTCGTCGAGGTGGCCGGCGTGATCGGCGCGATGAACGAGGCGCTGCAGATGCTGGGGAACGGCGGGCGGCTGGTCGAGATCGGGAACATCGTGGCCGGCACCAGCTTCGACCTGGCGCCGACGACGCTGAACCAGCGGAACGTCAGCATTCTGGGGATCGGCTACTACGAGGCCGTCCACTTGCAGCGCTCGCTCGACCTGATGCTCCGCCGACGCGAGCAGTACCCGTTTGACCGCGTCGTCTCGGACGTCTTCCCGCTGGAGGAGGTCGAAAACGTGCTGGCGGAGCAGAACAAGGGGCACATTACCCGCGCCGCCCTCAAGCCCTAAATTGACGTGCCGTTCCCAAACGCCCCGCCAGCTTGCATATTAGATAATCATCGGCTATAACCAGAGCCAGAATATATGTTCGATTACGACATAGCTGGTTGTGGGGAGGGCGACGGTGCTATCCGACGACGATCTCGAGAAATGGGAGTACGCAGAGCATACGGCAGCCAAACATCGACTCCTGGAACGCTACGTCAAGGCCTGGCTGGCCATTCTTGGTCAGGCAGCTCGTAGAGGCGGACATGAGTCGCGTCTTGTACTGGTCGATGGATTTGCTGGTCGGGGTCGTTACCGGGAAGATGAGCCGGGATCACCGCTGATTCTGCGCGACATAGCTCAGCTTGTAAGTGAAGACGGTAGAGTCGGTACTGTCGAGCTTCACTTCATTGAGCGGAACCGGCAGAATTATGAGGCCCTACGCTCCGAACTGGGTGCGTTGGCACCGCTGCCCCAGGTCATTCAGCCTCAGCCCGTTTGTGCCCCATTCGAGCAGGCTGCGCCGTCGATCATCGCCAACATCGGGCGCGAACGCCTGTCGTCTTTCTGGTTCATTGATCCGTTCGGGTTTGGCGGCGTGCCGCTGCACACCATTCGCGAGATCCTCTCACTTGAGAGGTCGGAGGTGTTCATCTCACTGATGGTGCGGGATATGTGGCGCTTTCGGAATGTCGTGAACCATCGGCAGGCGATAGCAAGATTGCTCGGTCTCGAAGTTGCTGAGCTGGAGCCGCTGCTTGTCGACGCCGAGCGATCTGGTCGCGGGGCTCAAGTCTTTTGCGATCTATATGTGAACCGCCTCAAGACCGCAGGGGGTGCGAGGTACACCTGGCTCTACTCGCTGGCCGCGCGAGGCGCAAAGGACATCGTCTATTACCTCGTGCATGGGTCCACGGATCCCAAGGCACTTCGGGAAATGAAGAAGGCCAGCTACGCAGTTAGCGGAGGCACGCACGGATTTCTCGGTGCGACGGATGATCCAGCCAGCACCGGACAGATAGACATGTTCGGCGGTGACCCTGTCGCCATCCTTGACATGGGCACGCTCAGGCGCCGTCTCCTCGAGGTCTTTGCGGGCCGCACCGTCGAGTACGAGGCCCTCCAAGATGAGGCGCACGATCAGTCAGCGTTTGATCTGTTCATTGACCGCCACATTCACCAGGAACTACAGAATCTCGTTCGTGAGGGGCGCATCACGAAGATCCGACTTCAAGGAAAGCACGGCGGAGGCTTAGAGCGTGGAGACCAGCTTCGGTTCCCACCGATGTGACCGTCAGCGTGAAGCGGCAACTGCCTCTTCGAGTGGTTCAGTGGGGAACTGATCCCAGATCTGCTCATCCAGTTCGCGACCACCAGCCTTCGGCGTTCGCCCGCCAACCTGCTTGAAGAAGAAAGGCACGTCGGCTTCGAGGCATTGGTCGCGGAGGTCACGTGCCCAGTTCAGGTCCATGGGGCGGTGACGGGGACCACTCTCACCGCCGACGATGACCCAATCCACGCGGGGGTACGTTGTCTGCGGCTCGGCTAGCCTACCGACTCCGTACAGACGGCCACGCAGAATATCGTAGTGCTCGATCTCCGAGGGGCGTACGTCAGTCAGATCCACCGGACCGAGGAGTGGCTCACACGAGAGGAAGCGCACCGCCGCTTGTACCTGCATTAGCAGCGGTATCCGCTCATCTGCGGCGTCTTGATTCTCCACGCTCACGCCGAGCCAAACATTCGGCAGCGGCGTCTGGGGGTGGCGGTGCTGCCAGTCAAGCATCCGCTTGGGGCGCTTGGTCAGCACTTGGAACGTGTGGTGCGACGCCCTAGCCATCACGTCGAAGATCTGGCCAATGAAGTCGTCTGTCACACGCTCGTGGAACAGATCGCTCATCGAGTTCACGAAGATCATTCGCGAGTCTCGCCAGCGGAGCGGCTGCATCAGTCGCTCTGGATGGGGCACGACATTCTCGGCAGCAAATTGGGCTGCCCACGGCTTCTTCGAACGCCCGAAGCGCAACGACAGTGCCTCGGCGTAGCAGTTGCGACACCCTTCACTCACCTTTGAGCAGCCAGTCACCGGATTCCACGTGGCGTTCGTCCACTCGATCGCGGAGTTGTCGCTCATTTGAGTTCACCTCACCTGACAGTTTGGGTATAGAACATTCGTTCCGCTCTGTCAAGAATGCCGGCGCGAGTCGAGCGATCCAGGACAGCGGACAAGTATGGCCCAAACGTTCGATGAACGAGCGTGACCGAGTAAGGATCGCCGCAGTCTTGGGGATGAGGCTCCTAGTGACGATCGGGTCGAGCGCAGCAGGTCGCAGAGTCGTGCCAGCAGCGACCGCCCGCCGGCACGACCCTACTGATATCCGCCTGATATCCGCACGCACGCCCTACGCAGATGCCGGGCCGACGTGGCGCAGGCCGAGGAACTGGAGATCGGCGAACACCAGGACGGCGACAGCCTGGACCAGCACGAACGCCGTCCCGAGGGTCGTCAGGGGCAGCCAGCCGGACACCACCGCCGCCACGCTCCCGACGACCCAGAGCAGGTTGAGCGCAACCACGGACCAGGCCGCGACGCGGCTGACCTGTGGCCGCGTTCCGATCAGCCAGACCGCCGCCGCGTACACCAGCAGGACGAGCCCGACAGGCAAGAGCAGGCTGGACGGCGTGCCCAGCATACTGTCGAGGAGCGGCGCGGCGGCCAGCCCCAACACGGCGAGCGCGCCAGTAGCCACGGCATCCAGCTTGAGTGCGAGGCGTAGCAACCCGCTCCGATCTCCGGCGGCCGGCTGCGCGAGAACTGGCTGCGCGTACGACGACATCACAGTGTCCCTCCCGGACGAGTGGTGTAGCTCACGATGTCATCATTGACGAGCGAGCGTCATCACGTCGATTACCTGCGAGGTAAAGCGCACGCGCAGAAATGAGAGTCAGGCGCCCCACTCGGCGGGGCCGTCCTGGTGGAAGCCGCACTGTTCGCAGTCGTGGTAGACGTGGATCGCCGGCGGCATCGCCACCGCCAGGCGCAGCGTCATCTCCTCGCCGACGGCCCGGATGTGGTGGACCGTCCCGCGCGGCACCCAGACGATGTCGTCCTTCTTCGCCTTCACGACGGTCCCGCCGGTCAGCTCCCACTCGAGCTCGCCGGCCATCACCACCCACCACTCGTCGAAGTCGCGGTGCCAGTGTGGCCGGTTGCCGCTGCCGGGCGCCGTCGCAATCAGCGTGACCATGTTGCGCTCGTCCGAGATGACGCGGTGCGACCAGGGAGCTGGCCCGCGCTGCTTCACGATCTCCGCGATCTGGGTGTGCAGGACGTTCGGCCACGACGCGTTCACCACACGCGGGGCGATCGGGCCGTCGGTGACCACGTCGGTGATGTTGAGCGCTGAGGAAGTCGTCGTGTCTGCCATGATGAGCTTTCCTCTCCAGCTTCGATTGGATCTCGATGACTGTACCCTGCCGCGAGGCCGGGCGTGAGCGGCGCACAGTGTAGCAAGTACGTCGCAGCGCTGTATCATCTGGGGCATGGTCAAGCTCACACGACTCAAGGACGTCCGGCAGCGCAAGGCGCTGACGCAGCAGCAGCTCGCCGAGCGCGCTGGCGTCAACCGGGTGACGATCGCCCGGATCGAGGGCGGCAAGGATGAGCCGTTCCCGACGACGGTCCGCAAGGTGGCCGATGCCCTCGGCGTCGAGCCCGAGGAGCTGCTGGAGTCGGCGGCCGAGTCGGCGGCGAACGGACCGTCTGCAACGACGCTCAATGGAACCGTTACGGATCTCTCGCTCGACGAGCGGATCGTCGTCGTAGACGAGGAGAACGTCGAGCGTCTCCTACGCTCTGCACCCGACCTCGTCCCGCTCGTCAACGAGGCTGCCGAGCAGCTTTCGAAATACTTCCCTGCCGCCAGCCTACGCCTCAGGCACATGTTCGAGCCCGAGGGTGACGCGGAGGAGTTGATCCTGGCAGCTCTCGCCGATTACGACGTTGATTTCGAGCAGAACGTCGATGAGGCGATGGCTGCTCTGGATCGCTTCGATCGGGACTGGTGGATCAAGAACGTACGTCGTGCCAACGGTCTACTCATCGTCACGCTTGAGTGATGCATGAGCTTTGACTGGGCCGAATACCTCTCGCTTGCGGAAGAGCTTCAGGGCGTTCCTGTCTCTGGCCCACCCGTAGGGATCGAAGCAGAACAACGCGCAAGCGTGAGCCGTGCCTACTATTCCGCATTCATCCTGGCGCGCAACCGGCTTCGAGACGTGGATCGCGTTCCGATCCCACGCTCCGCCGGCGTACACATTTTCGTCTCACAGCGCTACGAGTACCATCCCGACCCACGTCGCGCCCAGATCGGCATCTTGCTGGTTCGACTTCGAACTGCTCGGAACACGTGTGACTACGATGACACTGTACCGCGGTTGCCACTACTGAGCCGCCAGGCCCTCGGGTGGGCTGCTCAGGTGGTCGCAGATCTGGCTCAACTCTAGACGCAGAGACGTGCCTGAGCGTCAATCAGCCCCTGTGCCGATCGGCACAGGGGCCGAGACGTAGCAGCTGGTACAGGCCGGGTCAGGCGCGGCGGTAGACCTGGAGCCGGTGCTTGCAGCAGTCGGCGATGATGATCCGGTCCTCGTCGTCGACCTCCACGCCGACCGGCCCCTCGAAGACGCGCTCTTGCGCCGCCACGTCCTCCGCGAACTGCTCCCGCAGCGCGCTCATCTCAGGGTCGGCCTCGACGAACGGGGCGGCCCACTTCGTCATCGTCGCGTCGCCGAGGATCGTCTGGAGCGGGGCGCCGTCCGGGCCGTACACCTGGAGCCGATCGCGCCCGAAGTCGGAGACGTAGACATTCCCGACGCTATCCACGCCGACGCCGGCCGGCCGATCGAGCGAGCCTTCGCCCTCGCCCGGTCCGCCGAAGCTCGCCAGGTAGGCGCCGTCCGAGCTGAACTGCTGCACCCGGCTGTTCCGCCAGTCCACCACGTAGATCCGGCCCTGACTGTCCACGTCGATGCCCCACGGCCAGTTGAACTGCCCGGGGCCGGTCCCGGGCTCGCCCCAGGTCGCCAGCAGTTCGCCCTTCGGCGACCAGGTCTGGACGCGATTGTTCAGGGCGTCTGTCACCAGGACGTTCCCCTCGCGGTCCACGGCCAGGCCAGAGGGGCGGTTCATCTGCCCGGCACCGCTCCCGAACGATCCCCACTTACGAATGAACGTGCCGTCACCGTCGAACTGCTGGACGTCCTGACGCTGCTGGTCGCTGACGTAGACGTGGCCGCTCGTGCGATCGACGGCGATCGAGGTCGGCCAGACCATCATCCCGTCCTCGTAGCCGTAGCCCGAGAACTGCCCGATGTACTCCTCGTCGATGGTGCAGATCCCGACCCGCAGGAACCCCATCTCGGCGTGGGCCATGTTCGAGCGGCTAAGGACATACAGCTTCCCGCCGCCGGCCGCCGCGACGTCGATCGGGTTGTTGAATCCGGCCCCGCTCTGACTGAGCTGGCCGATAGCGTGTGAGTAGCGAACGGTGCTCGCGACCGCGACACTCATCTCTCCTCCAGGAGACAGGAGACAGGAGACAGGAGACAGGAGACCGAATCCTCTCCTGACTCCTGTATGCTGTCTCCTGTCTACTCGTTAGACGATCGCGAACTGCTCGAAGCTGCCGTTGACGATCGGCTTCGCGTCGACCTCAAACCAGCGCTCCAGGATCGAGGCGTACGTGCAGCGGAAATCGTTGGTGTGGGTCAGGTTGCCGATCGTCAGCGTCTCTTCCTTCAGCGAGGGGTACTCGCCGTACATCCCGCCCTTGACCGCCTCGCCGATCAAGAAGGCGGCACCGCCAGCGCCGTGATCGGTCCCCGCGCCGTTGTCCTTGACCCGCCGCCCGAACTCCGACCACAACAGCATGATGACGTCGTCGGCCTCGTCGTGGGCCTTGAGGTCGGCGAAGAACGCCGCGACCGCCTCCGAAACCTCGCGCAGCAGCTTGCCGTGGACGTACAGCTCGTTCGCGTGGGTGTCGAAGCTGTCGTGCTGGGTGTAGAAGACTCGCGTCCCGAGCCCCGCGAACTTCACCTGCGCAACCGCCTTCAGGCTCTTGCCGATCGACGTGTTCGGGTAGACCACGTCAGACTGGTACCTGTCCAGGACGGTCCCGAGAATATCGGCGCCCTTCTGCGCGTCCAGGCCGGTCTGGCCCATGTAGCGCAGCACCTCGCCCTTGCGCGACGCTGGCAGGGGAGGCGCCGTCGGCTTGCCCATGTCGTTCCAGCCGTCGTCGTACATGCAGGAGAAGACGTCCAGCACCGACTCGCGCTGCCCGACGCCGGAAAGGCTGGTCAAGAGCCCGTACGAGTCGAGCTCCGCCACGGACGCCACCGGCACGCCCGCCAGCGAGAGCGCCCGCGGCAGCCCACGCCCGAAGCTGATCGCCGTCAGGACGTTGTCGGCCTTCGGGTCGATCTCGCGGACGACCTTCCCGAGCCAGCCGTCGGTCGCCATCTTCTCCGGCTCGGCGGTGTACCAGATGTCCATGCTTCGGAAGTGCGAGTAGCTCGGGTTCTCGTAGCCGACCCCGTTGACGATCGCCATCTGGCCGGCGTCCCAGAACGGCTTGATGGCGGCCAGGCTCGGGTGGAAGCCGTACTGGTTGTCGATCGGCAGGACGGCCTCCGGGTCGATCCTGACCCGCTTGCGGGCGTCGTAGTAGTCGGCACTCGTGTACGGGACAACCGTGTTGAGGATGTCGTTCCCGCCCGTGAGCTGGAGCACGACCAGAGTCGGCGGCTTCTTCGTCATTTCCTTGCCCCTTACACCCACTGGAACTCGCGCGTTGCCACGATCATCTGGAGCATCTCGGTGACCCGCCCCTCGGCGGCGCGCCCGCCGGAGGTCAGATCCAACGGGCCGGCCTTCGCCGCGTGCCCCACCAGCGCCTCGCGCGTCCGCTGGGAGAGCGTCAGCGGACCGATCAGATCCAGGCATCCGTCCACGAACGCCTCCGGCGAGAGCGTCCCGCGATCTCGCAGCCGCTCGACGATCCGGCGGATGCCGGGCTTGTTCGCGTCGCCGACCTGCTCGGCCGCGAAGTTGACCCGCTCGACCAGGATGCCGGTGTCGATCCACTCCTTGCCGGTGTGCCACCCTTCGACGCTCGGCGGGTTCATCAAGTCCTGGCCCATGTACCGGAACTCGAGGGCCACGTCCTTCAGGCCCCACGTCGGGAAGCGGTGGTCGCCGATCAGGCGCATCAGGCCGGCGACGTGCTCGGCCGGGCTCTTGACCTTGTCGTAGAGCGCCCGCTCCGAGCGGAACGCATCCGAGAGGAACAGCGCCCGCATCACCTCTCTGATGTCATGGCCGGACTCCTCGTAGACGCGGGCCAGCTCCTCGACCGCCGCCTCGTCCACCTCGTCCGAGACGAAGAAGAGGTACAGTCGCTTCGCGATGAACCGCGCCGTCGCCGGCTGCCGCACGATGATCTCGATCACGTCCTCGCCGTCGAAGTTGCCGGTCTCGCCGAGGAACGTCTTCTCGCCGTCGTCGTGCTGGTCCGCGTTGAACTGGTACTGCCAGACGTTCCGCCCGAACGGCCCGGTGTTGAGCAGGTTCCGGATGCTCCAGCCAGTGAACGCCCGGGCGCACTCCTTGACGTCGTCCTCGGTGTAGTTGCCGATCCCCATCGAGAACAGCTCCAGCAGCTCTCTGCCGTAGTTCTCGTTGTGAACGTCGTTCGTGTTCTCCTGGTTGTCCAGCCAGAAGATCATCGCCGGGTCACGAGACAGCTCCACCAGGATCGTCTTGAAGTTGCCCAGGCAGTGCTCTCTGAGCATGTCGATCTGGATCTGGACCTGCTGCGAGTGGTTCGACTTGTTGAAGGCGGTGGCGAAGAGGCAGTGCCAGAACAGCGCCATCTTCTCCTGGAGCGGCCGGCCGGTGTTGATCATCCGGTACAGCCAGTTCGCCTGGTTGACGTCGATCTCGCGGGCCTCTTTGGTATCCGGGTAGAAGCGGTGCAGGACGTCGAAGTCGATATCTGGCTGCCGTTCGGGGTGCAGCAGCTCCTCGACGGTCGCCTCGTACCCCCTCGCCAGCGCGGCCTCGATCTCGTCGCGGGTCGCGCCGAAGCCGGCGCGCCGGTACAGGTGCGCCATCAAGTCGACACCGGTCAGCATCTTGACGGGAGTGTCAATCGCCATCTTTGCCTCCTTTCAGGCCAACGCGGCCTGCTTCGCCGCCTCGCGGATCCGGTTCAGGCTGCCGCCACGCATCAGCTTGCTCGGCAGCGGGTGGCCGACGATATCCTCGGCCAGTTTCGCGCACTCGATCAGCTTGTCGACATCCACGCCGGTCGCGATGCCCATCTCCTCGCACATGAACGCCAGGTCCTCGGTCACAATGTTGCCGGCCGAGCCCTTGTGGCTCGCGAACGGGCAGCCGCCGAGCCCGCCGACCGAGGAGTCGAAGTCGGCCACGCCCATCTCCAGGCCGGCCATCGCGTTCGCCATCGCCGTGGCCCGCGTATCGTGGAGGTGGAGCGAGATCGACGCCTCCGGCCAGCGGTCCTGCACCGCGCCGATCATCCGCTTCATCTGGATCGGGTTGCCCCAGCCCATCGTGTCGGAGAGGCGGATCTCCTCGATCGTCTCACCGTGCTCGGCCGCCACGTCGATGGCGGCGCCGACGACCTTCAGGACGTCTTCCAGTGGCACGTCGCCCTGGTAGTTGCAGCCGAACGCCGCCTGCACGCCGACCGCCCGCGTCTTGATGCCGTGCTGCTTGTAGAGCGCGATCCGCGTCGGGATCGCGGCGATCAGCTCGTCGATCGTCTTGTTGGTGTTCGTCTTGGCGAAGACGTTGCTGGCGACCATCGTCAGGTGGCCTCGGAAGTGGTAGACGCCGTGTGAGAGCGCCCGCTCCAACCCACGGTCGTTCAGGTACAGCGCGTCGTACTCGACGCCCGGCACCTTCCTGAACTTCTCGGTGATCTCGTCGGCGTCCGCCATCTGCGGGACCCACTTCGGACTGACGAAGCTGGTCACCTGGATGTGCTTCAGGCCCGTGTCGGAGAGGGCGTCCACCAGCTCGATCTTGCGCGCGGTCTCGATCGGGCCCTTCTCGAACTGGAACCCCTCGCGCGGGCCAACCTCACGAATGGTGATTGCGCTCGGCAGGTCGCTCATGCAGACGCCTCCTCTGGCTTCATTGCCCGGGGGCGCAAGGCTTGCGCCCCCGGGGTGGGGCTCACTCGCTCGGTCCGGTCGCGAAGAGGGTCGGGCCGCCCTCCACCACGACGCGGCGTTCGATCAGCTCCGTGATCTCGTCGGCAGGGTAGCCGAGCTCCGCCAGGATCTCGGCAGTGTGCTGCCCTAACGCTGGCGGGTCGTGACGGATGCCGACCTGCACGCCGTCGCCGGCCACCGGCAGCGCCGGTACCTGCACCGTCTGCCCGTCGGCACCTCGGACTTCGAGCAGCCGGCCAGCTTCGTTCAGGTGATGGTCCTCTAGCAGGTCGAGCGGGTTGTTGAGCGGCGCGTACGGCACCCTGATTCGCTCCAGCCGCTCCACCAGCTCGGCGGACGTGTGCTGACCGGCGATCTCCTGGATGCGTGGGACGATCCGTTCGCGGTTCGCGGCGCGCTTCGCGTTGGTGTTCAGCGCCTGGTCCCCCCAGAGGTCCAGCATCCCGAACTCCTTGCAGAACCGCTCCCAGTGCGAATTGCTGGTGATCGCGATGAAGACCTGGCGCTCGTCCTTCGTCGTGAACAGGCGGTAGACGGCCCAGCCGAGGCGGGAGCCCATCCCCCGGGCCGGCATCGGGACCGGCGAGACGCCGGTCAGGCTGGCCTGCGCCACGTGCTGCCCGAGCAGGAACACCGTGCTCTCGAAGAGGCCGGACTGGAGCTGCTGGCCCCGCCCCGTCTGCTCGCGGGCGTGGAGCGCCGCCAGCACCCCCACGATGCCGTACGTCGCTGCCGCGATGTCGATGACCGAGGCGCCGGCCCGTAGCGGCTGCCCGGCCGGCCCGGTCATGTACGCCAGCCCGCCCATCATCTGGGCCAGCTCGTCCAACGAGGGGCGGTCGCCGTACGGGCCGGGCAAGAACCCTTTGACCGCGCAGTAGATCACGCGCGGGTTGAGTGCCGAGCCCCAGGCGTAGCCGATGCCGAGCCGATCGAGGACGCCGGGCGCGTAGTTGTCCAGCACGATGTCCACAGACTGGACCAGCTGGCCGAAGATCTCGCGGCCCTGGTCGGTCTTGAGATCGACGGCCAGGCTGCGCTTGTTTCGGTTGTAGGCGTAGAACGTCGCGCCGCGGTTCGGCATGCCTCTAGCCTGGTCGCCGGATCTCGGCTCCTCGACCTTGATCACGTCGGCGCCGAGATCGGCCAGGATCAGGCCGCCGGACGGCCCGGCGACGATGTGGCCGAGCTCGAGGGCACGGATGCCGGCCAGCGGCAAGCGGTCCTGCTCCATCCCGTTAGCGGCTCCCCGCGAGCTGGCTGCTTGCGAAGACGCCGGCTCGCTCGGCGGCGTCCGCCGTCCGCCGGCCGTGCTCTATCGCTTCGACGACGTTCCGCTCGGCGGCCTCCACGTCCCGCGCGCGGAACGCCGCCAGGCGCAGCCAGTGGTTCGGCGAGACGATCACCACCGACGGATCGACAGACGCCCGGGCCAGGACGTGGCGGAGGCGTCGTCGGTGGTCCAGAATGTTGCCGAAGATCTCGGTGAAGTACGGGTTCTCCAGCCGCTCCACCGGGTACCGGTGGAACTGCCGGTCCAGCACGTTCGCCGCTTCGTAGTCCTCCATGCTGACGGCCTGCTCTTGCCGCTTCAGGATCTGCTCCAGCGCATCACAGTCGGCGTCCGTGAAGGAGGGGAGCCCTGACCGCACGGCGTAGACCTCGATCGCCTCCCGGAGCTGATAGAGCTGGGCGATCTGCTGCGCGGTGATCGGCGCGACTCTCGAGCCCTTGTAGGGGACGCTGTCGACCAGCCCCTCGCGCTCCAACTGCAGCAGGGCGGCACGAAGCGGCGTCTTGCTGATGCCGAGCCGCTCGGCAAGCTGGACCTCGACGATCGGCGCCTGGGGCAGCAGCTCCAGGGTGATGATCGATTCCTTGAGCCGCTCGTAGGCCAGGTACTCCAACGAGGCGAGATTGCTCGCGGAGCCAGGGCGGCGGCCAGGAACGTCCATCAACACACCTCGCCTCGTCGCAGTCGGTGGATGGTATACAGTATATTCTGGGCTCCACATTCAGGTTCAAGGTCGTGGGTGGAAACCGCGTCACCCAGGACGTGGGTTGAAATCCGCGGGGGGCAGACGGTTGTTTAGCTTGCACGTCCTGGTGGCCGTGCGTACACTCCCCCCAGGGTGTTGTATACAGTACACCCAAGCGCGAAGAGTGGCGAGCCGCGGAAGGCTCATGACAACCGGGCTGCGATGCCGCGGCAGGGAGTGCTCTTCGGATGACTGCCTACCTCATCCGCCGACTGATCCATTCGGTTTTCGTCCTCATCGGCGTTTCGCTGCTCGTCTTCTTCGTCGGGCGCATGATCGGCGACCCGGCCAGGTTGATGCTGCCGCTCGAGGCGTCTGAGGCCCAGGTCGAGGCGTTGCGCGCCAGGCTCGGGTTCGACCAGCCGATCTACATCCAGCTCTTCAAGTTCCTGGGCGACCTGGCCCGGGGCGACTTCGGGATGTCGATCTGGCAGGGCGTGCCGGCGATGTCGCTGGTCATCAGCCGCTTCCCGGCGACCGTCTACCTCACGCTGGCGGTGGTCGGGTTCTCACTGCTCGTCGCGCTGCCGATGGGCATCGTCGCCGCCGTCTGGCCGCGCTCGGCGATCGACCGGTTGACCACTGTCATCTCGGTGACCGGCGTCTCGATGCCGACCTTCTGGCTGGCGTTGATGCTGATCATCGTCTTCGCCGTCAACCTGAACTGGTTCAAGACGTCCGGCTACGGCGGCGTCGAGTACCTGATCCTGCCGGTCCTGGCGCTCTCGGTGACGCACATCGGGCGCATCGCGCAGGTCGTCCGCTCCTGCATGCTGGACGAGCTCAGCAAGCCCTACATCACGACGGCGCGCTCCAAGGGCCTGCAAGAGAACGAGACCGTCGTCAGGCACGCACTGCGCAACGCCGCCATCCCAGTCATCACGCTCACGGCCGACGAGGTGGCCGGCCTGATCAACGGCGCCGTCGTGATCGAGGTGATCTTCGCCTGGCCCGGCATCGGCATGCTGGCGCTCGACGCGATCGAGCGGCGCGACTTCCCAGTGGTCCAGGCTGACGTCATGCTGGTTGCCGCCGTGGTGGTCATCATGAACCTGGTCGTCGATCTGGCCTACGCCTACGTCGATCCGCGTATCCGCTACGCCTGACGGCTCGCACGCACCGAGGAGGGGACATGGCGACTGGTGGCGCGTCCGTCGTGGTTTCCACGGCGGCACCGGCAACAGCACGGGAGGAGCGCGGCAGCCTCGAAACGGCGCTCCGGGCCTTACGGCGCGACTGGCTGACGATGGCGGCGACGTTCTTCCTGATGACGGTGGTATTCTGCGCCATCTTCGCGGACCAACTGGTGCAGATCGGCCTGATCCGCGATCCAAACACACAGTCGCTCGCGCTGCGCAACAAGGCGCCGGGCTTCATGCCGGACGGCACGTTCCGGATCTTCGGCACGGACCAGCTCGGGCGGGACCTGCTCTCGCGGCTGGTGTTCGGGGCCAGGGTCTCGCTGAGCGTCGGGATCTCCACGGTCCTGGTGTCCGGACTGATCGGCGTCGTGCTGGGGCTGCTGGCCGGCTACTTCCGGGGCCGCGTGGACGACATCATCATGCGGATCGTGGACGTCCAGATGGGGTTCCCGAACCTGCTGCTGGCGCTGGCGGTGCTGTACGCGGCCGGCCCCAGCTTCAAGAACCTGATCCTGGTGCTGGCGCTGACCCGCTGGATGGTGATGGCCCGCCTGACCCGCGCGATGACGCTCTCGCTGCGGGAGACGCCGTTCGTCGAGGCGGCCAAGGTGCTCGGCGCCGGTCACCCCCGCATCATGTTCCTGCACCTGCTGCCGAACCTGCTCTCGCCGATCCTGGTGCTGGGCACACTCGAGTTCGCCCGGGCGATGCTCTCCGAAGCGGCGTTGAGCTTCCTGGGGCTCGGCATCCAACCGCCGGAATCGTCCTGGGGCCTGATCCTCTCACAGGGCCGTGCCTACATCGCCAGCGCCTGGTGGCTGGTGATGATCCCCGGGCTGGCGATTCTGCTCTCCACGCTCTCGGCCAACCTGCTCGCGACCTGGGTCCGCGCGATCACCGACCCGGTTCAGCGCTGGCGCTGGCTCTAATCTCCTCTCCGGAAGGACGCCTGGGCGAGCGGCGCCGCCCGAGCGTCAGCACGATCATTCCACCAGGCGCCGGCGGAAAGAGGCCACGCCGAGGTGTGGCAGAAGGGAACCTCGTCAGGATGGATGACGCAATCGTTCGTCGTCGCCTCGTGGCGACCGTGACGCGCCGCTCGTTCCTTCGTCGGGCGGCGATCCTGAGCAGCGGACTCGGCGCGACGCTGCTGGCGGCGTGCTCGCAACCGCAGACGCCGGCACCAGCGGCCCCGGCCAAGCCTGCCGAGCCCGCGAAGCCCACCGAAGCCGCCAAGCCGGCTGCCCCGGCCGCGACCACGGCCCCCGCCGCCGCTGCCAAGCCGACCGAGGCTCCGAAGCCCGCGGCACCGGCCGCCGCCGCGAAGCCGACCGAAGCTGCCAAGCCGGCCGCCCAGGCCGCTCCGGCCCAGGCGGGCGCCGCCGCGGGCCAGCTCATCATCGTCAACGAGTCCGAGCCGGACACGATCGTCCCGAAGAACGCCTCGACGAACATCTCGATGTTCGTGCTCGACAACGTCTACGACCACCTGACCACGCGCGACGTCTCGACGCCCGAGAACAAGATCGTGCCGCAGCTGGCGGAGAGCTGGAGCCAGGTCGATCCGAAGACCTGGCGCTTCAAGCTGCGCCAGGGCGTCAAGTTCCACAACGGCGAGGCGTTCAACGCCGACGCCGTCGTCACGGCCGTCGAGGACATGGTGAACCCGCAGGCGCCCGGCATCGCGCTGAGCGAGTACGGTTCGCTGGCCGCCGCGAAGAAGGTGGACGACTTTACCGTTGACGTCATGACGAAGGACGTGGACCCGATCCTGCCGGTCCGGATGGTCCGCTTCTCGATCCCGGCGCCGAACTGGTTGAAGACGGCGAATCTGGAGGCGACCTCCACCGTGGCGGTCGGGAGCGGTCCCTACATGCTGGCGGAGTGGCAGAAGGGGAACGGCCTGACCTTCAAGGCGAACCCGGACTACTGGGGGCCGAACAAGCCGAAGCTGGCCGAGATCAAGCTGGTCGGCCGGCGCGAGCAGGGCGTGCGCTCGGCGATGCTCCAGGCAAACGAGGCGCACCTGGCGTTCCACATCGCCCTGGACCAGGTGAACAACGTCCCGCGCAGCATCATCGAGGCGACGCAGGAGACGGTGATGTTCCGGCTCAACCACGAGCACCCGGTCTTGAAGGACATCCGGGTGCGCCAGGCGATCGTCTCCTCGATCGACACCAAGGGGATGATGGACGCGCTGTTCCCGGGCATCGCGGAGCCGGTCAGCCAGCTCGTGCGGAAGGGGAGCGTCGGCTGGAACCCAAATCTCAAACCGTACGCCTACGACGTCGCGAAGGCGAAGCAGTTGATGCAGGAGGCCGGCGCCGTCGGGACGACGATCGAGTACGTCGACCGGCCGGGCTCGTTCCCGCGAGCCGGCGAGGTCGGCGAGATCATCGTCGAGTCGCTGAACCAGATCGGCTTCAAGGCGACGGTGCGCCACCTCGAAGCGGCGCAGTGGCGCGAGGCGTTCCTGGCGGTCAAGCCGGACCAGCCGCGGACCGACCTCCAGCAGACGAGCGTCAGCAACCCGGTCCTGGACAGCACCCGCCCGCTGGACGTCTACTACCTGTGCACGGGGCGGTACCGGATCGGCTGCGATGAGGAGGTCGTGAAGCTGTACAACGAGGCGGCGCCGCTGACGGGCGACGCTAGAGACAAGGCGTTCCAGAAGGTCTGGGAGTACGGGTACGACAAGATCTGGTACATGCCGCTGTTCGGGCTGAACTGGGTGCACGGTGCCTCGGCGAAGCTGAAGTGGGAGCCGCGGGTGGACGGCCTGGTGCTGTTCAACGAGATGAATCTCGAGGGCTGACCTCCGCCCGCCCGATCCCGAGAGCTGAAGGCCCCACCGGTTCTGTGCCGGTGGGGCCTCGTACGATTGGAGACACGAGAGCTCGTCGGGGATGCAGGCGCGCGGTCGAAGCGGCCCCAGGGAATCAACTGCCGTGCCCCCAGCGGGCTCGACGTTGCGAGATCACTCCCGAGAACCTCGCGTGTCTCTGCATCAGGCGGCAGCCTCGAGGAAGATCCGCAACAGCTCCTGCTCACAGCGGAACATGTCGCGGTAGACCTGGATGATCTCGAGGTGCCGATCGGCGACGAGCATGTCGCCCCAGTCGATCAGCCCGACGAGGCGGCCATGCTCGTCGACGTAGGCGTGGTTCTGGGTCAGGTCGGCGTGGACGACGACGGGATCGGGCGGGCCGAGGCGGACGACGTACTCGGCGGCCTGGGCGGCGAGATGGGGCGCAGGGAGCTACGGTGGGCGGCGGTCGTCACGTCGACGCTGGCCCAGTCGGCGTGGTTTGGGACGCCGGCCGGGGGCAGGGCGTGGATCCGGCGGACCTGCTCGCCCAGCTCGACGGCGAGTGAGCGCCACTGCTCGGCAGAGAGATCGGCGCGCCACGACGCGATGCCGGCCATCCTGGTGGTGATCAGGTACGGCCACGAGTCGGCGGTCCCGGGGTAAAGGTGGCCGGCCGCCAGCAGACTCGGCGCGGCGATCTCCGGGTCGGTGGCGAGCACGGTGTACGCGGTGCGCTCGTCCTCAAACCTGGCCTGCCAGGCGCGGGAGTGGCCGAACAGCTTGACCACGACGTCGCCATACATGAACGTCGGATAGGTCACGTTGTAGCCGGCCTGGAGATCGTGGCCGGCCCGGCTCAGGTCGTGGCGGTCCAGGATCTCGGTCAGGTGCGGCCGCCAGAAGCCGACGTCGCCGCGACGCACAATGTGCTCCTGAAGCGATGCGAACGTGGGAGGCGGGATCATCGGCGAAGTGTCGCGGATGGAAGCTGGCTCAGGTCCGGGAGTTCTGGCGGACGTACGGATCGAGCTCCGGGACGTCCCATGACTGATAGAACGCCTCCAGGTGCGGCTTGACCAGCGCCACGCGGGCCGCCGTCTCAGAGGGGAACGGCAGCGCCGCCATCCGCTCCGCGTACTCCCGCCCGGCCGCTGCCAGGTCGAAGCGCGTCGGCAGGCCATCCTGGAGCACTACCTCGCCGTCTACCAGCACCGTCCGAACGTCGCGAGCCTGCGCGCGCAGCACCAGCAGGTCGCGCGGGTCGGCCTCGGGGGCGACCCACGGCCAGGTCAGCCGGTCCAGATCGACCAGCACCAGATCGGCCGCGTAGCCTGGCGCCAGCCGCCCGAGCAGCCCGTCCTTGCCCATCAGTCGTGCGCTGCCCGTCGTGGCGAGCTGGAACACCTGGCGCGGCGCCAGCGTCGGCGTGCCGATGCGCGGGTCGCGCTGGAGGGTCCAGGCCAGCCGCATCTCGCGGAAGATGTCGTCGTCGTCGTCAAGGGCATGCCCGTCCAGGCCCAGCCCGACCGTCGCGCCGGCCTCCACCAGGGCCCGGGCGGGCAAGACCCCGGCCCGGAGCTTGAGGTTGGAGCTAGGGTTGTGGCTCACCGCCGTGCCGGTCTCGGCCAGGACGGCGATCTCGGCCTCAGACAGCCAGACGGCGTGCGCCAGCGAGAAGCGCGGCCCGAGCACGCCGAGCCGCTTCAGGTGGAGCACCACGGACTCGCCGTGGGTGCGCGGGCCGTACAGCTTCTCGTAGAGGGACTCGGCGACGTGGGTCTGAATGCCCGTCTTGCTCTGGTCGTAGCGGGCCATGCGCTCGGCGGTCTGGACCATGAACGCGTCCGAGACCCAGTTCGGTCCCTGCGGCCCGAACCAGACGTCGATCCGTGGATGCTCGCCGTACTGCGCCCAGAGCGCGTCCATCAGCGAGAAGTACTCGTCCGGGCGCATGAAGTCCGGGCCGGGCAGCATCGCCTCGGCGGCAGCTCTGGCATCCGGGGGCAGGCCGGCCACGAACGCCTGCTCCTCGTCCGCCCGCGCCACGCTCACCAGCGTGTTCTGGTCCGCGACGCCGGGCGCGAACGCCACCCGGATGCCGGCCTCGTCGAAGCCGCGCAGGGCGCCAGTGACCCGCTCGGCACTTGAGGCAGCGGTGCCCCGGCAGGCGTGCATCTCCACGACGCCCGTCACCCCGGAGCGCAGGAGCCGCGCCGAGGTCAGCAGCACGTCAAGGTACGCATCCGTGGGCCGCATCCGCCGCAACTCGAGCAGCCACGGTTCCAGGACGTCGTCGAGGACGCCCTGCTGGAGGTGCGATACCCCGCCCGCGTGATGGTGGCCGCTGATCATCCCGGGCAGCACCGCCACCCGGTCAGATCCGAGCACCTCGGCGTCCGGGTGCGCCGCCCGGAGCGCGTCCCAGGCGCCGACCCCCTCGATCCGGTTCCCGTGCACCAGGACGGCGCCGTCCGTGACGGTCGCGTCGTCTTGACCGGCCCCGGTCACCACCCAGCGGCCACGCACCAGCAGCGATGTCTCACCTGTCGCCATAGCACACCGTCCCTCATCGTGGCGCGCGAGCAGCGGCGCCGTGCTCTCTTTCAGCGATTATGGTGTCTGGCGGCGCGGCGCGGCGGCTGGCTGACCGGCGTCTCGGCCGGCTGGTCGCCGCCGAGCTCGGCCACTCGGCGAACGACACTGGCGATGGCGACACCGGCCCGAACAACCTCCAGAACTTCCCGGTGCTGACGAGTACGGGCGTCGGCGTGAACACGACGGTGCATGGGACGCTGAACAGCAGGCCGAACATCCTGTATCTCGTCGAGATCTTCTCCAATACATCGTGCGACCCGGGGTTCTTTGGCGAGGGCGAGACGTCCCTCGGCACCATGACGGTCACCACCAATGCAACTGGGAATTTCGCCGTTGTTGGAACGTTCCCGCCGGTGCCCGCCGGTCGGTTCATCACCGCGACGGCGACGGACCAGACGACCGGCGACACGTCAGAATTCGCGGCCTGCCGCACGGCGCTGCAGGCCGGCATCAGCGTGGGGCCGCTCAGCCTGCAGACCACCGAGGCGAACGAAGGCGTCGGATTCGACGCGGAGCTCACGGTCCGCGCCACGACTGTCCCGGTCGCGAACGTCGTGATCCCGATGAGCATCCAGGATTCGACCGAGGGAGCGATCGTCTCCCAGACCCCCTTGACGATCACGCCAGCCATGGGCACCGCCTCCCAGACCGTGCGGATCAACGGCGTGGACGACGGGATCGACGACGGCAACCTCGCCTACGCCGCCCTAATCCGTGGGTTCTCTCTGGTAGCGTTCACCCAGCGGGTGAAGCTGACAAGGTATGACTCACGGATTAGGGCGCCGTTGTGCTCGGGCCGGTCTCCAGCGCCGACCCGAACTACAACGGCGTCAATCCGGCCGCCGTCCTGGTCATCAACGACGACCAGCTGCTGCAATGTGCCCCGCGCCCGAAGGTGAACGTCTCAGTGGTGAAGATCGGGGGCGGCCAGCTCCGGGCCACGGTTTCTGTTGGCACCAACCCCGGCACCCAGAACGAGGTCCACGCGATCACCTGGACCTGTTTCGACACCGCCACGGTCGTGGTGGACGGCCTCGGGCCGGTCCAGCAGGGGCAGGTGACGCCGTTCGGGCCGCTGACCCAGGCCGTCTCGTTCGTCATCACGCGGACGCCTGGGGCGCCGTCCAGGACCGTGCGACTGACGGTCACGGACGCCTGCGGGGCCTGGCCGACCTTCGTGGGGGGAGGTCCGAATGCCTGGTGATGGAGCCGGTCAGGCGATACGTGGCCACGGCACGTACATCTGCGCGGCACCTCGCCGCCCAGCGGGCGCAGGCCCGACCTCGGGCGAGGGTTCAGTCGCCATCAGGTCGCTCGCCCGCATGCGTCTTACTCGGCCAACCGAGAGGCATGCTCGGGGGCCACGGCGGGCAGCCGCACAGTGAACGTCGAGCCCTGGCCGTAGACACTCTCGACGGTCAGATCGCCGCCCATCAGCCGGCAGAAATGACGGCTGATCGCCAGCCCGAGTCCGGTCCCGCCGTACGTACTCCGTGTGGATGCCTCGGCCTGGGAGAACGCTTCGAACAGCCGGTCGAGCTGCTCCTCGGTCATCCCGATCCCGGTGTCGGAGACGGCGAAGGAGACGAGGGGTGAGGGGTGAGGGGCGAGGGGCGAGAGGATATCCACTCGTCCCTCCCCCCTCGCTACTCGCAACTCGATACGGCCGTGGTCGGTGAACTTGGCGGCGTTGGAGAGCAGGTTGAAGAGCGTCTGCCGGAGCTTGGTCTGGTCCGCCTGCATGCTGCCGACGTCGGCAGGACACTCCACCATCAGCGTGTTGGCGTTCTTTTCGACCAGCGGCCGGACGATCGCCTCCACGTCGCGCACAAGTTGGCCGACCTCGAACGACTCGACGAACAGGTCCATGCGGCCAGCCTCGATCTTGGAGAGGTCGAGGATATCGTTGATCAGGCCCAGCAGGTGCTTGCCGGCCGCGTTGATCCGTTGAAGATCCGGCAGGAAGGCGTCCGCGTCCGTCTCCTCAGCCTCCTCCTGGAGCATCTCGGAGTAGCCGATGATGGCGTTCAGCGGCGTCCGCAATTCGTGGCTCATGTTCGCCAGGAACTGGGATTTGTGCTGTGAGGCCGCCGCAAGCTCCCGACTGGTCACCTGCACCCGCTCATAGAGCCGGGCGTTCTCGATCGCGATGACGGACTGCCGGGCAAGGGTCTGGAGCAGCTCGACGACGGGCTGGGGAAATTCGCCGGGCACGTTGCGGTGGACGACCAGCATCCCTACGCAGTGTTGTTCGCGAACGAGCGGGACGAAGATCATCGAGCGGAGCCCGGCGTTCCGGACACGGACCGTGGGCGCATCGGGTCCGAACGCCGTATCCGCTTCGCGCACGACATCCGACACCTGAACCGGCGTCCCGCTCAGGGCAGCCTGGCCTGCGCGGGTGTCGGAGGCCAATCGCGGACGGTTGCGCTCGAGCGACGTCTGAACCTCGTCCGGCAGCCCATACGAGACGCGATGGACGAATTCGCCGGCGGCCTCGTCGAACTCAAGGACGGTGCCGGCAACGGACCCGGAGAGCCGGGCCGCATGTGAGACGATGGTCGCCAGCACTTGCGGCAGGTCCAGCGATGAGGAGACGGCCTCGGAAACCGCGCCAAGTGAGCGGAGCTCCTCGACCGAGCGAGTAAGCTGGGCGGTCCGCTCCTGCAACTCCTCGAACAACCGTGCGTTCTCGATCGCGATCACCGCCTGGTTGGCGAAGGTTTCCAGCAGCGCGATCTCCCGGTCGCTGAATGGATGTACCTCGTCACGGCGAAGGTTGATCGTGCCCACGGCCGTCCCTTCCCGAAGCAACGGAACGGCCAGCGCTGTCAGGTAGCCGAACTCTTTAGCCAGGGCGCTGCCCACCGGGAATTCCTCCGCCTCGGCCCGAAGATCGGTCACGTGAACGGCCTGTCTCTCGAGTATGGCGCGACCCGCGACGCTTCCCCGCGCGACTGGGATTACGCGTCCCACCGGGCCGGGAATGGGCCCATAGTGAGCGGCCGCCTTCAGGCTACCATCGTCCAGGTGATAAATCTCCGCGTCGTGAGCTCCACAGAAGCGCGCGGCGCTCTGGACCACGGTGTCCAGCACTGCCTGGAGATCGGTCGGCGAGGAGGCGATGGCCCGAAGAACCTCGGCGGTGGCAGTCTGCTGCTCCAGCGAGGCAGCCAGGTCGCGGTTGCGCCGCTCCAACTCCTGAAACAGCCGCGCGTTCTCGATGGCGATACCGGCCTGATCCGCGAACGTCTCAACCAGGCGGATCGTCCGCTCGTCGAGTGCCCGCACTTCCAGGTAGCCGAGGTTGAGCGTGGCGATGGCCTTGCCATTAAGCAGCAGCGGCACCGCCAGCATGGTCCGATGCCCGCGGCCCTGGGCGTGCTCGACGCTGGTGGGGAACCGCTCATCAGTGAGCGTGTCCTCCGAATAGACGGTCTGGCCGGACAGGATGGCCCGCCCGGTCGCCGTATCAGGGTCGAGTGGAAGCGCTGTGGGAGTGCGATCCCATCCTTGCGGGCCGTACTGAGCAACGGAGACCCGTCGATCTCCTTCGACACGCCAGAGCACCGCGATGGTCGCGCCGGTGAGCCGCGCCAAACTGGCAACCAGGGCATCAAGCGCCGATTGAAGGTCAGTCGGCGACGACGCGATGACCCGCAGGATGTCGGCGGTTGCGGCCTGCTGCTCCAGCGCCTCAGCCAGCGTCCTGTTGCGACGCTCCGCATCGGCGCGCAGCGAGGCAACCTCCACTTCAAGCTGCGCGATCCTCGCGTCGCGATCGTCCGCCATCCCGCCCCTCCGATCGCCCCGTCCCTGAAGCCTCGCTGCGCGACGGCGCCAGGATAGCACGCGGCCTGGGTGGAGGTCTGTGACCTCGGTCACACGAGCGTCAGACGAGCGCCACGTCGTCGGCTGTGAAGGTATCCTTCTCGCCAGCCGAGCCCACCATGCGAGGAGCGCCCGTCCGATGCTGAAACAGATCCCCGACACCCTGCGCGTCACGGTCCACGGGACCATCCCCCCGAGCCGCTTCTGGGGGTACTACACCTGGCAGGAGATCGACCAGATCGGGAAGTCTGACCCGAACGCCACGGCCGTGCTGAGCGTCGGCGCCGTCGAGCAGCACGGCCCGCACCTGCCGCTGATCACCGACTCGCTGGTCGGCCCGGAGATCCTGGGCGCAGCCCTCGCGCGCTTGCCTGACGACGCGATGGTGCTCGGGCTGCCGCCGACGGTGTACGGCAAGAGCATCGAGCACGAGGAGTGGCCCGGCACGATCACCTACAGCGGCGACACCCTGCGCGCCGTAATGATGGACATCGCAAAGTCGGTCGCGCGGGCCGGCTTCTCGAAGTTTGTGCTGCTCGGCAGCCACGGCGGCAACAACGGGATCATCGACGACTACTTCCGCGACCTGAAGATGGCGACCGGCCTGCGGGTCTTCAAGATCCACCTCGGGGGCATCGGCAACGTGCCGGGCCTGACCACGCCCAAGGAGGCGGCC
>Ga0209382_10002400_pt1 | contig 27369 bp, 23 predicted proteins | sample SoiMetdeltSBSDD5_FD_187599 | JGI IMG/M metagenome (GOLD analysis project Ga0209382, IMG submission 187599) | Bulk soil microbial communities from a Populus tree surrounding site in Tennessee, USA - Soil MetaG P. deltoides SBSDD5 (SPAdes) (version 2) | ecosystem: Environmental > Terrestrial >... | reverse complement strand
GACGAGGGTGAGGCGCCGTTTCCGCGGACCGCTGGAGGGTGGGCGGTCTGCTCGACGGCACTCACGCTCGAACGACATCGAACACGAATGAAGGGGCTTGACAGCGACCCGCAACATAGAAGCTCACCAAGAAAGATCTTTCTTCGCCGGATTCGTCTGCTGGTCGCACCGCGCTTCGCGCGGTGGCAGGAGAACGGACCGAGCCGATCACAAGCCGCACTCCGAACATCCGGCGGCTTGCGATCGACTCGATCCGCTCTCCTGCCGACGCCGGCCGCAAAGGCCGGCGTCGCGACCAGCGGGAACCGCTGATAGATTGCTCGCCGAACACCCGCCAGCTTGCCCGGCCGGTCGCCCGTGGCTGGTTCCCTTTGTGCGCTTGGTGTGCTTTGTGGTCTTCGTGTTGGCGCCGAAGGCGCCGTCGTGTCGTCGTGTCGTCGTGTCGTCGTGTCGTCGTCTCGTTGTTAGAGCGCCGAAGGCGCCCCCGGCGAAGGCGGCGTGAAGGCGGATCAGCGCGACAGGAATGCCCCGACGATCGCTTCCCACTCAGCGTCGAGTGACTCGCGGCACACCGGCTGGGACGCGCGGCGGTACCAGTAGGCGGCGTTGCTTGCGTCTCCTTCCTTGCGATGCAGGTAGGCATGCACCCACGCTCCATCGGGATCCGGCACGTCCTGCGCGACCTCGTGCGCCGCGTTCCAGTCGCCGTGACCATCGTGCCAGAGCGCCTGCAAGACCGGCGGGAGCCCCGCGGGCGGCGCAGCTCCTTTCAGCGATGATCGAAATTCGTCGAGTGTCATGGGAGGTGCCTTGCCATCAGGGCTTCGGCGGCGCCTGTCGTGTGAAGACAAACGTTTGTGGCCGCTCGCCGCCCGCACCGCTGACCCGCGCCTCGAGGCTGCCGTCGGGGCGCCGCGCGTATCGGATCATCTTCGGGAAATCGTGGGCCGGGTTCTCGAATGTCGCGCTGTCGGCCGCCATGGCGGTCAGCACGAACTCGGTCGGCGGCCGGCCGTTCGGCTGGGCGATGTAGACCAGCCCGCCGTCGCGTTCCACGATGCGCAGGAACTCGAACGCTGCGAGCTTGTCATCCTTGACCGTGCGTGAGACAGCCAGCATGGCGCCGCCCGCCGCCGGCGTCCATCGTTCCTCAATCGTCGCGCGCCCCTCGGTGCCCGACCAGTTGCCGGCGAGCCAGCCGAGGTCGGCAAGCGTGCCGCGGGCCGCGGCGGGACGGTCCTGCACCGGCACCAGCAGCGCCATCAGCAGCATCAGAGATGGTCCGTTCATGGCGACTATCCTCGCACAAGCTGCTAAAATCGCGACCTTTCATCCCCGCGTTCCCCGAGGAGCCTCATCACATGCGGCCGCTAGTCGTCCGACGCCGGACCCTGGTCCTGTCTCTCGCGCTCGTCGCGGCCGTCGTGGCGATGCCGGCGCAGCAGATGGTGACCGAGACGCGGGACCCGGCACAAACCCAGGATGAAGACTTTGCCAAATCAGTCAGGGAGTGGACGACCCAGCCGTACTTCAGCAGCCCGCTGGTGGACCACCTCCCGAAAGTGCCCGGTGTCCCGTCGCCCAAGGACGTCCTTGGCTATCACATCGGCGCGCCGGCGAAGCTGACCTACTACGCCGACATCCTGAAGTACTACCGCGCGCTCGAGGCTGCGCTTCCCGCACGTGTGAAAGTCGAGCTGATTGGCAAGTCCGACGAGAATCGCGAGCTCGTGGTCGTATGGATCTCGTCTGACGAGAACATCAGAGGCCTGCAGAAGAATCGTGACAATCTGGCGCGGCTGGCGGATCCGCGCCGCAGCTCGGAAGCCGAGATCCGTCAGCTCATTGCCACCACGAAGCCGCAGTATCACCTGATGGGCGGACTGCACAGCGGGGAGACCGGTCCATCCGAAATGCTGATGGAGCTCGCGTATCGCCTGGCGATCGAGACCTCGCCTCTCATCAAGCAGATTCGCGACACCGTCTACGTCTCGATCACTCCGGTTGCCGATCCCGACGGCCGCGATCGCAACGTGGACTGGTTCTATCGCAATCGCGAGATGAATGCGTCACGGACCGGCGGAGACGCGGGACGCGGAGCCGAGCCGGAATCAACGCAGGTCGGCGATTCGTCCGGAACCGCAGGCGCCGGCGGTCGCGGCGGAACACCACCCGGCGTGCCGTACTGGGGCAAGTACGTCTTTCACGACAACAACCGCGACATCAACCTGTCGCAGGTCTCGATGCGGGCGATCACGGACTGGTACTTCACCGCGCATCCGCCGATCATGCACGACCTGCACGAGTCCCAGCCGCTCCTCTACACTTACAGCGGCGCCGCCCCGCAGAACCCGAACCTGGATCCGATCCTGTTCGCCGAACTGCCGTTCTTCTCGAACTTCGAGCTCACCCAGATGACGAAATGGGGGATGCCGGGCGTCTACACGCACGCGTTCATGGACGGATGGTCGCCGGGCTATCTCGGCTCGGTCGCCTACAACCACAACGGCATGATGCGTATGTACGAGACACAAGGGGGCAACGATATTGCGCCGCCGCCTACGCCGCCGCCTGCGCCCGCATCATCTGCCGCACCGGCCGCCGGGCGTGGTGGACGCCGGGGCAATCCGCCGGCGGCAACGGCGGCCGCCGCGCCGCGGGCCGGGTCCGGGACCACGCCGCAAGCCGGGCGCGAAGGCGTGGCCGGCCGTGGAGAGCGCGGTGGCAGTGCGCCGGCCGCGACACCAGGTGTCGAGAGCCAGGCAGGACGCGCGACGGCTACGGCTACGGCCACCAGAGCCCCCACCGGTCGCGGAGGCGGCCAGCCGCGCGAATGGTACCGCGGTCTGCCCATCCCGCCGGGCGCCCTCAACAACTGGTCGCGGCGGAACAACGCCAACTACATGCAGACAGGCGTGCTCTCGGGCCTTCAGCTCACGTCGATGATTCCGAACCTCGTGCTCGAGAACTTTTACCAGAAGACCAGGAACTCGATCGAATCCGGCAGGACCGAGGCACCGTTTGGTTTCGTCATCCCCGTGCAACGCGACATGACGCGCGTCGCCGAATTGATCGGCATCCTCCGCGCCCAGAGGATCGAGATCGGCCGCACCACGACCGACCTCACTGTGAGCGATGGAAAGTTTCCCGCCGGCTCTTATGTGATCAAGCGCGATCAGCCGTACGGGCGGCTCGCCAAGAACCTCCTCGAGCGCCAGAGCTATCCGGATCCGAACCTGCGCACCTACGACGACAGCGGCTGGACCATGGGGCTCGCGATGCTCGTGGATGTCCGGGAAATCAAGGACAAGACGATCCTCGACGCGGCGACGACCCCGGTCACCGCGGCAACGCCGCAGGGCCGGATCACGGGCAAGGGTGCCGCAGGCCTGGCCGTTGCACACTACGGGTCCAACAGGATGGTGACGTTCCGCTACCGTCTGCGGAACATGCCGATGAAGATCACCGATCGTGCGGTGACGATCGACGGCACCGAGTTCCCTGCCGGATCGTTCGTGATCGCGGGGCCGGCAGACCTCACCGCCGCTCGCGCGGCCGTGCAGGAGCTCGGGTTGACGGCCGCAGCCTTCCCGTCGGCGCCGTCAGTGCCGATGCACGATGCCGATCTGCCGCGCGTCGCGATCTATTCGAGCTGGACCGGCACCCAGGAGATCGGCTGGGTGCGCTATACGTTCGATCGCTTCGCCGTCCCGTTCGATCTGATCTACAAGGAGCGTGTGCGAAAGGGCAACCTCCGCACCGACTACGACGTCATCGTCATGCCCACGCAGACGCTGACGCGGCAGTCCGTGTTCCAGCCGCCAGCGGCGAGGCCGGTTCCGTATCAGAAGGATCCGAAATACAAGTTCCTTGGCATGTACGGCGAATCGCCGGACATCTCCGGTGGCATGGGCGGCGAAGGCGTGGACGCGTTCGCGAAATTCCTGGACGCTGGTGGAACGCTCGTCACCATGGGCACGGCATCGCGCTTCCCGGCTGATCTCGGGCTGGCGCGGACCGTGGACGCGTCGGCGGTGCCGTCTGCCAGCTTTTATGCGCCGCGGCCGCTCGTCAACGCCGAGGTCCTGCGCCTGGACCACCCGGTGTTCTATGGCTACACGGACAAGATGATGCCGATCAAATACATCCAGGGCCAGCCGCTGCTCGCCGTCGCGGATGCCGATCGCGGGACCGTGCTGGCGCGCTACGTGGGTGGAGACGCCGCTGTCCTGAGCGGGCTGATGCGCGGCGCCGACGAGATCCGCGACCGCCCGATGGCGATCGATGTGCCCGGGGGCTTCACCGGCAAGGGGCGCGTGATCGTGTTCGCCAACAACCCGATCTACCGCTGGCAGAACCACGGCGAGTTCAACCTGGTGTTCAACGCGCTGCTGAACTGGAATGACATGACCGGACCGACAGCCCCTGGACCCGTGGGATCGAAGTAATCAGGCATCCGGCGCGCGAGCTACTTCCAGCACATCACGATTCCGCGTCCCTGGCGCTCGAATCCTTCGGGGGTCTTTTTCTCGCGCCACGAGGGTTTCCAGACCCAGCCCTTGAACTCGGCCCGGGAGAAGCCGGCGGCACGCGCCATCCTGACCACGCACTCCGGCCCGTAGAGCCACCAGTTCGACCCGTCACCGCAATAGTCCCTTTCGATGAACCAGGCGTATTCGGAATATTTCGGGTGGGTCAGCATCTCGCTCTCGAGGAACATGCAGCCGCTGGTGAGCCTGGCCATGTTGCTCAGGTACCGCATTGGATTCTGCAGGTGGTACAGGACGCCGGTGTTGTTGACGAAGTCGAAGCTGCCAATCGCTTCCGGTACCAGATTCTCGCCGTCGGCCTGGCGGAACTCGACGTCGAGCTGCAGGATCTCGCGAAACAGGTTCGCCTGATCGATGCAGTGCTGGAAGTAGTCGAGGCCGACGACCGACCGCGCGCCGCGCAGCTTCGCGGCGAACGAGTAGAAGCCGGCGTTGCAACCGATGTCGAGCACGGTCTTGTCCTTCAGATCCCGGGGAAAGCCGAAGCGCTCGAGCGACGGGAGCACCTGCAGGCACGGATGCGGGCCGGGAGTCGTCAAGGTCTGACCAGCGTGATCGCGGATCACATACCGGTGGTAGTAGCCTGATGGCCCGCCAATCCGCGCGATCAGGTCCTCGTAGTGCGCGAGCTCCTGCGCCGACCACGTGCGGTCGACGACCAGCGCATCCTGGGTAAGGGTCGTTGGCACTCGTGTTCAACCTTTCCGAATGGTGACGGGGTCTCGAAGCGCGGACGCTATTCCGCCAGCCACCTGGCGATCCAGTGCTGCACTTCGGAATAGAAGAACTTGCTGTTCTCCCCGCGCAGCACCCAGTGGTTCTCCTCGGGGAACACAATCAGCCGGCCCGGCACCTTCATGCGCTGCAGGGCGCTCCACAGTTGGATCGCATTGTTCATCGGCACGCGGTAGTCGCGTTCGCCGACGGTCACAAGCATCGGCGTCTTCAGGTTGGCGGCACGCGACAGCGGGTTCTGCTTCGTCCAGACATCCGCGCCGTCCCACGGCGGGCCGCCGGCGTTCCGCTCGCGTCCGAAGACGATGTCGCTCGTCCCCCACTGCTGCGCCTGATCGAAGAGCCCCGCGTGGCTCACGAGCGCCTTGTATCTCGTCGTGGTCACGGCCAGCCAGTTGGCCAGGTGACCACCGTAGCTGGCGCCTCCGGCGACCTGCCGTGCTCCATCGATAAAGCTGAAACGTTTGATCGCTTCGTCGGCGGCCTGGTTGATCTCGAGGGCCGGTCCTTCCAGAGGATCGCCCTGGATGTTCTGCGCGAATTTTTCGCCGTAGCCCGTGGAACCAGTGTAGTTCGTGAGCAGTACGACGTACCCAGGCTGCGCGAGCAGGTGATAGTTCCAGCGAATCACGAATTGATCGACCCACATCGAGTGCGGCCCGCCGTGCAGCAGAACGAACAGCGGATACTTGCGGGACGGGTCGAAGCCGGGGGGCAGCGCCACGAAGCTGTGAATGCGGGCGCCACGCGCGCTGGTGAACCAGAAGTCCCGCAGGGGCTGCCAGTCGATCGACGCCGCACGGTCGGTGTTGAAGTGCGACAGCAGCTTGCGCTCACCCGATCGCGCGTCGATCGCGACGACCTCGGGCGGATTGATCGCGCTCTCCCAGGTGCCGACAAGCACCGGCGCGACGCGGCTCCCACCCGAATCGAGCGCCCCGATCGTCCCTGTGGACAGCGTCCCCACTTCCCTGACGTCCCCGCCAGCCGCCGGCACCGCGTAGAGCCGCTGGCGGCCCTGGTCCTCGGCGAGCAGGAAGATCGTCGAGCCGTCGCCTCCGGTCACGAACGTGCCGACGGAACGATCGAAGCCTTCGGTCAGCACGCGGCGGCCAGCGGCACCTGCGCGGCTTGCCGGCGATCCATTCGAGGCATGCGACGTCAGAAGCGCTCCCCAATCGAACGCGACCAGCCGGTTGGCGTTGTATACCCGGTCGGTCGCCGGCTCGACCGTCGCAAAGAGCGTCTTCCCGTCGCGAGAAAACACCGGCCGGCCATACGAGTCGGCGCCGGGCGTGAGACGCTGAGGTTCACCGCCGGCCACCGGCACGTACCACAACGGCTGCGCCACGTCAGTGAAGGCGGCTTCATCGCGATTGGTGGTCGCGGCGAATACGAGTCCACGCCCGTCCGGACTCCAGGCCGACGCGATGGTGTCGCTGCCCGAGCCCCACTGCCCGCCGAAGCCGGCCCCGGCCACCAGCGTCGATCCGGCGAGGACATCCTTTGGCTGCGCACCGGGCTCGAGCAACTGGACGACGAGCGTCGGATGGCGATCATCGAGCCACCGATCCCAGTCCCGGATCGGGAAGCTGTCGTACACGCGTGCATTCCACCGGCGGTTCCTGCGCTCGGTCGCGATCCTCCGGTTGTCGTCGTCGGTGCGCGCGCCCGGGTAGACGTCGCTGACCACGGCGATGGCGCCGCCGTCCGGCCGCCACAGCGGCGAACGCGCGCCGGTGGACAGGTTCGTCACGCGCTGTGCTTCCCCGCCGTTGACCACGTCGATGACGTAGAGCTGCGCCGCCTCGTCTCCGTCGCGGCGGGAGGAGAAGGCGATACGGCGGCTGTCACTGCTCCAGGCGGCCCCGCTCTCGGACGCGCGGGTCGCGGTCAGCCGGCGAGGCGCCGCGCTGCCGTCGGTTGCCACCAGCCAGAGATCGCTGGCCTGGTCGCGTTCGTCGTACGCCGGCTCGGTCACCTGCACGGCCGCCCACTTGCCATCGGGACTGACGACCGGCGCTCCGAGCCGCTTCGAGAGCCAGACGTCTTCGTGGGTGATCGGCCGGCGCTGCGCCGCCGCAGGTGCCGCGGTGACCAGGACGGTCAGACCGGCGATCAGGATGCGACGAATCACGTGTGTACTCCTATTGAGAAACGTTCAACAGAGCCTGCCTCGCCGTAGCGCGAAGCGCGAAGGCGGAGCCTGCCTCGCCGTAGCGCGAAGCGCGAAGGCGGAGCCTGCCTCGCCGTAGCGCGAAGCGCGAAGGCGGGTCAGCTTCCGAAATACCCGCGACGGGCCAGGATCGTTCCCCGCTTGTTCTTCAGCCGCACATCGACCTTGTGCCAACCGGCTTGTGACACGCTCCGCGGGGTGAAACCCAGCACGTAGCGCTGGTTGAACTCCTCGAACACCCGGGCGAACGTGCGTTCGATGGTGCGTTGCTCCTGTGCGTGAAGCAACCGTCCGCCGCCCTCGCGCGCGAGCGCGCCGAGGAATCGGTCGTCGGTCACCGACTCCGGCTGTACGAAAAGGAGCCCGCGACCGCTCATTTGAGGCGCCGGAGCGTCCTGAACCCCGATCGCGTAGACGATGGCGTCGGAACGCCGCACGATTGCCATCAACCGCGATTCGCTGAGGATGCTGGAGGTATCGAGTCCGTCGCTGAACAGCAGCAGCAACGTACGGGTGGTGTCGGCCGCCCGCAGCGCCAGCCCTGCGAATGCCGCGTCCCGGAGCGACGTGCTTCCGACCGCGTCGAGGTCGTTGACCGCTTTCCGTAACGCGGCGCGATCCCCGGTCAGCGGCGAGGGCATATCGAGGCGGTGAGAGAACGAGAGAATCGCCGCCCGGTCCTTCGGCCGCAGCTTCTCAATCACGGATCGCGCGCCGGCCTTGAGGTCCGCCAGCCGCGCGCCAATCACGCTGCCGCTCGTGTCCAGGACCATGACCACGTTCACCGGGAGCTGCTCGAGATAGAGCTGATCGACGGTTTGCGCGACGCCGTTGTCGATCAGCTCGAAATCGGCCGGCGTCAAGCCGAGCACCGGCTGCCGATTCTCGGTGACGAGCACGTCGACGCTCACCAGCTCCGTGCCGGCTCGAAACCGCATGGGTTCCTGCGCTCCGGCCGACAGATGCATCGCCGCCATGAGAGCGATCGCTGCCGTCAGTCTCATCGCAGGGCTTGCGCGCGCATGTCGACCAGCCGCGCCTCGAAATGCCACGCGTCGCCGAGGAGGTAGGTCCACCACGGATCCTGCCGCACGAACGACTCCAGCATCGACACGACCTGCGCAGCCGCATCCGCGTCGCGTCCCTTCAGGTATGCCAGCTCGCTCATCGCGACCTTGATCGCCTGGGCGTTCGGAAACAGCCGCAGCGCCTCCACATAGGACTTCTCTGCACTTTCCAGATTGCCGCGGTCGACGTCGACCAGGCCAAGAAACATCCAGGCGAGATACCGGACCTGATCGTACCGGGCCGGATCCTGGACCGTGTGCTCGAGTGCCGCCCGTAGCTCGCGCGCGGCACCATCCAGATCGCCACGGCGCATCAGCACACGTCCGAGTCGCAGCCGCGCCTCGACGAGGTCAGGAGCCAGGGCGGCGGCCTGCTTGAGGTACTTCTCAGCCTCTTCGAGCTCCCTCTCGGGGTTGATCCTGCTTTCGGAGGCCCCCTGGCCGTTCGCGCTGAATCGCCTCAAGTAGCCGGCGCTCACGTGCGAGACCATTTCATGGTCCGACCCGGAGACCAGAAGCACCTGAGGATCCTTCGGAAAGAGCTCGCGCGCCTCGGCGAGGTATGCGCGGCTCCAGCCCGCTTCCGAACGTCCGTGCCGGAACGACACGACGAGCAGATACCAGTCTCGGGCGAACCGGCCTTCCGCCTCACCAGCGCCGTCACGGCCATCGTCGACCATCTGCGACAGCCGTCGTACCAGCGCGCGGGCGGCTGCGAAGTAGGGGTCGGACCATGCCCCCACCTGGTGCCGGGTGCGCTCGATTGCCATCTCGGTCAGCAGTGCGGTCGAGATACGCATCCGGACAATCCTGAGCCGTGGTGGCAGATCGTCGCGCATGCAGAACCGGAACACGGTGTCGTTCAGCTTTTCCTGGGGAATCGAGCCCAGACGCTGCAAGGCCCCGCGCAGCTCGCCGCCTCGATACGTCGCGAGCGCTTCCGCGAGCGCCAGCGCTTGCGGATCTGAAGGTTGCCCCTGCACCGGCATGGGCAGCGGCACCAGGAGAATCGCAACCGCCACGCGCACGAGCCAGCCGGGCATTGCCGGACTATAACGGCCCCCCGGGGATTCCGGCAATGCGACCCTGAGCCGGCCCGTCGCCGGATTGCGCCTTACAGGGCATGAATCGCCTGCATGGCTGCGCACTGATGACGCTGCTGGTCCTCACGCCATCTCCACTCCTCGCCCAGGACACCGGCAGCCATCCACGGCTGATGCGAGGAGACGTTTCGGGGACGGTCGGCTGGGTCAGCACGAACAAAGAGGACCTGGCCTACGACCATTACAACGACTGGCGATCGCAGGCCGGCTTCAGCCTCGGCGCCGGGTGGTACTGGACCGATCATCACGAGACCCGCGTGGAAGTCTCAGGAACGACCGAGACGACCGTCTACTCCGGCGTCCCTGCGCCCTTCGCCGGTGGTCAGTCGTTCATCCCGGTCCGGAGAAGCTTCGAATCGCGCCGCATCTCCGTCACGCAGCACTACCAGTTCCGTCGCAACGAGTGGGTGCACCCGTTTGTCGGAGCCGGCGTCGACTTCGTGCGTGAACGGGTGTCGGGCAAAGACGATCCGGTGTTCGCGTACGACCCGATCACACGGCAGTCACGCCTGGTGCGCGATGCCGTCGAGCACGTCGCCCACGACGAGAACACGGCCCGCGGTGTCCTGACTGCCGGCGTGAAGGCGTACCTGTCGAGGAAAGTGTTCGCCGTCACCGACCTTCGCGTGAGCATCGGCAGCCGCCGCACGGAAGACGTGCAGTGGCGGTTCGGGCTCGGCGCTGACTTTTAGATACGGAGCGAATCATGAAGAGGTGCCTCTCGTTGCTGCTCGCAGTGACCCTGGCCGTACCGGGCTGCGCGACGTCGCGGGCGTCGCGGATTCCGGCCCCGACCGCACTGCCCTCTCAACAGCCATCCACGGTCGATCCAAGAGTGATGGCTGATTACGTCCGCCAGCTCAAGGTTGGATCACGGATACACCTCGCGCGCACGAACGGCGACGAGATCCACGGCATCCTGATGAAAAACGACGGCGACCCGCTCGTCGTCCAGCGCCGGACACGCATCCCGGAAGCCCCCATTGAAGTGCCGCTCGGGGAAGTCCTGTCCGTGGAGCTTGAAGTGAAGAACGGCAATCCCGCCCGAACGGCCGCCATCGGCGCCGTCGCAGCGGTGTCGGCGACGCTCGGCGTGCTGTTGATTCTGGCGGCGGTCTTCTCAGACTAATCCGGGGTCCGGGATCCGGGGTCCGGGGTCCGTTCGAAGCCGGGGGCAAGCAGAAGCAACTGGCCGCTTCTATGGACGCCAGTTACCTCTGAGTACCACCGCTCCCGAGTCCCGAGCCCCGAATCCCGAGCCCCGGGCCTAGCACGCCATTTGCAGTCGCGGCAAATAGCTCGGTTGCTTCCGCGCGTTCGGATCGGACGGCGGGGGTGGCTAGCGGTCGGCGGACCCATCCGGGTATACCGGAGGGCCGCCGGCATCCGTCGGGTCCTCCTGACCCAGGCCTCCGTCCCACCGCCTATCTGTAGTACAAGTCATCTCAGCCCCACGGTACCGCGAGATGCGAACACGGCGGCTCGGCTGGCCCACCGGACCGCGAGGCGCGAAGGTGGGGGTCAGAGACTAGGGATTAGCGATTATGAGCGATGCTCCCAAAAGCGCCCTCGAACTCGTGATGGAGCGCCTCCGCAAGAAGGATGCGGAAGCGGGCATCACCGAGACGCCGCTCACCGACGCCCAGCTGGCGGCCATCGCCGAAGCCCGGAGCGTCTACGACGCCCGGGTGGCGGAGCGCCGCATCATGCACCGGTCCGCCGTCGTGAAGACCGTCGATCCCGAAGAGCGTCAGGCCCTCGATGATGCATTCCGGCGCGACCTCGAACGGTTCGAATCGGATCGCGACAGCAAGATCAGAAAGATTCGCGAAAGCGGTCCCGTATAATTGCGCGCGGGCGTGCCCTTCGACAGTCGCTCAGGGCGACCCTGAGCCGGCGGAAGGGTGAGGGACCGGATCGAGACGCCCCCGAGGAGCCATCAACACCGTTGGGAACCGTCGTCACTTTTCCGCGGAGTCCAGGCGTGCCCGACAAGCGCCAGGGATCGGATCGGCGCCAGCGCGCGCGTGGCGGGCGCCGGGCTGCCGATCAGTCGGGATTCGCGCCGCTCGTTCTGCTCGTAGATGAAGACCCGGACAGCGGGGCGAGATGCGAAGCGATCCTCGCCAAGCTGCGGTTCGCGGTCGCCCCCGCCCACACGCTTGCCGAGGCCACGCGGGTCATGGACGCGTTGCGGCCGAACCTGATCGTCGGCCACGTCACGGATCCCGAGGCGCTGCGCCGCGCGGCGCCGGACGAAATCCCCGTCGTCATCCTCGACGATGCCCTGAGTGCCCCTGATTCGATGATTGCGGAGATCCGCCGGGCGCTGCGGAAACGCGCGCTCGAATAGGGCAGTTTCAAGTAGCCAGTTCAGTAACCAGTTTCCAGTTGCCACTGACCCGTCTGAGACCGATCGCTGGAAACTGGGAACTGGCTACTGGGAACTCTAGTGCGCCAAGAACGCCGCGCCGCCAGACGCCTGTTTCCGACGGGAGTGGTCCAGCGCCAGCGTCAGCGCCTCCAGGAGCACCTCGCGATCGAACGGCTTTCTCAGGAGCTTCAGCGCCCCTGCCTCCTCCATTCGCCGGGCGTCGGGAGACGACATGCCGGTCACGAGCACAACGGCGATCCCCATTCTTCGCGTCAGGACTTCGCAGACATGGTAGCCGTCGGGCGGCGGCAGGACGAGATCGACGAAAGCGACGTCCGGCTTGTAGGCGTCCGCCGCGTCGATCGCTTCGCGGCCCGAGGCGGCCGCGATCACGACGCAGCCCTCGTCTTCGAGCCACGCCGTGAGCAGCCCGAGCATCTCGCGCGAGTCGTCTGCAATCAAGACCCTGGGAGCGTTGGCCGTCGAAAACCTGAGTGTGGCGCTCGCGGAGATGTGAGTGGCCCAGACGCGCGAACAGGTCGGGCACTGAAAGAACGCGCGGGCGTCCTCATGGCCGGCAGGCTCCGCAAGCCCGCCGCAGCGCGGGCAGCAAATGTTCATAGACACGTCGCAGCGAACACCCCCCTGCATCGGATGACGACGCAGGGGGCCGTGAGTGCCTGGGGTGCCAGTGAGACGAGCAAGACGCGAGCCACGGCGACGGGAGCTCTTCGTGCCCGATATCATCGTCGACGACGATTTTCGTGATCGCCGCGATCACAGGCGTGGCAGACGTTTGTCGGCCTTGGAGGTGACTCCTTGATGATCGGTCTTATCTCCGATACGCATGGCCTGATGCGCGAGAGCGCCCTGAAGGCCCTGCGCGGCGTCGATCGAATTCTTCACGCCGGCGACGTCGGCACTCCCGACGTACTGGACAGGCTCCGGGCCATAGCACCTGTGAGCGCCGTGGCTGGAAACGTGGACGCACCGGACTCCGGGCTGCCGGCGTCATTCGAGACCGAACTCTTCGGGCAGCGTATTCACATGAGCCACGGCCACGAGCTCGGATCGCCGACACCCGAGGCACTCGTCGCGCGCTACGATGCGGATATCCTGATTTACGGGCACACCCATCGCGCCCTGCTGAAAGAGCTTCGCGGGACGCTGGTGATCAACCCGGGTGCGGCGGGAGCCGCCCGGTTCAAGCTCGAGCCGAGCATTGCACTCCTCTCGCTTCCCGACCGCCAGGTGCGGATTGTCGTGCTGGAGCGGGTCTAACGGATTGCTGAAAAACTGCCGCCGATAACGGGAAAGGCAGAAGGCAGATGTCGAAAGGCGCTGACATGTCCAGTTTTCTCATCGCGCGACTGCGGCCCCTCCTTGTGGCGGGCGTGTGCCTGGTGATCACGGCTGCCGCTCCATCCGGTGCGGAACGCCGGCCGATCACGGAGACCGATCTGTTCTCTTTCGTGTGGGTTGCCGATCCCCAGATCGCACCAGACGGGTCACGAGTCGCGTTCGTACGCGTCAGTGTCGATCGTCAGAAGGATCAGTACGAGACGGCGATCTGGATCGCGAACTCTGACGGCATCGAGCCGCCGCGCCGTCTCACCGCAGGGCCGCGCGATACCGCGCCACGCTGGTCACCTGACGGCACGCGACTCGCCTTCGTCCGGGCAGCGGAGAACGAGGGACGCGTGCAGCCGCCGCAGATCTTCGTGATGGCCATGAACGGAGGCGAGGGACGCGCGGTGACCGACATCCCTCGCGGCGCTGGAAACCCGGCGTGGTCACCTGACAGCCGCACCATCGCCTTCTCGTCGACTGCGCGTCCGGACGAGCTGAGCGCCGACAAGGCTGGCAAGAAGGATCCAACCAAGCGAGAGAGCGATGTCCGGGTGATTACCGAAGCGAGATATCGCGCCAACGGCGTGCCGGGCAGCGGCTACGTGGACACCGATCGCCCCGCGCACGTCTGGACAGTCGCCGTCGGCGAGGCCACATCCGGGCCGGCGGTTCCGAAGCGTCTCACGTCGGACGAATTCGGCACCACGAACCACCAGTGGTCCCCCGACGGACGCGAAATCTTCTATACCGCGAACAGACGGAAGGAGTCGTACTACTATCCAGGCGATTCAGATCTCTACGCCGTATCCGTCGATGGCGGCGAGCCGCGCCGCGCGGCCAGCATCGACGGCAACATCGGGGCCTTCGCCGTCTCGGGCGATGGCAAGCGGATCGCGTTCATCGGGAGCGCGAACGGCCAGCCCGAGCGATCGTACGATCAGCCGGATCTCTACGTGGTCGAGGCCGGCGGCGGAACCCCGCGCAACCTGACCGGCGGGTACGACTTCGACATCGGCGGCGCAATCGGTGGCGATCAGCGGGCGCCTCGCGGGCAGATGCCAGCGGCGCCGGTCTGGAGCGCGAATGGCGAGCGCCTGTACGTCAGGATCGGCGAACAGGGCAACTCGGTCCTGGCCCGCGTCGACGTCGGGAGCGGAAAAGTCGATCGGAAGACGGGCTTGCAGGATCTGATGTCCTACACCGCCGACGCCAAAGCCACGCGGTTCGCGATGGTCGTCTCCACGCCGACGGTGCTCGGCGATCTCTTCGTCCAGAACGCTGCGGAAGGAGCGGCGCCGAAGAAGCTGACCTCGTTCAACGATGGGCTCTTCGGCGACCTGAACATGAACGAGCCCGAGGAAATCTGGTACTCCAGCTTCGACGGCAAGAAGATTCACGGATGGATCCTGAAGCCGCCAGGCTTCGACCCGCAGAAGAAGTACCCGCTCATCCTTCAGATTCACGGCGGTCCTCATTCCGCCTACGGCAGCACCTTCACTCACGAGTTCCAGTGGATGGCCGCGAAAGGCTACGTCGTCCTCTACACGAACCCGCGCGGGAGCTCGAACTACGGCCAGGACTTCGGGAACATCATCCAGTTCAACTATCCCGGCGACGACTACAAGGATCTGATGGCGGGCGTGGACGAGGTGCTGAAGAAGGGGTACATCGACGAGAAGCAGCTCGGAGTCACCGGCGGGAGCGGTGGCGGCCTGCTCACCAACTGGGTGATCACGCAGACCACGCGGTTCAGGGCGGCGGTGAGCCAGCGGGATATCTCGGACTGGGCGAACTTCTGGTACACGGCCGACTTCACCCTGTTCACGCCGACCTGGTTCCACAAAGCGCCGTTCGAAGATCCGGCGGAATTTGCCAAGCGCTCACCGATCACCTACGTCACGAAAATCCAGACGCCGCTCATGTTCATCCTGGGCGACGAGGACTGGCGCACGCCGCCGTCAGCCGGCGGCGAAGATCTGTTCCGGGCGCTCAAATACCTGAAACGTCCGACGGTGATGGTGCGCTTCCCCGGCGAGAGTCACGAGCTCTCGCGCAGCGGCCGCCCGTGGCACCGCGTCGAGCGCCTCCAGCACATCGTCGGGTGGTTCGACAAATACCTGACGGGGAAAGCCACGGGGACTTACGAATGACGTGGTCCGCGGTCCGCAGTCCGCAGTCCGTTTTTTCATCCCGATCGCTCGGACTACGGACCGCGGGCTGCGGGCTACGGGCTACGGCTACGGACTGCGATCAGGTCTATCTTCCCCCCGGCTTCGGCCGCGTGGGCTCCGGCTCGGCGGCCGATCGAATCGGCTCCCACTCCCCCACCGGTTTGATTTTCGTCAGTCCGACCGGCATCGGCTCCTTATCGGTGTAGCTCAACCGCACATCGATCGGCGCCGCCGGGACACTCATGAGCGTCACCGGAAGGTTCGGATCGCTCCGCCGTCCGGTTCGGGTCTGCTGCATCGTGACCGCTACTCTCCCCTGCTCGTCGAGCGTGCCCCACCCAACGATCACGACCGGTTGAGGCCCCGCTTTCTCGAGGGTCAGCGCCTGCTGCGCCGCAAGCGGCCGGCCTGTCTGCATAGCACACAGCCAGAGCAGGCAGCCGGCAATGACGGTCAAAACGGTCTTCGTATAGGGGTCAGGTCTCATCGGCACCTCGCGCTTTGGACGATGGACGCGGCGGAATCGTCGGAAGCCGAACTGATAGTAGACTCCCGCTCGAGGTGGGAATGGTCGCACGCTTTCTGGTCGTCCTCGTTGCCTTGTTCGTCGGCCTGACGCCGGTATCCGCCGGCCGGCAGCCAACCGCCGCTCGAGACAACCTCGTCCTGATCACGCTCGACGGGGTCCGCACGCAGGAAATCTTCGGGGGTCTCGACGCGGAGGTCTTCCGATCGAGCCTGGCCAAGGACGCCAAACTGGAAGATCAGCCGGCCTACAAGCGCTTCAACGGCGCCACCGCCGAGGAGCGCCGCGAGAAGCTGATGCCGTTCTTCTGGCGCGAGTGGATGGCTCGATCCGGGTCGATCGCCGGCAACGCCGCGCTCAAGAGCGCCGTCACCCTCACCAACACCCACCGGTTCTCGTATCCTGGCTACTCCGAGATCCTCACCGGCGAAGCGCACGACGACGTGATCAAGAGCAACGACCGTGTGCAGAATCCCTATCCCACGATCCTCGAAGGGTTGAAAGCCAAACTGACGCTGCCGACTGCCGGTGTGGCAGCGTTCGGCTCGTGGGACGCATTCAACGAGATCGTCGAGCACACGCCGGGGTCGATCATGGTCAATGCCGGGTATGCGCCCTTCGCGACCTCGGACAAGGCCGGAATGGAATTGAGTCGCATGCAGTTCGAGACGCCGACGGCATGGAATTCCGTGCGTCACGACGCCTACACGTTCGGCCTCGCCATGACCTACTTCCGCACGCACCAGCCGCGCGTCCTGTACCTGGCGCTCGGCGAGACCGACGATTGGGCCCACGACCGCAGGTACGATCGCGTGCTCGAAACCCTGGCGCGGACCGACGAATGGTTTCGCCAGCTGTGGACGTGGCTCGAGTCGCAGCCTACCTATCGCGGCCGGACCCACATCCTGATCACCACCGATCACGGCCGCGGCCGGACGCCGGCGGACTGGAACACGCACGGCGCGAAGGTCGAAGGAGCGCAGGAGGTCTGGATGGCGTTCATCAGTCCCGCATTCAAGCAACGCGGGGAATGGCGCGAACACGCGCCAATCCGCACGAATCAGGCGGCGGCGACGATGGCGAACTGGCTGGGGGTGGATTGGACGGCGGGGAAACCGGGGGCCGGGAGGGTGATTCGATAAGAGCGGCCGGGTCTAACCGCCTTCGCCAAGGCTACGGCGGTCCGCAGACCCGACCTTCCCGCAGACCCTCACCGCGCCGGCGCGTCACTGCCGCTGGGACTACTTGCAACCCCCATCTGCCACAACATGTACGAATAGGTAAACGCCAGCTCGCGCAGCGCGTCGTAGCGCCCTGACGCGCCGCCATGGCCCGCCCCCAGGTTCGTCTTCAGCAGGAGCGGATTGGCATCGGTCTTCGTCACACGCAGCCTGGCCACGAACTTCGCGCCTTCCCAGTACGGCACCTGGCTGTCGTTCAACGACACGTGCACCAGCATCGACGGGTAGCGTTGCGCCTTGATGTTGTCGTAGGGCGAGTACTTCATCATGTAGTCGAAGTCGGCCTTCGTGTTCGGATTGCCCCATTCGATGTACTCGCTCGTCGTCAGCGGCAGCGACGCGTCGAGCATCGTGTTGATGACGTCCACGAAGGGCACCTGTGCGACGGATGCCCTGAACAGGTCCGGCCGCATGTTGACGACCGCGCCCATGAGCAGGCCGCCCGCGCTGCCCCCCTGGATCACCAGACGATCCGGCGCGGTGTACTTGTTCTTGATCAGGTACTCGGCGGCGTCGATGAAATCGGTGAACGTGTTCATCTTCTGCATCATCCGTCCCTGCTCGCGCCATTCTTCGCCGAGCTCTCCTCCGCCCCGGATGTTGGCGAGCGCGTAGATCACCCCGCGATCGAGCAGGCTGAGACGGTTCGACGAGAACGTCGGCGACTGCGACGCGCCATAGGAACCGTAGGCATAGAGGAGCATCGGCGCAGTGCCGTCGATCTTCGTGCCCTTGCGATAGACCATCGACACCGGCACCTTCGTGCCGTCGCGCGAGACCGACCAGATCCGCTTCGACTCGTAGTTCGCGGGATCGTAGCCGCCGAGCACTTCGGTGCGCTTCAGCAGCGTTCGCTGCCGGGTATTGAGGTCGTAGTCGTAGACCGAGGCCGGCGTCACCATCGACTGATAGTTGAACCGCACGTCCGTGGTCTCGAACTCGGGATTGGCCGCCAGCGACAGCGCGTAGTCCGGCTCCTCTGTCGTGATCCGGTGAGAGGCCCGGGTGCGCATGTCGATCACGCGCAGGTAGCTCAGACCACCTTCCCGCTCCGACACGACCAGGTGGTTGGCGAAGAAGGTCAGACCGCCGATCCGAACCGCCGGCTTGTGCTCGATGAACGGCGTCCAGTTCTTCTCGGAGGGATCGGCAACGGGCGCCTTGACGACGCGGAAGTTCTTCGCGGCTCTGTTGGTGGTGACGTAGAGGTCGCCCTTGTAGTGATCGACGTCGTACTCGTGGCCGGCCTCACGGGCCGCCACCACTTTCGGCGTCGCGGCCGGCGTGGCCGCCGGAATGTAACGGACCTCATTTGCGGTCTTCGCGGCGGAGTTGAGGAAGATCATCTTCTTGTCGAGCGAGCGCGTGGCGTAGACATCGAAGAGCTCGTCACGCTCTTCGAAGATCAGCTGACTGTCGGCCTCCCCGACCACGTGCCGGAACACCTTGTCAGACCGCTTCGACACCGCGTCTTCGGTGCTGTAAATGAGCGTCTTGTTGTCGGTCGCCCAGACCACCGGACCGACCCGCTCGATCCGCTCGATCGATTCCTTCCCGTTCCGGAGATCCTTCACGTGCAGGACGAACTGCCGGTAGCCGGTGGTATCCAGCGAATAGGCCAGCCAGTTGGCGTCGTCGCTGACCGTATACGCGCCGAGGCCGAGGAACTTGTGGCCTTCGGCCAGCTTGTTGAGATCGAGGAGAACCTCTTCGGGTCCGGTCATGCTGCCCTGACGCCGGCACATGTAGGGATACTGCCGGCCCTCTTCGGTCCGCGAGTAGTAGAAATGCTCGCCGATGCGGGAAGGCACGCTCAGATCCGTCTGCTTGATCCGGCCGAGCATCTCCTTGTAGAGCGTCTCCTGCAGATCCTTCGTCGGCCGCATCACCTCCTCGGTGTAGGTATTCTCGGCCTCGAGATACCTGGTGACGTCGGGGTTCGCCTTCTGACGCAGCCAGAAGTAGTCATCGCTCAGCGTGTAGCCATGGATCTGCGTCGTATGCGGCAGTTTCGCCGCCAGCGGCGGATTGGACGATCCCGACTGGGCGATCAGACTGGAGCCGGCAATCGCGGCCGCGAGCGGCACGGCGCTGATGAGCGTGGTCGGCGTCTTCATGTCGTCTTCCAAGGTTTGGTGGGGGGAGAACACGCACGGCGGCATGCCGCGACCTTATGATCTTACTTCGGCGACAGCTACAGCCGCTTTGACGGCCGACGGCTGGATCACGGTTTTCTTTGTGAGCTTTGTGAGCTGTGTGCTCTTGGTGTCTGGCCGGTCGGGCCGTGACAGCGAAGGAGATTGCAAGCCTGAAGGACTGGACCATCACGGAACTCGACGCGGGCACGAGGCTCGACAAGTTCCTTGCCGCCGATGTCCGCCTCGGCTCGCGAAGCAGAGCCGCGTCGGCGCTCGAACGGGGCAAAGTGTATCTGAACGGAGCCGAAGCTACGCTGGCGGACGCGGCGCGTCTCCTGGTGCCTGGCGACAGCGTACGAATCTGGACCGATCGTCCCGGCACGGCACGCGTTCGTCCCAGGACCGGCATCGTCGGTGATCTCGACATCGTCTTCGAGGACGACCGCCTGGTCGCCGTCAACAAGCCGCCCGGCCTGCTGTCGGTGCCGCTCGAACGCAATCGCGGCGTGCCTTCGGTTTTCGATCTGCTCGAAGAGCGCTTCCGTCCGCACGGCAAGCGCCGGCCGCTCGTGGTGCACCGCATCGATCAGGACACCTCCGGCCTGGTCCTGTTTGCGAAAGATCCCGCGGCGCAGGCCTATCTCAAGGATCAGTTCAAACGGCGTGAGCCCGAGCGGTGTTATCTCACGGTGGTGTACGGGCGTCCCGGGCCAGATGCCGGCACGTGGCGGGATTTCCTGGTGTGGGACGAGAAGGCACTGATACAGAAGGAAACGCACCCGCGCGATCCGCGCGGGACCGAAGCCATCACGGCCTATCGCGTGCTCGAACGATTCAGCACCGCTTCACTGCTCGAGGCCCGCTTGCAGACCGGGCGAAGAAACCAGGTGCGGATCCAGGCGCGGCTGCGCGGCCACACGCTCGTCGGCGAGCAGCGCTACGTGTTCGGCCCCGACGAGCTGCGGCCGATCGCCTTTCCACGACACGCGCTGCATGCCTGGCGGCTGGTCTTCCGGCACCCGGACGACGACCGGCGGATCGAGCTGGAGGCGGCGCCTCCAGCTGATTTCAGCGAGCTTCTTTCCCGGTTGCGGCGGAAGGGCTGACCGCAAGCGGCTTCTCGCCGGCGATGAAGCGATCGACCCGCGCCGAGACGTCCTTGAGATAGGCCAGGTCACCACCCTGGATCTCCGTCGTGACATAGCCGGAATAGCCACTCTCCGCGAGCGCACGCCGCACTTCGGGCCAGTCGATGTCTCCCTCTCCCAGGTTCTTGAACGCGAAGGTCTGGCTCTTGCGGTCGATGCTGAAGTCTTTCAGGTGGATTTTCACGATCCGTGAACCGAGCGTCCGGATCCAGTCCTGCGGATAGGCGTTGATCACGACGTTCCCGACGTCGAAGTACGCTTTCACCCACGGCGACTCGAAATCGTCCACGTAGCGCGCGAACTCCAGCGGGCTTTGGAGGAACTTGTTCCAGACCTCCTCGACCGCGATGATGATCTTCGCATCGCGCGCCACGGGCAGCAGCCGCTCGCGAATCACGCGCTGCGACCGCGTCCACGCATCGCGGTACGAGGTCGCGGGATCGACCACCGCCGGCACCAGCAGCACCGCGTCGGCGCCCCAGAGCGCGGCATTCTTGATCGACGTCTCCATCCCCGCGACGCTCTTGGATACCACTTCGGGATCCGCGCTCGACAAGGGATAGCGCCAGTGATCCGAGTTCATCACGGAATGGATTTTCAGGCCCGTCTTCGTCGAGGCCTCCTTGATCTCGGCTGCTTCCGCTTCAGCCGTGATGGTCTGCATCTCGACCGCTTCGAACCCCGCCTCTTTCCCGATCGCAAAGCGCTCGGCGTACGAGTTGCGCTCCTTTTCCGATTTGTTGCGCGGCAGCATCGAGATCAGCGTCGACTTGCGAATCGTCGCCGGGTTCGGGGGGGACGGCGAGCCGCCGGCTGCGGGCTTCTGCTGCGCGCCGAGACCAGCCGGCGCGACGGCCAGCGCGGCCGTCAACGTCTTCAGGAAGTCGCGTCTGTTCTCCATGGAATGCTCCTTAATGGCATCCAACAAACCCTCTTCACGGGAGGGCCAGGAGTTCAGGAGAAAGTTCTTCTTGAAAAAGAATTCTCCTGATCTCTTGGCCCTCCTGTGAAAAAGCTCCCGGGGAGTTTGCCCGATCCTAACTTGCCTTCTTGATCTCCCGGCAAATCCGCTGCAGGACCGGGAACAACTCCCGGTCCGCCGGGCGAAAGGCGGCGCCGTCGATCACCAGCGGCGCGCCGAGCACGACGAGGGGCGCGCCGCGCGACGGGCACTCGATGGCCTGTTCAATCGAGAGCCCACCCACCGCCTGTACGGGGATCGACACCGCGCGAACGACCTCGTCGAGTTCGTCGAGCGGGCTCAGACCCTTGATCAGTCCCCGCTCGTCGAACCCGATGTGGTGCACGATGAAATCCACGCCCAGCGACTCCATCCAGACCGCGTTCGCCACGCGATCCTCGGCCGCCAGGTTGTCGCCCATCACCTTGATGCCGTATTTCTTCCCGGCCTCGACCACCTTCCGGATCGTCGCCTCGTGCGCGCGCCCCATCACCACGACGAGATCGGCGCCCGCCTTGGCCATCATCTCGGCTTCGAGGTACCCGCCATCCATCGTTTTCAGGTCAGCAACAATCGGATGATGCGGGAAACGCGAGCGCAGTCCTTCGACGGCATGAAGTCCCTCAGCGAGGAGCAGCGGCGTACCGGCCTCGAGCCAGTCCACACCGGCCTCGACGGCGATGGCCGCCGTCTCGATGGCTTCGTCGAGAGATGTCAGGTCGAGCGAGAGTTGAACGATGGGGAATGTCAGGTTGTCGAGGCGGCTCACCCCTGGAGTGTAGTCCGGGAAGCCGTCCCTGACGAAAGCCTGCCTCGCCGAAGCGCGAAGCGCGAAGGCGGGCCTAGGGCGCCGAGAGCGTGTAGGTCATGATCAGAGCGTAGACACCGGCGGCGTAGGCCCAGCTGTCCTGGAACGTGTAGGTCTGGCTGCCGGTCCACACTCCGGAGCCACGCCAGGAACCGAGCATCTTCGCGGCGTTCGCGTTCGCCGTGCCGGGTCTGAATCCGGTGCCGGTCGCGGTCCAGGACAGCATGCTCTCGGGAATCGTGTCGGTGCCGGAGACGAAGGCACCGTCGGCCTGGACCGTCAGCACGATACGGTCGTTGCCGGCCACGCGCGCCTTCGCGGTGACGGTCAGCGGTGCGGCCTGAACGGGCGGAAGCGTATCCGTGGTGGCCTGCGAATCGAGTACGACAGACGACCGATCGAAGGTGACCTTGACATGGCTGCCGATCACGGCGCTGACGGTGACCGTGCGAGCAAGGGGACTCTGCGCCTGAGCGCCCGCCTGCCAAAGAAGGATGCCGAGACTGGCAATCGCCAGGGTCGGCCGTCGGCGGCAGGCTTGAGAGTAAAAGTCATATATTGTCATATCGATTGGCCATTCGATATGACAACAGTGTAATATAACGCTCGCCACTAAACAACTCGATCGCCCCGGGGGCACGGGGGTCCGGGACCCCGGATCCCCGACCGCGAGAGCGTCAGTGCCGCGCCGGCTCCTTCGGCAGCAATGCGGAGAGCTCCGAATCGGTCCAGGGGCGGGTGCGGTCCTTGGTTGCTGCCCGGACCGCATTCACGGCTGCCGGGTCGACCGGTGCACCAGTCTGGCCCCATTCCCGCCGCACGTAGGTCAGGACTGCCGCGATCTGCTCGTCGGTGAAGATCTGGCCCACCGGCGGCATCAATCCCACCGGGCCTTCCTTCCCATGGAGCAGAATTCGGACGGGGACCTCTGGAGGGGCGAGCCCATAAGGCGACCCGACCAGCGGGGGCGCAATCTTTTCCATCCCGCGGCCATCGGGCTGGTGGCAGGCCTGACACACGTTGCGATAGACCTCCTGCCCCGCGTTGAAGCGCTTCTGCTGCTCCTGAGTCAGTGGCTCGACGGGAGCGGCGGCTCCGGGCTTGCCAGGCCACTCGACCCGCGCGAGCAGCTTCTCCGCCCTGCCACCGAGTTCTCCGCCTTTCTTCGCCAGCGCCGTAAACGGCACGGGCTCGGCGTTCAGACGCAGGGGCGCCTGGCGCGCGACCGGCGACCGTGCAACCTGTGGAAAGGCGTACGCGCCACCAGGACCAGCGCGTCCGCCGGGACACGTCGGACACGGCGCGTTTGGATCCCCCGCCGGCCCGCCTCCCCTCCGTCCCTCCGCCCCTGGCATCGCGGCGCCGAGGAGCGCCACTTCGGCGCCACGCATCAGCGCGGCGCGCTGCCACTCGGGACGGCCCTCGTCGCCGATCGTGCCGAAGAGGCGCTGGCTGGCCGAATCCTGCGCGCCTCTGGCGACCGTGGCGGCGATCATGGTCGCGGCCACCTCGCGCGGCGCGGTCCTGGCGGGATCCTTCAGCAGCTGCTCGAGCACTGACATCTCGCTGCCCCGCAGGCCACTCAGGGTCGCATCGAGCGTGATCGGATCGTCGCCGCTCCGTTCCAGCATCCCCACGGCGGCCTGCTCCCGCGCACTCGCTGGCATCACGCCCAGCGTGGCGGCGAGCTGATGCCGGACCGGCCATTCGGAATCATCCAGCCGCTTCAGCACGGCCGCCTGCACTGGATTGTTCGGCTCTCCCAGCCACCGTTCCGCAATGCGGATCGCCGACACGCGCACCTCGCGCGAAGGATCGTCGAGCGCGGCAACGACCGTCGCCGGCTCAATCCCGTCGAGGCCATCCAGGGTCCACAACGCGTGCTGCCGCGTCTTCCAGTCCTTCGCGGAGCGCGCCAACTGGGTCAGGCTCCCGATGACCGAGCGCTCGTTCCGCTCGACCAGCAGCCGCTGGGCGGCGTCCCGCCACCATCCATTCGGATGCGACAACCGATCGACGAGCTGTGCCCCGCTCAACTGCGCCGCAACAGACGAGGTGTCGCGTCTGGTGGTGTCGTGCATGACGCGGTAGATCCGTCCGAGCCCATTCGGCGCTTCCAGCTTGCGCGACACGATGTGGTCGCGGAGGTACTCAGTGATGTCCGCACGCTGCTGAATCACACCGCGATACATGTCGACGATGTAGAGCGTGCCGTCGGGCGCGTTGGAGAGGTAGACGGGACGGAACCGTTCGTCCGTCGACGCCAGGAACTCACCGCGCTCGTAGGCCTTTCGCGCCTGCAGCGTCCGGCCATTGTCTTCGATGATGATCCGGCTCACCAGGTTCGCGGCCGGCTCGGCAACGAACATGTTGCCGTAGACCTCCGCCGGCAGCCGGTCGCCGCGGTAGATGAGCGGCGCGCAGACCGCCGTGAATCTGGCGAGCGTGCCATCCGGTCGATCGATGCCGAACTGATAGGCGCGATTGGTGCCCGGATTGGGGCGCACCGGCCAGACGACATTCACCGCGTTGGCCGGGTCGCGCACCGCCTCGTAGCTGCCGCGAGTACGAACCAGCGCCGGATTGCGGAGGAAATATGGCGTCGGCACGTAGTCGACGTGCACAGACGACTCGTTCGTGTTCCGGTAGATCCGGCCCGCATCATCCTGGGTCACGCCCCATTCGCCGCGGGTCAGCGTCTTGCGGACCTCGAACTTTCCGTCCTTCAGGCGCAGGTAGATGTCACTATCGGCGGTGTACATCCAGTTGTCCATCGCCCAGAGGAAGTCGTTGGCGTTCTGCTCGACGCGCGCCTCGCGCCGGCCGTAGAGATCGGTGATGGACTCTTTCGTATCCATCTTCAGGTCGCCGTTGGTGTCGCGCATCAGCCACGCGTTCGGCGGCTCGCCGACGAGCACGCCCCGATCCAGTACCTTGAGCGAACGGGCGAGCACGAGGCCGTCGGCAAAGACCGTGCGCTTGTCCATCACACCGTCCTTGTCGGTGTCCTCGAGCACGACCACCTTGCCGATCGGCTCCATGTAGGGCTCAGGGGCCTGGAGACTGGGCACGAAGCCGGGCATCTCGACCGCCCACAGGCGCCCCTGCCGATCCCAGTCGATCACGATGGGGTCCTGGATCAGCGGCTCGCTGGCCACGAGCTCGATCCGGTAGCCAGGCGGCATGTGGAACGTCTTGAGCGCGTCGGCCGGCGAGAGCGCGGGCGAGTCTGGTGATACTTTTTGAAGTTCCGGCGGCCACGGACGGTTGACTGGTGACGACTGTTGTCCGGACACGGTGAGGACCGCGGCGAACAGCAGCACGGCAGAAACGCGAACGCGCGTAAGAGACATGGCTTCAAGGTACACCAAACTAAATCCGAGGGGCTTCCGCCCCTCGGACTCCCCTACGCCGTCGCTCCCGCCTTCGCCAAGGCTACGGCGGGCAAGCGCTGGGCTACGTTCGCTCCGCTCCAACCTTCGCGCCGTGTCGTGCGAAGGTTGTCCGCCGGAGCCTTGGCGAAGGCGGACCCGGCGCTTCGGCTGGCAAGCCGGCTTGTCCGCCGGAGCTTCAGCGAAGGCGGGCGGGCGCGCGTGTCGCGCGCCTCGTCCGCTATGCGGCTCGCAAACAACGAGTAGACAATTCCTGTGGCCGAGCCGCATAGCGGACCATACGGATCGAGGGCAGACCGCATGACAAAGACCAGACGAGTGGCAGTAATCGGGCTTGGGCACTGGTATTCCGCGTACGGGCTCGCGCGCGGGCTGCCCGAGTATCCGGCCGCAACGCTGGTCGCTGCCGCATCCCCTGAGGCGCCCAAGCTCGAGGCGTTCACGTCGACGTTCAAGGTCCCCGGTTACCGTGATTACCGCGAGCTGCTCGAGCGCGAGGACGTGGACATCGTCCACGTCGCCACCCCGGTGTCGGAAATGGCCGACGTCGTCATCGCGTCCGCCCGGGCCGGCAAGCACATGGTGCTCGGCAAACCGATGGCGATGACCATCGACGAAGCGGATCGCATGGTCGAGGCGGTCGAGCAGTCCGGCGTCGCCTGTTTTCCATTCCAGGCGATCGGGCGGTTGCGGACAGCTGATCTGGTGAGGCGGATCCGCGGCGGTGAGATCGGCGACGTCAAGGTGATTCATCAGACGTGCCGGTGGTCGATCGCGGAGGACTGGTATCAATCCGGCCAGCCGGGCTGGTTCGCCGATCCGCGGTTCGTTCCCGGGGGTGCGTTCATCGACGAGGGCATCTACTGGATCGATTTCTTCCGCTACCTGACGGGCAGCGCCATCGTGCGCGTCGAGGCGCGGATGGCCAATCTGATCCACACGGACATCGCGGTCGAGGACTGGGGGATGGCGACGTTCACCCTCGACAACGGCGTGATCGCCACGCTCGAAGCCTCGTGGACGATCAACGCCCCGCGCAAGACCGGTCCCTCACCGAAACAGAACGCCGTGGTCAGGCTCGAAGTCGTGGGTTCACGGGGCGAGATCATCGATCAGTCGTTTCGTTCCCCGGGCCGCGCCGTCCTCGCCGCCGGCGCCGCCGATTGGGCATTCGAGCGCCAGCCGGAAGCCCCGGGATTCGCGCCGTCCGCGCCCTTTCCTCTCAGTCACCTGATCGAATCCCTGGATCAGAACCGTCCGCCGATTGCGTCGATCCGCGAGGCGCGCGATGCGTTCGTGGCGGCTATGGCCGCGTATGAGTCGGCGAGGCTGGGGAAAACGGTGACGCTTGCGCCTGCCCCCGAGGTCTGAACCGCGCAAAAGACTTCCTTTACAGGAGGGCCAGGAGATCAGGAGATTTTTGAGAAGTGGTCACTCCTGAACTCCTGGCCCTCCTGTGAAAGATTTTTCCTGTATCAAGCTGATACCTTCTAGGTATACCCATGCGAGTGGCGCTGGCACAGCTGAACCCCGTAAGCGGTGATATCGACGGCAACGCCGGCAAGATCTGCGCCGCGATCGCCGAAGCCGCGCACCAGGGGGCCGACCTCGTGGTCGCGCCGGAGATGG
>Ga0209382_10002398_pt1 | contig 27391 bp, 24 predicted proteins | sample SoiMetdeltSBSDD5_FD_187599 | JGI IMG/M metagenome (GOLD analysis project Ga0209382, IMG submission 187599) | Bulk soil microbial communities from a Populus tree surrounding site in Tennessee, USA - Soil MetaG P. deltoides SBSDD5 (SPAdes) (version 2) | ecosystem: Environmental > Terrestrial >... | reverse complement strand
TGTCGTCGGCGGAGAGCCGGATGTTGACGGTGTGCAGCACGGCACCCATGCACGGCGCCGCGAAGTAGACTTCGAGATGACGGTGTGAGTTCCAGGCGAACGTGCCGACGCGATCGCCCTTGCCGATACCGAGCGCCTTGAGCGCGCCGGCCAGGCGCTGCGTCCGTTCGGCCCACCGGCCATAGTCCATGCGCTCGAGGCCGACGCCCGGCACGCGCGTGGCCAGCGTCTTTTTCGCAAAGACGCGGCGCGTCCGCTCGAAGAAGTGCGGCAGCGTGAGCGGATAGTTCATGATGAGGTTATCGAGCTGAGCCGTCATCGGCGCCCTCCCGGAGCCACCTCTCCCAGATCGTCCGACGTCGCGCACCGGAAACCGACGAAGTGATGGCCCGCCGCGGCGCCGCGGCGATCGTAGGACCGTCGCTGCGTCACGCTGAGCGCCTCCGGCGGATCGTCGTGGCTCGCGCCGCGGACGACGACGCGGCCGGCGCCGCTATACGGCTCGCGGCCGTCGTCGTGCCGGTAAGGGTACGGCTTGAGCATCGTCGCCGTCCACTCTCTCAGGTTGCCGAGCAGGTCGTGGACGCCGTGGGCGCTCGCGCCGGCGGGCTGGCCGGCGGTCGGCGCCGTCGCGTTGTACGGCCGCCCGAACACGGCGTAGAGCGGCGTGGGGGGCGCGTCGCCCCACGGGTATCGACGCCGATCGTGGCCGCGCGCCGCCTTCTCCCACTCGGCTTCTGTCGGCAGTCGGCGTCCGCGCCAGGCGCAGTAGTCGCGCGCGCCGAACCACGAGACTTCGACCACCGGATGATCGTCGTAGCCGGCGTCGACGGTCCAGCGGTCACCGCGTCGGTGAATGCGCGCGTCGGCATCGTCCCAGTCGAAGCGGCGCTCGCCCGTGGACGCCGACACGCCCTGTGCGTTCAAGAACGCCGCGAACTCCGCGTTGATGACCTTGTGACGCTCGATCCAGAAGTCGCGCACGAACACGCGATGCAGCGGTGCCTCGTCGGGTGAGCCGTCGTCACGGCCCATCCAGAACGGCCCGGCCTGGATCAGCATGATGCCGTCAGCCGCAGCCGGCAAAGCCGCCGCCAGCACCACAACGAGCGTGAATATTCCGGCGCCGAGTGCGTCGCGTGCGTGCATGCGGCCATTGTAAGAATGGGCGGCCGACGCCCGAAGAGCCTTTCACAGCCGAATATCGGCATTCCACGTGGCGTCTGATCCGTTGAACGGAGGACACAGCCATGGAGAGGAACTACTGGAAGCTCGCAACGATCGGCATCGCGCTCACGGGTGTCACCGCGTTGAGCACCGGCCTCACCACGGCGTGGATGCTGCGGCCCGCGCCGGAAGCGGAAGCCAACGTCGCATCGCGCTCCCCGTCGCCAGCGCGCCTCGCGCCGGCGGTCGCGCGCCCCGCGGTCACGCCCGCCGTCGCACGTACGGCGACGCCGCCGCGAGTGACCCGCGTGTCGACGGCCGCAGTGCCGGCGGACTGCGACACCGGCGGCGAGCGCGCAGTGCGCATCGCGAAGCCCGGCGTGATCGGTGCGCTGCTCGGCGCCGGCCTCGGCGCGGCGGGCGGCGCGGTGGCCAAGGGCGGCGACGGGGCCGGCAAGGGCGCGCTCATCGGCGGCCTCGCCGGCGCTGCGCTTGGCACGGGCTACGGCGCGTACAAGACGCAGAACGAGTGCGGCACGATCTTCGGCAGCACCAACGGCTTCAGCGCCGCGCCGGCTGCGCAGGCCGATCGCGTTCAGGCGCTGGCACCGGCGGCCAACGTCGGCGGCGACCGCATCCAGGCGTACGGCATCCAGCGTTAATCCCACCGCGGTGGGCGCTCACTCGAGCGCCCACCGCGGTATCGCTCCACCAGCTTCTGCGAACAATCTGGTCCTGAGCCTTCCGCCGAGCGTCGGCGCGTCCGCGCGCTGTGATATCGTGAGCCCGCGATGAAGTCGCGCTGGAACGACGCCGAGGCCGCGACGCTCGACGGCCTCGATCTCCTCGTGTACGTCTCGCGGCTCGTCGGCGCCGAAACCTCGCTGGTCGTCTGGGGCGGCGGCAACACCTCCATCAAGACCGTCGAGCGTGATCACCGCGGCCGCGAGATTCCCGTTCTGCGCGTCAAGGGCAGCGGCTCCGATCTGAAATCCGTCCAGCGGCGCGACTTCCCCGGTGTCCGCATGGATGACATCCGCGCGCTGCTCGAGCGTCAGGATATGGGCGACCAGGAGATGGTCGGCTATCTCGCGCACGCGCTGCAAGATCCGGGCGGTGTACGCCCGTCCATCGAGACGCTGCTGCACGGCTTCGTCGATGCCCACGCCGTCGTGCACACGCACGCCGATGCGATCGTGTCGCTGACCAACAACGACCGGCCGCGCGAGGTGCTGGAGTCGGTGTACGGCAAGGACGTCATCCCCCTCGAGTACCGCCGGCCTGGCTTCAAGATCTCGCGCGAGGTCGCGGACGCCATCGCCGAGCACCCCGAGGCGCGCGCACTGGTGCTCGAGCGCCACGGCACGATCACGTGGGGCGCGACCGTGCGCGACGCCTATGAGGCGACCATCGAGCTGATCACGCGCGCGGAAGAGGCGATCGCCGAGCGCCGGAAGGGCCGGCGCGTCTTCGGTGCGCCGCGCGTGCCCGTGCTCGATACCGCCGCGCGCCGGGCGGCCGCGCTTGCCGTGGCGCCGCGACTGCGCGGCCGGCTGAGCCGCGGGCGGCGCGTGGTCGTGACTTTCGACGACGCGGACAAGGTCACCGAGTTCACCTCATCGGCAGACGCGCCGGCCCTGTCGCAAGTGGGACCCGCGACGCCCGACCACACCATCTACACGAAGCGCCTGCCGTGCTTCGTGCCTCTCGAGGCCGTGCCGGGAAGTCCGGAGGCCTTGTGGAGCGCGACCGATCGCGGCATCGCCGACTTCGTCCGCGACTACACGGCGTACTTCGAGGCCCATCGCGAGCCCGGCGCCGACCTGACGGACCCGATGCCGCGCGTGGTGCTGGTGCCGGGGCTCGGAATGTTCACGGCCGGGCGCGACCGGCGTACGGCCGGCATCGTGAACGACATCTATCACCACACGATCGACGTCATCGGCAACGCGTCGGCGTTCGGCCGTTACGTCTCGCTCAGCGCCAAGGACGCGTACGACGTGGAGTACTGGCCGCTGGAGCTCTACAAGCTCACGCTCGCGCCGCCGGAGAAGGAGCTCGCGCGAAGGATCGCGCTCATCACCGGCGGCGGCTCGGGCATCGGCCGCGCCGTTGCCAAGCGGCTCGCCGCGGAGGGCGCTCACGTCGTCGTCGGCGACCTCGACGAGGCGGGTGCGAAGAAGACCGCCGACGAGGTCACGGCTGCGGTCGGCGGCGGCCGCGCGATCGGCATGCGGATGGACGTGACGAGCGAGGCGTCGGTGCGCGCGGCCTTCGAGGCGACCGTCCTGACCTACGGCGGCCTGGACATCCTCGTCTCCAACGCGGGCGTGGCACACTCGGCGCCCGTCGACCGCATGGCGCTGGCCGACTGGGAGCGCTCGTTCGCGGTCAACGCCACCGGCCATTTCCTCGTCGCGCGCGAGGCGATGCGCATCCTCATCCCGCAGGGGCTGGGCGGCGCGCTCGTCTTCGTCGCGACCAAGAATGTGATGTCCCCGGGCAAGGATTTCGCCGCGTATTCGGCGGCGAAGGCCGCCGAGGCGCAGCTGGCCAAGGTGCTGGCGCTCGAGGGGGCGCCGCACGGCATCCGCTCCAACATCGTCAACCCGGATGCCGTATTCCAGGACAGCAAGCTCTGGTCCGATGACGTGCGCCGCGAGCGTGCCGCCGCGCAGGGGATCGCCGTCGAGCAGCTGGAGGACTTTTACCGCAAGCGCAATCTGCTCGGCGCGCGGATCCTGCCGGAAGACGTGGCCGACGCGGTGCTGTTTCTCGCCTCGGATCGCGCGGCGAAGACGACCGGCTGCACCCTGACCGTGGACGGCGGCGTCAAGGACGCGTTCCCGCGGTGAGCGCGGGCGCGCTGCGCTTCGGCGTTCAGCTCTCGCTCAAGCCGCCGCAGGAGCAGTTCGACCTGGTCCGCCGCATCGAAGCGCTCGGCTTCGACAGCGTGTTCACGGGCGATCACGTGTCGTTCCACAACCCCATGTACGAGTCGCTGACGCTGCTGGCGAGCTATGTGCCAATCACAAGCCGGCTTCGGCTCGGCACCGCCGTGTATCTGTTGGCGTTGCGCCAGCCCGCGATCGCCGCCAAGATCACGGCGACGCTGGACGTGCTGTCCGGCGGCCGGCTGATCTTCGGCGTCGGGGTCGGCGGCGAGAATCCAAAGGAGTTCGAGGTCTCCGGCGTCCCGCACGGCGAGCGCGGCGCGCGGGTGAGCGAGGGGATCGACATCGTCCGCACACTCTGGCGCGACACGCCGGCGAGCTTCAAGGGGCGCTTCACGCAATTCTCGGGCGTGTCGCTCGATCCCAAGCCCGTGCAGGAGCCTGGGCCGCCGATCTGGATCGGCGGCCGCTCCGATGCGGCGTTGGCGCGCGCCGGACGTCAGGGCGACGGCTGGGTCTCGTACGTCGTGCAGCCCGACCGCTACGCGCAGAGTCTCGACAAGATCCGCGCGGCGGCCGCCGGAGCCGGCCGAAAGCTCGAAAACTTCGTCGCCGCGCACCTCGCCTTCGTCACGCTCGGGCGTGACTGGGAGTCGGCTAAAGCGGTCTGGGCCGAGGCGCTGACCAAGCGCTATGCGCAGGACTTCGAGCCACTCGCGCGCAAGTACGGGATCATCGGCACGCCGGAGCAGTGCGCGGTGCAGCTCGAGCGCTTCCGTGCCGCGGGCTGCAACTACGTCATCCTCAACCCGATCGGTCCGGCCGCGCACGAGCGTGAGCAGATCGAGCGCCTCGCGGCCGAGGTGGTGCCGAAGCTCCGTGGCTGATTTCACCGGCGGCCGGCTGGTCGCGCGTGTGCTGAAGCAAGCCGGCGTCGGGCACGTCTTCACGCTCTGCGGCGGACACATCCTGCCGATCTACGACGGCTGCCTCGACGAGGGCATCGTCGTCGTCGACACCCGCCACGAGCAGGCCGCCGCGCACTGCGCGGACGCCTACGCGCGCCTGACGCGCAACGTCGGCGTCGCCATGGTCGCGCCCGGGCCCGGCGTCACCGACGCGGTCACCGGCGTGGCCAACGCCTACGCCGCGCGCAGCCCGCTACTGCTCATCGGCGGCGCGGCGCCGCTGGGCCTGCGTGGCCTCGGCGCGCTGCAGGAGATGGAGCAGGTCGCGCTGCTGCGTCCGATCACGAAGGGCTCGTTCACGGTTCCGGAAACGCGGCAGATTCCCGAAGTGCTCACGACGGCGATCCGCACGGCGCTGTCCGGCCGCCCCGGTCCCGTGTTCGTCGAGATTCCGGTCGATCTGCTCATGACGACGATCGAGGACCGGCTCGCGCCCATCCCGACCGACTACGCGCACCGCCCGCGCGGCGCCGCGGATGAGCGCGCGCTCGCGGCGCTGGAAACACTGCTGGCGCAAGCGCAGCGCCCGGTCATCGTCGCCGGCGGCGGGATCTGGTGGGACGACGCCGCGCAGGCGCTGGCCGCGTTCGCCACGCGTGCCGGCGTCCCGGTCTTCTTGAACGGCGCGGGCCGCGGCGCGCTGCCGGCCGGACATCCCAACGCGTTCGCGCAGGCGCGCTCGATGGCGCTGGCACAGGCCGACCTCGTGCTCGTGCTCGGCACGCCGCTCGACTTTCGCCTCGGCTACGGTCGGCCGCCGACGTTTGCCGAGGACGCCAACGTCGTGATGATCGACATCGACGCCGCGGAGCTCGGCCGCAACCGCCCGCTGGCGCTCGGCCTCACCGGCGATCTGGGCGTCGTCCTGCGACAGGCGCTCGACGTGGTGCCGCGCGCGATGGCCGCGCGTGTCGCGCCCTGGCGCGACGCCGTGCGCGCAAAGGAGGCACAGAGCCGCGCCAAGCTCGCCGCGTTCTGCGCGTCGGAGGACGTGCCGATCTCGCACTACCGGCTGGCGGCAGAGCTCGCGCGGGTGGTCGGGCCCGAGACGATCGTCGTTGGCGATGGCGGCGACGTGGTCGGCTGCGCGTCGAAGATCATCGCGCTGCACCGGCCGGGGCAGTGGCTCGATCCCGGCCCGCTCGGCTGCCTCGGCGTCGGGCCCTCGTTTGCGCTGACGGCGAAGCTGCTGCATCCCGAGCGGCCGGTGATCCTCCTCGCCGGCGACGGCGCGCTCGGGCTCAACGCCATGGAGCTCGAGACGGCCGTGCGCTTTTCGCTGCCGCTCGTGTGCGTGGTCGGCAACGACGGCGGCTGGGGGCAGATCCGCAATCCGCAGCTGTCGTTCTACGGTGAGGCGCGCGCGGTGGCGACGTCGCTGCCGACGACGCGCTTCGATCTCCTCGCCGAGGCGCTCGGCGCGCGCGGCGCGCTCGTGCGCGAGCCGGGCGAGCTCGCGGGCGTGCTCGACAAGGCGCTCGGCAGCGGCGAAGTGTGGTGCGTCAACGTCGTCCTCGATCCGGCCGCCTACCGGAACACGGGGACGGTGTCGATGGCGATCTGAGCTGAGAGTCAGCATCCTCTGCCCGCACGTGCGCATCGCCGGAGGCGTGCGCGCGATCCTGACCTATGCTGATCGGCTCGCCGCGCGCGGCCACGCCGTCACGCTCATCGTGCCGGCGCGTGGACGGCTGCGCGCGCTGTGGCAGCGCCTGAGCGGCGCGGGGCCAGAATGGGTCGCGGGATTTCGGCCGCGCGTGCGATGGGTGGCGCGCTGGGACGGGCAGGACTTGCCCGACGCCGACGTCACGCTCGCGACTGCGTGGCAGTCCGCGCCGGTCGTCGCCACCGCGCCGGCGCGTTGCGGCGCCAAGTTCTATCTCGTCCAGCACTACGAGAGTCTCTATCACGGCGCGCCGGAAATGGTCGACGCGACGTACCAGCTGCCGCTGCGCAAGATCGTGATCTCGACCTGGCTCGCGGACATCATGCGCGACAAGTTCAAGGCTGAGAGCGACCTGCTCGTCACACCGGTCGACACCACGCTGTTCCATCGTGTGGAGGCGCCGGTGACGACGTCTCGGCCGCGCGTGCTGATGCTGCACCACGACTATCGGTGGAAGGGCGTCGCCGACGGGCTCGAGGCCGTTCGGCGCGCGCGGGCGCGCGTGCCCTCGCTGCGGCTCGTCGGCTTCGGCGTGAAGCCGCCGCGCGAGGCGCTGCCCTACGACGAATTCCACGCCAACCCGCCGCAGGACACGCTGGCCGCGATCTACAGCAGCTGCGAAATGTACCTGTGTCCCTCCTGGGACGAAGGGCTCGGCATGCCGCCGATGGAAGCGATGGCGTGCGGCGCCGCGCTCGTGACCTACGACAACGGCGGCAGCCGCGACTACGCGCACGACGGCAAGACCGCACTGGTGGCGCGCCGGCGCGACGTCGAGGACCTCGCCACGTGCCTGGCGCGACTGGCAACCGACACCGAGCTGCGCGAGCGCCTGGCTGCGGCCGGACAGAAGTTCGTGACGACGGCGTTCGACTGGGACCGCGCCGTCACGCGCCTCGAAGCCGTGTTCGCCGCCGCGCCGAAACACCGCGAATCCGCGTGCTAAAATCACCAAAAAATGCCGATCTACGAGTACGACTGTCACGGCTGTCGGCGCCGCGTGAGCCTGCTCGTGCGCAGCCTCGCCTCGGCGGAGCCGCCCGCGTGTCCGCGCTGCGGGTCCACGTCGCTGACACGGTTGATGTCGCGGTTCGCCACTGTGAAGTCCGAGGACGCGCGGCTCGAGTCCCTGGCGGACAGCGGTGGGCTCGGCGACCTCGACGAGAACGACCCGGCGAGCGTCGCGCGCTTCATGAAGAAGATGGGCAAGGAGTTCGGCGACGAGCTGGGCGACGACTTCGACTCCGCCGTGGACGAGGCGATGAGCGAGGCGGGCGGTGAGGGGGGCGCGGGCGAGGGGGACGCCGAGGCGTCGGGCGAATCCCTGGACGCCGCCAGCCCGTCTGAGGATCTGTGACGCCTTTCAAGGTCGAGTCCGCCGACCGGGTCGATGCTTCGGAGGCCTCCGCCTGGGATGCGGTCGCGGACGCCGCCGGCCGGCGCTCGCCGTTCCTGTCGTGGACCTGGCAGCACCACTGGGCGGCCGTCTTCGCGGAAGGTCGCCGCCTCGACATTCGGCACGTCCGTGACGCGGACGGCCGGCTGGTCGCGATCCTGCCGCTCTATGAGCATGACGCCGGCGCGCTCGAGCTGATTGGCGGCGCTGAGGTTTCCGACTATCTGGACCTGATCGCCGTGGCCGGCTGCGAAGAAGACGCCTGGGCGTCGCTGCTCGCCGCTCGCGCCGGTGAGCGCGCGCGCTGGATCCTGCATGCCGTGCCGGCGGCGTCGCCGACGGTGCGCGCGCTGCCGGGCCTCGCCGCCACAGTGGGGCTCGCGGCGGACGTGACCCTCGAGGAGCGCTGTCCAGTCCGAGAGTTGCCGCCGACATGGGAGACCTACCTCGCTTCGCTCTCCGGAAAACACCGCCACGAGCTGACCCGCAAGATCCGACGCTTCGAGCGTGAAGTCCCCGACGGACGCGCCGTCGTCGTCCGCGGCCCGGATCCGGTGGCCGCTCGACTGGGCGACTTCCTGGCGCTCCACCGCCGTTCGCGCGTCGGCAAGGCGAAGTTCATGGACGAGCGCATGGAGCGGTTCTTTCGAGCGGCGCTGCCGGCGCTGGCGGCGCGCGACGGTGTGGCGCTGTGGTTTCTCGAGGCGGGCGGTGCGCCGGTCGCCTCGTTCGTCTGCCTGGAGTGGGATCACACGGTCGGGCTTTACAACTCCGGCTTTGCGCCGGAGCGCGCCGCGCTGTCGCCGGGACTCGTGTTGCTCTCGCACGTGATCCGTGACGCCATCGCGCGCGAGCGTCTACGCTTCGACTTCCTGCGCGGCGAGGAGCGCTACAAGCTCGAATTCGAGCCGACGCTCGAGGACGTTCATCGCGTCGTCATAGGACCGGCGGCGTGAGCTCGCTTCGGATCGCAATGCTCAGCGTGCACACGTGCCCGCTCGCCGCGCTCGGCGGCAAGGAGACGGGCGGGATGAACGTCTACGTGCGTGAGCTCGCGCGTGAGCTCGCGCGCATGGGCGCTGCGGTGGACGTCTTCACACGTTCGCAGAATCCCGAGATCCCGCGCGTGGTCCGTCTGGGCGACGGCGCGCGGGTCGTCCACCTGCCGGCGGGGCCGCAGACGCCGCTGCCGCGCGAGCGCGTGCACGCGCACCTCGACGAGTTCGTGGACGGCGTCGAGGCGTTTCGACTTGCGAACGGCATCGACTACGACCTGCTGCACGGCAATTACTGGCTGTCGGGCGTCGTCGGCCTGTCTCTGCGCGCGCGGTGGGGTGTCCCGCTGGTGCAGATGTTCCACACGCTCGCGGCGCTGAAGAACGGCGCGGCCGTCGTCGCCGAGCGCGAGCCCGCGCTGAGACTCACCGAGGAGCGGCGCATCATTGCCGCCGCTGACCGCCTCGTCGCCGCCAACATCATCGAGCGCGGCGGCCTCGTGACGGCCTACGGCGCCGACGCGGCGCGAGTCGCCGTGATTCCGTGCGGCGTCGACACAGACCTGTTCACGCCGGGCGATCCGACGGCGTCGCGCGCCACGCTCGGCGTGGACGCCGGGCCGCTGCTGCTCTACGTCGGCCGCATCGCGCCCATCAAGGGGCTCGAGACCCTGCTCGACGCCGTCGCCTGTCTGCGCGCCAGCGGCACCACCACGCGTCTGGCCATCATCGGCGGTGAGACCGACGACCCGGTCGACGGGCACGAGGGCGACGTACGCCGGCGCGCGGCGGTCTTGGGCCTTGGCGACGCGGTGACGTTCGTCGGCGCCCAGCCGCAGGAGCGTTTGCGCGACTGGTACGTCGCCGCCGACGTCACCGTGCTGCCGTCGTATTACGAGTCGTTCGGGATGGTCGCGCTGGAGGCAATGGCCTGCGGCAGTCCCGTCGTCGCCTCGCGCGTGGGCGGCCTGCAGAGTACCGTGCGCGACGGGCTCACCGGTTTACTCGTCCCCGAGGGTGATCCGTGCGCGCTGGCCGAGACGATCACGCGCGTGCTGCGCGACGACGCCCTGCGCTGGCGGCTGGGGCGCGAAGGGCAGCGGTGGGCGGCGCAGCATCGTTGGCCGTGCGTGGCCGAGGCGATCAGCCGCGAATACGCGAGCCTCGTAGACGGCGCGGGACAGCTGGCAACAGGCCGTTGCGTCTAGCCTCGTGCTACACTCCCGCGCGCTGTGGGAACCCTCCTCGACGTCGTTGATCTTCAGACGCATTTCCTGACACGCGGTGGCGTCGTCCGCGCGGTGGACGGCGTGTCGTGGGACGTGGCTGAAGGCGAGACGGTCGCGCTCGTCGGCGAGTCCGGCTGCGGCAAATCGGTCAGCGCACTGTCGATCATGCGCCTGGTGGCCCCGCCGGCGGGCCGCATCGTGGGCGGGCGCATCCTGTTCAAGGGGCGCGACCTGCTCTCGCTCGACGAGGAGGCGATGCGGCGCGTGCGCGGCCGGGAGATCGCGATGATCTTCCAGGAGCCGATGACGTCGCTGAATCCCGTGCTCACGATCGGGCGGCAGATGACGGAGGGCCTCGAGACCCATCTCGGCATGACGCCGACCGCGGCGCGCACACGGGCCGCGGAGCTGCTCTCGATGGTCGGCATTCCAGATCCGGCGCGGCGGCTGCCGCAGTACCCGCACCAGTTCAGCGGCGGCATGCGCCAGCGCATGATGATCGCGATGGCCCTCGCGTGCGAGCCTTCGCTCGTGCTGGCCGACGAGCCGACGACGGCGCTCGACGTCACCATCCAGGCGCAGATCCTGGAGCTGATGAAGAGCCTCTCGCGCCGGCTCGGCGTGGCGATGCTGATGATCACGCACAATCTCGGCATCGTTGCGCGCTACGCCGACCGCGTCAACGTCATGTACGCGGGCAAGATCATCGAGCGCGGGACGGCGCGCGAGATCTACGCCAATCCGCGCCACCCCTACACGCTCGGGCTGCTCCGCTCGGTGCCGCGCCTGGACGAGCCGCGGCGCGCGCGGCTGGATCCCATCGAGGGCCAGCCGCCGGATCTGTCCCGGCTGCCGGGCGGCTGCGCGTTCGCGCCGCGCTGCGCGTTTCGCGTCGAGCGCTGCACCGTGGAGACGCCGCCGCTGCGCGCGATCGGAAGCGCGGGCCACGTCTCGGCGTGCTGGGAGGCCGAGCGCCTGGGCGTCGCGCGGGTGCCCGTGGGAGGCCGCACGTGAGCGAGGTGCTGCTGGAGGTCCGCAACCTCGTGAAGCATTTCGAGGTCGGCGGCGGATTCTTCGGCGGCCGCCGGGGCCTCGTGCGCGCGGTGGACGGCGTGTCGTTCTCGATCCGGCGCGGCGAGACCCTCGGGCTGGTGGGCGAGTCGGGCTGCGGCAAGACGACGACGGGGCGCTGTATTCTGCAGCTCGAGGCGCCGACGTCGGGCGAGATCCTCTTCGAGGGGCGCGATCTCACCAAGCTCAGTCCCGACGACCTGCGCGCGGTCCGGCGTCGGCTGCAGGTGATCTTCCAGGATCCGTACAGCTCGCTGAACCCGCGCATGACCGTGAGCGAGATCATCGCCGAGCCGCTGCACGTGCACGGCATCGTGCGCGGCGCCGGCGCGCGGCGCGATCGCGTTCGCGATCTGTTGCGCCACGTGGGGTTGCTGCCGCAGCACGGCGCGCGCTACCCGCATCAGCTCTCCGGTGGGCAGCGGCAGCGCGTGGGTATCGCGCGCGCGCTCGCCATGGAGCCGGCGCTCATCGTGTGCGACGAGCCCGTGTCGGCGCTCGACGTGTCGATCCAGGCGCAGATCATCAATCTGCTCGAAGACCTGCAGGCCGAGTTCGGCCTGACGTATCTCTTCATCGCGCACGACCTCGCCGTCGTGCGGCACATCTCCGATCGCGTCGCGGTGATGTACCTCGGCAAGATCGTCGAGCTGGCCGATCGCAAGACGCTCTACGACGACCCGCTGCATCCGTATACGCGCGCGCTGCTCTCGGCCGTGCCGATTCCCGATCCCGAGCTCGAGGCGCGGCGCGAGCATCTGGTGCTGCGCGGTGAAGTGCCGAGCCCGCTCAATCCGCCGTCGGGCTGCGTGTTCCATCCGCGGTGCCCGCTCGCCCAGGATCGCTGCCGTCAAACGGTGCCCGAGCTTCGCGAGGTGAAGCCCGGACACTGGGCCGCCTGTCTGCTGGTCTAAAGCAGAGGAGACCGCAGTCGGGCTGGCCGGCGACCGCGCGTCGCGGTGTGTGCGCTTGACAGCGCGGTCAGACCACGGCTAACTTGCTGCAACCTTTCCCACTTTTCGACCGTTGTCACGGCAATCGACACAATGCGGGCGGTCGGCCGGGTCACGGACCACCGATCTCCCAGGAGGTGGCCCATGCAACGCTCCCTGGTCCGCGCCCTTGGCGCGGCCGTAACCCTTATAGCGGCGGCCTCGATCGCTGCGGTCATTCCCGTAGCGGTCATCCCCGCGGGCGCGCAGGACAAACCCCGATCCGGCGGTGAGCTCATCTTCGTCGTGCCCTCCGAGCCGCCGTCCTACGATGCGCATCAGGAAGAGACATTTGGCGTCATTCATCCCATGGCGCCGCACTACAGCACGCTGCTCCGCGTGGACCCCAACGACAAGACCGGCACCAAGCCCGTCGGCGACATCGCGGAATCGTGGACGGTCAGCAAGGACGCCCTGACGTACACGTTCAAGATCCGTCAAGGCGTGAAGTTTCACGATGGCAGCGAGCTCACGGCGAAGGACGTCAAGGCGTCGTACGACAAAATCCTCAAGCCGCCGGCCGGCGTGAAGTCGCTGCGCAAGGAGGCCTACGGCTCCATCGCGTCCATCGACGCGCCCGACGCGCACACGTTCGTCGTGAAGCTGAAGTATCCGGAAAGCTCGATCTTGCTCAACCTCGCCTCGCCGTGGAACTGGGTCTACAAGGCGGACATCATCGCCAAGGATCCGCACTGGTACGAGAAGAACGTGAACGGCACCGGGCCGTTCAAGTTCGTCGAGCACGTGAAGGGGTCGCACTGGGTCGGCAAGAAGAACCCCGATTACTGGGACAAGGGCAAGCCCTATCTCGACAGCTACCGCGCGATCTTCATCAGCGCCTCCGCGGCGCAGGTGGCCGCGGTCCGCGGCGAGCGGGCGATGATCCAGTTCCGCAGCTTCAGCCCGCCCGAGCGCGATCAGCTCGTGCAGGCGCTCGGCAACAAGATCACCGTGCAGGAGAGTCCCTGGGACTGCGTGAACCTCGTCGCGATGCACCACGAGAAGAAACCGTTCGACGACAAGCGCGTGCGTCGCGCCCTCACGCTGGCGCTCGACCGCTATGAAGGCGGCAAGGCGCTGTCGAAGATCACGCTCGTGAAGGACGTCGGCGGCATCCAGGTCCCGGGCACGCCATACGCCACACCGCCCGCCGAGCTGGAGAAGCTCGCCGGCTACGGGCGCGACATCAATGCCAGCCGCGCGGAGGCCAAGCGTCTGCTCAAGGAAGCCGGCGTGCCGGACGGCTTCTCGTTCGTCTTCAAAAACCGCGGCATTCCGCACCCGTACGAGCCGCTCGGCATCTGGCTGATCTCGCAGTGGAAGCAGATCGGCCTCAACGTGCGGCAGGAGATCATCGAGGCCTCCGCGTACCATCCGATGCTCAAGCGCGGCGACTTCGAGGTGGCCATGGACTTCCAGTGCGGGTTCATCGTCGAGCCCGATCTGGACCTGCCGCGCTTCCTCAGCCACTCGGATGCCAACTACGGCCGCCACAAGGACACCGTGATCGACGACCTCTACAGCCGCCAGGGTCGGGCCACCGATCCCGAGGAGCGCAAGAAGATTCTGCGCCAGCTGGAAAAGCGGCTGCTGGACGAGGAGGCGCACGTCGCGTATACGCTGCAGTGGCACCGGATCGTGCCGCACCTGTCGAAGGTGAAAGGCTGGACGATCACGCCCAGCCACTATCTCAACAACCAGCTCGACGCGGTCTGGCTTTCGGAGTAAAAGGGCGCGCGAGGGGCGCGGCGCCCACGGCCGCGTCCCCGCGAATCGACTATGTGGCGATATCTCGTGAAGCGCTTCATGCTGATGTTCCCGACGATGCTCGGCGTCGCGCTGCTGACGTTCATCCTGATCCGCGTCATCCCGGGCGACGTCGTGGAGCTGCGGTACGCGGGCGACCGCGGCGCCGTCTCCCAAGACGTCCTCACCAAGGAGCGCGCGCGGTTCGGTCTGGATCAGCCGCTATGGAAGCAGTTCACGACGTGGATCTGGGGTGTGGCGCGTCTCGACTTCGGTGAGTCGATGTGGACGGGCGCGCCGATCTGGCAGGAAATCCGCTTGCGCTTTGCGCTGTCCCTCCAGGTCGCGATCATGGCGACGATCGTTGCCGTCGCGCTGTCGATCCCGCTGGGCGTGCTGGCGGCCCTCAAGCAGGACACGTGGATCGACTACGCGGTTCGCATCTTCTCGATCGCCGGCCTCGCCACGCCATCGTTCTGGCTCGGCATCGTCTTCATCCTGATGCTGCTCATCGTGTTCCACTGGCTGCCGCCCATGGTCTACACCCCGTTCTGGGTGAACCCGTGGGAAAACATCAAGCAGCTGATCTGGCCCGCGCTGGCCGTCGGCTACCGCTACTCGGCGGTCGGCATGCGGATGACGCGCTCAGCGATGCTCGAGGTGCTGCGCGAGGACTACATCCGCACGGCGCGCGCCAAGGGACTGGTGCAGCGGCTGGTGTTGGCACGCCACGCGCTGAAGAATGCGATGCTGCCGGTGGCCACGGTGATCGCGCTGGAATTCGCGTTCCTCATCGGCGGCCTCGTCGTCACGGAGCAGGTGTTCAATCTCAACGGGCTCGGGCTGCTGTTCGTCCAGGCCGTCGCGCATCGTGACTACACGCTGATCCAGGCGCTGGTCATGCTCGTGGCCGGCGTCTTCATCGTCGTGAACTTTCTGATGGACGTCGGGTACGCCTGGCTCGACCCGCGGATCAGGTACCGCTAGCCATGAATCGCCGGGCAAGTACGAGGCGCGCCGCGGCTCTGCCGGGGCGCGTCCGAGCTATGGGGGGTGGGGGGGGCCATACGGGGCCCCCCCACGACGACTGATGGCGGTCGCGCGACCGGTTCCGGTTCCCGAGGCTGCCGAGGCGGCGCCGCCCAGCACGCTCGTCCGCTGGCTCGGTGCAGCGCGCGAGTTCTGCCGAGCACGACCGCTCGGCGCCATCGGCGGCGTCGTCATCGTCATCATGTTCGTGGTCGCGCTGTTCGCGCCGTTGCTCGCGCCCTACGATCCGGAGGCGGTCGATTTCGGCGCCATGCTCGCGCGGCCATCGATCGCGCACTGGCTCGGCACAGACTCCTTCGGCCGCGACGTGCTCTCGCGCCTGATCTACGGCTCACGCACCGCGCTCATGGTGGGATTCGGCGCCTCGGTGCTGGGCGCCACGCTCGGCGCGATCCTCGGCGTGGGCAGTGCGTACTTCGGCGGGCGCATCGATCTCTATCTGCAGCGCGTGATGGACGTGTTCCTGTCGTTTCCGCTCATCATCCTGGCGCTTGCCCTCGTGGCGATCCTCGGCAACTCGATTCCGAATCTGATCATGGCGATCATGGTTCCGATGATTCCGCGCTGCGCGCTCGTCATCCGCTCGTCCGCGCTCGCCATCCGCGAGATGCCGTTCGTGGACGCCGCGCGTGCCGCCGGATTCCGCCACGCGCGCATCGTCCTGCGGCACATGCTGCCGAACGTGATGGCGCCGTACCTCATCATGCTGACGTCATTCCTCGGGCAGGCGATTTTGGCGGAGGCGTCGCTGTCGTTCCTCGGGCTCGGCGTGCAGGAGCCGACGGCGGCGTGGGGCCTGATGCTGCGAGGCGCCGCCGTGGAGTTCGCGGAGAGCGCGCCGTGGATGGCCATCTTTCCCGGTGTCGCCATCAGCCTCTCCGTCTTCGCGTTCAATCTCTTCGGCGACTCGCTGCGCGACGCGCTCGATCCACGACTGCGCACGCAGTGAGGTCGGCTGCGCGGGGCCAAGCGCGCGGATTGCTTGACACACTACAAACGCCGAGTCGATAATGCGTGGTCTGACCAGATCGACGAGACAGCCCGGGAGGCCCTGATGCCGTATATCATTGCGGAGCCCTGCATCAACGTGAAGGACAAAGCCTGCGTCGAGGTTTGCCCCGTCGACTGCATCTACGAGGGCGACACGATGCTCTTCATCCATCCCGACGAGTGCATCGACTGCGGGGCGTGCGAGCCCGTCTGCCCGGTGAAGGCGATCTTCGCAGAGGACGAGACGCCGGAGCAGTGGAAGAACTTCATCGAGCTCAACAAGCAGTTCTTCAAGGATCATCCCGGGGTGAAGCCGGCCACGAAGTCCTGACGCCTTACTGAGCGCGCGTTGGTCATGGGCCCTCGCCACTGGTGAGGGCCCTTCGTTTGTGCGCGCGCTACGGCCCTTTGTTTCTGTGCACGTCGCCCACCGCGCTGGGCAACCGCTGCGCGGAGTCGCTCGCCGGCCGCGGATTTCCGCACGCCGACCGTGGCACGCGGGTCGCATTGCTGCGCGAAGCATGAACGCCGTTCCCGATCCACAGACACGAGACGAGATCGTCGGCTATCACGGCGCGGTGTCGGATTTCAAACGCCGCCTCATCGAGGCCACGCTGCACCAGGCGCGCGGCAACCGCACGCACGCCGCGCGCACCCTGGGCCTGCAGCGAACCTACTTGCTGCGCCTCATACGCGAGCTGCGCGTCGCCGCGCCGCCGCCCCCGACCCGCACCGCCCGCGCGCCCGCGGCGTCCGGCGCCACCGCCGCCGACGGCGCGCTCACGCGGAACGGTGCGCCCGGCCGCCAGGCGCCCGTTGCAAGCGCTCCGGCCCACGCCGGCGTCGGTCGCGCGCCGACGTCGCCGCCGGCGCCACCGGCGCCGCCTCCTTCGGCGCCGGTGCTCGTTCCGCCCAGCCGGCCGCCGGCGCGCGCCTCGGCGCGCCGGCCCTCGCGCTGATTGACCTTTCGGGCGTCGCCCGGCACGATGGGGCGACGTCCATGCCGAACGTCTGGATCGCGGGCGCGGGAATGACGCGTATCGGCCGGCGTAGCGAGCGGCTCGGCGATCTCATGGCCGATGCCGCCCACGCCGCGCTGGCGGCGGCCGGCCGCGAGCGTCCCGACTTCATCATCGTCGCCACGATGAATCCCGAGGAGTTCGTCGGCGACGGCAACTTCGCCTCGAACATCGCCACCCATATGGGCTTCGCGGAGACGCCGGCGCTGCGCGTGGAGACGGCGACGTCGTCCGGCGCCGCCGCGCTCTACGCCGGCGTCGCCCAGGTCGCTGCGAACCTGCACCGCACCGTGCTCGTCGTCGGCGGCGAGAAGATGACGCACCTGCCGACGCCGCGCGTGTCCGAGATCATCGGCCGCTCCATCGATCCCTACGAGCGCGCTTACGGCGCGACCATGCCCGCGCTGGCTGGCCTGGTCACGCGTGCGCTCATGGCGCGCCGGGGCGTGAGCGCGCGCGAGATCGCCCAGGTGGCGGTGAAGAACCACGCCAATGCCGCGCGCAATCCGTACGCCCACTTCCAGCAGCCGGTGACGCTCGAGGAGGTCATGGAGAGCCGTATGGTGGCCGACCCGCTGCGGCTGCTGCACTGCTGTCCGATCTCGGACGGCGCGGCGGCCGTGGTGCTTACGTCCGAGCGCGCCGCGGTCAAAGTGGCGGGGATCGGCCAGGGCGCCGACGCCCTCGCCGTCCGTCACCGCAACGACGTGACGCATTTCCGCGCCACGCGCGACGCTGCGCGCGCGGCCTTCGCCATGGCCGGGTTCGGGCCCGCGCGCATCGATTTTGCCGAGATCCACGACGCGTTCGCGCCGTTCGAGCTGATCTCGCTGGAGGATCTCGGCCTCGTGCCCGCGGGCAAGGCCGGGCGCGCGACCATGGACGGCGAGACCGCGTTGGACGGTCGTCTGCCCATCAATCCCTCCGGCGGGCTCAAGGGCCGTGGTCACCCGCTCGCCGCGACGGGCTTGGCGCAGGTCGTGGAATGCGTGTGGCAGCTGACGGGACGCGGCGGTCAGCGACAGGTCCAGGGCAGCGTCGCGCTCGCGCACTCCATCGGCGGGCTGGCCACGAACAACTGGGTGACCATCTTGGAGGCGGCGTGATCGAGACGATCGAGGCGTCTCGGTGTCCGCGGTGCGACGCGGTGGTCGCACCGCCGGCGACGTGGTGTCCGTGGCACCCCGTGCCGATGACACCGACGGCCGTGCGCGGCGTCGGCCAGGTCGTCTCGTTCACGACGCTGCACGCGGCGCCCGAGGGCTTCCGCTCGCCGCTGCACATCGCGATCGTCGAGCTCGAGGGAGGCGCGCGCTTCGTGTGCCATGGCGCCGAGACGCGCGGGCTGCGCATCGGCTCCATCGTGTCCATCGAGGCGATCGACAATATCTATTACTTCGCACATATGGGTGCGATGGAGCGTGCGCGGCTGTTCTGGCGCCGCGCAGGGCACGCTGGCGACCGCGTCAACGCGATCGCGCGCAGCCTGGCCAAGCGCATCGTGAAAGGACGGGCCGATGCCGCGAGCTGACGCGCCGCTGAAGGGCATTCGCGTTCTCGACCTCACACGCGTCCTGGCCGGGCCGTACTGCGCCATGCTGCTCGGCGACATGGGCGCCGAGGTCATCAAGGTCGAAGAGCCCGGCAAGGGCGACGACACGCGCGGCTGGCCGCCGTTCGCCGGCGGCGAGTCGACGTATTTCATGTCCGTCAATCGCAACAAGAAGAGCATCACGCTCAACCTCAAGGCGCCCGAGGGTCGCGACATCCTCAAGAAGCTCGCGAAGAAGAGCGACGTGCTGCTCGAGAACTTCCGCTCCGGCACGATGGAGAAGCTCGGGCTCGGCTACGGGACCCTGGCCAAGCTCAATCCCAAGCTCGTGTACTGCGCGATCTCCGGCTTCGGCGAGTCGGGACCCGAAGCGCACCGCGGCGGCTACGACCTCATCGTCCAGGCCGAGTCGGGCGTCATGGACCTCACGGGATTCGCCGACGGGCCGCCGGTGAAAGTCGGCAACTCGATCGCCGATCTCGTCGCGGGCATGTCGGGCGCCCACGGCGTCACGCTGGCGCTGCTCGCGCGCCAGCGCACGAAGCGCGGCCAGAAGGTCGAAATCGCGATGCTCGACGTCATGGCGGCACTGCTGACTTACCAGGCGGGGATGTATCTGAATGCTGGCCGGAAGCCGGCCCGGCGCGGCAACGAGCATCCGTCGATCGTGCCGTACGAAGTCTTCAAGGCGGCGGACGCGTACCTCGTCATCGGCGCGGCGAACGACTCGCTGTGGGAGCGTTGCTGCGCGGCGCTCGAGCGCCCCGATCTCGCGAAGGAGCCGCGCTACGCCACGGTCGCGTCACGCGTCGAGCATCGCGCCGCGCTGGTGCCGACGCTCAACGAGGTGCTCGGCACGCGCCCGGCCGAGGACTGGCTCAAGCGGCTCGAGGCGGCGGGCGTGCCGGCGGGGCGCATCCGTACGGTGCCGGAGGTCTGCGAAAGCGAGCATCTGAAGGCGCGCGGCATGGTGGTCGCGCTGCCCCACGCCAAGGCGGGCAGCGTCAAGATGATGGGCGTTCCGATGCGGCTGCACGGCACGCCTGGACGCGCGACGAGCGCGCCGCCCGTGCTCGGCGGGGACACGGAGAGCGTGCTCATGCGCGTGCTCGGCCTTCGCCGCACCGCCGTTGCCCGTCTACGTGCGGCCGGCGTGGTCTGAGCCGACGCCCGCTTGGATCTAGCGCCGGTCACGCTGAAGGGCCGCTGGCTCACCCTCGAGCCGATCGACGAGCGGCACGCGCCGGGAATTTTCGCGACGATGCAGGACGAAGAGGTCTGCCGCTATCTCGCCTGGGATCCGCCGTCCGCGCTCGCCGACACGCTCGCGCTGATACGCGAGGCGAGGGAGGCGATGGCGCGTAGGCAGTCGATCGTCTACGCGCAGGTGTGGAACGCGACCGGGCAGGCGATCGGGTCCACGCGGCTGCTCGACGTCCGTCCCGCGGACCGCCAGGTGGAAATTGGCGCGACCTTTCTCGCGCGCGACTTCTGGCGCACGCCCGCGAACACCGAATCGAAATATTTGTTTCTACGCCATTGCTTCGAGACGCTCGGCTGCGTGCGCGTCGCGCTCAAGACTGATGGACGCAACGTGCGCTCGCAAGAAGCGATCGCGCGGCTGGGCGCGGTGCGCGAGGGTGTGCTGCGGCGCCACATGAACGTCAAGGGTTACCAGCGCGACACGGTCTACTTCGCGATCCTGGACGACGAGTGGCCGGCGGTGAAGGCGCGGTTGGAGGGAAAACTGGCGCGCACTTGACAGCCGGCGCGTGCCGACGCGAGTATGGCGGCTCTCGATTGTTATGTATCCACGCATCACGCTGGGACCGCTCACGATTTACACCTATGGCCTCATGTTGGCGCTCGGTCTCGGAGTCGGAATCGTCCTCCTCTGCTGGGAGTTCAGAAGGAAGGGGTTCGATCCTGCGCACGGTATCTGGCTCGCGCTGATCGCCGTACCTGGTGGTGTGGTGGGAGCGCGCCTGTTGTTCGTGATCGAGGAGTGGCGCCGATTGGTCGCGGATCCGCTCGGTGTGCTGTTTTCGACAGGCGGCCTCAGCTGGTACGGCGGATTGTTCCTCGCGACGTTTCTCATGTACCTCTATCTCAGACACCACGGCATTGGCTTTCTCGTCTTTGGTGATGCGGCGGGGCCGGGCGCGCTGCTCGGCCGGGGCATCGGCAGGCTCGGCTGCCATTTGTCAGGTGACGGCGACTATGGGCTCCCGACGACGCTTCCCTGGGGCACCGACTATTCTCGCGGTGTGTATCCGCCGTCCGCCGCTCTTGCGCGTCATCCCGAGCTCACGCAGCGCTTCCCCGGCGGCGTCGCGCCCGACAACCTTCCGATGCATCCGACGGGCGTGTACGAGTTCCTTCTGTGCGCGCTCTTGTTTGTCCTGATCTGGAGATATCGCAGCCGGCTGGTCGTGGACGGCCAGACGTTCATGCTGTTTTTCGTCGCGATCGGCGTGGTGCGGTTCGGTCTGGAGTTCATCGCCCTTACGCGCCCGATCGCCATCGGACTGACCGAGGCGCAGTTGATCTCGCTCGGCTTGATCGTCATCGGCGCCATCGGGTTCGGTTACCTGAGGGCCCGCCAGGTGCCAGTGAGCCAGCCCGTCTAAACCATGAGGACCGTATCCATGTGGACGTCAGTCGTGACACTGCTGCTCGGAGGTCTGCTGCTCGCGCTGGACACCTCTGTGCCGGCGCGCGCCCAGTCGAGCGACGAGCTCGCCACCATGCGGAAGGACATCGAGGCGCTCAAGGAAGGTCAGAAGGCGCTCCAGCGGGATCTCGAGGACATCAAGGGATTGCTGCGCGCCCGCGTCGCGCCGCCGGCGGCGCAGGTGCCGCAGCCGACGCCGGCGCAACCCGTAGCCATCAGTATCGAGGGCGCGCCGGCTCTCGGCAGCAAGAACGCGAAGGTCACGGTGGTCGAGTTTTCGGATTACCAGTGTCCGTTTTGCGCCCGCTATAGCCAGAACACGCTTCCGACGATCATGAAGGAGTATGTCGATGCCGGAAAGGTGAAGTACGTCCTCCGGGACTTTCCGATACCCGCGCTGCATCCGCAGGCGCCGAAATCGCACGAGGCGGCGCACTGCGCCGGTGAGCAAGGCAAGTACTGGGACATGCATCACCGCCTGTTTGGGGATCTCCGCGGTCAGGACACTGAGAAGCTCACCGCGCACGCCCGGGCGTTGAAGCTCGATGCCAAGAAGTTCGAGCAGTGTCTCTCCAGCGGGCGGCATGCGGCGACCGTGCAGAAGGCCGTGGAGGAAGGGCAACGCGTCGGCGTGCGTGGAACGCCGACCTTTTTCGTCGGCGTGAGCGAAGACGGCCGCGCCGTGCAGGCGACGCGGATGCTCCGCGGCGCGCAGCCCTACGAGCGCTTCAAGGAGGTGATCGACACCGCCCTGTCCGACGCGCAGCGACCGCGGTGAACATTGTGTCCCCGCCTCCTCGATGTGCGGTGACTTGACAACGATCGGGAACGCCATCAGCATTCCCGCCTCACGGGTCATACCGTAAGGTGGTTGACGTGATCGCGATGTTGGCCCCCGGGCAGTCCGCGCTCCCCCGCGCGTGGAGCCGGCAGGAGGTGTGTGATGCGTCTGGGCTCGGCACGTGCGGACGTCGTGCACACTTCTGCGGTCACCTGGGCGGCGGTCGCCGCTGTGGCGCTGCTCTTGGCCGGCCTGAGCTTCGTCCTGATCGGCTGTGCAGGCATCATCGGGATCGACGATTGGCAACCGTGCTCCGAGGGACAGGTGTCCGTCGGGGAGACCTGCACCAACAGCGCGGTCAACAACTACGTCTGCGGGTGCACATGCACGATCCCGCTTGCTAACGGCGCGCGCGTCTCCGTCGTCCCTGCGGAAACGCTCGTCTTCGATGGGCCTTCGTTGGCGGCGACAGGGATCGGTGTTCAGTCGCAGGGTAGCGCCGGCACAGTTACCGGCGGTCCAGTGGTGGACACCGCGGGCGGAGAGACCAACACCTGGTGGCAAGTGGACTTCGACGACGGGCAAGACGGCTGGGTGCTGGAACAGGACATCGCGGCTGATGACGTCAAAAAAGACCTCGACGTCTGTATTCCTGCGGCATTCAATCCGAATGTGACAAATGACCCGCCCGTTTTTCATCCAGATGTGGATTGTGTGGACCGTGTCCAACCGCATGTTGCCGACCTGCTGCAGCCGAACCTCGCGGCGGGTGCAAACTGCACGTGTCAAGCGCAAGAGGTGGTCAGCGTGTGGGACACGACCTGCGACGCGCCATGCACGGACACCACCGGCGTCTGTCTCGTCGCGCAGTCCGATCCACCCGACCCGACGCCCGACCCGTTGTCGACATCGTTGTTCGGTGCGACCAGCATTTGCGAGGTAGCCGGGACGGCCGAGGTCCAGGTCGGCGAGGAGACCGCGAGGACGACGGTGAGGGGCATCGTGCGGATCCACGGCCGCCCGTGTGCGCAAGGTGAGGCCTGCCAGGTCGGTATTTCGTACCAGGTCACGTTCGACCCGATCGTGCTCCAGGCCTTGCACAACCATCGGTTCAGCGAGATCGGCCTCTCGGGTGCGAGCGAGCCGCAAGCGGTCCGAATCACACCACGCGGACGAACGCTTTTCGGCGGACGGGTGCCGATCGGCGCAACGGTGAACTCGGCCCGCGGAATAGTCGCGAACAACAACGGCGCAGCGAACTCCATCGTCATGGTCGGGAAGAACGACGAGCCGCTGAATTTTGAGATCGACTGGGCCAACAAGCACTGCTTGTTGAGCGGTGCGGTCGCCGGCGGGATCATCGACGACGATCGAAATACTCAATCGGTCCGCATCGCCATGACCGTCGGGGGGCCGACCGATTCGCTGAGCCAGATCGTCAATCAGCCTCCCCGTGCGAATGCAGGGCGGGATCAGACGGTCGAGTGCACGGCGCCGCAAACGTCCGTGAATCTCAGCGCTGCCGGCACCACCGACGGGGACGGAAATATCGCGTCCTATGTTTGGCGTCGTGGCTCGGTGACCGGAGCGCTCGTCGCGCCACCGTCGGCGAAGCCCATCATCACGACGCGGCAGGGGATCGGCGAGACGACATACCACTTACGGGCGATCGACAGTCGCTTGGCGGCGGACACGGATTTCGTCACGGTGAACGTCGTGGACACGACGGCGCCGACGATCAGTTGCAACGCGCCAGAGACGATCACGCCTCCCGCCAGGCCCATCAGCTTCGCGGCGACCGCTGCGGACGCCTGTGATCCCAATCCGGGCGTCATTGTCGAGAACGTGCAGTGCTTGAGGGCGAACCGATCCTGCGGCGCCACGCTGCAGGGCAACGCGGTGACGATCACTTCCGCGGGTGCCGGCGACGTGATCCGCTGGCGGGTGCGCTCGACCGATGCGGCAGGGAATAGAGCTCAAACCACGTGCGAGGTGCGCGTTATCACTCCGGCGAGGCAGTAGCCCTCAAAGAAGAACTGTAAACTTCCCCGACAGTGCGGCGCGCGACTTGACAGAGCGTTGCGCGCCGCGTAAGGATGTCGCCCGCGCCACCCACAGTTCCACGCCGCAAACGTCACAGTAGATGTTGGGGAGGACGTGTGATGCATCTGGAGGCGACCCGCGCGCGCGATTTTCACCTGACACCACTCACGTTCGCGGCTGGCATCGCACTGCTTATGCTTCTCGCCGGACTCAGCCTCTTCCTCATCGGCTGCGATCTCATCTTCACGCTCGACCATATCGCGACGTGCCCGGAGGGGCAGACCCCAGTAGGGAAGGTCTGCGTCCCGCGCGCGACGAACAACTACGTTTGCGAGTGCACCTGCGCGACGCCGCTCGTCGTCGATGCACGCGTTACCGTAGTCCCTGCGCAAGCCCTTGTCTTTGACGGGCCCGCCCTGACGACAGCCATCGGTGTTCAATCGCAGGGAACCCCGGGTGTTGTTCTGGAAGGTCCGCTCGCCGACACCAACGGGGGCCCTGTACCGTTTTGGCGCGTTAACTTCGATCAAGGCCCGGACGGCTATATGCTCGAGACCGACATCGCGGCGATCAGTCTCATCAAAGATCTCGACGTCTGTTTGCCGGCAGCAATCAATCCGAATGTGGGCGGTACCGTCCCTCACTTCGATCCTGACTTCATCAACGACTGCAAGACCCGCGTGGAGCCTAATTTGCCGGGGATTGTCGGAGTCCATCTACCGCAGGGTTCGACGTGCGCGTGTCAAGCGCAGGAGAAGTTAACCGAGTGGGACACAACCTGCGACGACCCTTGCGCAGGGTCAGAGAACCCGACCGGCGTGTGTCTCGTCACGAAGGCCGATCCACCAGAGCCGAAGCCGGATCCTCTCGCTGCGGGCTTCTTCGGTCCAACGAGCATTTGTGAGGTGAGCGGAAAGGCCGACATAGAGATCGGCGGCGAGTCGAAGACCACGTCTGCACAGGGGGTCGTGCGGATCCACGGGCGTCCGTGTGCGGCAGGTGAGACCTGCGAGGTCGGGATCTCATACCAAATCTCATTCGCTGACATCGAGATCCCGGTTCGCTTCCACTCGGATCCGAAGTTCGTCGATCTCGGTATCTCTGGCGCGAGCGAACCGGCCATCGCGCTTGGCACCGTGCTCGGATCCCTTTGGGGTGGAACGGTGCCGGCGAACGCGACGGTCAACTCTGCCCGCGGCCGCCGCGCCAGTCTAGTCTCGCAGGGCGTGGTTGGCATGGTCGGCCGGAACATCAGGCCGTTGAATCTGGCCGTCGACTGGGTGAGCAAGCGCTGCCTACTCGACGGTCAGTTCCTCAGCGCTCAGACCGGTGGCGCGGTGGTCGACGACGATGGGAACGAGGTGCCGATTAACATCTTCATGACCGTCGGCGGCCAGATCGACACGCCGGCGGGCAGCAGCCGCATGGTGAACCAGCCCCCCCGGGCCGACGCACGGGCCAACACCAGCGCCGATGGAACGCTGGAGTGCACCTCTCCGGCAGGCGCATCCGTCACGCTCGACGCCTCCGGCACGACGGATGGTGACAACAACCTCGCTTTGTTTGCCTGGCGCAGCGGGTCCCCGTCTGGTACTGAGATCGGCACGCCGTCGGGGAATCCCAAGCGCACCATCGTTCAGGGAATCGGCGAGACCACCTATTATGTCAGGGCCACCGACAGCCGCTTCGCCGCCGACACGGCGTCCGTGAAGGTTAAAGTCGTGGATACGACGGCGCCGACGGTCAGCTGCAATGCGCCGGCGACGATCATGCCGCCTGACAAGCCGATCACGTTCAAGGCCACGGCGACAGACACGTGTGGCGGGACATCCGACCTCGTCGTTAGCGAGCCAGAATGTTTCCAGATCGCGTCGAACGGCAAGCGCGTCGACAATAAATCGTGCAAGGTAGCCCTGCAGGGAGATGCAGTGACGATCAGCGGGGCCGGTGTCGGCAATACGATCCGATGGAAAGCCGGCGCGAAAGATGCCGTCGGCAATAGCGGCCAGACGACGTGCGAGATGAGGGTCGTCAACCCCGGCAAGAACTAGCTGTCAGGCTTCTCCGCGACGACTGGTCGCGCTCGCTATCCAACCGAGCGCGACCAGTCCCACACAGACCCAGCCGAACACGTCGCCGATCCGTTGATAGACCGGTGACGTTCCCAATTTAATGAGCGGCACTTCACCGATCAGCGCCTCGCGCGTCCACTGGCCCGTGCGCTGGTAAATCCTGCCGGCGGGGTCGATCAGCGCGCTGATGCCCGTATTCGTCGACCGAATAAGCGCGCGGCGCGTCTCGATCGACCGGAATGTCGCAAGCGCCAGGTGGATGGTCGGCTCGCGGGAGTCGCCGAACCACGAATCATTCGTGAGATTGAGCAATACCTCTGCTGGCCCGGCGCGGCGCCAGAGATCACGCACGAAACCAGGCAGCGTCGCCTCATAGCAAATGGTGGGCAGCATCACAGTGCCCGCTGCTCGCAAGTGCTCGAATGTGGCTCCGTGTGCGAAGACGTCCGCGCGCGGGATGTGCTGCGCGATGAGCTTGTCGATGCCGACCGACGTCGCGATCGACGGTAGGGTCTCACTGAACGCGACGAGGCGGACCTTGTCGAAGCGGGCGGCGACGTGGCCGCTCGGTTCAGCGACGAGCGCGCTGTTGTAGAAGCGCCGATTGGGCGGCGCGCCTTCGAACGTGATAGCGCCGAACACGACCGGAACGGGAGGTCGGCCGGTGACGTGCGCGACGTTCGTGATGCCGCGGGCAACCGTCCGGTTGTAGGCCGACTCGGGCCACACCACCAGCGCAACATCCGGGTTGCGCTCGACGGCTTGCCGCGACATCTCCTGATGGCGGGCGATGAAATCGTCCCGGCGCTCGAGCTTTTCGCGAGCGCCCATGTTCGTCTGAATCAGCGCCACCTTTAGTTTCGGCGCGGCGGCGATCTGGGCGTCGATCATTGGAAGACGCACGACACCGTAGACGGTGATCGCGAGGGCTATCGCCCCCGCGCAGAGAAGCCGTCGCGCCACGAGCGGGCGACGTGACGTTCGCGCGTCGATGACCTCCCAGCCCGCGCCATTCACGAGAGCGACGAAGGCCGTCAAGCCCAGCACGCCAGTGACCTCGACGATCTGCGTGAGAGCCGACACCCG
>Ga0209382_10002397_pt1 | contig 27403 bp, 26 predicted proteins | sample SoiMetdeltSBSDD5_FD_187599 | JGI IMG/M metagenome (GOLD analysis project Ga0209382, IMG submission 187599) | Bulk soil microbial communities from a Populus tree surrounding site in Tennessee, USA - Soil MetaG P. deltoides SBSDD5 (SPAdes) (version 2) | ecosystem: Environmental > Terrestrial >... | reverse complement strand
GCATTCGGCGCAGCACCTGCTCGGCGGCCGACACCTGGGGGTTTGGCGGCCGGGGTGCGGCGGGCTCACCCGACGAGTCGGTCTCCTGGAGTTGGGCGATGAACGCCGCCGCTTCGTCGCGCGTGAATTTGCCGGCCGCCTGGCGCTGGGTGAACCCCATCGGTCCGCGGGCGTCGCGAAAGTCGGTGTGCCCGGCGTCCTGCAGGAGCGTGAGGAGCTCCTGCACCTCGCGCCGCGACGCCGGCGGCCCTGCCTGCTGTCCGAATGCCATGCCCCCAGTCTTCCCGCCTGGCCACGCACTCCAGGGGATGGCCCCGGAGCCGGCGGTAGGGGTACCCGCCCGCCGGGTGGACTGGACACATCCAGCGAAGCATGAGAGCCGTAGGCGGAGTCCGTGTCGCGAGCGCTGGTCAGGACAGCTGCCGGTCGTGTTCGAGGAGGTGTGGGTTCAACCCTGCAGACTGGGCCGGTGAACGGTTGGCGGTCGGTTGATGCTCTTCATCGCTCGACGATGCATGGCGAGGCACCAGCCCACCGTGACCGGCTGCTGGCGTTCCCCGCCGCTGGATCCGACGAACCGGCCGGCGCCGCTGAAGACATACACGGGCGTCGAGGCCATCTTGTTGCCGAGGGAGCTGCGGCAGTCGTCGTTGCCGGCCGTTGATGTGCTGTCGGGCCGCGACGTCGAGCCGGTTCGCCTTGACGACGGTCTGCTGGGCACGCTGCTGTTTCTTGCTGCGGGCATCACCCGGGTCGCGCGCACGGCCGACGGCGGTCCTGTCTGGTTCCGGTCATCGATGTCGGCGGGCAACCTCCATCCCGTCGAGGTGTACGTCGTGGGTGAGGATGTGCACCATTACCACCCCCTCGATCACGCCCTGGTTCGGCTGCGCCGAGGTGTGCACGTCTGTGACGAACCGAGCCTGGCGCTCACCGGCATCCCGTTCCGTACTTGCTGGAAGTATGGGGAACGGGGTTGGCGGCACCTGTGGTGGGACGCTGGCGCACTGCTGGCCAACCTGTTGGCAGTCGCCGATGCCCATGGCGTTCCCGCCCGGGTCCTGGCCGGCTTCCCGGACGCGGCGGTGGCCGCGCTGGTCGGCATCGACGGCGTCGACGAGGTGCCCCTTGCCTTGGTCCGGTTCGGCAGCGGTGAGCTACGCCTCCCCTCACCTGATGCTCTCGAACCGGTCACAGCGCGTGCCGATCCGGTCGCCCGTCGCGTGCTGCGCTTCCCGCTCGTTGTGGAGGCTCACGCGGAGACCGCTCTCGACCCGGACTCAGTCGCCGGCTGGGAGCAGGCGGCCCTGGCGGTTTCAAGGCCGGCACCGGCCATGGTCGACCCTCCTCCCGACCCAGACCCCCACGACCGGGTCGAGAACGTCATCTTGCGCCGGGGCTCCACCCGGCTGTTCCGCCGCCGGCGGGCGCCGTCGCGGCTGCTGGAGTGGGGCCTGCCTGCGGCCGCTCGCGCCGTGCCCTTCGACGCTGCGCCCGCGGGCACGTTGCTCGAGCACCTCGTCAGCGTGCACGACGTCGCCGACGCCGAACCGGGTGGGTACCGCTACACCGCCGCCGCAGGGTTCGAGGGCCTCACCCGCAGCGACGATCCCCGCGGCGCCGGTAGCCACCTCTGCCTCGACCAGCCGTTGGGCGGTGACTCCGCGTACACGGTCTTCCACACAGCACTTCTCGATCCGCTCCTCGAGACGTTGGGCGGCCGCGGCTATCGGGCCGCCCAACTCGAGGCGGGCGTCGCTGCCGGACGACTGGCGCTCAACGCGGTCGCCGTTGGTGCCGGAGCGAGCGGGTTGACGTTCTACGACCGCGTCGTTTCCCGGTACTTCCACACTGAGGCGGCAGCGCTGCTCGCGACCGCTGTGGGGATCCCCCAGACCAGGCCCGCCCCGAGCGGGTCGCCCGGCCAGCCCGCTGAACTCCCGGGCTACGGTCGAGTCATGGCCCGCCTCGCCGCCGGGCTCGATCGCTCGTAGGCCCGCCGACGGCATTGCCCCGACGGCGACCGTGTCACTCCAAGGCGCGCAGCACCTTGGCAAGATCGTCGATCACCGCACGAAGATCACGCGAGTCATCGCACTCGTCCACGCGACCTCGCAGTTCCCGGCCGATGACCAGGACAAGCTCCCGGTAGGAGTTGGCTCGATCAGGATCGGTGTCGCGTAGCTCGCGGGCGACGACACCGAGGCGAACACGCTCATCGACGACGCCCTGGCGTCGACCCGGGCCCGCATCGTTGTTAGGACCCAGGGGAGGTCGGGTCAGGACGCGGCTGCCAGCGGCTGAGCGTGGTGTCGCGACGAGCGACATGGGACCGCTTCGGGAAAGTCCGCCTGCTCGGCGCCGACGATCCAACTGTGGCGTGGAGCGACGACCCGGTCACGCGGAGAGCACACTCGCGGCTTGGGCCAGCTTCTCAGCGCCGTCAGCCGTGAGCTGCTCGACGGTGCGGACGAAGTTCGGGTGCTCGAGTCCGGAGACGAGGAATGTCCACCGGTACGCCCGCCGCTGGTGGGCGCGGATCTCGTCTCGGTCCGGCTCGCTGAAAGTGCGGCCGGTGGCGAGCTGCAACGCGTCGATGTCGAGCTGGACCTGCTGAGCGAGCAGTCCGTCGACCGCGTTGCCCAACTCGAGCAGCCCGTCCACCGCCGCCTCGCGCTCCTCGGGTCCGAGGTCGCGTGCGACCTCGTCGATGAGCAGGCTGTCGAGCCTGGCATGTCGGGACTCGTCGATCCAGTGGAAGCGCAGGATGTCCCGGAACAGCTCGTCGAGCTCGGCCCGGTCACGGACGTGCTCGACGTAGTGGAGCTGGGTGAACCACTCGATCATGCTCGTCAGCAGCAACGCGGTCAGGGGCGGGGTGCCGAGGACGACGCCGGCGACCTGTTCGCGCCCCGGGACGAGGCCGCAGCTGGTGCCGAACCCGGCCTCGAACTGAGTGCAGGCGCGGCGCAGCATCTCCTGGTGCTTGACCTCCTCCTCGGCGAAGCGCAGGAGGGACCACAGGCGCGTCTCGTCGCCGTACACGTCGCCGCGGGCGTGGTCGACGACCATGGGCACGATGTACTCCTCGACGAAGGCGAAGATGTGGCAGTAGCTGTTGCCGCGGATCTGGTTCAGCTTGCGCTTCTCGATGTCGCTGAGGCATCCGATGCCACTGACTCCGGCGATCCGGTCGGGCAGGAACGGCTTGGTGAAGTCGAAGTCTCGACCCTGGAAGCAGTCATCCACAGTCCAGGCGTTCTTCACGGAGCCGTCGAGGCAGGTCTCGTAGCTGTACTGGAGGGTCGACATGGCTCAGTCCTCTCACGTCGTGGTTTGGTACGGCGGCTTGTGGGTCAGGAACGGATAGCCGTAGACCTCGAACCGGCGGGCGTTGGTCTCGCCTCTGGCGCCGCTGAAGGTGTCGACAGGCGGGCCGATCTCGAGGTCGGCGAATCCAGCGACGCGCACGACGTCCTGCCAGCCGTCGCACGACAGGCCGCCGGCGATGCAGTCGGTCCAAAGGTCGATGTTGCCGACCGCGTCCGCGGGCACAGGTCGGCCGATGGCGATGTCGGCGAACTGGAGGTGACCGCCCGGGCGTAGGACCCGGTGGATCTCGGCGAAGGCTCGGCCCTTGTCGGCGATCAGGTTCAACACACCGTTGGAGATCACGACGTCGGCCCAGCCATCCGAGACCGGGAGCTCCTCTGCGAGACCCTCGCGGAACTCGACGTGGCCCAGGCCGAGCAGCCGCGCCGTCTCCTGTGACTTGGCCAGCATCTCGGGGGTCATGTCGATCCCGACGACCTGGCCGTCGGGGCCCACGAGGTGCGCGGCGACGATCGAGTCGAACCCGCCGCCCGACCCGACCTCGACGACTCGGTCGCCCGGGCTGATGGGCCGAAGCGAGAACGGGTTCGCCACACCGGCGAACGACTCCACCGCCCGATCCGGCAAGGTGCCGACGAACTCGCGGTCGTAGCCGAGCAGAGCCGCGAGCGACCGGCCCGTATGGAAGTGGAAGTGCCCGTCCGGATGTAGCGCTACCTCGCGGTACTTCTCACGGACGGAGGCTCGTAACAATGCAGGCTCCACCGCAGGATCGCTTTTCGTCGACATCGTTGGACCTCCTCCACGTCCTTTGCACCTAGAAGGACGAGAGGCCGGCCAACGGAATTGCCTTTCCGCGCAGATGCAATAAATCCTCGACCCGATCGTCAGCCTGCTGTGTCGACGAAACAGTCCATGCACACCAGCCGCAGCGATCCTGGGCCGTCGTTCACCAGGGCATGGGGCTCGTTGGGCGCGACCGTAAACACGTCGCTGGGCGCGAGCGGGAGTCCCTGCTCAGTCAGCTGCAGCGTGCCGGCGCCGGTGATGACGACTCCTTTGTGGGGGTGACTGTGGGCGTGGAACGGGGAGCTATGACCGGGCTCGATTTCCAGGACCTTGAGCTCGATCTCGTCCACGCTCTTCAACGGTCGTACCGTGACTCCGCCAGACTCGACTGCCGCGACCTCGTCCAGGCGCTGCACCACAGTCGAGGTGCAGGGGCTGCCGGCGGCGGCCTTCGGGGTGCGAACTGCGGGCTTGCGCGCTCGGGCGATCACGCTCGTAGCGATGTGCCGGCGCGTGTCCTCGGGGAGGACGCGGCGCATGAGCGACAGCACCTCGGGCGTGAACAGCGGGTAGAGGGCGACGTCGTCGAGCGTGAGCATGCTTCGCTCGGTCACTTCGACATCGACCAGCCCGGCGCGGTCGAGCTTGCGGCGGAAGATCGGTTCGGACAGCGCGCCGGCGATGCAGCCGGCCCATGCGGGTCCCGACGACAGAACGTCGGGTGGCAGGTCGTCGTTGACCAAGAGGTCGGAGACGCAGATCCGGCCGCCCGGCCGCAGCACGCGGGTGATTTCCGCGAAGGCGCGGCTCTTGCGGGGCGAGAGGTTGATAACGCCGTTCGAGATGACCACGTCAACGGAGTCGTCGGGCAGCGGGATGGCCTCCATCTCGCCCTCCCGGAAGTCGCACCAGTGGGCGACTTCCGCCGCGCTCGCCGCCGCTCGAGCTCGTTCGCACATCTCGGGCAGCGCATCGAGGCCGATCACCCGGCCCGCCGGTCCCACGCGCTTCGCGGCCAGAACCGTGTCGATCCCACCTCCGGACCCGATGTCGAGCACGACCTCGCCCTCCGACAGCCCAGCGTGCCGCACCGGGTTGCCGACCCCCAGCGCCCAGTCCACGGCCGCCGCCGGGACCTCCGCGAGCTCGTCGTCGGAGTAGAAGCGATGAGCCATCGCCAGGCCCGCACCCGTGGTGATGGCGCCGTAGGCCGCACGCACGATGTCGCGGATCTCGTTCTGGAACATCAGGTCATTGCTCATGGTGTGCCACCCTCCGGGGCAGTCTCGACGAGCTCGTCGACGAACCGGTGCAGTCGAGCCCGTACCTCAGCCGGTAGCTCGCTGGTGCCTCTCGCAGCGAGGAGGCGGCGGAGGTGCTTGGCGAACTCCAGCTCGCCACAACAGCGTCGACAGAAGGCGAGGTGAGCTTCGACAGCCTGCTGGTCCTCGTCGTCCAGCTCGTGATCCAAGAACGCCCAGAGCTGCTCGACGGCTGCACTACAGCTGATCACCCGGTCCATGGGGCATCCTCTCGTCGCGCCGCCGTTCCGTTGATCGCGCCAGACTCGATCGCGTAGTCCCAGAGCGCCCGCTCGAACAGCTTGCGGCCTCGATGAAGCTGCGACAGCACCGTGCCGAGCGGCAGCTCGAGCAAGCGGGCGATCTGCTTCGTCGGGAACCCCTCCATGTAGCGCAGCAGCAGCGGGGCGCGATAGCGGGCCGGCAGCCGCTGGAGCACGGTGTGGATGTCGTCCTCGGAGAAGCCACCGAGGAAGTCCAGGTGCAGCGTGTCCGAGTAGGGGAACGGGTCCTCGTCGACCAGCGTGCGGTATAGCGAGAATCCCTCCGCGTCGTCGATTGAGACCTCGGTCGGTTCGCGGCTGTCCTTGCGAAGGCGGTCGCGCCACACATTGGTGAGGATCACCCGAAGCCACGGGCCGCCCGCTTGCGGGTCCCGGAGCGACGTGAAGGATCGGCACGCCCGCAACAGCGCCTCTTGTACGAGGTCCTCGGCATCGCGGCCCGTCAGCCTTCGCGCGAGTGCGTAGAGGCCGGCCAGCTCGTCGCGGGCGAGCTGCTGGAATGCCGCTCTGTCGCTCGTCTTCAGCACCGCACCCCAAACGCCCTGTCGTCCCGTTCATCGGTCGTCTACCGGTAAGGACGAATCTCGCCGCACGAGTATTGCAATGGCCGTCGTCCGACTCTCGTCCTACAAGGGGGAGACACCCAGCCAGAGAGGATCGCGGTGGCCTCGACACGAAGAGTGTCCGACTCGGCGTCATGAGATCGTGTCCGGGGTGTCGGCCTGGGGCACCGGCCGCCGTCCGTGAGGAAGGCGTTGACCGTGCCCGCCAGACGTACGCGGTCGGCGAGCACCCGGTGGCTCGCGAGGTCGAGCTGCTGACCCTCGGGAGCGACTTCGGTGCCAACGGCTACGCGACGCTCGCGGAGGTCAACGCGGTTGCCGGGATGCTCTGCCTCGGGCCCGGCCGCTGGCTTCTGGACGTCGGCTGCGGCCAGGGCTGGCCCGGTCTCTACCTGGCGCGCCAGACCGGCTGCCGGGTGGTTCTCACCGACGTGCCCTTCGAGGGACTCGCCACCGCGGCCCGCCGGGCAACCAGGGAAGACCTGGGTGACCGGGCATGGGCACTCGCGGCCCGCGGCCAGATGCTCCCGTTGAAAGCCGCGACTTTCGACGGGGCCATCCACACGGACGTCCTGTGTTGTCTGCGTCCCAAGCTGGCCACGCTACGAGCGACGTTCCAAGCGCTTCGCCACGGAGGACGGACAGCGTTCACCGCGATCTTCCCGGCCGCGGGCCTGACTGCCGCAGACGCGCGGCGAGCGATCGAGGCCGGGCCGCCCAACTGCGGCCTGCGCACCAGCTATCCGAGCCTGCTCCATTCGGCCGGCTTCGTGGACGTCGAGGAGCGAGACCTCACCGCCGACTACGTCTCGACGACGGCCCGCAAGCTCGAAGTGGCGGAGCAGTTCGCCGCAGACATGATCGAGATGCTCGGTCGGCCGGAGTACGAACGGATGCAAGCCGAGCGTGGGCAGGCCATCTCGGCCATCGAGGGTGGGCTCCTACGGCGGTCGCTGTTCGTCGCGTGTCGACCACGGCGCAAGTGAGCTGGGCTCAGCGCATGGTCCCATGAGCTTGATGCTCTGGCTTGGGTGGGATCAGCCTGATGCCGGTGATGCGGGTGAGCTCGGTGACGGCGCCGGGCGCGATGAGCGTCCACGGGTGGCCGGTTGCCCGGGCGTCGCCGGTGCTCTGCCACGTGGCGAGGTCGATGAGGACGCGGCTGGCGTGCAGTCCGGTGTACCAGTCGAGGGTGCTCAGGTCGGCGGCGGGGTTGGCGTGGTGGTAGCGGCGCACGAAGCGTCGGGCCAGCGCTCTGGCACCTGCGCCGATGAGAGGACCGAGCGCCGGCGGAGCGGCGAGGGGCGGGTAGCGCAGGAGCAGCCGGGTGAGCGCTACGTCGTAGGCGGGCGGTGCGACGAGAGCGGCGGTCCAGTCCAGGATGCTGATCCGGTCTCCGGCGAGGAGGAGGTTGAACGGGTGGAGGTCGCCGTGGCAGACCACTGCGTTGCCCTGAGTGGGCGTCTGGCGTGCGAGGGTGTCGAGCACGGCGACGAGGTCGCGGCGTCCAGCGAGCTCGGCACCGGCTCGCAGGTGGGGCCAGAACTCGTCCACGGTCAGCGCGACGGTGGGCGCGGCGGCGCGGGCGCGTGTCACGACGGGCCCCGGGTCGATGTGGTGGAGAGCGGACATGGTGTCCGCGAGTTGGGCAGGGATGCGGGCCAGGATGCGGGGCAGGTTGCGGAGAGCGGCGGCGCCGTTGAGCCCGGCGAGGAGGGGATCGCCAGGTGCGAGATCCATGACGGCCCACGCGCCGCCGAGCGGCCCGCCGGCCGGCCCGATGAGGTGGACAGTGGGCGTGGGCGCGCCGGCCTCGGCCAGGGCAACCTGAACGGCGATCTCCTTGGCGCCCATCTCGGGGTGGGGGACGACCCGTAGCACGACGTCGTCAGGCACGTGGTCAGGGGTGCCTGTCAGGCGGAGGTGGAGGATCGTCGCCCAGTACCCACCCGTCAGCGGCCGTGGCTCGGCTGCGAGCCCGACGGTGGGCCAGGCACACCGCAGCGCCTCGAGAATCTGCTCAGCAGAAATCGTCACGGTATTTACCGTAACGATGAATGTCGGTAGTGTCTAGCGCGTGCGATCAGATGCGACCGATGCCACACCGGACCCGACCCTCGAGCTGACGGTCGACGAGCTGGCCCGACAGGTCGGGCTGCCGGTGCGGACGATCCGCGAGTACCAGACGGTGGCGCTGCTCCCCCCGCCCCGGAGGCAGGGCCGGGTTGGGATCTACGGTGCGAGTCACCTATTGAGGCTGCGGTTGATCGCCCGTCTCCAGGAGCGCGGCTATTCGTTGGCCGGCATCCGTGACCTGCTCTCGGCGTGGCGGGATGGCGCCGAGCTGGGCGAGGTCCTCGGCCTGGGGCCCGATCAGCTGGTGCACATCGACGAGCCCGGCGTGCCGGCGACCACCGGACAACTCGCCCGGCTGCTGCCCGACCTGGTGCCCGATCGCATCGATGACATGCTCGCCACCGGCGTGATCGAGGCGTGCGGCCCGGACCGCTACTGCGTGCCGAGCCCGTCGCTGCTCCAGCTCACCACCGATGCGCTCGCCTCGGGCTACGGCCCCGACCGCATCCTGGACCTGCTCAGCGTGATCAGCCGGGCCGCCGATGCGATCGCCGACGCGGCGTCCGCTGCCATTGCCGACAGGCCGGCAGGCGTTGACACGACCGGGCTCGTCGCATTCGCCACCCGAGGCCGCGGGCTGCTCGCTCATGGCACCGGCCGGCTGACCATCTACCGGCTGGGTCGGCGCCTCGGAATCACCGACGAGGCGACGGCGCCCGAGCGGCTGCGCCAGGTCCTGGAGGACGAGGAATCGTGACGGAGATCGCCAACACCGATGAGTACGAGGCATGGAATGGTGACAGCGGGCACCGTTGGGTCGTCGACGCCGATCGGCGCGACCACATCCTGGGCCCCGTCGCAGACGCGCTCCTCGCCGCCGCCCAACTCAGCGTCGGCGAGACCGTCGTGGACATCGGATGCGGCTGTGGTGCTACCACCCTGGCCGCAGCCCAGGCCGTCGGACCTACCGGGGGCGTCTACGGCATCGACCTTTCGGAGCCGATGCTTGAAGTCGCACGCCGCCGAGCCGACGTGTCCGGTCTCTCGAACACCACACTCCTCCAAGGCGATGTGCAGACCCATCGGTTCACGGGTCGAGCTGACGTGGCGATCAGCCGCTTCGGGACGATGTTCTTCGCCGACGAAGTCGCCGGGCTCGCCAACATGCGAGGCGCGCTCCGGCCGGCCGGCCGGCTGTGTATCGCCACTTGGCAACCCCTCGAGGCCAACGATTGGCTCACGATCCCGGGCGCGGCGCTGCTGCGCTATGGCACCCTCCCGGATACCGAGGCCGGTGGACGGGGCATGTTCGCCCAGTCCGACGTAGAGAACGTCCTATGGACCCTGCACGCGGCCGGATACGCCGATCCGCAGTTCCAGCCGGTGACACTGACCCTCACCCTCGGCGCAAATCGCGACGAGGCCGCGGACTACCTCGCTGGCACCGGACCAGGCCGCGCTGCCCTCGAAGCGGTGCCCGAGGATCAACGATCCGCAGCGCTCGACGCGGTCCGTGCCGCTCTGGCCGATCACACACAGCCTGAGGGGGTCCGTCTCGGCGCCGCTATCTGGATCATCACGGCTGGTAACCCGACCTGACACCGGTCGGGCAGCTGGGCCAGTAATTCAAGAAGTCTCTTGAATAGTTGAGGAGTTGGACTACTCTCGCCGTCGTGGGTTCGGCTTCGAGCAAGACGCGGCTGTACGACGGGTTTGCGGCGGTGGGCAAGGCGTTGTCCTCGGGCAGGCGCCTCGAGCTGTTGGATGTGCTGGCACAAGGGCCCCGATCCGTGGAGCGGTTGGCCGCGGAGATCGGCCAGGGCGTGGCGAACACGTCGTCTCATCTCCACGTGCTGCTGGGCGCGGGCTTGGTGACCACCGAGCGGGACGGCAACCGAGTCGTCTACGCGCTGGCAGGCGCAGCAGTGGAAGACCTGTGGGCTGCCTTGCGCGCCACGACCCAGGCGCACGCCGCGGCGTTGGATCGGCTGGCGGTCGACTACCTGGGCGACCGCAGCGAGCTCGAGACGATCACCCGCGCCGATCTGGCTGAGCGGTTGCGGCACATCCCGCGGCCACTGGTGCTCGATGTCCGTCCCGCGGCCGAGTTCCTGGCCGGCCATGTCCCGGGTGCGGTGTCGGTGCCTCCCGACGAGTTGCCCACCCGGGTGCGGCGCCTTCCCACGGCTGACGACGTGGTGGCGTACTGCCGGGGTTCGTACTGCATCTACGCCGACGACGCCGTGCGGGCACTGCGTCGTCGCGGCGTTCGGGCGGCGCGATTGGAGGACGGCTTCCCCGAGTGGCGACGCGCCGGTCTGCCGGTTGCGGTGGGCGACGAAAGGGCGGCACCACGATGAGCATCGTGGTGCCGGTGCGCGACGAGGGCTTGGGAAACACCTCGTGGCTGATCGACCTGGGCGACCGTCGGGTCGCGGTCGTGGACCCGGGCCGGTATCCCGGTGACTTCCTCGCCGAGGCCGAACGCCGTGGTGCCCGGGTGGCGTTCAGCGTCGAGACGCATCTGCATGCGGACTTCGTCACCGGCAGCCGCGAGCTGGCCTCGTACGGGACCACGGTGGTCGCCCCGGCGGCAGGTGGCCTGGAATGGCCACACCGTCCGATGAACGACGGTGACGTCCTGGACATCGGCGGTCTGTCGCTGCGGGCGCTCTCCACGCCGGGACACACCCCCGAGCACCTCGCCTACCTCCTCCGCGACGGCGACCGCCCCATCGGGGTCTTCACCGGGGGCTCGCTCCTGGTCGGTGCGGTGGCCCGGACCGATCTGATCGCCCCGGACCGGACCGAGGAGCTGGCCCGGGCGTTGTGGCGGTCGCTACACGAGAAGCTGTTGACGCTGCCCGACGACCTGGCCGTGTACCCGACCCACGGTGCGGGGAGCTTCTGCTCGGCGCCGGCCGGTGACCGCCGCTGGACGACGATCGGCGACGAGCGCCGCGCCAATCCGCTGCTCGCCGCGCCGGACGAGGACGCTTTCGTCAAGGCGCTCCTCGACGGGCTCGGGAGCTACCCGCCCTACTTCCACGACCTGCGCGAGATCAACCGCACCGGGCCCCAGGTCCTTGGGATCCCGCAGCCCGGTCTGCCCGCGCTCGGCCTCGATGCCTTCCGGCGGCTCCTCGACAGCGGCGCAGCCGTGATCGACACACGACCCGTCGATGCTTGGGCTGCGGATCACATCCCGGGCGTGCTGGCGATCCCGCTGCGGCCACAGTTCGCGTCGTGGCTGGGCTGGCTGATCGAGCGCGACGCGCCGCTCATGTTCGTGGTCGGAACCGGCCAGGACCGCGCCGAGCTCGTGCGCCAGTGCCACCAGATCGGCTACGACCGGATCATCGGCGAGCTGGCCGGTGGGATGACCACCTGGACGGCCGCCCGGCTGCCCACACGGACCACCCCGTTGACCGACGCCAGCCAGGCGGGGCGCGGCGTGCTGGATGTGCGCCAGGACCGAGAACACGCGGACGGCCACGTTCCCGGGGTCACCCATCTCGAGCTCGGCCGCCTTCCCGATGTGGCCGACCGGCTTGACGACGTAGAGGCAGTGATGTGCGCGCACGGCGAACGGGCCGCCACCGCGGCGAGCATCCTCGAGCGCGCCGGCCGACCGGGTGTCGCGGTGACGGTCGGCGGACCCGACGACTGGGCCGCCGCCACCCACGAGCCGCTCGCGACGAGCTGACCATGGCGGTTACTACGGCCGCACCCGACCACGCACCGCCGACCGGAGTGCGGTTGGGGCTACGGGCGAACCTGGCCCAGTTCAGCCTGCTCATCGCCGTGAACGCCCTGGTCGGTGGAACCATCGGCCAGGAACGCACCGTCCTGCCGCTTCTCGGTGAGCGTGAGTTCGGGCTCACGGCCTACACCGCCGCGCTCACCTTCATCGTGGCCTTCGGGATCACCAAGGCCCTCACCAACCTGGTCGCCGGAACCCTCGCCGACCGAGTCGGTCGCAAACCCGTGCTGGTGGCCGGATGGCTGGTGGGCATCCCCGTGCCGCTCCTGTTGATCTGGGCACCGACCTGGAGCTGGGTCGTGGCCGCGAACGTCCTGCTGGGCGTCAACCAAGGCCTCACCTGGTCGACCACGGTGATCATGAAGATCGACCTCGCCGGTCCCGAAAGCCGCGGTCTGGCCATGGGACTCAACGAGGCCGCAGGCTACGGCGCTCTCGCCGCCACCGCCGCCGCCACCGGATGGATCGCCAGCAACCACGGCCTGCGCCCCGAGCCGTTCCTCCTCGGTGCCGCCTACATCGCCATCGGACTGGGCCTGTCCGCGCTGTTCGTCCGGGAGACTCGTGGCCACGCCGAACTCGAAGCCGCCAACCAGACGGCGCCCGCCCCTTCGCTCACGTTGCGGCAGGTCCTCGTCCAGGCAGCCTGGCGCGACCGCAGCCTGCTCGCCATCAATCAGGCCGGGCTCGTCAACAACCTCAACGACGGGCTTGCCTGGGGACTCCTGCCGATCCTGTTCGCCGCCGACGGCCTCAGCGTCGCCGAGGTCGGACTCCTCGCCGCCCTCTACCCGGCAGTCTGGGCCACCGCCCAGCTCGTCACCGGCGCGGCCTCGGACCGCATCGGCCGCAAACCCCTCATCGTGGCCGGCATGCTCATCCAGGCCACGGCCCTCGCCGGGTTCGCCACGGTCACCGGAGTGACCGCCTGGGTGACCGCGGCCGCGGCGCTCGGGATCGGCACCGCCTTCGTCTACCCGACACTCCTTGCGGCCATCGGGGATGTCGCCCACCCCAGCTGGCGGGCGTCCGCCGTCGGCGTCTACCGCCTCTGGAGAGACAGCGGCTACGCCGTCGGTGCCCTCATCGCGGGCATCGTTGCGGACGTCGTCGGCCTGCGCGGTGCCATCCTGACCATCGCGGTGCTGACTGCCGCCAGTGGCCTCATCGCCGCTCGACTGCTCACCGAAACCCACACCACGGGGGAGACCACCATGGCTCGCACCAAGGTCAGCCATCCGCTCTTCGCCCGTTTCTACGCCTGGGCCAGTCCTCGTATGGAGAAGGCAGGCTATGGCGAACGCCGTGGCCAGCTCCTCGCCGGCCTCACCGGGCGAGTGCTCGAGGTGGGTGCGGGCAACGGCATGAACTTCGCTCACTACCCACCGGAGGTCACCGCCGTCATGGCCGTCGAACCCGAACCACACCTCCGAGCGCTCGCCGAGACACAGGCAAACCAGACCGCCATCTCCATCGACGTGATCGATGGCACCGCCGACCAGCTGCCGGGCGCCGATGCCAGCTTCGACGCCGTGGTCGCCTCGCTCGTGCTGTGCTCGGTACCCGATGTCCCTGTCGCGCTCGCCGAGGTCCGTCGTGTCCTGAAGCCTGGCGGTGAGCTGCGGTTCTTCGAGCACGTTCGGGCCGACACCCGAGGCTTGGCCCGAGTCCAACGCGTCCTGGACGCCACCGTGTGGCCGACCGTTGGCGCTGGCTGCCACGCCCATCGCGACACCCGCACCGCCATCGAACAGGCCGGGTTCACCATCAAGGATCTTGAGCAGCTGCGCATCCCCGAGACCACCATCCCCGGACCGACCTCGCCCCACATCCTCGGCGCCGCCACAATGAAGGAAGGATGACCACCATGACCGACCCGACGCCCGGCATCGGCCTCGTCCTCGACTGCTCGGACCCCGAGCACCTTGCCGAGTTCTGGGCACCCGCGCTCGGCTACGTGAGCCTCGGGACCGCCGGCTCCTACGTCCTGCTACTGCCCAACGGAAGGCCCGGCCCCAAGCTGCTCCTCCAGCGGGTGCCCGAAGCCAAGAGCGTCAAGAACCGCATGCACCTCGACTTCGAAACGGCCGACATCGAGGCCGAAGCCACACGTCTGGAAGCCCTGGGCGCCCGACGGGTCCAGGACGACCACATCCACGAGCACGGCAGCACCTGGATCCTCATGAACGACCCGGAGGGCAACGAGTTCTGTGTCTGCGACGGTGGTGCCCCGGCATGACGGGTGGCTGACTTCCCGCGGTCGCCGACCTGCGCCTACGACCTTGAAGGAGTCAACACGCAACACCCCGGCTGGGGTCGCCCAGCCGCCGGACGCTTACCCTCGGCGGCACTTCTCCCCCTCTCCTAGGTCCCACGAGCGCGGTGTCCCGCGCCACCCGGGCGGCGTGTTGTCCAGATTTCCTACTTCGGACGAGGCGCTGGCGTCGACCCGGGCCCGCATCGTCGTCGGGATTGAGGCGAGGTAGGGCACTCAAGCCGAGACCGACAGGCAGCCGGCGGGTCACGGGTGGGCGGGCATACTGATTGTGATGGGTGGACCACGCACGGATCACGATCCCGTGACTGTGGGGTGGGACGCGCTGCGTTCGGGCGAGTGGCAGCGGGCGCGCGCCTGCTTCGAGGAGGCGTTGGCGGGGAGCGAGTCCGCCGAGGCGTGGGAGGGTCTCGGGTGGTCGGCCTACTGCCTGGACGATGACCGGCTGACGTTGGAGGCTCGGGAGTGCGCGTACCGGCTCTACCGCGAGCAGGGCGACGACCAGTCGGCGGCTCGGGTGGCGGCCTGGCTGGCGGCGGACTGGGCAGAGTTCCGGGGCGAGACCGCCGTCTGCAACGGATGGCTCCAGCGTGCGCACCGCTTGCTTGGCGAGAGCGAGCCGGGCCCGGGTCACGGCTGGTTGGCGGTGCACGAAGCGTCGATGATCCTCTATGACGACCCGGCGACCGCGCGGCGGCTGGCGCTGGAGGCAGCCGAGCTAGGGCGGCGCTTCGGAGTGGTCGAGCTGGAGACCCTCGGTCTGGCGCTGGAGGGCAGCGTCCTGGTGAGCGAGGGCGATCTCGACGTAGGCATGAGGCGTCTGGACGAGGCCACCGCCACCGCCCTGGGTGGGGAGGCTGAGCTCCTGGTCTGCGTGGCCTGGGCGTGCTGTTATCTCATCTCGGCCTGCGAGCAGGTTCGGGACTACGACCGCGCCAGCCAGTGGTGCCGCCAGGTAGGGGATTTTTGCGAACGCCATGGGATCGGGTTGCTGCTGGGGATCTGCCGAGCGAAGTACGCCGGGGTGCTCACCTGGCAGGGCCGCTGGGAGGAAGCCGAGAGCGAGGTGACACAGGCTGCCGAGGGGCTGGCCGCTCGCCCTCCATTGGTGGCCGAGGCTGTCGCTCGACTGGCCGAGCTGCGCCGGCTCCAGGGTCGCTACGACGACGCCGAAACGCTGCTCGCCCGCTGCGAGGGTGACCCACGCGCCTTGCTGGTCCAGGCTCAGCTCGCGCTCGACCGTGGCCGCCTCACCGATGCGGCGGAGCTGGCCGAGCGGTTCCTGCGGCGCTTCGCCGGCCGACACCGCATCGAGCGCGGGCCCGGCCTGGAGGTGGCGGTGCGGGCGTACGCCGAGCTGGGTCAATGCGAACGCGCCCGCGAGGCGCTGGAGCAACTTCGGGCCGTCGCGTTGCGCGCGGAAACTCGGCCCTTGCGCGCCGCGCTGTTCACGGCCGAGGCGTCGTTGGCGGCGGCCCTGGGCGACCGTGACGTGGCCCGCCGCTGGTGGGAGGACGCGATCGACGCCCTGGCCGGAAGCCCGGCGTCATACGAGATCGGCCGGGCCCGCCTGGGCCTGGCCGCCGTGCTCGAGGCCGACGGGCGGGTGCCCGAAGCACGCTCACACGTCGAAGCGGCCCTGGACGCCTTCCGTCACCTCGGTGCCGACGCGCAGGCGGCGGGTGCGGAAGCGATGTTGGGACGCCTCGACCAAGCCCAGTCACCAGGCGCGGACGACGGGCCACTCGACGTGTTGAGCCCGCGTGAGCGAGAGGTTGTCGCGCTCGTCGCCGTGGGTATGAGCAATCGTGAGATCGCCGAGCGGTTGGTCATCAGCGAGCACACCGTCCACCGGCACGTGACGAGCATCCTTCGCAAGTTGGGTCTGCGGTCGCGAGCGGCGGCGGCGTCGTTGGCTGCCCGCCACGGGCTCGTATAGCCAGAACTGGCTATCACCGCACCGCGCGACGTTGGCCGGTTCGGGCGAAGTCGACGGCTGGCCATCGGCATACCGTCGCCTCGGTGGCAGCCACGCGGACAGGTGAAGCGTTCAACCGCCTTGTCCACCTGGCGGGCCTGTCGGCCGAAGTCCGAGGGAGGATGACCATGACCGAACTTGCTGAGGCGTCGTCGAGCAGCGCCACTGACGCCCTCGTGGAGCGGTTGTTCGCCGCCGTGGTCGACACCGTGGAAGTGGCGTGCGTGCATCTCGGTGGCCGGCTCGGCTTCTACCGCGCCCTGGCCGAGAGTGATGCCACACCGGCCGAGCTCGCCGCCCGCACCGGGTGTGCCGAACGCTACGTGCGAGAGTGGCTCGAGCAACAGGCGGTCGCAGGATTCCTCACCGTCGACGCTCCCGGCGCCGACCCCGCCATGCACCGCTACCACCTTCCGGCCGGCCACCGCCCGGTGCTCGTCGACGAGGACGACCTCAGCTACTTCACCCCGTGGGCGGCCATTGCGATCGACGTGCTCCATCCGTTCGAGCAACTGCTGGACGCGTACCGCAGCGGCGCGGGTGTGCCCTTCGAGGCCTACGGGCCGGACCTCGTGGACGCCATCGGTGCGGCCAACCGGCCGCAGTTCTTCCACCTGATCGGCGAATGGCTGGCATCGATCCCCGAGGTCGACAGCCGCCTGCGGGCCGGGCCGCCCGCCCGTGTCGCCGACGTCGCCTGCGGCACCGCCCAGTCCAGCATCGCCATCGCCCGTGCGTTCCCGGATGTGACCGTGGATGCCCTCGACGTCGACGCCACCTCGATCGAGCGCGCACGTGCCAACGTCGCCGCGGCCGGCCTCACTCAGCGGGTCCGGCCGGACCTGCGCGACGCCAGCGCCCCCGACATGAGCGGCCCCTACGACCTCGTGACGATCTTCGAGGCGCTGCACGACATGAACCACCCGATCGACGCGCTGCGGGCCGCGCGGGCGAGCCTCGCTCAAGGCGGCAGCGTCGTGATCGCAGACGAGCGGGTGGCGGAGCACTTCGCTCCGCCCGGCGACGAGATCGAGCGCGTCAACTACGGGTTCAGCGTCTTGCACTGCCTGGCCGTCGGGCTGCTCGACGAGCGCTCGGCCGGGACAGGCACCGTGATCCGACCCGACACCGTGCGGGGCTACGCGACCGAAGCTGGCTTCAGCAGGGTCGACGTCCTGCCCATCGAGCACGACTTCTGGCGCTTCTACCGGCTCATCCCGTGATGAGCGAAGCGGCAGCACTTACTCTCCAGGACGTACCGGAGAAGGTCGCGGTGGGTCCAGCACGACCACACCCACGAGCCGTCGGACGCTGACCCTCGGCGTCACGTCTCCCGCTCTCCTGAAACGGTCGCGATCACGGTCATCGGGGGACGGACGTGGGACGGGAGCGCGGGTCAGCGCGGCCCTGACACGCTGACCTGGTCAGATGCGGCGAGAGCGGCCAGCCCTGACAGGGGTGAGGTCGCTGGTTCGATTCCAGCTAGCCCCACATCCCACTCCCCCGGGAAGCGCCCTCTGACCTGGGGAAACGCCAGAGGTCCGTCGAGTCGACGTTGACCGTGGCTGACCGCAGATGGCCGCTGCACGCCGCAGTTCATGGGACGGGCGTGGGACAGGCGTGAGACGAGCCTCCCAACTGCCACAGCTGCGCCGGCGCCGGCGGGGCCCTGCCGGGTCTCAGGCCAACACCCGGTCGCTCGCTACTCCCCACCTGAGCGTGCGCGACGATGCCGACCGTCTCTGCGCGCACGCCCTCGTGCCTGACACGCTCGTCGTCAGCGGTCTCGCCGCTGTGCTTTCGCGGGTTGTAAGACTTCGAAAACGGCGGTGAACAAGGGGTGATCGCCAGCCGGTGGACGGCGGGTGTCGTCGTACGTTCCGGGGGCTCGGTGTTCCGTGCCCGGAAGGAGCCCACCATGCCGACCACCGCCATCCTGCTCGCTCGACGGTCCCTCGCCGGGGTCGCACTGGTCGCCGTCATCGCCGCGGGGTGCGGCAGCGGCGACGACGACTCCGGCACGGCGACCGCTACCACCGAGGCTCCCGACCGGACCGGGACGGATCAATCGTCCGGTGACGTGCTGGAGGTGGCCGCCGCCGAGGGCGACCTGGGCACCTTCCTCGATGCCCTGCAGGCGTCGGGGGCGATGGACGACCTCCACGGCGACGGTCCGTTCACGGTGTTCGCTCCAACTGACGAGGCGTTCGCGGCCTACCTGCAGCAGGCGGGCATGACCCAGGACCAGGTGTTCGCTGACCCCCAGGCGCTGCGGGGGCTCGTGGAGTTCCACATCGTCGACATGAACGAGCCGTCCGAGATGGTCATGGACATGGCCGGCCAGGAGTTCACGACGGCGAGCGGTGAGCCGCTGGCCGTGTCGGCGCAGGGCGACGAGATCATGGTCGGCAACGCCATGGTCGAGCGCTACGACCTCGAGGCGTCGAACGGGGTGGTCCACGTGATCGACCACGTCCTGGTCCCGCCGAGCATGGCCGGTGGCTGAGCCGCCCGTGGCTGAGCCGCCGGTGGCGGTCGGTCTCGGGCCCGGAACGGGGGTCCCGACGCCGGCGCCCTCCGTCGCCGGATGGGCGGCCGCTCTCGCTGGGCTGGTGGCCGCGGGAGCGGCACTCGCCACCGGCGAGCTGTTGGCCGGGCTCGACGCCCGCACGCCGTCCCTGGTGCTCGGCGTCGCCGGTGTGTTCGTTGCCCAGACGCCCGGCGGCGTCGTGCGGTGGAGCATCGAGACCTTCGGTACGAGCCAGAAGGCTGTCCTCGTCACCGGCATCGTCGTGGTCTCGCTGGTGCTCGGCGCCGTGTTTGGCGTCATCGCCCGGCGACACTGGGCCCGAGGGGCCGCGGGGTTCGTGGGGTTCGGCGTGGTCGGGGGCTGGGCCGCCGCCCGCGGCCCGCTGTCGTCTGGCGTGCGGTCGTGGCCGGCGGCGGGGCTGGCCACGGCCGCCGGCGTGTTCGTCCTCTGGCTCACCCTCGGGCCCCGGACGCTCGCCGGCCGCTGGCCTTGGGGTGGGATTACCGACACGACCGGGCCGGGTCTGGCCGCGCCCGGCCGGTCCGGCCCGGGCCGCGAACGCCGCCGGTTCCTGGCGCTCACGGCCGGCGCCGCGGCCTACGCACTGGTCGCGACGAGCGTTGGCCGCTGGCTGCGAGAGGCCCACACCGTCGAGGCGGCCCGCGACGACGTGGCGACGCGGCTCGGGCTCGATCCCGGAGCACCCGCGCCGCTGCCCCGGGGGGTGACGCCGTTAGACCGGACCGTGCCCGGGATCTCGCCGATCGTCACCCCCAACGCCGACTTCTACCGCATCGACACCGCCCTCATCGCACCACAGATCGACCCCGCCGACTGGACGCTGCGCATCACCGGCATGGTGGACCACGAGGTCGAGATCGACTTCGACGAGCTAGTGGGCTTCGACCCCATCGAGCAGTTCGTCACCCTCCAGTGCGTGTCGAACGAGGTCGGCGGCGACTTGGTCGGCAACGCCGCATGGTCGGGCGTCCCCCTGCGCGTGCTCCTCGACCGGGCCGGCGTGCGCCCTGACGCCACCCAGATCGTCGGCCGGTCGATCGATGGGTGGACGGCCGGGTTCCCCACCGCGGTGGCCCTCGACGGCCGCCCCGCCATGGTCGGTGTCGCCATGAACGGTGAGCCCCTGCCGGTCAAGCACGGCTTCCCAGCCCGCCTGATCGTGCCCGGCCTCTATGGCTACGTGTCGGCCACCAAGTGGCTCACCGAGATCGAGCTCACCACCTGGGAGGCCTTCGACGCCTACTGGATCCCCCGCGGTTGGGCCAAGGAGGGCCCGATCAAGACCCAGTCCCGCATCGACGTCCCTCAGCCCGGAACGACCCTGGCCGCCCGACGTACGCCCGTCGCCGGCGTGGCCTGGGCGCCGACCCGATCGATCGAGCGCGTCGAGGTCCGGATCGACGACGGACCGTGGCAGGAGGCCGAGCTCTCGGGCGAGATCTCCGAGAACACCTGGGTGCAGTGGCTCTACCGCTGGGACGCCACACCGGGCTCGCACCGCCTGGCGGTCCGTGCCACCGACGGCACCGGTGAGACCCAGACCGGCGAACCGAGTCCGCCCGCCCCCTCCGGAGCCACCGGCTACCACACGATCGCGGTCGAGGTCCGCTGACCCCGCGCACGACGGGATCGGCGCCGGTCAGCCCTCGACGAACGCCCTCGCCTCGTCCAGCAGTGCGGACCACTCCTCGTCGTCGCGGATCGGGATCGCCACCCAGGCACGGAAGAGCCGCCCATTGGGCGCGAACGGGAGGCCGATGCCCTCGGCGACGAGCTCCGCGACCCGGGCCGGCGGAACCTTGACGACCAGGTCTCCCGTGCGTCGGTCGACGCAGGCGAAGAACTGGCCGCGCAGGCGCACGCACGGGAAGCCCATCATCGTGCTGCGGGTCACCGCCGGCTCCTCGAGGAGCTCGTCGGCGAGGCGCCAGAACAGCGCCTCCCTGTCCGCTGTGGCCGGGTTCATCCGCGCACCTCCGTGCCTCAGCCTCGCATCTTGTCAGGCCCGCGGCAGGCGCACGATGAAGCGGCAGCCGCCGTCCTCGTTGCGCACGGCGATGTCGCCGCGGTGGGCCTCGACGAAGCCCCGGGCGATGGCGAGGCCCAGGCCGGCGCCCCCGTCCGCGCCGGGGGAACGGGCGGCGTCGCCGCGATAGGCGAGCTCGAACATCCGGTCGAGGTCGCCGGCGGGGATGCCCCCGCAGCCGTCGCGCACCGTCACCTCGGCCCGCCCGTTGTGGTCGCCGACCGTCACTTCGATCTCGCCCCCGGGCGGCGTGAACCGGATGGCGTTGTCGACCAGGTTGCGGACGACACGGGTCAGCTCGGGCGGCGACCCGGAGACGTCGGGCGGCTGGCCGGCCACCCGGCCTGACAGGCGGACGCCCTTGGCCTGCGCCACCGGACCCGCGGACGCCACGGCGTCGGACACCAGCTCGGCGAGCGGGACCGGCACGAGGCTGAGTTGGAGGGTGTCGGCCTCGATGCGGGAGAGCTCGAACAGGTCGTCGACCAGCCGGGCGAGGCGGTCGGCCTCGTCGACGAGCTGGCGATGGTAGCGGCGGACCTCGATCGGGTCGGCCACGACCCCGTCGTCGAGCGCCTCGACCATCGCCCGGATGCCCGCGATCGGCGTGCGCAGGTCGTGGCTGACCCAGGCCACCAGCTCGCGCCGGCTGGCCTCGACCGCCCGCTCCCGGGCCACCAAATCGGCCACCCGACGCCGCGTCCGATCCAGCTCTTGCGCGAGCGCCAGCGCGCCGAGCACGCCGGCCGTGCCCGCCCCGGCCACGACGACGACCAGCGCGTCAAGGTCGTGGGACGACACGAACATGGCCCGGGCCGCGGCGAGCAAGCCCAGCACCATCGCCACGACCGGCACCAGCGCTACCACCACCGGGCTCCGCCACCGACGGACAAGCGCCCGGCCGGCCAGGTAGACGACCAGGGCGGCGCCGAAGCTGGTCGCCACCAGCGCAGCGGCGTCCCTGCCGGGCATGCCGAGGCCGTCGGCAGCGACCACCGCCACGCCGAGCCCGGCGGCCACGGTGGCCGCGGCGCGTGCGGCGGGCGGGATCACACCGCTGCCTCCCTCGGTGCCACGCCCTCCCAGCGGTAGCCGACGCCCCATACGGTGACGATGCGCACGGGGTGCGCGGGGTCGGGCTCGATCTTCTCCCGCAGGCGCCGGACGTGGACGGTCACGGTGGAGGTGTCGCCGTAGCGGTAGCCCCACACGTGCTCCAGCACCTCCTCCCGGGTGAACGCCCGGCGGGGGTGGCGGGCGAGGAAGGCGAGCAGCTCGAACTCCCGGGCCGTGAGCCCCACGACCTCGCCGCCGAGGCGTGCCTCGCGGGCGGCCACGTCGACCTCCAAGTCGCCGTCGACGTGGACGCGGCCGGGGCCGGGTGCGCCGGAGTCCAGCGGCCCTTGGGCCCGGCGGAGCACCGCCCGCACCCGAGCGACGAGCTCCTTGGTCGAGAACGGCTTGGACACGTAGTCGTCGGCGCCGAGGTCGAGCCCCAGGATGCGGTCGCTCTCCTGGGTCCGGGCGGTCAGCATGACGATCGGGACCGGCGCGATGGCGCGCAGGCGGCGGCACACCTCCAGGCCGTCCATGCCGGGCAGCATCAGGTCGAGCACGACGAGGTCGGGCGGCTCGGCCAACGCCCGGTCCAGCGCCTCCCGCCCGTCTGCCCGCACCTCGACCCGGTAGCCGTCGCGTTCGAGGTAGCGTGCGACGACCTCGGACACCGTGACGTCGTCGTCGACGACGAGGATCCGGGGCAGAGCCTCGACCACGAGCGGATCGTACGGCCGCCCCCGGCCAGATCCCCTTACGACGGGCGAAACATCCGCGCGGGGCGCCCGCCGTGTAACGCGTAGCGCCGCACCCGGACTGATCCCCGGGCGGCGGGCGACGGGCGACGGGCGACGGGCAGCGGTCCGGCGGTCCGGTCGAGGGGAGGGGCGATGGAGACCGGTTCCAAGCACCCAGGAGTGGGGGGATGGGCGTGACGGGTGTCCTCCAGCGCCCAAGTGGCAGCGCTCGACGCCACCGGGCAGGCCGAGGTCGTCCGCAGGGGCGAGGTGACGGCCGTCGAGCTGGTGGAGTGGGGGATCGAGGCGCTCGATCCGCTCCTCCACGCGGCGTCAAGCACTGCGCGATGAACGTCCTGCTCGCTCCAGCACCTCGGCTACGTCGTCCCGCCACAGGCGGACGCCGGCTGGATCGGCGAGGCGGGCCCGGAGCCGTCCTACCTCGACCCCGGCTCCGGCAGGCCCGACAACGACTTCACCAAACGCAACACCACGTTCATGACCTGGAACCTGCTGCACCTTGCTCGCATGGTGCGCGACGCCCGCGGCGTCCCCGCCCACGGCAACCAGCGCTCAAAGTGGGACGCCGGCTGCCGCTTCGACTTCCCCAACCCCGAACACCGCTAATAGATGCCGGCGTCGTCCAGCGTCGAGTTCGCCGCGGATGTGTCGAGTGGTTCGGAATCACCGGCCGGTTTTGACAGCAACGCCGCCAGCAACGACCACGCACCGCCGGCGACGCCCGACGACAGTCACGGACTTGAGTGCCTGGTCAGGGCGCTAATCCTGGACCGCCGTGGACCCCAGGAGACTGCAAAGCGGAGCGGTGGGATTCGGTCACATACCTGGTGAGCCGGGCCAGTGCGTGCAACGGTGGGAGCAACCGGCGGTCCGGCACGATGGGATTCGTTATCCGCCCTGGTCGCCGTTCGCAGCGGGAGTGACGGGTGGAGCAACCGTTCTGCGGTCTCCGAGAGAGCAGCTCAAAGCTCGATCGGCCATCTCAGGCGTGCGCTTGGTCAGAGCCGCTCGGAGCTGGTCCAGGTGGAGGACGAGCCCACGGATCCCGTGTCCTGGGACGCCACAGACATCCGGAACCCCAAGCTCGTTCTGCCTTTCAGTGGATGGCTGGCCGGTGTTTGGTCTGGCATTCGCGCCAGGTGAGCCAGGCGACAACAGCATCGAAGAGGGTGAGGAGGGCGAGGCCGACGGTGGCGCGGACGTGGAGGCGGTAGAGCTGGTAGGCGATGAAGGCGACGAGCAGGGCGATCATGGCCGGGTAGGCCCAGATCTGGTCGCGGAGCAGAGCGATGACGAGGGCGACCTTGGCAAGCCCGTGGCTGAGGAGGTAGACGGCGGCGAACAGGGCCGTCTCGTGAGACAGACTGCCGGTCGCGCGTAAGACGTGGTGGGCGATGAAGTCGTGGGGGTCTTGGGACAGTTCGTGCGCGGTCAGGTCGCGGGCGATGGCGTGGAGCGAGCTGGGTGAGACGACCAGCAGGATGAGACCGCCGACTATCTCGAGGGCGCCGTCGAAGCCTTTGAGGATGATGCTGATCCGGAAAGCCCGGTCGAGCCGGCGCGAGACAGCGGGTTCAGGCCGGGTCGCGGCCCAGCAACAAGGCGCGGTGTCGGTACTCGTAAAGCCCGTCGAACAGTGCGGCGGCAACCGCGAGGACCTCGACGTCGTCCCGGACCATGGAGAGGCCCCGGCAGATCACGTCGAGGCCGATGGCCTCGGGCGCGTCGAAGTGGTCGTCCGCAAGGTCAGCCTCGTGCACGATCCGTGCCACGTCCCACAGGGCGGGATCGTCCAGTTGGTAGCGGCGCAGCATCGTCTCGAACGTGCAGTCTGCGCCGTGGTGGGACAGGTCGACGCCGGGCATGTCGAACGGCGTCACGTCGTCGGTCACCTCATCGGGGTCGTCGACGAACACGAATGTGGCGTCGGGGTCGACGAAGCGGCGGATCAGCCAAGCGCAGGCCGACCGGTCGACATGGCATCCCGAGCGCGTCGCCCATCTCACGGCGAGGCCCCCACCATCTCGGCGAGCCCAGCAACGCCCGCCACCGCCTCGCTGCGGACCGCAGGCGGGAAGTAGTCCCGCTGGGCGATGCGCCGCAGCTCACGCCGCAGGCGCCCGAGCGTCCGCTGCTGGATTGCGTCGGGCCGGGCGCGCAGCTCGGCGACCTCGTCGACGACCGCCTGGTAAGCCTCGGCGACCTCGGCGGCCATCCGCGCGGCGAGCTCGCGCTCCTGGCGAGCGGACGACAGGCGGGCGATCCAGACGGATGCGTCCCCGCCCGCCTCCAGGGCCAGGTCGGCCACCCACTCGAGCTGCTCCTTCGTCCGAGCGTCGGCGGGGAGCGCGACGAGCCCGTCGACGATCTGGACCGCCCCCAGCTTGCGGAGCCGCCGCCACACCGTGATCCGGGGAGACGACGGCTCGCGCGGCATTCGGTACGCGAGCAGCACCCAATCCTGAACGCCGGCCATGCCTGCGACCCTATGACGGCCAGGCAGTCTATGCAACCACGGTTGCAATTAAGATACCGGCCATTACTATGCAACCACGGTTTCACGTCAAGTAGGAGACGCTGATGTCCTTCCTCCTGTCCGTGGCCCTCCTCACCATCGTCTACCTCGCGGTCGGTGCACTGGAGCGCCGGCCCGCCCTACGCTTCCGCCGGCTGAAGTCGCCGCGGCCCTACCTCGCCACCGACACGTTGTGGTACGCCGCGGCGATCGGCGCGACGGCGGTCTCCGTCTTCGTGTTTCGGCCGGTGCTCGCCCGCATCGCCATCGACCCGGTCGCCGGCTGGACCGACCGTCTCCCCCTGGCCGGCCGGCTGGCGCTCGGCCTGGTGATCTTCGACCTGGTGTCGTTCCTGGTCCATCTCGGGCTCCATCGCTCCGACACGCTGTGGAACCTGCACAAGGTCCACCACTCAACCCTCGAGCTCGACGGGTTCGCGACGACGCGGACGCACATGCTCGAAAACCTCGTCCGCTTCGTCCCAGGCCAGGCCGTCCTATTCGCCCTCGGGATGCCCGTCGCGACGGTCGCACTCACGGTCGCCATCGCCGCGGTCTACGGCGTGTCGAACCACAGCAACCTCGACGTCAAGGCCAACTGGCTCGAAGCCGTGCTCGTGACCCCCCGCCTGCACCGCCGCCACCACGTCCCGACCACCACACAGACGAACTACGGCACGATCTTCACCGTCTGGGACCGCCTCTACGGCACGCTCGCCCGCCAGGACACCGCGGCCCACGAGCGCTACGGCGTCCCCGGCGAGATCGACACCTACCCGCAGCGCTTCGCCGATGCCGCCCGCCGGCCGTTCGTCCAGATCCGGGCGCTGCGCGCCGCCAGTCGCGACCCCGGCTATCCCGACGCGATCGCGCACGACTAGTGCCGATCGTGGGACCGTCGTGGGACGAGCCCTGCTGCGCCGCTACGGCCGGCACCCTGACCAGGGCAGACGCCGCGACCCCCGCCACCCCTGATAAGGGTGAGGTCGCTGGTTCGATTCCAGCTAGCCCCACACTCCCCACCGGGACGAGAGCGGCCCTGACCAGGGATTTCGCTCCCTCCCCACCGGACCGGCCCTAACCGCCGTTGACCGCGGATACCCGCTGAATGCCCTGGTTCGCGGGACCACCGCGGGACCAGCGCGGGACCAGCGCCAGGACGGGACCCAGCGACCTCACGCCACCGCTGGTTCATCGAACACACGTTCGCTAGCCTTCGACCATGCCCGACGACCACCTCAACCAGCTCGTTGCCCGCCACGCCGTGTTCACCACCACGGCGATGCACATGCAACATCCGGGCGACGACTACGAGGGCTGGCGCCGTGGCTGGGCAGAGATCAACCGCCTGGTCGAGGAGATCAACCGTCTGGTCAAGCTTCGTCCGCGTCAACCCGCCTGACGGAGACACCGTCAGCCGTTCGCCCGAACTGCGGACCGGGCGCCAAGCCTGATCTCGAAGACGTCGGCCGGACAGCCCTTGTGCTATCCGTGGTCCGCTCGATGCGCTTGTTGGGTGGCGCACACGGCTCCGGAGGGCCCCCGCCCGTCGCCAGGGATGACCCAGAAGCGAAGTGCCCTCGACAGGTCCGTGACTGAGTCGTTCCCGCGTCGGTCCTGCGATGTGGTCAGCGACGTCCGACCGCTCGCCCGAGGCCAACGCGACCGTCCTTACCCGCCGCTCTAGCAGGGTGCGGAAGAAGGGCCGCTTGAGGAGGTGGGCGGTGTTGGTGTGTCCGGGGATGGTGTTCGCTGTGGGCGGGCTCGGCTGGGGCTGAGCCTGCTCGGGTGTGGTCCGGTCTTGTTAGGTGGTGGTGGTGTCGAGGGCGGTGATGCGCAGGAGGTTGTAGGTGGCGGTCGTGATGAGGAACCAGGCCCGGTTGCGTTGTCGGCCTCGGTAGCGGAGCTTGCGGCCGCCGGCGATGGTCTTGATCCAGCCGAAGGGTTCCTCGATGCGTGGCCGGATCCTTTGGCTTGTTCGATGCCCGGGGTGGCGGGTGGTGCGCCTGTCGATCGCTGAGCGCCGGCCGTTGGTGTGTGGCGCGACGTGCGGGGTGACACCGAGGTCCCGGCACTCGGCGACGAAGGCTCTGGTGTCGTAGCCCTTGTCGGCGGCGACGGTGCGTCGTCGGGCC
>Ga0209382_10002396_pt1 | contig 27411 bp, 6 predicted proteins | sample SoiMetdeltSBSDD5_FD_187599 | JGI IMG/M metagenome (GOLD analysis project Ga0209382, IMG submission 187599) | Bulk soil microbial communities from a Populus tree surrounding site in Tennessee, USA - Soil MetaG P. deltoides SBSDD5 (SPAdes) (version 2) | ecosystem: Environmental > Terrestrial >... | reverse complement strand
TCTTTTTGTTATTGTCCATAAGAATTTTCCTTAATGTTGAAGGGTTGCATTCTGCGAGCCATAAGGCGTATTCGAGATACGGCAGTATAATAAGGTCAGTCTACTGGAGGCCATTATGACCACATCCAACTTAGTTCAGTGGCATAAAGCTTACGCACGCCTGATGACACTTGAAGGCGAAATGCATGAGCTGCGGGCTTTGTTGCTAGCCCTCAAACCGGAGGGAGGCCAACCGATTAGCCAGAATCCAGTTGCACTTGGCGGGGTTTGGGCCGATGCTGATATCCCGGATGAACTCATTCGGGCGGCTCGCCAATCCCTGTTTCCTTATGAAAATAAGCCTCTCGCCGATTAGGCAATGCCTTACGTTACGGATACACATCCTTTAGTCTGGCATTTTACCCGCAATAAGCGCCTCAGTACGCGGGTGGCCGGAATTTTTAACACAGCCGACATAGGGCAAGAAGTAATTTACATTCCGGCTATTGTTTTAGGTGAACTCATGCACATTTCGGAAGCTGGACAAGTTCCGCTGAATTTCTCTGCCACGCTCACAAAAATTAAATCCGGTGACAATTTTGTGACCGTACCGCTTGATTTATCTATTATTGAGGCAGCGAACGAAATACGTCCTCGCCTAGAAATGCATGATCGCTTGGTCATCGCAACAGCGCAAATTCTTAGCCTGCCGCTAATTACTTTTGATGAAATGATGACCTCGGCCCGCGTCGTCCCAGTGGTCTGGTAGTACAGTAAATTCTTCATCTCTCCCAAAGCACTCAATACACGTGCATTCCCCCGTCCGCCCGCCGCACCAGGGGCATGTGCGCCTGTTGGTAGGGATATTTCCGCGCGGCGGCCTCATCAATATCTACGCCCAAGCCAGGACGTTCGCTCGGATGCGCAAAGCCATCGCGGAACTCACAGCCACCGGGCATCACGGATTGCACCACTTCCGGAAACGAGGTCCATTCCTGTATGCCAAAATTAGGAATCGCGAGATCGAGATGCACCGCGGCCGCCTGCCCCACCGGGCCGATGTCCGGCGGGCCGTGGAAAGCACTCCGCACTCGGAAACTCTCCGCCAGGACGCAGATTTTCCGCGCCTCGGTCAGGCCCCCCACGTGGATCGGTCCAATGCGAATAAAGTCAATCCAACCATTTTGGAAAAGCGGTAGGCAATCGCGCTGCGAGGTAAAAAGCTCGCCCATCGCCAAGGGCGTGGTGGAGGCGGCGCGCACCAAACCAAAGCGTTCTTGATCCTCAGGGCGGAGCGGGTCTTCTAAGAAGAACAGATGATACGGCTCCAACTCGCGCGCCAACCCTGCTGCTTCAATCGGCGTGAGTTGCTCGTGCACGTCATGCAGTAACTCCACCTCATCGCCGAGCTTTTGGCGCAAGTGATCGAACATCTTCGGCGCGGTTCGGAGATAGGGCGTTGAATCGAAATAGTTGTAGCCCGGCAATTTTGGATCGGGGTCCGGCTCGAAGCGAACCATGCCCGGCCCACCATAACCGCCTATGCCGCCCGTGAGTTGACAGCGGACATGGTGAAAGCCGCGCTCCATGAACCGCCGCACATTGTCCTCCACTTCCTGTGGATCACGCCCGTGCGCGTGACCATAACAGGCGACGCCGGTCCGCGAACGTCCGCCGAGCAATTGATAAACCGGCAGGCCGGCGACTTTGCCTTTGATATCCCACAAAGCCAAATCCAGCGCGCCCAACGCCGCCATAAAGATCGGCCCGCCGCGCCAATAGCCCCAGTGATAGATTAACTGCCAGGCATCTTCGGTCGCCAGCGGATCATGGCCGATGAGCAATTTGGCCGCGTGTTCAATCGCTTGCGCCACCGCCAACTCGCTCCCGTTCAGGGTCCCCTCACCCACACCGTAGAGTCCGTCTTGATCGGTCAGCAACTTAACCAACACAAAGTTTCGGTTGGGGCAAGTCACCATCACCCGCGCTTCAGTAATTTTCATTAGCTTCTTTTCCTTTCGAGTAAAATAGATGTGATCGGGAATAATTTTTAATCGCGAATGCCACAAAAGCTTTTTTCACCGCGGAGAGCGCTGAGTTCGCGGAGAATAAAAAAACTCGGCCTCTCCGCGGACTCTGCGGTTGAACAGACTTTTTCAGTGGATTTATTCGTGCCATGCGTGCGTAGCCATTCGTGTTATTCGTGATTAGCCTTACCGGGTTATTTCCGATTCAATAGTACCATACGCGGAAGAGTTCTTTATGCCGCCGAAACGCCAGCGTCTGCTGATTATCGAGGGCGATCAGCCATTCCAAGAGTCCGTCAGCTTAATTTTAGAGCGAGCCGGTTTTCAAGTTCTGCGCGCCTCCAACGGCTTGGAAGGCCTGGCGCGCTTTGAACAGGGCGAACCGGATTTGATCCTGCTGAACTTAAGCTTGCCCGGCGAACTAGATGGCTTTGAGGTTTGCCGGCGCCTCCGGCAGCAAGCGATGACGCCCATCATCATCCTCGCGGCGGCGGCCAATCCCACGGATGAAGTGACCGCCTTCGACTTGGGCGCGGATGATTACGTGACCCGGCCTTTTAATTTGGAGGTCTTGCTCGCCCGCGTCCACGCCCTGCTGCGCCGCAGCGATTGGCACGATCAAGCCTCGGCCGCCGATATTTTACGCATCGGCCGGCTGGAGATTAATCTCCAAGCGCATCAGGTCTTGCGAGATAAACAGGAGATTCCCTTAAGCCGGACGGAATGGGCGTTGCTGGAGATGCTGGTCCGCAATGCGGGTAAAGTCATCACGCATCAAATGCTTCACCAGCATGTCTGGGGAGATACGTATTCCGAGGGCAGCGGCAATCTCCGCACCTACATCAACCGGCTACGGAACAAGCTCGAGGCAGACCCGGCCAATCCGCGTTATCTCTTCACCGAACCGGGCCTCGGTTATTGCCTGATGACTCAGGAATGGGCGCCGGACCGAACACCCAACCTGCCCCCCGCCTCCAAGTTACCCGGAGCGCATCCCACCTTCGCGCCGCTGCCCGCGACCTCGCTCATTGGACGCGAGGCCGAAATCGCCATCCTCCGAGGCCTCTTGCAACGCGCGGACATACGCTTACTCACCCTCACCGGGCCGGGCGGAACCGGCAAAACGCGTTTGGCTTTTCAGGTCATGGTGGATTTGCATTCAGTTTTTGAGCACGGCGCTTACTTTATTCCACTCGCCTCGATCTACGATCCTAGTTTGGTTGGCCCGGTGATTGCCCAAACGTTGGGCCTCAAAGGCACCGGGCGGCGTCAGCCTTTAGTAGACGACCTCCTAGCCTATCTACAAGACAAAGAAATGCTGCTGCTCTTGGACAACTTTGAACAGGTCATCAGCGCCGCGCCCTTAGTGGCCGAACTATTGGTCGCTCCTCGTCTAAAGGTGATGGTGACCAGCCGGACCGCACTCCATATCTATGTCGAGCACGAGTACGTGGTCCCGCCGTTGGCCTTGCCTGATCTCCACGCGCTGCCGCGCTTTGATTTGCTCGCCCAATCTTCAGCAGTGGCGCTCTTTGTAGAACGCGCCCAAGTGGTCAGGCCGGGCTTCGCTTTGACCGATGAAAATGCGCAGGCCATCGCCGAGTTATGCACGCATTTAGACGGGCTGCCGTTGGCGATTGAATTGGCCGCCGCCCGTGTCAAACTCCTCTCCCCGCAAGCGATGATGACTCGCTTGACCAGCCGCTTAGCGTTGTTGACGGGCGGCGCTCACGACCTGCCGGTCCGGCAGCAGACGATGCGGAATACCCTGGATTGGAGTTACGACCTGCTTAACCCCGAGGAGAAAACGTTGTTTGGCCGGTTCGCGGTCTTTGCCGGCGGCGCGACCTTGGAGGCGATTGAAGTCGTATGCGTTGATCATCCCGCCGGAGGAATCAAAAACGAACTGCCCCGACGTTCCTTTGACGTATTGAATCGGCTGGCTTCGCTGTTGGATAAAAGCATGTTGCAAACCCAGGAGGAAGAAGAAGAAAGTCGCTTCCGCATGCTGGAAATCATTCGGGAGTATGCACAAGAGCGGCTGGAGCTTAGCGGTGAGGCGGAACTTATTCGGCAGCAACATGCCGCTTATTACCTCCGTTTGGTTGAAGCCACCGATTCCGGCTTGAAAGGGACGCAATCTCAAGTCTGGCTGAATCGTTTGGAACGCGAGCATGATAATTTGCGGGCGGCCCTCGCTTGGGCATTGGAACGAGAGGCCGAGACAGCGCTCCGGCTAGCGACCACGCTGGGGCAATTCTGGGGAATGCACAGCTATCTGAGCGAAGGACGGCGCTGGCTGGAAGCGGCGTTGGCGAAGAGCGAGCACGCGCCGGCGGCGGTGCGTGTGGCAGCCTTGCAAGAGGCGAGCTGGCTGGCGCAATCGCAAGGTGATTATGCCCAAGCCAAAGCCTTCTTAGAGCAGAGCATTGCCTTGCGTCAAGAACTGAATGAAAAGGAAAGCATCCCCCTACCCTCCCTCACCAACTTGTTGTCCGTTACCTTAGGCGCCGAGGCGAATGAGGAGCAGACGCAAGCGCTGGAAGCCAGTCTGCGATCAAGCCAGGAATTGGGCAGCCCGGAGGAAATCGCGCAATCGCTCAAATTGTTGGGGTTTGTGATTCTTGTCGCGCTAAAACAGGGCGACTACCAACGTGCCCGCGTGCTGCAAGAGAATGTTTTAGCGTTGCGCCGCGAGTTGGGCAGCAAAGAAGAGATTGCGTATGGCCTGCTCAGCTTGGGGCATATCCTGCGCTTGCAGGGTGAAGCGGAGCAAGCCCGGCAACTCTACCAGGAAGGTCAAGCGCTCTTCAGCGAATTGGAGATCAAGTGGGGCGTGGCGCACTCAGTTCTCAATTTAGGGAACATCGCCTGCCAGCAACAAGATTACCAGCAGGCTTTCACCTGGCACACGGAAGCGCTGACGTTGTTCCAAGAACTCGGAGACCGGCAGGGAATTGCTTATACGTTGGAAGGTCTCGCCAGTCTGGCAGCCGCGCAGGAGCAAATCGAACGGGCCGCGTATTTATGGGGAGCAGCCGAAGCCCTCCGCGAAGTTATCGGTGCGCCCCTCCCGCCAGCGGACCGCGTACACTATGACCAAACAGTAGCGGCGGCGCGCCTCGCGGCTTCCCATCAACCGGAAAACGATTTTGCGATGGCTTGGGCTAGTGGTCGCGGGACACTGCTGGAGAAAATAATTTCGTTTGCCTTCTCAGGTGATGTGAGGCATGACGAGTGATGCGTGAGAAGGCCGGACGTGCGCCGCACTTCTGAAAGTGCGGCGCACGTCCGGCCGCCTTTTTGGAGATGCAACTTCCAGCGGATTTTTTAAACGGAAAAGCGGATGGTGATACACCATCCGCTTTTCCGTTTAACGATCCGTTGGAAGTAAGGGTTCTCTTTACGTCGCCGCCGCCGGTTGCGGGCTAGGCGCTTCCTGTGGCGCGCTTTCCACCGGGGCCGGCGGTGGCGGGGGCGCAGCCACGGCGTCCGGTAAATCCAACTCAATCCGCCGAATGGGCGAATATGCAAAGGCCGCGGCGGCCACGACGATGGTGAAGACGCCGGCGAGCATGTACATGAACCCCATCCCACGCCCGGGTCCCGTCCCAATCAACTGACCCAAGCTGCCGGCCAGTGGTCCGCCTTTGACGAGTAACGGCTCAAAGACTTTATCCGCCAGCGGCCCGGCGAGGAAATACGCCAAGGGCATGGTGCCTTTAGTGACCAAGTGATTCAACGCGAACATGCGGCCTTGAACATCTTGCGCCACTTTGCTCTGGAAAATGCTGACATAGCAGCCATCGTCAATCATCACCGCTAAGTAATAACCAAACAAGCCGCCACCAAAGAACCACGCGGAAGCCTGCATGCCGGCAATGATGTAGCACACGCCTTCCAGCGCCACAAACGCCAGCACGCCATAGATGCGACGCTTCGGCCCGCCCCACGTGCTCATGATCGTGCTGCCGAGCAGCATCCCCGCCGCACTCGCCGAGACGACCACCCCCAACTCCGTCGGTGAGGCCACGGTCAACATCAGCGGTGTCACCAAGACACCGACGAGCGCCGCGAGGAAGTTCGTCATGCTAAAGAGCACGAACAACCCTAAGAGGCCGGGCCGCTCCTGGACATAGGTCCAGCCATACATCGCGCGCTCCCACAAGGAGCCTTTGTTCGCCCGCTTATCGGCGCTGGCTTCCGGCTGAGGAATGCGCACGAAGAGCAAGACCACAAAGGCAAAGATAAATGTGGCGAAGTCAATGAAGATCACACCGTGGAGTTTGATGGTGACAATCAGAAAGCCGGCAATCGCCGGCGCGACCAACTTGGTGGCCGCATTCCCAAATTGCCGCAGCCCATTTATCCGGCCTAGTTGATCTTTGGGAACCAGGAGCGGAATACTGGCGAACCAGGCCGGCCCTTGAATCACATCCATCGTCGAACTAAACGTGACGGCGGCATAGATGTGCCAGATTTCCAACCGGCCCACGGCATATAAGATGGCAACGGCGAGAGTCGCCAGCCCTGCGCCAAGGTCACTGACCATCATCGCTTTGCGCCGATCCCAGCGATCCACTTGCGCGCCCAGGAACGGCGCGAGCAACACGCCTGGCAAAATCCCGAACAACGAGATCAGCGCAAACTGCGTGACCGAACCGGTCTGCTGGTAGACCCAAACACCCAGCCCAAAGCTCGTCAAGCGTGAGCCGATCTGGGAAACAACCTGGGACAACCAGACGATGACAAACGTGCGTATACCTTGCTTCATGTAAGCCTCCTTAGTGGATAAAAAGACGAAGGACGGTAGACGGAAACAAATCTGTCAGTCCTCAGTCCGAAGTCCTAAGTCGCGCCTGCCTTTGACTTAGGACTTCGGACTGAGGACTTCGGACTTCAACCGTCCTCTGTCGTCCGTCCTAAAACACATTCCTTAATCAACCGCCTCACCGCCTCCAAATGCTCATTCACCAGCCGATCCATCGTCGTCGCGGCGTGCATGTTCTCGCTGTACGCCCACGACAAATGCAAAGCCCCATCGCCCTGAATCGCAGCTGTCACTTGTAACAGATGCGGTCGGGCCGGCCCCACATCAAAGAAATAGCCTCCCTTCATCATAATTTGCCGGAAGCGCGAAAGAGTGGCCGCCGTGAGGCCCATATAGTTGAAGTAAACCTCCGGCTTTGGCCGGGCTTGGAGTTTCTGCGCGATCTCCGCGTCGTTGCGGGAATAACGCAGCAAGCCGTAATTGACTCCGTTGTGGGGAATCTGGCGCAGTTGCGTTTGGATAGACCGGACGGCCTCGCGGCCCTCCACGTCCCGCTCCAATTCGAGCAGCACCGGAAAGATGGTGCTCACCCAGCCGACGGTCCGCGAGAGGTCCATATCTTCAAACAACGCTTCGCGCCCATGCGCAATCAGGTCCACCAACAACGCCGAGCCATCGGCCCAGCGCGTCAGCGTTTGCATCATCGCGGTTAGGGCTAACTCGTCCGTCTGAAAGCCATCGGCCAGTTTGGAAAGCCGGACCAACGTCTGAGTTTCCTGAGCCGTGAGCTTGGCCCGCGCCGTGCGGATGGAGCCGATGATATTTTGGCCCTCCGGGTGATCTACCGGCAAACTCGGCAGGCGCGTTTTAGGCTCGGCCAGCCAGTACGGCAGTTCGGCGGCGACCTCATCCGATTGCGCGTGCTCATACAGCCGCTGCCCCCATTGCTGCAACGAGGTCGTCTTCGGCGACAGCCGAATGACATCGCCCCGATCCAATTGCTCATACGCGGCGGTGAAGTCTTCGAGCAAGATATTCCAGGACTGAATGTCCAAGGGCAGATAGTGTCCAACAAACATGAGGTGGCTGGGCGTCTCGGGGCCAAAATGGATCAGGGCCACTTGTAACTGCACCCCTTTGTCCATGTCCAAGGCGCGCATCACTTCCTGGAATGCTTGGTGTTCCGCTTTCCAGTGATCCTCTTTGGGCGTCGCCGAGAGATCCACTTCTCGGAAGGGAATCGTTTCATACGGCCCGGCATTCTCCAACCCCCACTCCTCACCGACGCGGACGACGCGCAACCGCAGCGCGTCATGATGCAGCAGCAACGCCTGAAGCGCTTGCTTCACGAAGTCCGGATTAAATCCCGTTTCCGAGATGAGCACCGGCGCGTTCGTGTAGTAGCGCATATCTTTGGGCTTCATTATTTTGAAGTAGTAATGTTGGAAGGGCGCCATCAATACGGGGCCGGTCACCAGACCCTGCTCGGCCACAATCCGCACTTTGCCCGCCGCCTCCGCCAGTTCCGCGACGGTTTGATGTTGGAAGAGTTGCTTGGGGGTGATTTCGATTCCCGCTTGCTTGGCTTTGGTGACCACGCGCATGACCAAGAGTGAATCGCCGCCCAACTCAAAAAAGTTGTCATTGATGCCGACTCGTTCCGCGTTCAGCACTTCCCGCCAAATTTCCGTTAACGTCCGTTCGGCGGGGGTGCGCGCCTCGACGAATTCGGTCTGAATTGTCGGTCGCGAAATTTCCGGGGCCGGGAGCGCGCGCCGATCCAACTTGCCATTCGGCGTGAGCGGGAACGCCTCCAGAAAGATAAACACCGAGGGCATCATGTAACCGGGCAAACTATCCTTCACCTGGTTGCGCAGGTCGTTGGCGGTTATCGCTTGCACGGGGTCGGCGACGACGTAAGCGACTAAGCGCGTATCACCGGGCGTGTCTTCTCGCGCCAACACCGCGACCTGCTGCACCGCCGGATGTTGCGACAGCACCGTCTCTATCTCTCCTAGCTCAATCCGAAAGCCCCGGACTTTAACTTGGTGATCTATGCGGCCGAGGAATTCGATGTTGCCATCAGGTAAGTAACAGGCCAAATCACCCGTGCGGTAAAGGCGCAAGGCATAAGGCCCAAGGCTCAAGGACTCAAGACCTTGCGCCTTGCCCCTTGAGCCTTGAGCCTTTTCTGTCGCAATAAACGGATTAGGAACAAACCGCTCCGCCGTCATATCCGGCCGATGCCGATAGCCGCGCGCTAAACCAACGCCGCCAAGGTAGAGTTCCCCCGGCACCCCGACCGGAACCGGGCGCATATAAGGATCGAGGATGTAAATCGTCGTGTTGGCGATGGGATGACCGATGGTGACCGCCCCACTCTTGACTTGCGAGACCGCGGACCAGATCGTCGCTTCGGTGGGGCCGTACATGTTCCACAGTTCGCCCGCGCGCGCGAGCAACTGGCGCGCCAACTCGATTGGGAGCGCCTCACCGCCGCACAAAATTTTCAAGTTCTGGTTTCCCTGCCAGCCCGCCTCCATCAGCAAACGCCAAGTCGCGGGAGTCGCTTGCATCGTCGTCACTTCCGAGGTGACGAGCGCTTCACTCAAGCGAATGCCATCGGTCGTCGTCTCCTGGCTCACCAAGATCAACCGCGCGCCAACCGTCAAGGGCAGGAACAATTCCAGGCCGGCAATGTCAAAGGAAATGGTTGTGACGGAGAGCAGGATATCTTTCGCGCTAAGCCCGGGCTGCCGACGCATCGTCGTCAAGAAATTGACGACCGCGCGATGAGGAATCTGGACGCCCTTGGGCTTGCCGGTGGAGCCGGAGGTATAAATGATATAAGCCAAGTTGTCTGGAGAGATTGTTGATTGGGGATTGCTGATTGCTGATTGGGAGATGGTGGGCCAATCGGTATCCAAGCAAATGGTGACGGGTGGTTGGTTACCAGCAACCAGCGACCAGCTACCAGCAACTAGCAACCGAGATTGTGTAATCAACACTTTTGCCTGCGAGTCTTCCAGCATATACGCCAGTCGCTCTGAAGGATAGCTGGGGTCGAGAGGCACATACGCGCCGCCGGCTTTTAGTGTGGCGAGCAGCGCGATAGGGATATCTAGCGAGCGCTCGACGGCGATGGCGACCGTCGTGTCCGGGCCGACGCCTAAAGTTTGGAGGTGCTGCGCCAGTTGATTAGCACGCTCATTCAATTCGGCGTAAGTCAAGCGGCCCGAGACCTTGCCATCATCGCCAATGAAGACGACGGCCTCCGCATCCGGCGTGCGCGCGACTTGGGCTTCAAACAATTGATGAACACATAACTCTTCGGGGTACACGGCCTCGGTCGCGTTCCAGCCGGTGAGCAGTTGTTGACGCTCGGCGTCCGTTAGCAGGGGCAAATCGGCGAGGCGCTGATCCGGGTTCGCGACAATGCCCTCCAGCAAAACCTGGAAATGCCCAAGCATGCGCTTGATGGTGGCCGCGTCGAAGAGATCCGTGTTGTACTCCAGAGTCGCATAGAGGCCCGGTTCCGCCTCGGTGAGATAAAACGTCAGATCACATTTGGCGGTCCGGCTATCAACGCTCAAGGAACGCAACGTGATGCCCGGCAGTTCGAGCGCCCCTCCGGGGGCATTCTGGAGGATGAGCATCACCTGGAATAACGGAGTCCGGCTCAGATCACGTTCCGGTTGAAGGGCCTCGACGAGTTTCTCGAACGGCAAATCCTGATGATCGTAAGCGCCCAACGCCACCTGTCGCACGCGCCGCAGCAGTTCCCGGAACGTGGGCTGGCCCGATAAATCGGTACGCAGCGTGAGCGTGTTGGCGAAGAAACCAATCAAGCCTTCGATTTCAGCTTGATGGCGGTTAGCGATGAGCGTGCCCACGGAAATATCGTCTTGACCGGTGTAACGATGGAGCAGCGTTTGGAACGCCGCGAGCAATGTCATGAAGAGCGTCGCGCCCTCCTGCTGCGTCAGCGCGTTCAAAGAATTCGCCAGGCGTTTAGGCAGCAAGAGCGATTGCAGCGTGCCGTTTGGTGTGCGGATGGCCGGACGCGGCCGGTCGGTGTGCAATTCCAAAAAAGGGACACCGGCCAATTGCTCGCGCCAATACGCCACCTGTTTTTCTAAAGCTTCGCCTTGGAGCCAATCTCGCTGCCAAACGGAATAGTCCGCATATTGAATGGGCAATTCCGGAAGCGGGTCAGGCTTTCCACCGGCAAAGGCTTCGTACAGCGCCGCCAGTTCGCGGAGGAAGATGCCCATGGACCAACCATCGAAGGCGATGTGATGCACATTGATGTAAAAAAAATATTCCGTGTCTTCCAATTGGAAGAGCGAGGCGCGCAGCACGGGGCCTTGCGCCAAATCAAACGCTTGCTGGGCGGACTGAGTCGCCAACCGCAGCGCTTCGGCTTCGCGCTCCACGCTAGTTCCAGCCTGCCGCCGCAGATCCACAAACTCCAACGCCGCCGGCCCCGGTTCGCCGATGACCTGAACCGGTTCACCGGCTTCACTTGTGAATGTCGTGCGCAGCGCTTCGTGGCGCTCGAGGATCGCATCCAACACGCGCTGCAAAATTTCCGGCTTCAGGTCGCCGCTCATCCGAAAACCATGCGGGATGTTATACAGCGGGCTGTCCGGCTCATACTGATCCAGAAACCACAGCCGCTGCTGCGCGAACGACGCCGGAAATTTATTCGACTCCCGGCTTTGGCGCACGATAGTCGCTGGCTCGCCGGACGACTTGAGCTTCTGCGCCTGAAGTTGTTGAAAGAGAAGAACACGCTTCTCTAAAGGCAATTCCGCAATTTGTTTTGCAAGGTCTATCGTCATGACAAATTCCTTTCTGAGTCAACGGATGGAACGGATTTAACGGATTCTTTCCATTCAATTCGTTGATTTAGCGTAACTGTTCAGATCACCTCACCCCCCGGCCCCCTCTCCTGACGACGATCCTTCGACTGCGCGCGGGAGAACACCGCGCTCCGCTCAGGATGCGTCGTCAGGAGAGGGGGAGCAAAGCAGCCTGTACTTCTCCCCTCTCCTAAAGCGGAAGTTCCCGCTTTAGGAGAGGGGCCGGGGGTGAGGTCAAGAAACCATTCCAAGTTCCGCCAGCATCCGCGCCAGCATTTCACTATCCGCCTGTTCCAACTCGGTTTGCATGATGCGCTCGGCGAGGGCGGCGAGCGTGGGTGCCTCGAACAGACTCCGCACCGGCAGTTCAACCTGGAAGGCTTTGCGCACGCGCGAGATCGCCTGCGTCGCCAACAGTGAGTGCCCACCCAACTCAAAGAAGTTGTCCTGCAAGCCGATGCGTTCCACGTGCAGCAGTTCGCGCCAGATCTCCGCCACCTTTTCTTCGACCGGGGTGCGCGGCGGCGCGAAGGTTGCTTGTCGTCCCTCGCGGTAATGATCAGGCGAGGGCAGCGCCCGCCGGTCAAGTTTGCCGTTGGCATTCAGTGGCAACGCTTCCAGCATCACGAATGCCGAGGGCACCATATAGTCCGGCACTTGCGGGCTGAGGAAATTGCGCAACTCCGCGCTAGTGAGGAACGGCTCGGGCAGCAGCGGAATGGGCCGAACCTGTTCACCGAGGGCCTGCTCCCGAATAAGTTGTCTCGTCGCCGAGGGCCGGATGGCGTAGATGTAACAGAGCTGCGTGTTCTGCAATAAAACATCTTGCTCGACGTGCGACTCGTAACCGTGTTCCTCCAGAAGCTGTACGATGGCGTCCAGGTGTTCGCGCAAATCAACTTCCAAGACAATTTGCGCGATCTTGTTCCAGTCTTCGTCTTCAATTCCTCGGAGCACATCGAATTCGCTCTTCTCCACGTTGATCTTGAGCAGGTCAATCCGCTCAATTCTCAGTTCGCGGATCAAGGTCGAAAGCGTCTTCAATTGAGTGGTGAAGGTATTGACCGCGAAGCGTTCTTCGAGCAGTTCGTCGGCTTCTTCAACCAGTTCACGCATATCCTCCGCGCCCTGCTGCTGTTGGTTCTGCATAAAGTTTTTGACGACTTGCTTCTCAGTCGCAGCGTCGGCATAGAAACCAGAGAGCAGCGAGAAGCCGGAGAAGAAAGTGAACTCGGCGGTTTTGTTCTCGCTCGACACGCCGCACTCAAAGACGTTGGTTCCCGGCGCGTGCAGCGCCGCATTCGCCCGGAGTATTTGGGCCACCGTCGGGTTCGGCTCGAACGCATACACGCGCGGCGACCGGCACATTTGATGCGTAAAGAGCGTGAACAAGCCAATGTTCGCGCCGACATCAAAGATGCAATCGCCATCGTTCAGGGTGATGCCATGTCGCAGGTAAGCTTGCAGTTCAAAAATTTCCCGATAGATGTAATCGGTTTCATTCTTATTGAGTTGCACCACGCCCAAATTGTTGGGCAAGCGATAACGCCGCCGGCCATTCACCGCCGGAACTCGCTCCGGCACCGGAACGACGTACGCCACCAAACGTGGATCGCCGGGCGTATCCTCGCGCTTCATAACGACGGCTTCTTGGACTTCAGGGTGTTGACGCAGCCGGGCTTCGATTTCCGGCAGCTCAATCCGGAATCCGCGAATTTTTACCTGATGGTCTACACGGCCGAGGAACTCGATGTTTCCATTAGGGAGATAACGAGCAAGATCGCCGGTCTTATAGAGACGGAGGACGGTGGACGGTGGACGGTGGCTGTCTTTCGCGCGAAGCGGTCCTCCGTCTTCCGTCATCCGTCCTTCTTCCATCCGCGCAAACGGGTTGGGAATAAACCGCTCTGCCGTCAACTCCGGCCGTCCGAGATAACCGCGCGTCAAGCCTTCGCCACCAATATAGAGTTCGCCCGGCACGCCGATGGGAACTGGCTGGAGGTGAGCATCGAGAATATAGATTTGCGTGTTGTTGAGCGGACGACCGAGCGGAAGGATTGCGGGCGCAGACTCTAGACTGTCAGGCTGAACCGCATGTGTGAGCACGCCGATGGTTGTTTCGGTTGGGCCGTAATGGTTGAGGATGGCGCAGTCCGGCGCAAGCGTCGTTAGGTTGGCGACCCACTCCGAGCGGGAGGCCTCACCGCCCAATACCAACCGCTTGCGCGGGAGAACCTGTTCGGGCCGCGAGGCGTTTAGCAGCGCCGCTAAGTGCGAGGGAACAATCTTTAGGCAATCAATGGGATGGCGAGAGAAGTAGTCAGCGAGCGCTTCCGGATCGGCGGCGCGCTCTTGTGAGAGGATATGCAGGCAACCACCGGTCACAAGCGATGGAAAGACAACCGTATTACCCAAGTCCGCAGCAAACGTCGAGACGGTGGCATAGCTCGCGCCGGGCGGCAGATCAAGCCGCTCCAAGATACTCTGTAAGTAATTGAAGATCTGCCGATGCTCGACGGCGACGCCTTTGGGCTGACCGGTGGAGCCGGAAGTGTAGATCAAATAGGCAATGTTTGAAGGAAGGATTGCTGATTGAGGATTGTTGATTGCTGATTGCTGATTGATGGACTCCCATTCGGTATCCATACAGATGGTACTAAGGAGCTTGGGATTTGGGATTTGGAAATTGGGAGTTTTTAATAAACGATCTTGCGTTATCAACACCTTAATCCGCGCATCCTCAATCATGTAAGCAATGCGCTCTTCAGGATAACTCATATCCAGCGGCACATAGGCTCCACCCGCTTTGAGGACGCCGAGGAGCGCGACGATGAAATCGAGCGAGCGCTCCAGATACAGACCGACTGTGACTTCCGGCCCGACGCCGAGAGTTTGGAGGTAGCACGCCAATTGATTCACGCGCGTGTTTAGTTCGCGGTAACTGTATTGCTTCTCTTCATAAACTACTGCCGTTGCTTCCGGCGTGCGTTCTACTTGCGCTTCAAATAATTCATGGAGGCATTGAACTTGAGGATAAGCGACGTGGGTCGCGTTCCACTCTGTCAGGAGTTTTTGTGTTTCGGCTTCCGTCAAAAGCGGCAGGTCGGCCAGGCGTTTATCGGGATGCGCCGCGATGCCCTCGAGCAGAACTTGGAAGTGTGCGGCCAGGCGCGCGATGGTCGTGGCATCGAAGAGATCGGTGTTGTAGCCAAACTGGCCGCGCACACCTTCGGGTGTGTAGGTGAGGTCGAGGGTCAAGTCAAACATCACCGTCTCACGTTTCACTCCCCACGGAGTGAGGGTGAGGTTGGAGAATTTCCAATCCCCACCTGATTCATTCTGTAAAACGAAGAGCGCTTGAAAGAGTGGCGAGTGACTTAACTTCCGCTCCGGCTGGAGTTCCTCGACGAGTTTTTCAAACGGCACATCTTGATGGGTATACGCTTCGAGCGCCACTTCCCGGACGCGCTGGAGCAATTCTTGGAACGTCGGATTTCCCGCTTCGCGGAGATCGGTGCGCAGGACCAAGGTGTTGACGAAGAAGCCCATCATCCCTTCGGTCTCGGCCTGGTTGCGGCCCGCAATCGGCGAACCAACGACGATGTCTTCTTGACGGGTGTAGCGTGCGAGCAACGTTTGGAAAGCCGCCACTAACGTCATGAACAGCGTGGCGCCCTCACGATCGCTCAAGGCTTTGAGCGCTTCACTGGCGGCTAGCGATAAAGCGACGGGCTGCCGCGCGCCGTGGAAGGTCTGCGTAGCGGGACGGGGCCGGTCCGTGGGCAATTCCAAAATCGGCGGCGCATCGGCTAAATGGCGTTTCCAGTAAGCGAGTTGAGTTTCCAGGACTTCACCCTGGAGCCAGTTCCGCTGCCAGGCCGCAAAGTCCGCATATTGCAACGTTAACGCCGGTCGGGTAACAGGCTGATCGGCGATGAAGCCATCATAGAAAGTGGTCAACTCCTCCCAGAAGATATCGAGCGACCAACCATCCGTAATGATGTGATGGATGTTGAAGAGGAAGGCGTACACCTCCGGCTCCAGCCGGAGTAACGTTAAACGGAGGAGCGGCCCGTGTGTGAGGCTGAATGGTTGCAGCGCATCCTCTTTCATCCAGCGCCGGGCTTCCGCTTCTCGCTCGTCCGGCGGCAGCGCGCTCAAATCCTCCACCCGCAGTGAGCGCCACACCACGGGGGAAATCACTTGAATCGGCAAATCGTCCTCTACTGTAAAAGTCGTCCGCAAAATCTCGTGGCGCTCCAGGATCGCATTGAACGCGCGCTCCAACGCTGAGACATCCAGCGGGCCAACGAGCCGAAAAGCCGTCGGAATGTTGTAGACCGAACTGTTCGGCTCGAACTGATCCAGGAACCACAGGCGTTGTTGCGCGAAAGAGAGCGGCAGCTGTCCCGTGCGCGAGACAGGACGCAGTGGCGGAGCCATTGGCGCCGAGCCATCCCGCAAACTGGCCTCAATGGATTGGGCCAAGTCTTCGAGCGTGGAACTCTCGAAGAGTATGCGCAATGGCAGTTCGATCTGGAAGGCATCGCGCACGCGGGAGATGACTTGTGTCGCCAGCAGGGAGTGCCCGCCCAGGTCAAAGAAGTTATCGTGAATGCCAATCTGTTCGCGGCGGAGGACTTCGCTCCAGATGCCGGCCAAAACTTGCTCCGCCTGCGTGCGCGGCGCGACGAACTCGACACTCGATTCCAGAAGCGCGTCATCCGGCGCGGGCAACGCCGCACGATCCAGTTTGCCATTCGGCAGAAGCGGCAGGGCGTTGAGCCAGACAAACGCCGAGGGGATCATGTAGTCCGGCAATCTCGACTTCAGCATTTCGCGCAATTCACTGACGGGGGTCGGGGCTTGATCCGCCACCAGATACGCGGCGAGGTAAACATCTCCCGGAACATCCTCCCGCGCCGCGACGACAGCTTGGCGCACGGCGGAATGCTGCCCTAACGCGATTTCAATTTCACCCAACTCAATCCGGAACCCGCGCACCTTCACCTGATGATCCACGCGGCCGAGGAATTCGATGTTGCCATTGGGTAAGTAACGAGCCAAATCGCCCGTCTTATAGAGACGAAGGACGAAAGACGAAGGACGAAGGAAAGAAGGTTCGCTTTCGTCCTTCGTCCTTCGTCCTTCGTCGTGTGTCACCACAAATGGATTCGGCACAAACTTCTCCGCCGTCAAATCCGGTCGGTTCAGATACCCTCGTGCCAGCCCTGCGCCGCCGACATAGAGTTCACCCGGCATCCCAATCGGGACGGGCTGGAGGTGTGGATCGAGCAGATAGACCTCCACATTCGGGAGCGGCCGACCAATCGGAACCGTCACTGCTCCGGGCGTGATGTCCGGGGGATCGTAGACCGTGGTCGTAATCGTCGCCTCGGTTGGTCCGTAAGCGGCCTTCAACTGGACACGGCCGCCGGTCAGCGCTTGCCAACTCTCCACGCGTTCAGGGAGGCCTTTCTCATTTCCAATGATGACCAGCCGCAAGCACTCCGGTAATGCGGTGCTGGGTTGCCGAAGAATCTCGAGAACCCATTCCTGCCAAAACGGCGTCGGCAGATTAAGGACCGTGACTCTGGCTTGCGCGACGAATTGCTGGAACTCTTCATAGGAGCCGAGTTGATCCGGCCGGAAGACGACCGCCGCGCCACTCAACCACGTGGGGTAAAACTCTTCGGCGGCAACATCAAAGCTGATGGAGGCAAACTGCAAGACGCGGTCGCTCGGCTGAAGATCGAAATTCTCCCGGATGGCATAACTGTGATTGACGAGGCCGCCATGCTGAATGACGACTCCTTTGGGAGTGCCGGTGGAGCCGGAGGTGTAGATGATGTAGGCGGGGGCTAGGGGCTGGGGACTGGGGATTGGGGATTGGAGATTGGAGGCTGTGGAGTTTGTGATTGTCTCCCAATCGGTATCTAGGCAGATGGGAATGAGATGATTCATGAGGCGTGACTCGTGACTCGTGATTTGGCTTCCGTTCTCTTCCCCAGCCCCTAGCCCCCAGCCCCCAGTCCCCATCAACCGCTCCAACAAATGCGACCGGGTCACCACAACCCGCACATCCGAATCCTGAATCATGAACGCCAAGCGCTCGGCAGGATACGCCGGATCAAGCGGCACATAGGCGCCACCGGCTTTGAGAATGCCCAACAAACCCACGGCCATTTCCAGTGAGCGTTCCACACACAAGCCGACGAATGATTCCGGCCCAACGCCCAACTGAACCAAGTAATGCGCTAATTGATTCGCTTTCGCATTGAGTTCGCGGTAACTCAGTTTGATTTCACCGGTCGGGGAGAGCAGGCAGACCGCCGTCGCGTCCGGCGTGCGCGCAACCTGCGCCTCGAAGAGTTGATGAAGGCACAGCCCATGCGGATACTCAGCCCGAGTCACATTCCATTCAGTGAGCAACTGGTGGCGTTCGGTTTCCGTCAAGAGCGGCACGTTCCAGAGGGGCAAATCCGGATTCGCGACGACTGATTCGAGCAAAAGCTGGAAATGCTCCATGAGGCGGCTGACCGTCGCGGCCTCGAACAAATCCGTGCTGTATTCGATCCCCCCACCCATCCCGGTTGCGGTTTCCCACAAATAGAGCGTGAGATCGAACTGTGCTGTTCCGGTCTCGATGCCTATCGGCTGGAGGGTTAGCCCCGGTAACGAGATGGCAAAGCGCGGCGCGTTCTGCAGCACGAACATCACTTGGAAGACCGGGTTCTGACTCAGGTTCCGGCCCAGTTGCAGACCGTCCACGAGTTGCTCAAACGGCAACGCCTGATGCGCGAAAGCGCCTAACGCGGTTTCCCGTGTGCGGCTCAGCAACTCCCTAAAAGTTGGGTTCTCGGATAGATCACCACGCAGCGTGAGCGTGTTGACAAAGCAGCCGATCAAGCCTTCCACTTCCGCCTGCTGGCGGCTGGCAATAGACGAGCCGATCACAACATCGGTCTGCCCGCTGTAACGCGCAAGCAATGTCTGGAACGCGGCGAGTAACGTCATGTACAGAGTCGCGCCGGTTTGACGCCCCAAGGCTTTTAGCTTGGCCGTGAGTTCGGAAGAAAGCGTCAACGCTTGCCGCGCGCCACGCGAACTTTGAATGGGCGGGCGAGGATAATCCGTGGGCAGTTTAAGGAGCGGCGGCGCGCCAGCCAACTGCTGCTTCCAATAATTTAATTGACGCTCCAGCGCTTCGCCCTGCGGCGCGAGCCACTCGCGCTCCCAGACGGCGTAATCCGCATAGTGAATTGACAACTCCGGTTTTTGAGTGCCTGCATCGGCATAAAACTCGCTCACTTCCCGGATGAAGAGTCCGATAGACCAGGCATCGGAGATGATGTGATGGAAGACGAGGATCAAGACGTGCTCGGATTCAGATAGCCGCAGCAACCGAACATGCAGCAACAGTCCTTCCGCCAAGTCAAAGGGTTGATGCAGTTCATCCCGAATCAACTGTTCAACCTTCGCGGCCTGCTCCGTCTCGGAGAGGGTCGGTAGCTCCGTGATTGGGATCGCCACTTTGGAGGCCGGATTAATCCGTTGCATCGGCTGTCCACCGAGGATGGGGAAAGTCGTCCGCAAGGACTCGTGGCGTTGGATAACTCGATCAAAAGCCCGTTCTAGTTTTTCAACATCGAGTGAACCGGTCAGACGCAACGCACTGAGGAGATGATAGGAAGGATTGCCCGGCTCCAATTGATCGAGGAACCACAACCGTTGTTGCGAGAACGAGAGGGGCAATTCGACGTCTCGACTGACCGGTTTGAGCGACGGAATAATGACGCCTGCCTCATTCGCCTGCGCACGGGCGATGTGTTCGGCCAAGCCGGTGATCCTCGGTGACTCGAACAAGGTGCGGAGCGGAAGCTCCACTCCCAGCAGCGCACGAATTCGCGAGATGGCGCGCGTCGCCAGCAAGGAATGGCCGCCGAGCACAAAGAAGTCGTCCTCAATACCCACCTGCTCCAGTCCCAGCAGTTCCGCATAAATTCCTGCGAGCAAGTCCTCAACCGGATTGCGCGGCGCGCGATAGTGATCCGCGCTTTCGCTCTGCTCAACTTTCGGCAATGCCCGCCGATCTACTTTGCCGGTGGGTGTGAGCGGCAGCGCCTCCAACAACAGGCAAGCAATGGGAACCATATAGTCCGGCAATTGCTCGGCCAACTTCCGCCGCAACTCGTCTGCCGCGAAAGCGGCTCCGTGCGCGGGAACCACATACGCGACCAACTGCGACTCGCCGCGCGGCGTTTGTTGCGCGACGACAACGGCCGCTTTGACTCCGGGCAGGCGCAGCAGCCGTGTTTCGATCTCGCCAATTTCTACGCGATACCCGCGCACCTTCACTTGAAAATCTCGGCGGCCGACGAATTCCAGGCTGCCATCGGGGAGGTAGCGGCCGAGGTCGCCGGTGCGATAGAGCCGCGACGAAGGACCAAGGACCGCTTCGCGGGACGAAGGATCAACAACATTCGTCGTTCGTCCTTCGTCTTTCGTCAAGCTGAATTTTTCCTCGGTCAATTCTGGTTGATTCCAATATCCCAACGCCACATGCGGGCTGCGCAGCGCAATCTCGCCGAGGCCATAGACAGCCGCTTGTTCACCAACATCGGTAAGGAGCAACACTTCCGTTTGATCCACGGGATAACCGACGGGCAAACTGGGCCGCTCAAGCTGAGTCTCATGATCAATGACATATTGCAGACTGACGGTGGACTCGGTTGGGCCAAGACCATTAATCAAACGACAGTCCGGGCCGAAGTGCCGCTGGAACGCCTCGGCGTCGCGGCGTTGAGCTTCTTCCCCGCCGAGGACGAGGAGGCGGAGGGAGGGGAAAGCAGAAGACGAAGGACCAAGGACCAAGGACCAAGGATCAATGACATTCGTCCTTCGTCCTTCGTCCTTCGTCCTCTGATCCAGGCTCTCAATGAAATACCGGAACACCGTCGGGGTCGAGTGATAGATCGTGATCTCGTGCGCGAGGAGCCAATCCGCGAGTCCATCCACGCCCGCAACTTTAATCGAATAAGGATAGAGGGTCGCGCCGTTCAACAACGCGCCGAAGATGTCCATGACGGCGGCGTCAAAGCTGTAAGACGAGAATAAGGTCAGGCGATCCGCGGCGCTGATATGCAGGTTGTTCGTGTAAGCCCGGATGTGATGCAGGACGTTGCGATGATTCTGCATGACGCCTTTGGGCTGGCCGGTGGAGCCGGAGGTGTAGAGGAGATAGGCGAGGCGGGAGGGGGAGAAGGAGAGTGGAGAGTGGAGAGCGGAGGGTGAAGAGGAAAGCGTGAGACGTGACTCGTGAGGTGTGATAGATGCGATGATTTCTTCAAGAGTCAAAATCTCAACACCCACGGGCGCGAGGGTCGTCGCTAATGGCAGATGGTCTTGATCGGTGAGGATGAGAGAAGCTTGCGAATCCTGCACCATGTAGGTCAGGCGCTCAGGGGGATAGGTGGGATCGAGCGGGACGTAGGTCTTGCCGGCTTTGAGCGCGCCTAATAAGCCGATGATCATCGGCGCGTCGTGGTCGAAGAGGAGCGCTGTTCGTTCTTCAACGTCACCGCGCCGGGCGAGGATGGCGTACGCGACCTGATTCGCGGCGGCGTTTAATTCTGCATAGCTCAAACTGTAATTCGCCGTCTTCACGGCCAGGCGCTCGGGGTCACGCTGCACTTGCGCCTCGAAGCGCGCCGGAATCGTTTGCTCGATTTCTGTTAGTGAGAAATTCGTAAAGTCTTCCAGTGAGGGAATGAGATCAGCAACGGGCCGCGTTTGCGTGGAAGGCGGCGTGAAAGGCAAATCGGCGAGGCGCAGATCAGGATTGGCCGTAACTGCTTCCAGCAACGCATGGAGATGCTTGAGGAGCTGCGCCATCTGGAAAGCATCAAAGAGATCGGCGTTGTAGACCAGACTGAAACCAATTTTGTCCGGCAGTTCATTGGCATAGAGCGTCAGGTCAAACTTCGCTTCACCATCCTCTCGGAGGGCTAACGTTTCAACTTGCAGCCCCGTTAAGTTGATCGGCTGCGAGTCAAACCGCCACATGTTGAAGAGCACCTGGAAAATGGGCGTGCGGCTGAGGTCCCGAACAGGATGCAGTTCTTCCAATAACTGCTCGAACGGTAAATCTTGATGGGCATAGGCGCCCAAGGCAACTTCACGCACCCGGCTCATCACGTCACGGAAACGAGGATTGCCGGACAGATTGGTCCGCAGCGCCAGGGTGTTGAGGAAGCAACCGATGACGGCTTCCGTTTCTGCGCGCGTTCGGCCGGCGCTGGGCGTGCCGACGACGACATCCGCCTGGCCGCTAGAGCGAGCGAGTAGCGCTTGAAAAGCAGCGAAGAGCGTCATGAACAAGGTGACACCTTCGCGGCGGCTCAAACTGATGAGTGCTTGACTCAGCGTTGGCGATAATGTGAGCGACTCTCTGCCCCCCCGGAAGGTCTGCGTGGTGGGGCGTGGGTGAGCCGTCGGCAGTTCCAACATGGCTGGCGCATCGGCCAGTTGCTGCTTCCAGTAAGCCAATTGTTTTTCAAACGCCTGGCCCTGCAGGTAGTAGCGCTGCCAATGAGCAAAGTCTGCATATTGCAGGGGTAGTTCTTGTAGTGACGCGGATTGGCCCACGCTAAACGCGTTATAGAACGCCGAGAGTTCCCGCCAGAAGATGCCCATTGACCAACCATCCGCGACAATGTGATGCAGGTTAACCAGCAGGATGTGTTCCGTCTCACTCAATCGGAGGAGTTGAACGCGGATCAATGGACCGTGAGCCAGATCAAAGGGCCGCAGAATTTCTTCGATGCCCAGCCGGCGGGCTTCCGCTTCACGTTCCGAGTCAGGCAACTCCGATAGATTCGTGACCGGGAGCGAGAGACAAAGTTCAGGGAGAATAACCTGAAGCGGCTGACCATCACGCGCGGGGAAGACGGTGCGTAGAATTTCATGTCGCTGCAGCAGGGCTTTGAAACTTCGCTCCAGCGCCTCGGCATTAAGCGCGCCGGTCAGGCGCAGCACCTTGGGCATGTGGTAGGCCGGATTGCCCGGCTCCAGTTGATCCAAGACCCACAGCCGTTGTTGAGCAAACGAGAGCGGCAACTCTTCGGTCCGCGCGACGAGGGGAATTGGCGAGAGAGTGCTTTGACTCTCAGCCGGCCCGGCGGAATCTTTCCGGAGTCGCGACGTGAGCAGCACGCGCTGTTCACGCGTGAGGTGGGAGAGGCGCTCGCCGGCATTCTCAGCGGAGGTCGAGGTTGAAGCGACCGGACGGTCGGCCATACTGGCTGAGGCAGGACGCGCGTATCCCAACGACTCCGCCATCCCCCACGTTTCGTCTCCCAGGAAATCATCCGGGTAGGCTTGCATCCAACGCTCGGCGGCGGTCGCGTCAACCGACCGATGTGTATGAAATTTCACGTCGCCGAGCATCTTGGAGAGCGGATGAATTCCGTCCGTCATCTTTCGATCTTTGGCGTGGTAGGGCCGCGCCATCTCCGGCTCAAATGCGAGTCCTAAGAAGCCGCACAACGCTTCCAACTCTCGCTCCGGCTCGGCGACCAAGTTCTCGAAGCGCAAGCGATATTGCCGCGCCGGCGGAATTCCCTGGAGAAACTCCAGGATATTCTGCTGGCTGATGAGCCAAATTAATTCGGCCAATTGGCGCGGGGAGAAATCATGCGCGTAACGGAAGAAGACTTGATCCAATTTGGCTTCTTCGAATGAATGGATCATCCCGTAAGGATGGCGCAGGAGATGAACGTACCGCGTCTGTTCAAAATCCGACTCGGCGCGCTTCAGGATTTCGAGATCAAGCGCGTAGGCCGGTGTTTTATCTACCAACCGTCTTTCACCCAACCAGTCTTGCAGCCGTCCGTAAAATGCTTGCGTAGTTAATGCCTGCTGTTCACACTCGGTCATGATCCGCCGGGCTTCGTCGGCATCGCAGTGATGGATTTCCATCAACGCCCGGAGCGTCCCTTCCAGCCAGAAGCTGTAACGTCCGGTGAGTGCCGCGCTGCGTTCGACGAGGGTGTTGAACGAGAGCAATTCCAGTTCCGGTGGCGCGAAGAGTTGCGGATGGCCGGCCAGCATCACGCGCAGCAAGGTGGAGCCGGAGCGCGGCGGCGAGAGTACAAAGACGGCGGGCGGATTCTTTTGGGATGGCCCGCCCCCCTTCGACATCCTTCGACTTCGCTCAGGACAAGCGCTCAGGGGGCGGGGAGCAAGCGCCGGGATCACCTGGCGCAACTGCGAAACTTTTTCCGCATCCACTCGCTCTACCGTGGGAACAGCCAGCTCCGGAAGTTGATCGCCATTGATTCGAGCGACCGCTTCGGGATAGTGCGTCGTGAGATAAACGGCTAACGCGACAATGGTCGGCGCATCAAAGAGGGCGACGACATAAACGTATTGCCCTAACCGGGCTTGCAATTGATTGATGAGGATGGCGGCGCGAATCGAATCGCCGCCCAACTCGAAGAAATCGTCCTCGACCCCTATCCGTTCTAAACCCAGAACGGTCTGCCAAAGTTCGGCGAGCAGCGCCTCCAACGGCGTCCGAGGCGCGAGGTACGCTTTGCCCAACTCCGGCCGTGAGCGCTCCGGCGCGGGGAGGGCTTTACGATCTACCTTGCCGTTGGGCGAGAGTGGCAGCGCGTCCAAGAACACAAATGCGGAGGGCAGCATGTACTCCGGCAAGCGACGCGTAAGGAAAGTACGAAGTTCACCGAGCGCCGGGGGTGACGCCTGAACGACCAGATAAGCGACAAGTTGCTTGCCGCTCCCGGCTCCATCGGCGCGCGCCAAAACTACCACGTCTTGTATGCCAGGATAACTCCGCAACGCCGATTCAATTTCTCCTAACTCAATCCGATACCCGCGCACTTTGACTTGATGATCAAGGCGGCCGAGGAACTCAATAGTGCCATCGGGGAGGTAACGAGCAAGATCACCCGTCTTATAAAGACGAAGGACGAAGGACGAAGGACGAATGCTCTTTCCTTCGTCGCGCGAAGCGGTCCTTCGTCCTTCGTCTCTTAGCCCCACAAACGGATTCGGCACAAACTTCTCCGCAGTTAAATCAGGGCGGTTCAAATACCCATGCGCCAGACCAATCCCACCGACATAGAGTTCACCGGGAACGCCGATGGGAACAGGATGAAGCTGTTGATCCAAAAGATAGACTTGCATGTTCGCCATAGGCCGGCCGATGGGCGGAGTCTCACCGGCTTTGATCTGCTCGGCGATGGTGGCGCAGACGGTGGCTTCGGTTGGGCCGTAGGCATTGATGAAGCGGCGTCCCTGACTCCAGCGCGCCGTGATCTCGGCGGAGCACGCCTCGCCCGCAGTGATGATTGTTTCCAGTCGAGGCAATTCTTCGGCGGGCAAGGCCGAGAGGAGCGACGGCGGAAACGTGACGGTGGTAATCGCTTGATCACGCAGCAGGCCAATCAACTCCGGCCCCGGCAGCAAGGACTCGGAGGGTGTGAGGCAAAGCGTCGCTCCGGCTAAAAGCGCCATGACCACTTCAGACACGGAAGCGTCAAAACTGAAAGAAGCAAATTGCAGAACACGGCTGTCCGCTTGCACGCCGAACGCGCGAATTTGCGCCGAGGCCAAGTTCCCCAGACCCCGATGCGGCACGAGCACACCTTTCGGCTGACCAGTGGAGCCGGAGGTATAGATGAGGTAGGCGAGAGATTCGGTGGTTGGTGGCTGGTGGCTGGTGGCTGGTAGTTGGTGGTTGGTGATTGTGTCCCACTCTGTATCTAAACAAATGGTAACTAGCCGCTGGTCGCTGGTCGCTGGTAACCAATCACTAGCAACCAGCCACCGCTCTTGTGTCAACAGCACTTCAATCCGCGCATCGGCCAACATAAAAGCCAGCCGTTCGGAAGGATAAGCGGGATCAAGCGGAACGTAAGCGCCGCCGGCTTTGAGGATGCCGAGCAGCCCAATAACCATCTCCAGCGAGCGTTCCACGCAGACGCCGACCCGCACGTCCGATCCAACGCCGAGCGTGCGCAGATAATGCGCGAGTTGATTCGCGCGGTGGTTCAATTCCCTATATGTGAGGTGTTGGGGCGACGCCGGTTGGGGCGACCCAAAACGAACGTCATCAAAAATCACCGCCACTGCATCCGGTGTTTGTTCCGCTTGTCGTTCAAAGAGTTCGGGGAAAGATAACGACTCAACCCACCTCACCCCCAGCCCCTCTCCTGAAGCGGCCCTTCGACTACGCTCCGCTTCGCTCAGGGTTCCCGCTTCAGGAGAGGGGAGCAATACATGAGATGCCACTCCCCCTCTCCTGACGACAGCTCTACCGTCGTCGGGAGAGGGGGCCGGGGGGTGAGGCGAAGCAATTACGGGAAAACTCACCTCACATTGAGTCGTATTCCACTCGACCAGCATCTGGCGCAACTCGCCCTCATTCAATAGCGCCAGTTCTGACAATTGCTGTTCGGGATTTGCTGCGGCTGCGGCGAGGAACGTTTGAAAGTGCGCCACCATCCGAACGATGGTCGCGGCGTTGAAGAGATTAAGGTTGTAGCGCAACTCTCCGCTAAGACCCTGTGTGCCCTCCACTAGTGACAGGATCAGATCAAACTTCACCGTCTGGTTCGCCAGATGGACACGCTGGGCCGTTAGCCCACTGAAGCTCGGCAACTCGGAGGTCTTATTGAGCAGGAAGACCACTTGGAAGAGCGGGCTGCGGCTCAGGTCACGTTCCAACTGCAACGCCTCGACGATCTTCTCAAACGGCGTCTCTTGATGAGCGAAGGCTTCTAGCGCTACTTCGCGCACTCGCTTCACCAATTCTCTAAAACTCAACTCGCCCGCGACCGGCGTCCGCAGCGCCAAGGTGTTTACAAACAGCCCGATCAGCTTTTCCGTCTCCGCGTGGGTCCGGCCGGTGATCGGCGTCCCCACCACAATATCCGTCTGGGTGGTGTAGCGATACAGAAAAGCCTGGAAGGCCGCCAAGCAGGTCATGAACAGCGTCGCCCCTTCACGCTGGCTGAGTTGCATCAGCATTTGATGCACCGCCGCCGGCAGCGTGAAGCGTTCGGTCGCGCCAGGGAAGGTCTGGAGCGGCGGGCGCGGATAATCCGTGGAGAGCTCGAGTTGCGGCGGCGCATCCGCTAATTGGCGTTTCCAATAAGCCAAGTCTTGTTGCCGCTCTGCGCTTTGCAACTCATTCTGCTGCCAAGCGGCATAGTCCGCATATTGAATCGGCAGCTCGGGCAGAGGCGCTTCCGTTCCGGTGGTGAAGGCGTGATAAAGCGTCGCCAGTTCACCCAGGAGGATGCCGGTTGACCACGCATCAGAGATGATGTGATGGAGGGTGAGCAGCAGAACATGCTCAGCCTCCGCGAGGCGCAGGAGGTGAACCCGAATGAGCGGGCCACACGCCAAATCGAAAGGCCGATGGGATTCGGTGTCAATGACCAATTGCATCTTACTCTCTCGCTCCGTCTCCGGCAGATCAGTCAGATCAATCTCATTCAGATGCAAAGCCAGGTGGACAGCAATCCGCTGCACCGGGTGTCCGTTTAAGGTTGGGAACGTGGTGCGGAGGGTTTCATAGCGGCGGACCAGCTCATTAAAGCTTCGCTCCAAGGCTGTGACATTGAGAGGTCCGCTGAAGCGGAGCGTGTCGAATAAGTTATAGACCGGACTGTCAGGATTGATTTGGTCAAGGAACCACAACCGCTGTTGTGCAAAAGAGAGCGGCAGCCCATCGGCGGCC
>Ga0209382_10002395_pt1 | contig 27415 bp, 27 predicted proteins | sample SoiMetdeltSBSDD5_FD_187599 | JGI IMG/M metagenome (GOLD analysis project Ga0209382, IMG submission 187599) | Bulk soil microbial communities from a Populus tree surrounding site in Tennessee, USA - Soil MetaG P. deltoides SBSDD5 (SPAdes) (version 2) | ecosystem: Environmental > Terrestrial >... | reverse complement strand
CGGTCTCATGAGCAGCCTCCTGCAAAAACGGGAAGCCTTCCTCGAGTAGGGCCTCCCCGATTGAAGACCAGAGCAGCCGATGGATCGCCGACCTCTGGCGCTAAGCGATCTGCCCTTCGATAGAGCAGTCCGGCGGTATAAGGCCAATCTGCCAGCGCCTTACGGCCCGGTGCCGTTAGCTGACCTGAGGCGCTTCATCCATGCTCCCTGCGGTGCACGGAGCCTTTTTGGTCACTCCACTCTCTCGGCGGTTACGGTAAAGACGGCCGTCCTCCCGGTCACTCTGTTGAGTGAGGGCTCAGAGGTGAGGAGCATCACATTGCCTGTCACCTGCACCTCGCGCTCCAGAGTGTCGCCAGCCGAGCCCGTTGGTCCATCATAGGTGATGATAACTTTGCCGCTCCCAGTCTTATAAGTGCCAGACGAAGAGCCCTTGATGTACCTGCCGGCCTTTGTGAAGATGTAGAAGCCCGTCGGGCGGTCGCCGAAGGGCAATGATGTTGCCTTACTTGCAACGTCGATCTGCTCGATCTTCTTGATTCTCCATATCCCCACGATCTGCGAGGAGAGGTCCTGTGCTGCCGCGGGAAGACAGAACGTCGCGATGACCGCAGGTAGTGCGACTAAGGTTGGAACACGTCTCATCGCGCAGTGCCCCATCAGCTCCTGAATATTGTGCCGTGCTTCTCGCCAATGGCTCTGAACTGCTCACGGGTGAGCGCCTTCGGCGGCGCTCCGGGCGCGCTGCCCACTTCCCTGAAGAAGACCTCCAGGCCTGGTGGTGTCACAATCCACACGAGGTCCATCGCAACTTCAGGGTTCTCAAAGCCGTGCCAGCATCCCTTGGGAACGAATATGGTGGAGCCCTTGGCGATCGGCGCCCGTTGGTCGTCGAGGATTGCAAATCCGCGGCCTTCCTGAATGAGCAGAATCTCATCCATGAAGTCATGGCGATGGACGGGGATGCCCGCGCCCGCCTTCAGGTGCTGGGTGCCCATCGCGAGAGCGGGAGAGCCTCTGGTGGGATCGACCTTGATGACGATATCCCCGCTCGGGCGTACAACCGTTTCGCCTTCGGCAGCACCGAGGTGATATCCCCTGGGCGCCGGCGCTTGGGCGATTGCGGCGTGCCCTGCCAGCGCACCGCCTACCGCAAGGCCAGCCATCGCTGCCAGCAGATCTCGGCGATTGTGATCGAGCTGCGACATGATCGTCTCCTGGTGAGTTGGCCGATCCGAAACTCGGCGCACAGTCGCACGAGATGTGGGGAGCTGCTTCGAGGCCACCTCCAGGTAGCCTCCAGGCCAGCGTGATTCTGCTTCAGTCTGGCTCGACGCGGCGCTAGTTTCAGTCGGCCGACGAGCAGGGCGGCCGGTACCGATATGATCTATGAGTTCGACGCCTGCGTTCTCGACACTGACCGGCGCGAGTTGCGGCGGGCTGGACAGCTGATTGCGATCGAACCGCAAGTTTTCGATCTGCTCGCATACTTGCTTCGCCACCGTGACCGAGTGGTCACCAAGGATGAAATTCTCGACTCGGTCTGGCGTGGCCGGATCGTGTCGGAATCGACGCTGACCAGCCGCATCAATTCGGCGCGCGGTGCAATCGGCGACAGCGGCAAGATCCAGCGTCTAATCAAGACCCTGCGACACAAGGGACTTCGCTTTGTAGGCGCCGTGTGCGAACCGCGGGCGGGTGAGCAGACCGGCGATGCGGGCGCTGGCGGGCCCTGGGGCTCACAGCTCTCGCTTCCGGACAAGTCTTCGATTGTGGTCCTGCCGTTTGCGAACCTCAGCGAGGAGACCAGCAACGACTACTTTGCCGACGGCATGGTGGAGGAAATAACCATGGCCCTCGGCCGTCACCCGTGGCTGTTCGTGATCGCCAGCTCCTCGGCTTTCACGTACAAGGGCCGGCCGACCGATGTGCGCCAGGTCGGCACCGATCTCGGCGTGCGCTATGTCCTGCAGGGGAGCGTGCGCAAGGATGGCGGTCGGGTCCGCATAGCCGTCCAGCTGACCGACGCATCGAATGGCCAGCAGATCTGGAGCGAACGGCTGGATGGCGATCTCCACGAGGTGTTCGCTCTGCAGGACGAGGTCGGCACGGAATTGAGCGCGCGCATCGCGCCCACACTTCGCTCAAAGGAGATGGAGCGCGCCAGGCGCAAGCCGACAACCAGCCTGACGGCCTACGATCTCTTCCTGCGCGCGCTGCCGCCGCGCCGGGATAACCGCTCGCAGAACGAGACCTCGTTGAGCCTGCTGTACCAGGCGATCAAGTTGGATCCCACCTATAGCACCGCCTACGGCTTGGCTGCCTGGTGCTACGAGATTCAAACTGTCTTCGGTTGGCTCTCTCGAAGCGATCCTGGAGTGAAGGAAGGCATTCGGCTCGCCAATCTTGCGGTCGAGCACGGCGAGAACGATCCCGATGCGCTGTGGATGGCTGGGCTGTCGCTCGCAACGCTGGCAGGGGAGATTGAACGCGCCCGGGACCTCATCGAGATGTCGCTGTCGATCAATCCCAACTCGGCTCGGGCATGGTGGGCAAGCGGCATCGTCCGGACCTACCTCGGACAGCAGAATTTGGCCCTTGATCACTTGGCGCGCTCGCGCCGGCTGAACCCGCTCGACACCGCTGCTTACGCGTATTGGGCAGCGATTGCCACGGCGCACTTCTTTGCCGGCAACCTCGACGCAGCACTCGCGGCAGTCGAGAAGGCGCTGACCGATTGGGCGGACGCACCTGTTGCCTTGCGACTGAAGGCGGCCATCTGTGGGCTTTGCGGTCGCATTGACGACGGGCGAAACTGCGCGGAGCGGCTGCTCGCACTCAATCCGGAGATCACGCTGGAGACGGTCGCATCCTTTTACGGCAAGACGCACGCCAACAGCCGGGCTGTCGAAGACTTGCTCGAGGGTCTACGCAACTGTGGGCTTCGGGCGCGCGGACCTGGGCGACGAGACAGTCCCGCGCGCCCGCATTGACCTTGGCCCTTCAATCGGCGCCGCGCTGGCCGATCGTCACAGTGGAGCCGATGGTTGGAAACGTGCCAACCTGCCGGAATCCGACAGCGCTAAGTCTGTATTCCAGCTCGTCTCGCTGCCAGGGATAGCCGCCATTGCGCGTGACCTTCAGAGCGGTCACGGCCTCGCCCCACGGCTCTTCGGAGGGACAGAATAAGCTGAACACAAGCCAGCCGCCCGGTTTGAGTGCTCTTTTCACACCTTGCAATGCGGAGAGCACGGCCTGCCTGGACAAAAACGGGCCGGGCAGCCACGCGATCGAAAATGCGTTCTCCTCTTGCAGCTGCTCGACGCTCTGGACTCGCAGCTCGATCCGATCCTCGACGCCGCTGGCGGCAATGTTGGCGCGCGCCAATTGCACAGAAGGCTGCCAACAGTCGATACCCACGACCCTCCAAGAAGGCCAGCCATGCGCCACCTCGATCGCCAACCATCCCGCACCGGTGCCGACGTCCAGAAATACCCCTGGCCGGTCGAGTGTCGCCCTGAAGTCCCCGACGCTCGCAGAGATGGTTTCAAACGTGCGAACGAAGGTTCGCGAGGTCATGCCCTGACCGTTGATGACAGTGGGGTCTGCATATGACCATCCGGGGTTCCTCGCCGGATTCTCAAGAAGATCGAGCGCCTAGCGAAAGAAAGATTCGATGATCCCCAGTGCAATCGCCTCTTGGTCACTGGAAATGTCCGACAGCAGCTGCGGATCGACGCGGTTCACCACTTCTCGCAGCAATCCTCGGACTTCGGCGGTGGCTGGCTGACCCGTACGACGCAGGCGCAGTTCCGCACCCAACGCAGCAAGCGCATCCATCGATGCGCACAAGCGGTGTGTCGTGCTCATCAACGATTGAAAGCTCATTGTCGTCCCCGCGGTTCGGAGCGGTGACCCAGGATAAGGCGCACCGTAAGATCGGAAAGAGACGGGAGGCGCCACGAGCTGTGCTCGATAAACCCGGCAGCGCGCGCGGTGTAATACCTACGGTAGCGTATGGGCACAAAGGCAGCTTCGGGTCAAGGGCGGTAAGTCTCCAGGGAAGCCAACTGTTCCGCTGACGATCAGGCAACAGACGTACCCGGTGCACCGATGACCTCTGCGCCGGCGGCCCGCGCCTATCGAGCACGCGGTCCAGTCAGTCTCAACCGGCCCTCTCAGTCGGCGACCACCGCCTCCTTCTGCGAGGAGGAGCGGGCCACGCGCCGCAGGTCGGCGTTGAGGCGCACGGCGTTGGCCTCGCCCAGGCGGGCCCGGTAGATCTGGATGTTGGAGAGCACCCGCTGCACGTAGTCGCGCGTCTCCTGGATCGGGATGCGGTGGATCCAGTCGATCGGGTCGACGCGCGGGTCTCGCGGGTCGCCGAACTCCCGGATCCACTCGCGCGCGCGTCCGGGCCCGGCGTTGTAGCCCGCGATGGCCAGGATGTAGGAGCCGCTGAACTCGTCCATGCGGTCGGAGATGTAGGCGCTGCCGAACATGGTGTTGTAGGCGGCGTCCTTGTTCAGGCGGGCGATGTCGCACCGGATCTTGTACTCGCGGCAGATGGACCGCGCCGTCGGCGGCATCACCTGCAGAATGCCGCGGGCGCCGGCGCCGGACATGGTGGAGACGTTGAACTCGCTCTCCTGCCGGGCGATCCCCAGGATGACGGCGGTCTCGGGCGGGTCGCGCAGCGGCTTGTAGGCGGGCAGCCGATGCAGGGGGTAGGCGTAGTAGATCAGGTTGAAGCCGCGCGCCACGCCGTGCTTGCCGATGCGCACGGCGGTCTGGGTGTCGCCCATGGCCTCGGCCAGGTGCGCGAGCATGGCGAGCTCGGCCTCCGTGTCGAGATGCGGGCGCAGGTGAATCAGGAAGGCGCGCACGAGGCTGCGGTCGAGCCCGGCCTTGTGGGCGATCACGGCCGCATGCACGGCATCGAGATCGTTGAAACGCGCGATGGCGTCGAGCGTGGGCGCGGCCGGCGGGCCGACCGCAAGCGCGCTCGCGCTGGGATCGAGCTTCAGGCGCGCGAGCTGGCCGTGGAAGGTGTCGACCTCCAGGGCCGAGGTGCCGTAGCTCTCGCGCGCCTTGGCCTTGTCGCCGAGCGCCTCCCAGGTGCGCCCCAGCCAGTAGTGCGCCCGCGACCGGGTGAGGGGGCCGTCGGCCGACCTGGCGAGCGCCTCGAAGTGGGGCAGCGCCTTCCTGGCATCGTGGAGGTGGCGCAGCGCGATCCACCCGGCCAGGAAGCAGGCGTCGTTGTGGGAGTTGATGTGCAGCTCGCCCGGGGCATGCACGAGCGCATAAGCCGTGGCGGGCTTGCCGGCTCTGAGCGCGGCGTAGGCGTTGGCGCGCCGCTCCTCCCACCAGCCGTCGGGCCTGACCTTGAGGGTGGGCTCGGGCTCGGCCAGCAGGATCTTCCAGGCGGCCTCGTCCTTGTTCTGGCGGCGCAGCGCCTGGGCTTTGTGCACCGCGAGGCCCCACTCGGTGGCGAGCGCCTCCGGCGACAGCTTGGCCATCAGCGAGTGCGCGTTCTTGGAGCGCAGGTACACCGCGAGGCGCGCCTCCGCCTTCTTCTTCTCGGCCGCCGGGAGCCGCGCGATGGCGCGGCGGATGGTGGCGGCACGCTCGCTGCGCTCGCTGGCCCAGCGGCTGTCGGCGAGCAGGAGGCGGTCGAGCCGGCGCCTGTGGTCGGCCTCACCGAGGAGCTTGCCGATGCGCTCCAGCACGTCGGATTCGTGCCCGGCGGGAATGTCGAGCTCCACCCAGGCTTTGGACGCGGCGACCTTGGCGGCCGCCTCGTCCTTGTCGCCGGCCAGCGCCGCTGCGAGCGCCGCCAGACCGACGCCGGTGGTGGGCGGGGTGTCGGCGAAGAAGGCCTTCACCTCCGCCGGGCCCGCCTCGCTGTAGAACAGGGCCTGCTCGGCGCGCTGGGTGAGCAGCTGGCGATCGGGCCAGGCCGGGTTTGCCACCAGGAAGGCACGGATCTCCTTGGCCGTCCCGTAGCCGCCGCGGTGCAGGTACCAGTCGATGAGCTTGCGCCCCGCGCCGTCGGCGATCTGGTCGCGCAGCGCCTTGCCCTTGGTGAGGTTGCCGTCGGCGATGGCCCTCACCGCCTCGCGGATGCGGTCCGCGTCACCCTCGCCGAGCTTGTGGTCGCGCGCGGCGGCGATGGCCTTGTCGTAGCGGACGGTGTGCTCGGCCTCCTCGGGCCGCGGCTGCGGCACCGCATGCAGCCCGTCGTCGGGCGTCTTGGCAGTGGGGATCTGCGCCCCGAGCTTCGATGGACCGGAGTTGGCGGAGCCGTTCTTGGCCGGCTTGGCCGCGGGCTTGTTGGATTTGTTGGATTTGGCGGCCTTCTTCTTCTCGGCTGCGGGCTGGGCGAGGACAGGGGGCAGGGCCAGAACCGTCCCGGCGAGGAAGCATGCAGCGATGAGCTTGAACGGTGCTGGCATCACATCCCATCTTGTTCGTCACGCGTTGTTCGTCACGCGGGCTTCGCCCGGGTCTTCCGGCGCAGGCGCGAGGCGCCGAGGTCACCCGCGAAGGGCGCGCCGGCTGGACCATGCAGTGGGGGATGGCTGACCTTGCCGGGCCTCCCCTCCGGCGGCATAGTGGTCGCGTAAACCAAGCCGGTTGGTCGTGTTCGGCTATAGTCTTTGTCGCTTGGTTTAGCTCAGGTTACCAAGACGCTATGCCCCGTTCAAGTTCAAGGGGCCGTCTGCAGTGCTGGTTAAAAGAGGCCGAAAACTCTGGAGCTGACCGATGTTCAGGGGTTCGTTTACCGCGCTGATCACGCCGTTGCGCAACGGCAGCCTCGACGAGGAGGCGTTTCAGCGGCTGGTGGAATGGCAGATCGCCGAGGGCACGCACGGGCTGGTGCCGGTCGGGACCACGGGCGAGAGCCCGACGCTCAGCCACGAGGAGCACAAGCGGGTCATCGAGCTGTGCGTGGAGACCGCCGGGAAGCGCGTGCCGGTGATCGCCGGCGCCGGCTCCAACTCCACCGAGGAGGCGGTCGACTTCACGCTGCACGCCAAGGAGGTGGGCGCCGACGCGGTGCTGCACTCGACCGGCTACTACAACAAGCCGACGCAGGAGGGCCTCTTCCGCCACTTCAAGGCCATCAACGACGCCGCGGACATCCCGATCTTCATCTACAACGTGCCGGGGCGCACCGTGGTCGACATCCAGGTCGCCACGCTGGCGCGCTGCCGGCGCGAGCTGAAGAACGTGATCGGCATCAAGGATGCGACCGCCAACGTGGCGCGGGTGACGCAGCAGCGGCTCCAGTGCGGCGACGAGTTCATCCAGCTGTCGGGCGAGGACGGCACGGTCCTGGGCTTCATGGCGCACGGCGGGGTCGGCTGCATCTCCGTCACCGCCAACGTCGCCCCGCGCCTGTGCTCCGATTTCCAGAACGCCTGCCTCGAGGGCGACTGGAAGGCGGCGCTGGCCCTGCACGACCGGCTGATGCCGCTGCACGACGCGCTGTTCGTGGAGACCAATCCGGGCCCGGTGAAGTACGCGGCGTGGCGCCTCGGCGTGATCGGCTCGCCCGAGTGCCGGCTGCCGCTGGCCCCCTGCTCCGACGCCAGCATGAAGGCGCTGGATGCGGCGCTGGCCCAGGTCGGCCTCCTGCAGGCGAAGGCTGCGGAGTAAGAGGGCCTGCGGCTTCGCCGCAGACCCTTCGTGAAACCGTGAAGTCGCCAAGTCGTGAAATCGTTTAGCGATCTCACGACTTCACGACTTCACGATTTCACGGCTTTCCGAAACATCGGGTGCCATGGCTGCCAAGGACGACAACGGCCACAAGCGCATCGCTGAGAACCGGCGCGCGCGCTTCGATTACCACATCGAGGACACCTGGGAGGCCGGCATCGAGCTCACCGGCACCGAGGTGAAGTCGCTGCGCGCGGGGACGGCCAACATCGCCGAGAGCTACGCCTCCGCCGAGAAGGGCGGCATCTTCCTCATCAACGCGTACATCCCCGAGTACAAGCAGGCCGGCGCCTTCTTCCAGCACGACCCGCGCCGGCCGCGCCGGCTCCTGCTGCACAAGACGGAGATCGACAAGCTCGCCATTGCGGTGGAGCGCCAGGGCATGACCATGGTGCCCCTGGAGCTCTACTTCAACAAGCGCGGCCGGGCCAAGCTCAGGCTGGCCCTGGCGACGGGCAAGAAGCTCCACGACAAGCGCGAGACCGAGGCCAAGCGCGACTGGCAGCGCCAGAAGGCGCGGCTCATGCGGGACAAGGGGTGAAACCTTCGCGCCGACCTCCCCACTCGCTCCGACGCGTTCCCCTGCCCCTTGCGGGGAGGGCCTAGGGGTGGGGGTCCAAGGTGGGACGCGATAGCCTGGATGCAGAGAAGACGGAGTCGCTCCAACGTGCCGGTGTCTTGCCTGCTGGCTGAGATCGAGGCCGCGGCGGTGCGGTCCTGGCCGGCCTTGGAGACAGTCGCACTCGACGGCTGGCTGTGGCGCTGGGCATCCGGAGGATCGCAGCGCGCCAACTCGGTCGCCACCCTCGCCTTCCACGGCACCGATCTCGATGCCGCCGTGCGCGAGTCCGAGCGCCGCTATCGCGCGAAGGGGGCAGCCTGCCGGTTCACGATCAGCGAGGTGAGTGAGCCCTGCGACCTCGACGCGCGGCTGGCCGCCCTGGGCTACGACCGCGGCCACGATCACGTGACGATGGCGAAAGAGATCGCGGCGCCGGACGCAGCGTCCCCGGGGCCGCCCGCGCATGGCGTCGCGCTGTCGACCGATCCGACGCCGGAGTGGCTCGCCGTCTATCTCTCGGGTCTCACGCCCGACCGCCGCCGGGTCGCACCCGCCATCCTGGAGGGCCTGCCCGCGCACCGTTCCTATTTCTCCTGCCGCCGCGACGGCGCGGTGGTGGGCTCCGGCCTGTCGATCGCCGACGACCGCCTCGCCTCGGTCCAGTGCATGGCGACGCTGGAGCGGGCCCGGCGCCAGGGCTGCGCCCGTGCCATCCTGTCGGCCATCGAGGCGTGGGCCGCTGAGCAGGGCTGCACATATCTCTACCTGCAGGCCGAGGCCGACAACGCCGCGGCGATCGCCCTCTACCAGGGCTGCGGCTTCCGCGTCGCCGGCCGCTATCACCTGCGCACGCGTGCCGGCTGAAAATCTGCCACATGCTCAATTTTGTTGGACTCGTGGGTAATCGCAGGTAGAATTCGTCCATGCAGGAGACAGCGCACCCCGTCGATCCGGAGATCGTCGCGCTGATCGAGCGGACGATCCACGAAGCCATGGACCCCTTCGGCCTTCGGTCGGTCGAGGTACGGCCCGGCGCGGACCACGACGGCGACCCCGTCATCTTCGTGGAGGCGGAGTACGATCTCAGCGAGAGGCCGCTCGAGCTCGGCGTTACGGGCAAGCTTTCGAGCGTGCTCTGGGAACGTCTGCGGAAGGCTGGTGAAATGCGCTTCGCGCATGTCTGGCACAAGTTCCACGAAAATCAGAAGGTCGAGAAGCCTGTCCGGAGAGCCCGCGGTTGATCAGCACGGCGCGCAAGTTGGCCAGTGCCAGTGCGTCCAAGCCGCGACAGGCGGATCTCAAGCGCTCCGTCAGCACTGCGTACTACGCCCTGTTTCATGTACTCGCTCGGAGCGGCGCGGACTTGCTGGTTGGGACGGGAAAAGGTCGGCCAGATAAAGCCTGGACGCACGCCTATCGCGCGTTGGACCATGGCTTTGCGAAGAATGCGTGCAGGGAGGCTGGGAGTATGGCCTTCCCCCCGGAGATCATAGGCTGTGCCAAGGAGTTCATCGAGCTGCAGGAGGTTCGCCATAAGGCGGACTACGATCCGGTGGCGAGGTTCACACGAACGGCGGCATTGGAATGGGTGAGCCGCGCCGAGTCTGCGATCATCAGACTTCGGTCGGCACCGCGGCGCGATCGAAAGGCATTCGCTCTGCACCTGCTGCTGAGACGGCGCCCCTGAGCGTGGATGGCCCGCCCAGGGGCCGCGGCAACGAAACGGGCCGCCTACGCCAGCGCCTCCTTGAAGAGCGCCACGGTGCGGCTCCAGGCGAGGTCGGCGGCGGCCTTGTTGTAGCGCGCGGCCGAGGTGTCGTTGTTGAAGGCGTGCTGGGTGCCCTCGTAGATGAAGAGCTGGTAGCGGGTGCCGGCCTTGTCGAGCGCCTCGCGGTAGCCCGGGATGCCCTTGTTGATGTTGTCGTCGTTCTGGGCGTAGTGCAGCAGGAGGCGCGCCTTGATGAGCGGCACGTCGGCGGCGGGCGGCTGCGCCCCGTAGTAGGGCGCGGCGGCGATGAGGTCCGCGCCGGCGTCGACAGCGAGCGCGTTGGTCTGCCGGCCGCCCCAGCAGAAGCCGGTGGCGCCCACCTTGCCGTTGCCCGAAGCGTGCGCCTTGAGGAAGCGCAGGCTCGCCATCGCGTTGGCGACCGTGCGCGCATGCTCGAGCTTGCCGATCATGGCGCGGCCCTGGTCCTCGTCGGTCGGCGTGCCGCCCGACTGGTGCAGGAAGTCGGGCCCCAGCGCCAGGAAGCCCTCGAGCGCCATGCGCCGCGTCACGTCCTGGATGTGCGGCACCAGCCCGCGGTTCTCGTGGATCACGATCACCGACGGCAGCCGGCCCGTGGCATTGGCGGGACGGGCGAGGTAGCCCGCCATCTCGCCGCCCTCGCCGGGAAAGGTGACCCGCTCGGCCTTAACGCGCGCGTCGTCGGCCGGCACGATCTGCGCCGCGGCCTTGTCGGCCTCGATCAGCGACGTCATGGCCACCGCGGCCGCCGTGGAACCGACCAGCGCCGTCATCTTGCCGAGGTAGGCGCGCCGGTCGAGCGTGATGTGAGTGTACTCGTCGTAAAGGTCGATCATCTCCTGGGTGATCTGATGGCGGTCGGTCATAGGCATTGGCTCCGGGTTGGGTCAGCCGCTCGGCGCTGCTTGCAATACGCCATATTACCGCGGACCGCATGTCTGGCGAGCCGTCGCGATAAGGGGGAATTCTGCGACATCAGCGACTGGGCTTCGGCGGTTCTCCACGCCGGGAGCTGTCGCGGCTGTCGGTCGCGGGCGGAGACGCCGCGGGTTGTCCTTGTCTAGCGGCTCTTCCGTGCGTGCCACACATTGACGGCCAGCGCCGCCAACGCGCATAAGGCGATGAGAGGCAACGAAAGGAACGTCGGGTTGATAAACATGGTGCCCGGAATCGCAGTGAGGCGTGGGGGGGCGATCAGCGCAACCAGCAGGCACAGCGTCACCGAGACCGCAGCCCCGATCGCCAGCATGCGGCCGATCCCCAGCCTCCCCTGCCTGCCGGAGGAGCCGATCAGCCACGCCAGGAAGCCGCCGGCGAGGCCGTTGAGGGCGGCATTCCCGAGCAGCCAGCCGAGCACGAAGAGCCAGAAATGGTCGGGGACCCCGAGCAGCAGGACCATCGGCAATGCTCCTCAATGGAAACCGGCAATGGGCATCGGCTGTGCGACAAGGAGGCCGATTGCGCCGGAACCTGCCCGTCGGACGCTGAACGAGACCTGAACGAGCGCACACGGATCGTCTCGTTGGGCCGGGGCCTGCCCCATCCGCGCCGGTGCCCGGCGCGCCGCCGCAGTTTCTGCAGTTGCACCCGCAGCCGAAGGGTGGGTCCGCGGCGCCATTCGCCCGGATGCGAATTGCGCCCTACGCCGCGGGCCCGAAATGCGCTAGAAGGCACCGCCATGCAGACCAATTTCGCTCCCCGGCAGCTCAAGGACCCGCGCACCGCCGAGGTCGAGAAGATCCTGCGCACGTGCGTGCACTGCGGCTTGTGCACCGCCACCTGCCCCACCTACGTGCTCCTGGGCGACGAGCGCGATTCCCCGCGCGGGCGCATCTACCTCATGAAGGACATGTTCGAGCGCGGCGCCAGGGCCACGCCCGCGCTGCAGCGCCACATCGACCGCTGCCTCTCCTGCCTCTCCTGCATGACCACCTGCCCGAGCGGCGTCGACTACATGCACCTCGTCGACGGGGCGCGCGCCCATATCGAGAGCACGGGCAGGCGCAGCCTCAAGGAGCGCGCCGTGCGCCGCCTCCTGGCCTCCGTGCTGCCGCATCCGCGCCGGTTCCGCCTGGCGCTCGCCGCGGCGCGTCTCGCGCGCCCGTTCCTGGGCCTCGTGCGGCGCGTGGCGCCCAAGGAGGTCGTGGCGATGCTGGAGCTCGCTCCGGCGAGCCTGACGCGGCGCGCGGCCTACGCCGGCCCCGGCACCGCCGCCACCACGGTCGAGCGCAGGAAGCGCGTGATCCTGCTCGCCGGCTGCGCCCAGCAGGTGCTGCGGCCCGAGATCAACGACGCCACCATCCGCCTGCTCGCCCGCCACGGCGTCGACGTGGTGGTAGCCGCCAACGCCGACTGCTGCGGCGCGCTCGTGCATCACATGGGCCGCGAAGCCGCCGCGCTCGCCATGGCGAGGCGCAACGTCGACGCCTGGACGAAGGTGATGGACAAGGGCGCATCCATCGATGCCGTGATCGTCAACGCCTCCGGCTGCGGCACCACGGTGAAGGATTACGGCCACATGCTGAAGGGCGATGCCGCCTACGCCGCCCGCGCGGCCAGGATCGCCGGCATGACGCGCGACATCACCGAGTTCCTCGCCGGCTACGACATGGGCCCGCCCAAGCGCTGGTCCTCGCTCCGGGTGGCCTACCACTCCGCCTGCTCCATGCAGCACGGCCAATGCATCAACGAGGAGCCCCGCAAGCTCCTGCGCAACGCCGGCTTCTCGGTGGTCGAGGTGCCGGAGGGGCACCTGTGCTGCGGCTCGGCCGGCACCTACAACATCCTGCAGCCCGAGATCGCGCGCCAGCTGCGCGACCGCAAGGCAAGCAACATCAAGTCGGTGCGTCCCGACATGGTGGCGAGCGGCAACATCGGCTGCATCACCCAGCTCGGCGCCGCCATGGACATCCCCATCGGCCACACCGTGGAGCTCCTGGACTGGGCCTACGGCGGTCCGGTGCCGCGCGGGCTGGAAGACCTGGCGCAGAGCGTCCACGACGTGCCGGAGCCGCGGCCGCTCATCCCCATGAGGTGAGATGGTGAGTGGTGAGATGGTGAGTTCCGGGACTGCATTCGTGGAAGTATCCGGTTTCCACCTCGCCTGAAGTAACTGGTTCCTGTCTTCGACAGTGGACGCCAGCGTGGGAAACGGGCACGACCGATACTCGCCGCCGCGGCCGCTCATTCCAGTCGAGGTATGTGGTGAGTTCCGGGACTGCATTCGTGGAAGTATCCGGTTTCCACCTCGCCTGAAGTAACTGGTTCCTGTCTTCGACAGTGGACGCCAGCGTGGGAAACGGGCACGACCGATACTCACCACCTCACCACTCACCATCTCACCGAGGAGCCACGATGCGCATCGGCGTGCCGAAGGAGATCAAGGTCCACGAGTACCGGGTCGGCATGACCCCGGCGAGCGTGCGCGAGGCGGTGGCGCACGGGCACGAGGTGCTGGTGGAGACGGGTGCCGCTGCGCGCCAGGGCCTCAGCGACGAAGATTACCGGCGCGCGGGCGCCACTGTGATCGGCACGGCCGCCGAGGTGTTCGCCGCGGCCGAGCTGATCGTCAAGGTCAAGGAGCCCCAGCCCGCGGAGGTCGCGATGCTGCGCCAGGGCCACACACTCTTCACCTACCTGCACCTCGCCCCCGACCCGGACCAGGCCAGGGCCCTCATGCGGTCCGGCGTGACGGCCATCGCCTACGAGACCGTGACGGGCCCGCGCGGCGGCTTGCCGCTGCTGGCACCGATGAGCGAGGTGGCGGGGCGGATGGCGATCCAGGCCGGCGCCCATTGCCTGGAGATGGAGCAGGGCGGGCGCGGCATGCTGCTCGGCGGCGTCGCCGGCGTGGCCCCGGCCAAGGTCACCGTGCTCGGCGGCGGGGTGGCCGGCGTCAACGCGGCACGCATGGCGATCGGCCTGGAGGCGATGGTCACCGTGATCGACATCAATGTCGACCGCCTCTATGCCATCGACCAGCAGTTCGGCGCCGCGGTCAACACCATCTTCTCCACCCGCCAGGCGGTGGAGGACTACGTGCTCGACGCCGACCTGGTGATCGGGGCGGTGCTGGTGCCCGGCGCCGCCGCCCCCAAGCTCGTCACGAGAGCGCACGTGGAGGCCATGCAGCGCGGCTCGGTGATCGTCGACATCTCCATCGACCAGGGCGGCTGCTGCGAGACCTCGCGGCCCACCACGCACGCGGCCCCGACCTACATCGAGGCGGGCGTCGTGCACTATTGCGTCGCCAACATGCCGGGCGCGGTGGCGCGCACCTCCACCTTCGCGCTCAACAACGCCACCCTGCCGTTCGTCCTGGCGCTGGCCGGCAAGGGCACCGAGGCGGCGCTCGGCGACGACCCGCACCTGCTCGACGGCCTCAACGTCTACCGCGGCCGCATCTCCCATCCGGCGGTGGCGGCGGCGCTGGGCGAGCCATGGGCCGACCCGCGCCGTCTCGTGAAGTAGGCTGGAGGGTAGGGCGGGCGTTTCCGCCGGGCTCAGGCCGCCTCGAGCCGCGCCAGCTCCGCCTCGAACTCGCGCCTGAGCTTCGCGCCCTCCTCGTCCGGGAGCCAGCCGGCGAGCTGCGGGAAGAGCACGCGATAGAGCCTGGCATTGAGCGGCGGCCACGGCATGGCCCGGGCCGCGCGCGCCTCGGCGAGCAGGCCCTCGAGCAGCGCCCGCATCTTGTCCGGGTCGTCGGCACTGTCGACCGCCGGCATTCCGCCGGGCAGCCGGGGTCGGCCTGTCTTCGCCGCGTGCATCGTCTCGTCTTGCGCCATGAGACCCCTCCGCAAGATCGCGAATCGGCGCAAGCATGGTCGATTCGCGCAACCTGCGCGATAGCGGCCGGATTTCATTCCCCGTGAATGAGACGCGCCCTGCGTAGGTTGGGTGCGGTGTTGCGCCGAGCCTCTGGTCGACTCCCGTGGGCAAGATCGATCATGGATTGCTCGTGGCCCTGACGGTGAGCTTGCCCCTGGCTCGCCGGCGCGAAGCACTCTTGACGGTGATTTCCACGTCCTGGCCGAGTGAGGTGAGGAAGCGAAACAGCTGATCGCTGGAGAAGCCGTAGAGCTCACCACGGACCAACTTGGACACCTTGGGCTGATCAATGCCGAGGATCTCGGCCGCCTCCAGCTGTGTGAGCTTCTGCGCCTTCAGTGCCACGGTGATGCGGAGGGCCAATTCCGCCTTGGCGAGCAACTCGTCGGCGTTCTTGAGCCCTAGATCGGCAAATACGTTGCCGCTGCCTACGGTTACCTTGGTTTCCTTGGTCATGATCACTCCTGCTCTCGCTGCGCTGCCAGCCACTGCGCATGTATTGCTTGTGCCGTCTTGAGGCGGGCCTCGATGCGGTTGAGGTCCGCCTGCGGGGTTGCAATCCCGCGCTTCGATTTCTTCTGAAACACGTGAAGCACGTGCTGACCACCCGAAGGCGTCAAAGGTGTGGTCGCCCCTGCAGCCTCTCCGCCTTCTGAAACAACTCCTCTATGAATCTGTAATGATTGTCATAGGCCTCCTCTGCGCCCGTCTGATTCTCGCCTCGAGCCACATTGCGGACCTCGCAGCCCAGCTGCTCTGAAACCAGCTTTAAGACAGCGTCTTCGAGGTCAGCGGAACGCTGCGTCGGAGGCGGGCTCATGAGGCTGGCCCCGTACCTGCCCTTTGCGGGTGGAAGCGCATGGAACTTGATAATACGCCGCTGCTGGTCAAGAGCAAAAATAAGAACATCAAAGATGAACACGCCGCGTTCCCGCTGGATACGAGCCTGATTGAGCACGTCGAATCCCCGCTCCCTCAAGAATTTCTCGATTGCGTTCTCAAGCATCGACTGGATGTTATGGTTACAGGTGAAGACGACAGCTAAGTCTGACGTAGCCAGGCGGGGTGACTGCCCGCGCCCACTGTGGGCTGGCCAACCAACTGCTACCGCGATACACAGAACGGCAACCCGCCACGTCATCGGCTCATTTCTCCTCAGTAAAATATATCTGCCATGCAACCCACCCATCCGCACACATACCGTTGTTGAGCTGATCCGAAACACCGGCAGCGCTTTTTGTGTCGTCGATCAGGATGCCATGGTCAGCGGTTGGCGCGCGACGAGCCGCTCGAAGATGTGCGCCGCGATCCGGCCGACCATGATGCCATCTCTCCGACAGTCCTAACCCAGCCCCTTCGCGCGCGGGTCGCGCCGCGCCAGGCGGGCCAGGAGGTAGGCGACCTCGGCGCGGGCGGTGGGCGAGAGGGCGCTCGCCGGCTTGCGCTGGGCGTCGGACAGGATGGCGCCGCGCTGCTTGAGGATGAGCTTGCGCACGGCGAGGCCGGGACCCGGCTGCTGCTCGTAGCGCAGGAGGGGCAGGTGGGCATCGAAGAGGTCGTGCGCCGCCTCGCGCTCGCCCGCCTTCTGCAGCCGCACCAGGTCGACCAGCATCTCGGGGAAGGCATAGCCGGTCATGGCGCCGTCCGCCCCGCGCTCCAGCTCGAAGTCGAGGAAGATGCCGCCGTTGCCGGTGAGCACCGACACCCGGCGCATGGCGCCCTCCTGCATCAGGCTCCGCACCGCGCCGAGCTTCTCCAGGCCCGGCCACTCCTCGTGCTTCAGCATGAAGCAGGAGGCATGCGCCTCCACGACGCGGCGGATCGCCGGCACCGACATGACGACGCCGGTGCCGTAGGGGTAGTCCTGGATCACGAACGGCACGTCGCCGCCGATCGCCTCCACGGCCTGCGCATAGTAGCCGACCACCTGATCGTCCGTGCGCACGCTCGCGGGAGGGGCGATCATCACCCCCGCGGCGCCTGCGTCCATCACGCTGCGCGCCAGCGCCCGCATGGCCGCAAAGCCCGGCGCCGACACGCCGACGATCACCGGCAGGTCGGCCGCCGCGGCAATGACACGGCGCGAGAAGCCGACCGCCTCCGCGGTGTCGAGCTTGGTCGCCTCCCCCATCACGCCGAGGATGGTCATGCCGGAGATGCCGCAGCGCCGGTAGAACTCGACCATGCGCTCAGCGGAGTCGTCGTCGAGCCGCCCGTCGTCGTGGAACGGCGTGACGGCAATCGTGTAGACGCCTGAGGCTTCGCGCACGGGCAGCTCCATGTTGTCATGCCGGGGCTCGCCTGCACCGGCGGAGGCCGGTGTCCCCGGCATCCACCCCGCCGCGAGCGCCGAAGCAAGTGGCGGGGTGGATTCCGGCGACAAGCGCCGGAATGACACGCCACTCTAACGGCACGGCACGTTGAAATCGACGTGGTAGTGGTCCTCGTGCGGCCACCAGGCCTGCTTCGAATTGAAGGCCATCCGGCTCATGGCGAGCGCCCCGGACTTGCTCGCCCTGAGCCTGGGCTGCAGGCGCGTATCGAAGATGACGAGGCGGATCGAGATGCCGCGGGCACGCACCGCCTTGTCCAGCGCCAGGAGGTGCTGTCCCATCGCTTCAAAGTCGAGCTGGTAGGAGGAGCCGGACTTTCCGTTGTTGTCGAAGCGCGTCCAGTAGCCGAACAGATGGAACGGCGAGGTCGGCACCTCCGTCACCTGGCCCTCCAGCGTCCGCACGGGAACGTGAAAATCCACCGACGTGCCGTTGGCGTGGGTCCTGTGGGGCGCGAAGCTGCCGCCCCACGGCCATCCCGTCTCGGCGTAGATAAAGCGCAGCTCGGGGTTGGACTTCTTCAACTCCGCATAGGCGTCGCGCATGGCATCGCGCACGGTGCCGTGCACGAAGGTGCGCCCCGCCATGAAGCCCAGCAGGCTGTAGGCGCGGTAGTTGTCACCCCAGGCGGGCAACCTGCGCCCCCCCTCGAGCCGCCCCTTGGCCGGAGTGCCATGGCATGCGCTGGGCGCGCCGCCGTCGATGCCCAGCCACGCAATGTAGGCGGCAAATCCGCCAACGGACGCGACCGCCACCAGGCCGATCGCAAGCAGGACACGACCAATCCTCATGGCGGCGACTTCGCGATGTCCCCCGGAACGCCCGGCAACGGCGTCCATCCCTCGTAGCCGCTCCGCGGCGCACGTACCAGCAAAATTCGAAGGTCAGAATCGCACGTTGTGCCGTCGACGCAGCCCCGGCAATGCTTCATCATGGCCAAAATGCTGGCGAGGGAACGTGCATGCCAAGAGTTCGAGCCGAGCGCCTGACCGAGATCGGCGCTGCCCTCCTGCGCGCCGCCGGCGCGTCCGGGGAGGAGGCCGAGGCCGTGGCGGTGGGCTGCGTCAATGCCAACCTCGCGGGCCACGACTCGCACGGCATCATCGCCGTCCCGACCTACATCGACCGCATCAAGGCCGGCCACATCGTGCCCGGTGCGCCGTGGACCATCGTGCAGGAGTCGCCGGCAACCACGGTGATCGACGGGCACTGGGGCTTCGGCTTCCACGTCAACGCCAAGGCGATGCAGCTGACGATCGAGAAGGCGCGCACGGCCAACGTGGCGGCGTGCACCGTGTTCCGCCAGAGCCATGTGGGCCGGCTCGCAGCCTATCCTCTGATGGCGGCGAAGGAGGGCATGATCGGCATCGCCACGGCCGATTCCGGTCGCTCGCCCAAGTTGGTGGCCCCATTCGGCGGCCGCGAGGCGCGGCTCGGCACCAACCCGATCGCGATCGCTGTGCCGTCGGACCTCCAGGGTCCCTTCTGTCTCGACATGGCAACGTCGGCGGTCGCCGCCGGCAAGGTGATGCTGCATGCGGCGCGTGGCGAGGAAATTCCGAGGGGCTGGGTGGTCGCCGGCGACGGCAAGCTCACCACCGATCCCACCCAGCTCAAGAAGGGCGGCGCGCTGCTGCCGCTCGGCGGTACAGAGGGCTACAAGGGGAGCGGCCTTGCCGCCATGGTGGAGGTCCTGTGCGGGCTGCTCACCGGCCTCGGCTTCGGCGTCGAGCCGACGGGGCGGCACAACGACGGCTGCTTCATGGCGGTGTTCCGGGTCGAGGCCTTCCGCCCGCTCGCGGAGTTCAAGAATGAGGTGGCCGAGTTCGCGCGCTACCTGAAGGCCACCCCGCCCTCGGAGGGCAGCTCCGGCGTGCTCTATCCGGGCGAAATCGAGCACCTCACCGAGCAGGAGCGGAGCAGGTCGGGCATCGACGTGGAAGATGCAACCTGGAGCAAGCTCGTCGCCCTCGCCGCCGAATACGGCCTGGCCGCCGAGCTCGCGTTGGAGCAGCCAGCCAAAGGGTAGACCGTGGCAGCAGACCCGAGGCTCCAGCCACAGGGCAACCGCTCCCGAAGGCCGGCCGCAGCCTGCCGTAGAATGCCCGCCAGAGCGCCCAGGAGGGCCGCTGAGTGGCCCTCCGCCGATCGGGGCACCTCGGGTACCCCTGGACCGGCGTGCGTGCCAGCGGGCAGATTTGTCTGAGACATGCAACCGTTGACGGCGGTCGCCGACGACCGCTCGAGGCTGACTGGGAACTCCGGGAGGAGACACATGGCACGGCAGATGGTGATGGTCGGCTTCCTGCAGGCGCAGAACTGCACGAACCTGCCCTGCTCCTGGCGCCACCCCGAGTCGCGCGACGACGCCCATTCGGCCGCCTACTACCAGGAGATCGCCCGCGTCCTGGAGGCCGGCAAGTTCCACATGGCGTTCTTCGATGACCGCTTGGCGATGCCGGACCGCCTGGGCAACGACCACGCCGCCACCGTCGAGTACGGCGTCCGCGCCACCAAGATGGATCCGCTGATCGTGCTGATGACGATGGGCGCGGTGACCACGAGGCTGGGGCTCGCCTCGACCTGCTCCACCACCTACTTCGAGCCGTTCGATCTCGCGCGCCGCTTCGCCACGCTCGACCTGATGACCGGCGGCCGGGCCGGCTGGAACGTCGTCACCTCCGTCAACGACGGCGAGGCGCTCAACATGGGGCGCGAGCAGCACCTGGCGCACGACCTGCGCTACGACCGCGCCGACGAGTTCATGGAGGTGGTGCTGGGCCACTGGGACACCTGGGACGACGGCGCCATCATCGTCGACAAGAAGACCGGGCGCTACGCCGATCCGGCCAAGGTGAAGCGGCTCGACCACAAGGGCCGTTTCTTCGCTTCGCGCGGGCCGTTCACGGTGCCGCGCTCGCCGCAGGGGTATCCGGTGATCGTCCAGGCCGGCGCCAGCGGGCGCGGGCACCGCTTCGCCGGACGCTGGGGCGAGGTGATCTTCGCCGCCGGGCGCGACACGCAGATGGCCAGGGAGAGCTATCAGGCGGTCAAGAGCGAGGCGGCGCGGCTCGGCCGCGACCCGGACCACATGTCCATCTGCAACATCCTGATGCCCGTGTCCGGCGCCAGCAAGGCCGAGGCCGAGGACAAGATGGCCGTCATCTCCAAGCTACCGATGGAGATCGATGCGCTGGCGCTGCTGGCCGAGGCGCTCAACTTCGATTTCGCCTCCAAGGGCGTCGACGAGCCGTTCACGACCGAGGAGCTCGCTGGCATGCAGGGCATGCTCGGCATCCGCGACAGCGTGCTGAAACGCTCTGGCAAGTCCAATCCAAGCGCGCGCGACTTCATCGAAGTGAGCGGCCGCGGGCTGGTGAAGGACGCCATCGTCGGCGGGCCCAAGGAGATCGCCGACCGGATGGAGGACATGTTCGTGAACGTCGGCTGCGACGGCTTCGTGGTGGCGGCTACCCACGTGCCAGGCGCCTACGCCGACTTCGTCACCCACGTGATCCCCGAGCTGCAGCGCCGCGGCCTCTACCACACCGACTACACGGGCATGACCCTGCGCGAGAACCTGGGCCTGCCACGCCCGCCGGTGGGGGCGTGGAAGCTCCCTCCGACCGGCGGACGCTAGCGCTGCGCCCCGCCACAGCGGCGCCCGGACCCTTCCGCTTGCCCAGGAGCCCAATACGCGGCGGGCTCCGGACGTGGCACGACCCGGGCGGAGCCACAGTAAGACGACGCGTGGCGGTGCCGGGGCAACGCGATCCCTCGATCCTGCTCAATAATGCTCCAAGGCAAGCAAGACCCTGCGCTCCTCATCAGTGAGATAAGTTCCAAAGTCAAAGAGCAGGCCATCGTCCAAATATTTCTGCATGAACTTGCTTGAAGATGTCAGATGAACGATTGCAATCGGGCGATAGGGCGGGTAGGCAATGACGACACGCCCATCTTCTGCCCTCCTGGCACATCCATCATGCAGAGTGTAGTTATAAATAGGATCAATGATGATAAATTTATCGTAAGAATAGGAAACATAATTCAAGCAAGTTTGCTCCGCCAGGTGCAGTACCAATCGATCCGACACCTTCTTCTTCAGAGCGGCCCGAATCTCATTCTCCCACGCGCGCCAGATGGGTGAACCACCACGCATACAAAAGACACCAGAGTTCAATATGGCTTTATTGCAGAACTCACGCGCAATCGTCTCCCCATACAGCTGCTTATACCACCAACCCGCCCACTCGACAGGTCCTCCCCACTGATCACGGAAAACCCTATATGAAAAATCGACTTGTGGAACCAGCGCAATGTCGACACTTTCGTTCTCCGCAACCGCGGAGCGGAGCATCCTGATCGCTGAGCTGTCTTGCACCCAGGTATCAGCGTCGAGCCAGACATAGTAGTCGAAGCCTTCGATCACCCTGGGTAGGAGCGGCCGCACGAATTGCGCTAGCCTGTATTGGTCGCCACGCCACGCCTTATGCGTGTGGAACAACTGCTCCCAACTGAACCTGACCGGCACTACCCCCTGCTGCCGAAGCCAGGCCCTCGAGGTCTCCGAGAGACCGATATCGATGCAAAATATGCTCGCAAAATCAGTCGCTTCCCTCAAGCTGAGCACCAGTCCCTTCGCGAGCGGCATGAACTTCTCATCGCAGGAGAAGATCACACTGGTATCGTTATGTTCCTTCCCATGATTCGTCTCGCTCAATGGCGCTGCAGCTGTTGCGGTCATGACCGTATCCCCCTTTTGCGACCGACAAGTTTCTTGAAGGGCAGCTTCCGGACGACAGGGTGGTAGTTGAGAGCAAACAGCAGCTTTGACGAGCATGCATATGCTTCCCGCACTGCCGCAAACTTCCTGCCGTACCTCCATCGTTCTCTCTTCTTGATCAGATACCTGATCAGAGCGTGATATCTGTCTCTCGGGTACACCAGGAATTGCTGCTCGCACTCGAGGAGCTTGTCGAGCATAATTCGATGCAGCCGAGCATTGATCGCATCCAGCGAGGGCGGCAAGGAATTCTCGCCCCCCAATACGACCGCCCTAGCGAAATTGTTCGACCCATGTATGCGGTAATACGTTAGCGGTTTTGGAATAATCAAACTGCCCGACAGGCCGTGCGCCAGCACGTAATAATAATAGTCAGCGCAAATCTTTTCCTTGAATGGGGGATTTGCCATTTCGAGAAATGGGCGACGAAACATCAGGCAGGAGCCAGTTGCCACGTGATATCCATGGTATTCGGCGGGAACGTAATATAGATCATAGTGTTCAGCGCTCTTAGACCCACTGGCTTCGCCATTCCGTTCGTGGGGAAAGAGGGGATAGAGTGGGGTACCCATCACATATTCGGGAGAGCGGCAGCAAACGTTCGGCTTCTTGAAAAACCATTGGGTACCCTCCAGAACGACACCGTCGGCATTTATCTGGCAGCTATCGCTGCCGGATACAGTCGCCGAGCGAAGTCCGTTCAGGTGGGCGGCGACGTGCTCTTCGACGAATTCGGGAAACAGAATGTCGTCAGCATCCAGGCAACATACGAATGGACCTGTGCTATTCTCGAGGCCTACGCGGATAGCGCCGAATTGCCCTATATTCTTGGGTGTCTTCAAGGCGCGGAGGCGGCTGTCATTGAGTTTGCAGAGGTAGGCTTGTATTGCTTCGTAGGAACCGTCTGAAGACGAATCGTCCACGATGACGCACTCGATCGGACTGTAGGTTTGATGCGCTACCGAGTTGATCGCCTGGGGGACGTACTTGGCGTAGTTGTGGTTTGTGATAATGACCGAAACCAGGGGGAGCTGGACAGCGGTCCTTCTCGATCGCAGACGATGTTGTTGGAGAATGGGGTGGAGAGCCCCATCGATCGATATCTGAGCTCTTGCATTCATGGGTCAGTACCGTTTGATGGAGGGAAGCGGCAATTTTGTGCTTGTTAGCTGCTTGGCATGCTTGAGAGCATTCCGAATGCCAGTCTTTGAAGCAGGGTGCGGCTGAGGGGGATTGTCCGGAGCGTGTGAGGGTCCGTGGGTGTCGCGACATGCGAGCGGAGTGGGCCTGGCGCACCGCGTGTGAGGTCGTGCCACTCCCCAGAGAGAACGGCACCCGGGCCCTCAGCGCTCGGCGATTGTTCCTTTCGGCGGTAGAAGGCGGATTTCGAGAACCCTTGCGGGACGTAGTGCCCGAAAGGCTGGTTCGGCGGTTCCTGCAGCCGACAACAGACGTCGAAGCGGTTGGTCTTGGGAAGTGGATGAGGCACGGCAGGTGGTGTGCCATTCATACGATACCCCCGTCGCTTCACGAGCTCGTCTTATAGGGCAGCCAAATGCGGGGTGTACATAGTCTCAGTACAACTACCTGAGGATGAGCGACGCTGAATTGTGGAAGAGACGGCCCTTGATGGGTCTCATCAACCAGGCGCCGATGCGTCGGGTGAGCGGCAGCGCCCGATCCGTTCGGCCCGTCGGCCATAGGCGATGCCGTACCCCCTTCTCGTGCGGCACGTTCCCGAGAGGAAGACCAGGTAGGAACCGGGTCAGGGTCAGCGGCGCCGCGACGGCCTCAGGATGAGGATGTGCAGGTCCTGGTCGGGCGAGAAGTCCTCCCTGCGCACCTCGATCTGGGTGGGCGTGATCGTCCTGGCATCCGCGCCGCAGAAGCTCACGAGGCTTCCCGACTCGCCCTTGTCGACCACGAGGCGGAACCGGCCGATCGGTCGCGCCCAGTTGGCCCCGGTGGTGAGACGATAGGAGATGCGCTGCTCGGAGAACGGTGCGCCGTATTTCATGCCGGCTGCCTTGCGGGCGCGCTCGACCGCCGCGGTAAGCTCCCCGTCGATGCAGTACCTGGCCGCGTAGGCTTCGAACCAGGCCTCTTTCATGGCCTCGGGATCGCCCAGCATGGTCTGGGCCGAACGGCCGATGCTCGGCTTGTAGCGGTGCTCGACGGCGATCTCCCTGCCGGCCGGAAATGTCTGTTCCCAGTAGTAGGTGGTCTGCAGGGTCCAGCGCGGCGAGGGACGCGCCTTGCGCATGCTGCGGCCGGCGCTGTACTCCTCGGCGTCGGCAAGGCCGAGCAGCCTCAGCTCGTCCCAGGCGACGCGCGGCAGCTTCTCGATCGCCTTGTCGGTGGAGCGCAGGTGCGGCGCCAGCGGCACCTTCAACCGCTCCAGATCGGCCGTCCGGTCGATGCCCGCCCGCGTCAGCACCTTCTGCAGGATGGTGGCCTTGACCGGGGCGCCGTCCACCGTGGTGGAGAAGCCCAGCAGGTTCTGCGGGTCGCTGGTCGGAACCGTCACGCTGGTGCCGACATCGGCAACGGTGACGTCGGGCATCGGGAAGGCGACGAGCGTCGTCACGTCCGTGGGCGAGGCGTTGTAGAAGAGATAGCTCACCCGGATCTCGCGGGGCGAGATGTAGAGATCCTCCGAGCGCATCTCGATGTCGTGGCTCTTGGTGAGCATGAGGCCGCCGGTGGTCAGCTCGGCCGTCGAGTCGTTTCCCGCAGCAGAGCCGCACGCGGTAGCGAGGGCAAGCAACGCGAGGCGTGCGACTGGCGCACGCAGCCTCCTGCGCAGGCGCAACGCGCCCTGGACGTCGCCCACTCGGCACCTCCTCGATGAACGACAGACTGTCAGTCCGGCGCCTGCGCTGAAGACCGCGACACAGACGACCGCGCAATGTTGTGGCGACGTTTTAGGCAGGCTCGTCCGTGCCGCTCCATCGGGCGATACCCCGATCGCGCGAGGGAAGACTCGGGCTTGGTGAACGCAATGATGGGGGTCGGCGCGGTGTCGTCTCCCGGCGGTCGAGGATGGCCACTCCGCGCCCGCCGGTGCGCCGTGCGCCTGACGAAGCGGCTCGAGCCTGCTCAGGCCCGCTCGACGACCAGAGGGTCGCGGCCGGGCGCGGCGCCGGCGCCCGACCAGGGCCGCCGGTTCACGGCAATCACCCGCCACAGGCCCGCGCCGCCGCCGGCGGAGAGGTGGTCGACCCGCGTGAGCGAGCAGTTGTCGGCGGCAAACGCCAGCGCCGCCTGCGGGTCGAGCCCGAGCGCCAGTCCCAGCGCCGCGCGGATGGTGCCGCCGTGCGTCACCGCCACGATATCCTTGCCCTGGTGCTCCGCGGTGAGGCGCTCGATTGCCGGGGCGACGCGCTCCACGAGGTCGGCGAAGCTCTCGCCTCCCGGCGCCCGCTCGTCGGCGGGCGCGAACCACAAGGTGCGGGTGCCGACGCCGCGCGAGGCGTAGAAGCCCTTGCGCTCGAGCCCCTGCCATGCGCCCAGGTGCTGCTCGGCGAGGTCGGCGACGGCACGCGGCTCGACGCCGGCGAACTTGGCGGGATCCGCGGCGACGATGGCCGCCGCCGTCTCGATGGTGCGCCTGAGGTTGCTCGTCACCCACACGGCGGGCACCGGCAGCTCCCGGGCCAGCACGGCGAACGCGGCCGCGTCGCTGCAGTCGCAGGACAGGTCGCGCTGCCCGTAGATGCGCCCGCCGTCCGGCACCGGCGCATGCCTGATCCACCACCAGCGCGTCACCACCGACATGTGTCCCTCGTCCCCCTTGTCCGCGCCAGGCCCGGTTCAATCCATGGTCACGACGATCTTGCCCATGGCGCTGCGCGATGCCAGCCTGGCGATGGCCTCGCCAGCCCGCGCCAGAGGATAGCGCTCGGAGATCACAGGTTTTATGGCACCCTTGGCGTAGAGCTCCATCAGCTCGGCGATGTTGGCCGCGTTGCCTGCAGGATTGCGGCGGGTGAAGTCGCCCCAGAACACGCCCACCACCTGGCAGCCCTTGAGCAGCGTGAGGTTGAGCGGCAGCCTGGGGATGCCGGCCGGGAACCCGACCACCAGGAAGCGCCCCTCCCACGCGATCGATCTCAGCGCCGCCTCGGAATAGTCCCCGCCGACCGGGTCGTAGATCACGTCGGCGCTTTTTTCCCCGCAGGCGCCCTTGAAGAGGTCGGCGAGCGCCCTGGCGCCGGCCTTGTCGAACGGCCCTGCCGGATAGACCACGCCGCCGTCGGCGCCATGCGCCTTGGCAAGCGCCAGCTTCTCCTCCGAGGAGGCCGCGGCGATGACGCGTGCGCCGAACGCCTTGCCGAGCTCGACCGCGGAGATGCCCACGCCGCCGGCCGCCCCCAGGACCAGCAGGGTTTCGCCCTTCTGGAGCTTGGCGCGGTCCTTCAGGGCGTGGATCGACGTGCCGTAGGTCAGCACCAGCGCGCTCGCCTCGTCGAACGGCATCGCTGCCGGCATGGCGATGCAGCGCTCGGCCCGCAGCACGAGCTTCTCGGCCATGCCCCCGGCGGTGGACGAGCCGATCACGCGATCGCCGGGCTGCAGGCCGGTAACGCCCGCTCCGACGCTCTCCACCACCCCGGCCACCTCGCCGCCGGGCGCGAACGGCCGCGGCGGCTTGAACTGGTAGCGGTCCTCGATGATGAGCACGTCGGGATAGTTGACGCCGCACGCCTTGACGGAAACGAGCACCTCGCCCGCGCCGGGCGCCGGGTCGGGCAAGTCCTCCAGCACGAGCGTATCCGGGCCGCCCACCGCCTTGCTCAGCATCGCCTTCATGCGCCGGTTGCCTCCCTCGCTGGCTCAATCCAAGGTCGAGTTAACAGACAGCCGGCGCGCCGTCGATCACCTCCGTGCGCCCGCCCGGGGCGCGGCTTCGGCAGAGGGGAGGGCGGCGTCGGTTGCATGGAACCGCCGCCTTGGTGTTTATAGGGGCGATTCTGCCGACCGACAGGAGGTCAAACCGATGCGCACCAGCTTGATCGTGGCGTTCTGCCTGTGCGCTCTCGCGGGCACGGTCGTCGCCCAAACTGTGCCTCCGTCCTCCTCCGGGCCCGCCGCGAAGAAGGGCAAGGCGAAACCCGGCGAGACGACCGAGAAGACGCCTGCTGCGGAGATTGAGGGCAAGGGCACCTTCAACTGGTATGCCGATTGCCTGAAGCTGTGGGAGCCGGCCACGCACATGAGCCGCAAGGAATGGGACCGCGCCTGCCGGCGTGCCGCCGCGTACCAGAAGGAGGTCGACGACATGGGGCTCTCCAAGAAGTAGCCCCGGATGGGTCGGACCCGCGTCTGACCCGATGGCGCAGACCCCACCGCGGCTGCTCCTCGCGATGCCCATCGTCGTCGCCGGACCGTACCGTATTGTCGCTGTACTTCCTTCCACCACGCGTCGCCAGACAACGCAC
>Ga0209382_10002393_pt1 | contig 27421 bp, 20 predicted proteins | sample SoiMetdeltSBSDD5_FD_187599 | JGI IMG/M metagenome (GOLD analysis project Ga0209382, IMG submission 187599) | Bulk soil microbial communities from a Populus tree surrounding site in Tennessee, USA - Soil MetaG P. deltoides SBSDD5 (SPAdes) (version 2) | ecosystem: Environmental > Terrestrial >... | reverse complement strand
GCGGCTCCTTTGGGATCCCCTGGCCACCGCCATCCTCAACGAGACGCCGGAGCGGGCGGCGGCCGTGCTCTTCCGGGAGGTCTTTCGCGAGGCGTTCCTGCGGCGGCGCGATGCCGCCCGCCTCGTCTTCCTGCGCGCGGGCTACGGGCGGCTGCACGACCGCCTCGCCCGTTACCTGGAGGCACGTGGGGGCGTCGTGCGCCGGCGCGCGCTCGCGGGATCGGTCGAGGTGGGCGACGGCCGGGCGCGAGCGGTGCACTACATCCAGCGCGCGGAGACCAAGGACGACATGCGCCGCGGCGCGAGGGCGGTCTCCCATCGCCTGGAGACCGACGCCGTGGTGGCGGCGGTGCCGTGGTCCGCCCTGCCCGCGCTGGTGCCGGACGAGCTGCGGGACACGCCGCCGTTCTCCGACGCCCGGCAGCTGCGCGGCTCCCCGATCGTCTCGATCGAGCTCTGGCTCGACCGGGTCGTCCTCGATCGCCCCATGGCCGGGCTGCGCGAGACGGAGGTGGAGTGGGTGTTCGACAAGGGCCGGCTCTACGGCCGCGAGGGCACCCCGCAGCACCTCGCCTTCATCGTGAGCGCGGCCGTGCGCGCCGCCCCGAAACCCAACGCGGAGCTGGCCGCGGTCGCGGAGGCGGCGCTGCGCCGGTACTTCCCGGCGGCGATGGCGCCGGCCCGGGTGGTGCGATCGCTCGTCCTCCGCGAGCCGGAGGCCACTTTCGTGTGCGACCCCGCGGCGGAGGAGATCCGCCCCGGTCCGGAGACGCCGATCCGCGGACTGGTGCTCGCGGGCGATTGGACGAACACGGGCCTGCCCGCGACCATCGAGGGCGCCGTTCGCAGCGGCCGCCTCGCCGCCGCGCGGGTCGAAGCGCTGTGACGGAAAGACGCGCCCCGCACGCCCCCGGACCGGGCGCGTTCGCCCGCGCGCGATGGCTGGCCCTGGCCTGGCTGCTGGTGTGGGGACCGGCCTACGCCTGGGGCTACGGCGGGGCCAATTTCCTCCAGCTCTGCGACCTCGCCGTCATCCTGACGTGCGTGGGCCTTTGGCTCGGCTCCCCCCTGCTCCTGAGCATGCAGGCCCTCTCGTCGCTGGTGATCGACGTGGCCTGGGATCTCGACCTCGCCTTCCGGGCGCTCACCGGACGCCACCTCATGGGTGGGACGGAGTACATGTGGGATGCGCGGTTCCCGCTGGCGCTGCGGCTCCTGTCCCTCTTCCACGTCGTCTGGCCGCCCCTGCTCTGGTGGGCCTTGCGCCGGGTCGGCTACGACCGCCGCGCGCTGCTCGCCCAGACTCTCCTGGCCCTCGTGGCCCTGACCGCCTCGCGCCTCGTCCGGCCGGACGCGAACATCAACTTCGCCCAGAGCGATCCCTTCACCCATCGCGCCTGGGGTCCCGCCCCCGTGCACGTGGGTCTGACCGCGGTCGTCCTGGCCGCTCTCGTCTACGCGCCGACCCACGCCCTGCTGCGACGGGTCATGCCCAGGCCGCGGGTCGACGACGGCTCGAAGAACGGAGGCGGCCCCGGGCGAGTCAGCGGTTCCCCGTGTTCTCCGGCGGCGGCTCGTTGACGACCGCCCAGAACATGCCGACCTCCTTCACCGCGGCCACGAACTGATCGAAGTCCACCGGTTTGACCACGTAGGCGTTCACGCCCAGCCGGTAGCTCTCGACGAGGTCGCGTTCTTCCCGCGAGGAGGTCATGATCACGACGGGAATCGTGCGCAGCTCGGGATCGCTCTTCACCTGGCGGAGGACCTCCAGGCCGTCCACCCTCGGCATCTTGAGATCCAGCAGCACCACGGCCGGATTGCCGGGCTCCCGGCCCGCGAAGCTGCCGCGCCGGTGGAGGAAGTCCAGGGCCTCGACGCCGTCGTTGACCACCACCACCTCGTTGGCGAGGTGATGCTCCTCGAGCGCGGCCAGGGTGAGCTCCACGTCCGCCGCGCTGTCTTCGGCGTAGAGGATGCGCTTCAGTGGGTTCATGCCGCTCCTTCCTCGTAGAGGGGAAGAGAGAAATAGATCGTGGCCCCGGCATTCACCGCCCCCTCCGCCCAGGTGCGTCCGCCGTGCCGATGGACGATGCGGCGTACGGTGGCCAGCCCGATGCCCGTGCCTTCGAACTCCGCCACGCGGTGCAGGCGCTGGAAGACCCCGAAGAGCTTGCCCGCGTACTGCATGTCGAAGCCGACGCCGTTGTCCCGCACCCAGAGGTGGGCCTGGCCGTCGTCCCCCCTCTGCCACCCCACCGCGATCTCGCTGCGCTCGCGCGTGCGGCTGTACTTGAGCGCGTTGGAGAGCAGGTTCGTGATCACCACCCGCAACATGGCCGGGTCCCCGACCACTTCGGGCAGCCCGCCGACCGTCCAGACGACGTCCCGTCCGCGCACGTCCTCGGCCAGGCCGTCGCGGACCTCCGCCACCAGCGCGCTCAAGCGCACGCGTGAGCGCATCAGCTCTCCGCGGCTCATGCGCGAGAAGGCGAGGAGGTCGTCGATGAGCTGTCCCATCTGTCTCGCCGCCCCCGCGATGGTGGCCAGGTGCCTGCGGGCGGTGTCGTCCAGCACGGGCCCGGCGCGCCGCTGCAGCAGGTCCACGAAGCCGTTGATGTGGCGCAGGGGCGCGCGGAGGTCGTGGGAGACGGAATAGCTGAAGGCTTCCAGCTCGCCGTTCACCGCGGTCAGCTCCGCGACGTTGTGGGCCAGCTCGACGTTGAGGCGCTGGACGCTCTTCTGGGATTCGCGCTGCTCCTCCTCCGCATGCAGGCGGGCCCGGATCTGCCGGGCCACGACCAGCGCCGATCCGCCGAGGGTCACCACCGCTACCGTCATCCCCAGGAGCACCACGAGCGATGCGCGCTCCGCGCTCGCGCGTGCCGTGCGCTCGCGGAGGGCGAGCAGGACGGCCTCCCCGCGGGCGAGGTCGTCGATGGCGCCGCGGACCTCCTTCATCAGCAGCTCGCCCTCGTCGGTGAGCGCGGTCTGGACCGCGGGGTCCGGATGGGTGCGCCGGGCCGCGATGGCCGTGTCGAGGGCGGTCAGTCGGACCTGGACCGCCGTGCGGAGGCGTCCCAGGCGCTGCTGTTGGGCCGCGTTGTCCGCGATGAGGACGGCGAGGTGATCGAGGCGGGCCGCGATGTTGCTGCGGGCGATCTCGTAGCCGTCCAGGTGGCGCTCGGCCCCCGAAAGCGCGTAGCCGCGGCGGGAGGCTTCGGCGCTGGTGACGTCGGCATCGGCCGCCTCGAGCGTCGCGAGCACTTCGTGGGTATGGGCGACCCACTCGGACGTCTCGACGAGAGAACGGATGCTGCGGAGGGAGACGATACCGATCGCCACCAGGGCCACCACACCGAGCAGGAATGCAGCGCTGACGCCGAGTCCCAGCGGTCGGACCGCCTTTGTCCCATCCCGGCCTCCTGGAGGCGTCGGCGTTCCCACGGGCAGCTCCCGCGTCCCGAGAGTGGACGCTATACGACTTGAGTGCTGACAGTTTACAGCGGGTCGGTGGCGGGAGCCGGACTAGAAACCGACGCGGCGCATCACGAAGCGCGGCAGGAGGCGGATCACCAGCATGACCCACCGCCAGGGCGCCGGGGCGTAGACGACCGGCGCCCCGGCATCGATCGCGGCCAGGACCCGCCGCGCCACACCCTCCGGCTCGCCCGCAAACGGCGGGGCGGGGAGGCCGTCGGTCATGGACGTCCGCACGAATCCCGGCTTGACGCAGGTCGTCCGCAGCCCGGCCGCGCGGAAGCGGTGATCCAGTCCCTCGAGGTAGCGGGTCAGCCCCGCCTTGGCCGCTCCGTAGAGCACGACGGGCTTGCGGCCACGCTCGCCGGCCACGGAGCTGAAGACGCACAGCGAGCCCCCGCCGCGAGCGAGCAGCCGCCGGCGCGCCTCCTCGCAGAAGAGGACGGTATTCGTGAAGTCGACGAGCAGCAGCCGTCGGGCCAGGTCGGGATCCGCCTCGAGCTGGTCCTGGGTGGCGAAGAGGCCGGCGGTGACGACCACGGTGTCGATGCCGCCGAGGGCCGCCTCGGCGGCGTCCAGCGCGGGAGCGACCGTCTCCGGCTTCTCGAGGTCGCACCGGGCGCTGGCCACCGGCGCCCCTCCGCGCACCTCGAGGTCGCGCGCGCTCCGCTCCAGGTCGGCGCCGTCGCGGCCGAGGAGGAACAGCCGGTCGCCCCGCTGTGACATGAGGCGGGCCAGGGCTCGCCCCATCCCCTTGGTGGCGCCGAGGAACACGACCCTCACGGCGCGTCACCGAAAAGGCGGATCGACTGCGCGCTGCGGATGCGCCCCTCCGGATCCCAGCGCCTCCGGATGGCCGTCCAGGCGGGAAGGCGCGGCTCCATGGCCCGGAAGTGCTCGGCCCGCGTGAACGCGTCCTTGGCCAGGTACACCCGCCCCCCTTCCCCGATGACGGCTTCGTTCAGGGCGTCCACGAGCCCCTGGGTATCGTCCGTCACCGGAATGTCGAGCGCGATGGAGATGCCCTCCTTGGGGAAGGAGAGGAGGCCCTTGCCCTCGGGACCGCAGTCCTTGATCACGCACAGCATGGAGGCCCCCCCTCTCCGGGTCAGCAGCTCCAGGAACCGCCGCGCGGCGCCCGTGCCGGCGGCGGCGGGGAGCACGCACTGGTATTGCGTGAACCCGCGCGGGCCGTACAGCCGGTTCCAGTTCTCGACCACGTCGAGCGGGTAGAAGAAGGAGTCGGGATGGTCGATGCCGCCGGCCCGCCAGGGGAAGTGATAGCAGAGCGAGTTGAAGGCGCGCACGGTCAGCGGCGTGACCAGGGAGAACGGCGGCTCGAACGGCACCGCCGGGCGTGGCCGCGCCGCCGGCGCCCGGGCCGGAGCCTCCTCCGCCGACGCCCATCGCGCGCGCATGAGGACGCCGCGCCCGAGGTGCCGGCCCCGCTTCAGGCAATCGATCCAGCCCTTCGTCTGGGGCCATTCCCGGGCCGAGGCCTTGAGTCCCTCCATGAACGCGTCGATGTCCGGCATGCGCTGCTTCTCGACCCACAGCCAGGGCGACGGGATCGTCCTCATGCGGAATTCGACTTCCAGGATGTGTCCGGTGAGACCCATGCCGCCCACGGTGGCCCAGAAGAGCTCGCTCTCCTGTTCCGGGCCGCATTCCACGATGCGTCCGTCGGCCACCCGCATGCGCAGGGCCGTGACGTGGGCGCCGAAGCAGCCGTCGACGTGATGGCTCGCGCCGTGGACGTCGGCCGCGACCATGCCCCCCAGGGTCACGAACTGGGTGCCCGGGGAGACGGGCAGGACGAAGCCGCGCGGACGAAAGAGCCGGCTGAGGGCGAACGCGGAGAGTCCGGCCTCCGCGCGCAGCCGGCCGGTTCGCTCGTCGAAGGAAAGGATGCGGTCGGCGAGCGTGGTGTTGGCGGCCTGGGGACGGCTCGGGGGAGGCAGCGAGGAATCGCCGTAGGAGCGGCCGAGCCCGCGCGAGAGCACGGCGTCGCGGGTGAGCGCGACGAGGTCCTCGGAGCGGACTTCGCGCCCCGGTCTGGGCAGGCGTCCCCAGCCGGACAGCATGGGCGGGCCGCCCTTCAAATCCGGCGCTCGACCGCGGGGAAGTGCCGCCAGACGGGCACGCCGCAGAAGTGCTCGCCCTCCGTGCAGGTCGGCGTGATGCGCCCGGCGCGCAGCACGCAAGGGGGCCCCATGTGCTTGGCCAGCGCGGGGTGCACGGCGCGCAGCTGGTCGAGCTCGTCCATGGAGGCCTGGTAGATCTCCTCCTGCGCGTTGAAGCAGGTGCGCATCACCCACTTGTGCGCGAGGTACAGGAGGCTGCCCGTCTCGTGGAAGCGCAGCGCCTTCGCGTTGGGCAGGAGGTAGAGCGCCGCCTCGCGCGGGACGTCCATCTCGAGCAGACGTTCCTTGGCCCGCCAGGCACGGTCCATCGACGCCAGGTAGATCTCGTGCGCGCGGGGGTTGGCCGCGATGAGGGGCGGGGTGACGAAGTCCGGCCGCCGCGTGTCCGTGAGGGTCATGAGCGGGCGGGATCCCGGCACCATCCGATGGCGCTGGTCCTGGCTGTCCGCGGTGTGCGAGAGGCGCTTCAGGAACGTGTAGCTCGCATGATGCAGCGCGCGCGAAAGCGGCGAGTGCACGTTGATGTTCAGGGTCTCGAGGCGATAGCGGTTGTGCGACGGATCGAGCACGCGGGCCAGGGCCTCCGCATCGGGCAGCGTGTTCGGGTCGGCGCCGAGCACCGCCCGTACCGCCTCCGCCGTGGTCTGGGGGCCGCGCGCGGTGTAGTCCACGAGGAGGGAAGTGCGGGCCCCGAGCTGGGCGTCGATGCGCCGGGCCAGCGCGTCCCCGTCTCCCTGCAGCTCCGGCCATCGGCCTTCCACGACCTCGGCCGCCTCGTAGGGGGACTCCCCGACCTTGGCGAAGAAGGCCGGATCCAGGGCGTCGACGTGATCGACCATGGCCGTGACCACGGAGACCGCCTCCGTCGGCACGTCGCCCGTCCGCATCATCCGGCGCAGGCGGTGAAGGACGATCCCGGACAGGGTATGCACCATCGAGGTGAAGGCGGCCACCGGGATCACGTAGCGCGCGAGCTCGATCGCCTTCTTCTCGGATTCGCGCGCGACCTTCTTCCTCCGCTTCTCGGAGGCGTTCGGCGTCAGGTGCCGGATCTCCCCGAGGATGCGGTGCGTGTCCTCCTTGAGGATCCCGGACAGGGCGCGATAGGTCTCCCAGGCCGCCCCCAGCTCCGTCTCGTACACGGCGCGCGCGGCCGCGCCCAGGGCGGGGGGGACGTAGGCGGCGACCTCGTCGAGACGCACGAAGCGCTGGCTGGATTGCTCGGAGTTGTAGAAGGGATGGGAGTGGAGGAAGGCCCAGACGAACTGCCGGCTCACGTTCTCCAGGCCGAACTCGAAGTGCGCGTGCTGGTAGACGGTGTGATGTCCCCCCTCGAAGGTGAGGGGGCCGATGGAGTCGCGCTGCCCGGGGGTGACCTCGTCGGGCCGGATCACGCGCGGCGAGTAGCAGGTGCGGGCCGCGGCGATCGCCCCGTCGTAGGGACGGGCCGACGCGTTGCGCAGGGTGACGACGGGTGGACCGGTGCGAAGGGACGCGTCCATGAGCGAGTCGTCAAGACTAGCCGACGGGGCCCCGCAGCGGCAAGGTGAGACGGGGTGGTACAGTCGGCCCGTCCATGACGCAGAGGGTCGGCCGCACGCTCGCCGCCAGCGCCTTGTACGTGGCCTTGTTCGTGGTCGCGACGACGATCCTTCCCGCGCCCGCGTCGGCCCTGGCGCAGGCGCGGCTCGGCCATCTCTACCTGCTGCTGCCGGCCCTGGCGGCGCTGGTCGCCACCACCCGCGCGGCGCGCGCCGCCCTGGGGACGGAGCGTGCGTTCTGGAGCCTCCTGGCGGGGGCGGCGGCGGCGCAGATGGCGGCGGAGACGGCCTTCCTCCTCCACGGAATCACACCCGATCGGCCGGCCCTGCTCGCCCTCGGCCACACCGGGCACTACACCTTCAGCGTGCTCGTCGCCGTATCCGTGTTCGTCTGCCCCCACCGGCCCCTGGGAGCGGGACGTCTGCGGGCCGCCATCGTGGAATGGACCATGATCGCGGTCGTCGCCTCCTTCCTCGTCTTCCGTTTCCTCGCGGCGCCGCTGGGCGAAGGGTCCTCCTCCTGGTTCTGGATCCTCACCGTGCAGCAGTGCGCGCTGGCCGCCGGGTTCGCGATCCTCGCCGGGACCGTCCGCTGGCCCCCCTTTGCGACCCCCTACCGCATCCTGGCCGCCGGACTGACCCTGAGCGCCGCCGCCGGCATCCTTCCGAACTGGCGGCATACCGGGGGCCACTTCGCGGCCTATTCCGTGGCCAACCTCGACTCCGTGTTGGCCGTCCTCGCGCTGGCTTGCGCGGCGGCGGCGGAACGCGGCCGCGCCTGGGTGCCCGGACGGGACGACGCCGAGACGTCGTGGCGGCGTGGCTGGGTCATGCCGGCGGCGGTGATGCTGCCCCTGATCGTGGACGTCGTCGCCCGACTCGTCCGTCCGTACCCGGCCGTGCTGGCCGAAGCCCGCTTCGAGGTCGCGCTGGCCGCGACCGGAGTCCTCCTGGCCCTCACCGCCATCCGCGTCCGCGGAGCGTCGCCGGCCCGATTCGGAGAGGCGGACGCGCCCCCCTCGACGGCGGGGTCCTCCGAGTACGTGCACTTTGCCACGGGCATCGCGCACGAGCTGAACAACCCGCTGATGGCCGTCGGGGGCTGGGCGGAGCTGGCCCTGCGCAAGAGCGAGCCGCGCGAGTCCCTGGAAGCCCTTCTCGCCGCCACCCAGCGGGCCGCGCAGAGCGTGCGACGCCTCCAGCAGCTCGGTCGCGCGGCGGAGCCTGCCCTCGCCACTCCCGTCGCCGGCGCCCCCGCGCCCGTCGGCGGCGCCCGGGGCGGCGGATGGACGCGCTGGCTCGTCGGCGGCACCGCGCTCTTCGCGGCCGTCTACTTCACCGTCTTCCGCCTGGACGCGCCGCCGTGGACGGGGAACGCGCTTCTCGTGCTGCCGCCGACGCTCGCCGCGCTCGTCCTGTGGCGGCGGGGCCGGCGCGCCCGCACCCCGCGCGCGGCCTCCTTCTGGCGTCTGGTGGCCGCGAGTGCCGCGGCCTGGGCGGTGGCCGAGGGGTGGTGGGTCCTTCTCGAGATCGGAGGCGGGCGGCCCTACGAGGGGCACGGCGGCCGCCTGCTGAGCCTCCTCTTCCTCGGGTTCCTGATCCCGATCCTCGTCGCGCTCGGCCTGCGCGCGCATCCCCCCATCATGCGGAAGGATCCGGCGGCGGTGGCCGACAGCCTGCTCCTCGCCGCGGCCGTGCTCTACGCGTTCGTGCACCTCGTCATGCTCTCCGCGGTGGGGATGGCCGAGCCCTCCGCGACGCAGAGGATCCTGCTGGCGGCGTTGCCCGCGACGATCACCATCTGGGCCGCCGTCCTGTGGCGAGCGGTGGACCACCCGACCTGGCGTCGGGCCTACGGGTCCGTGGCCGTCTTCGCGCTGAGCTACGGGACCCTGCGCGTGTTCGCCAGCGGAGTCGACGGCCATCGGCCCCCGCCGGGCGGCTGGGCCGACCTGGCGTGGTTCGTTCCCTTCGCCTTCCTGATCGGCGCCGTCGGCGGAGGCCGCGGCGTCGCGGTGCAGGCTTTCCCCGCCCTCCTGGCCGCGGGGGCAGGTCCTATCGTGCTGGACCTCCTGTCGCGGCACATGCGTCCGTCCGTCGACTTCGCCGGAGGGGCCGTCTCCACCGTTTGCGCACTCCTGCTCGCCGCCGCCGCCGCTCTTCGCCTGTACTGGCAGGTGGAAGTCGACCGCCGTGTCCGCCGCGAGGCCCGCCTGCTGGCCGACGAGTCGCAGCGCGCGGGCCGGCTGACCGCGCTGGCCTCGCTGGTGGCGGCCGCCGTCGGCGAGCTGGAGGACCAGCTCGAGGAAGTGTCGCGCCGCGCCCGCGCCGCCTCCGTCATCATGCCGGACAAGGGCGAGCAGATGCTGCAGCAGGCGCGGCACGCGCGCGACATCGTGCGCGAGCTGACGCACGCCTTCCGCCTCGTTCCGCCCGGACCCCGGCGCGACATCGACCTCGTCGCGCTCCTCGAGGAAGTCGTGGAGGGGGCGCTCGAGGAGGGCCTCCCCCTGCACGTCGGCCTCGAGGAGGTGGCCGGCCTCCCCGCGGTCCACGGCGATCCGCGCGCTCTCGCCGCCGCCCTCTCGCATCTCCTGCGCAATGCCGCCCAGGCCAGCCCCGGCGGAGTGCTGCGCATCCGGGGGGCCCAGCGGGAAGGGGAGGTGGAGCTGCGCTTCATCGACGACGGGCCCGGCGTGCCCGCGGCCCTGCGCGGGCAGATCTTCGACCCCTTCTTCACCACGCGCCGTGTGGGCGACGGCGTCGGCCTGGGCCTCACTCTCGTCCACTTCGTCGCGCGCGGACACGGCGGCTCGATCGTCCTCGAGGACACGCACGCGGGCGCCTGCTTCGCCCTGCGTCTCCCCACCGCCGCCTCCTCTCCCGAAGCGGCGCCCCCGGGATCGTGGCCGTTCGCGGCGGCCGCTCTGGTCAGCGGGGCCATGGCCGCGGTCATGGCGGCGGAGACGGGGCCGCCGCGGCGTGAGGCCCTCAGCGTCGTCTTCCAGATCGCGTCCGCGGTGACGGCGGCGGTGGCCATGGCCTGGGCCTCCCGGCGGCAGGGAGGATCGCGGCGGGCGTTCTGGGCGTGGATGGCCGCCGGGGCCGGCCTGTGGGCGCTGACGCGGACGCTGCGGGTGATGGAGGGTGGGCTGGCCGGACGGCCGAGCACCGGAATGTGGCCCCTCGTCCTCTACGCCGCCGCCGACCTGAGCTGGGCGGCCGCCCTCCTCCTCCGGCCCGACCGCCGCCACGACCGGCCGTCGTCACGGCTGGGCCTGAGCGCGGGCGCGGCCCTCGTGCTCTTCGCGTATGCCCAGGCGCAACTGGTCGTCCTGCCCGACCCCTTCTCGCTGCGCGACCCGGAGCTCCGCAACCAGCTCGTGCTCGTGCGCGGCCTGCTCAAGCTGGCCCTGCCGGTGTGGGCGGCCGTTCTGGCCTGGCGGGCCCTGACTCCCTATTGGAAGAAGTTCTACGGCCGCCTGTCCGCGGTGCTCGCGGCCTGGGCCGTCGGCCAGGCGCTGGCCTTCGCGCAGCGGAGCCGGCCCGGTTACGCCGCGGGCGGTGCGTCGGACCTCGGCTGGATCGTCCCTTTCCTGGCCCTGGCCGCCCTCGCCCTGTACGAGGCGGCCCGGCCGCCCTCGGCGGAAGAGCCGCCCCGGATCGCCGACCGCCTGCGTCCCGCGGGCAGCGCGCACTGGCTGGTCGCCCTGGCCGTCCTCGTCGGGGCGGATGCCCTGTTCGGGGCTTCCGGCTATCCGGCCCTCGACGCCGCGCGCACCCGTCTCACCCAGACGATGGTCGTGGTGATGACGCTGATCCTGGCCGCGCGCGAGATCGTGATGGCGCGCGAAGGGCGGCGCCCCGGGCGGGGCCGGTTCCCCGGTGACGCCGGACCCTCACGCTGGGTTCGGCTGGTGGGGTCGGCCATCCACGAGCTCGGCTCCCACCTCTCGAGCATCACCGCCCTCGCGCGTCTGCTCCTGTCGCAGTCCGACGCCAGTCCGCGTCTGCGCGCGGACACCCTCCGCCTGCACGAGCGCGCGGAAGCGGCGACACGCGTGGTACGGAACATCCTGGCCGCGCTCCCCTCGTCGGTGGGCGTCCGTGAGCGCCATTCGGTCAACCGCGTGGTCGAGGAGGCGGTCGAGGCGCGGCGGCCGGCCCTGGAGAGGGACGGCATCGTGGTGAGCTGCATCCTGGGCGGGGACGTCCCGGAGATCGCCCTGGATGCCCCCGCCCTGCGTCACGTGCTCGTCGCCCTCCTGGATCGCGCGGCGGTGGCCATCCGGGCGGGCGCCCCCACGGGACAGATCGACGTCGCCACCACCGTCCGCGGCGGAGCCGTCCTGGTGACGGTGGGGGATTCGGGCCTGGCCGCGCCGGGCGCCGTCCTCGACCGCCTGATGGATGCGCTTGCCGATTCACCCGAGCCGCGCCTGGATTCGGACCTGCAGCGCAGCGTCATGCGCGAGAGCGTCGAGCGTCAGGGGGGCAGCCTGGCCGTCGGCCATCGCGCGGGTGGCGGAACGGAGTTCGTGGTGCGGCTGCCCTTTCCGCCCGCGGACGCGCCGTCGGCGCCGGCCGCGGCGCCCATGGCCCGCTCGGGGTGATCCGCTCGCGTCCTCTCTCCTCCTAGCGGAGCTCCCTCCACCGCGCGGCCAGGTCGCGCAGGATCGCGAAGATCACGGGCACCGAGGCGAGCGTGGACGTCCCGCGCGTGCGCGGGAAGTAGTCGAGCCCGATCTGGATGATCACGCAGCCCGCCTTGCGGGCCCGCAGCAGGAACTCGGCGTCGATGAAGCTGCCTTCGCTCGTGAGGGTGAACTTCTCGAGGATCGACCGGCGGAAGAGCTTGAAGGCGAAGTTGACGTCGCGGACGCGCAGGCCGAACAGGGTGCGGACGAGGTGGTTGTAGCAGAGCGTATAGAGCGCCCGCACCAGGCCCTCCGAGGTGCGGTCGAACCGGTAGGCGGCCACGACGTCCGCCTGCTGGTACTCGAGCAGGCGGATGGCCCGAGACAGCTCGGCGAGGTCGACGGGAAGGTCGGCGTCGGTATAGAAGACGAGGTCCTTGGTGGCGGCGGCATAGCCGGCACGCAGGGCTCCCCCCAGCCGCCGGTTCACCGGGTTGTGCACCACGCGCACCCGTGAATCCTCGCGCGCCATCGCCTCCGCCAGGGCCGGCGTGCCGTCGGTGGAGGCGTCGTCGACGATCACGATCTCCCAGTCCGTGATCCCGGCCGCCGTCAGCGCCGCGCGCGCGGCCTCCACGGCGCGCCGGGCATACGCCTCCTCGTTGTACATCGGGAAGACGACGGTGATGGAGGACATGCGCCGGACGGAGTCTACTCCGCGGCGGGGACTCGCCTACTCGTCCTCGCGCGAGGCCACGAACCGCTCGAACTCGCGGAGGAAGGACAGCGAGCGCAGGCCTTCCATCCGGTCCAGGTACACGCTGCCGTCGAGGTGATCGCACTCGTGCTGGATGACGCGGGCGAAGAACCCCTCCGCCTCCACGGTGTAGGGCTGGCCATGGCGGTCGAGGGCGTCGAGGCGCAGCCGTTTCCAGCGGGGCACCACCCCTCGCAGGTCCGGGATGGACAGGCATCCCTCCCAGGCGCGCTCCTTCTCCTCCCCCAGCGGCGTCACCACCGGGTTCACGAGGATGGTGAGGGGCACGGCCACGCGCGCGCGCTCGTCGGAGGCGGGGACCTCGAGCACGGCCACGCGCAGGCCGACGTGCACCTGCGGGCCGGCCAGCCCCACTCCGTCGTACTCGTGCATGGTGTCCACCATGTCGTCCAGGAGGTGCTGGAAATCGGGGGAGCCGAGCACCTCCGCGGGGACCTCGCGCGCGGCGGCGCGCACGACGGGATGGCCGATGCGTGCGACCTTGAGGATCATCGCGCTACCGGTAGAAGTCGTCGCGGTCGCCCGCGGTGATCTCCACCACGCGGATGGCGGAGTCGCGCAGGATCTGCAGGTCCACCGTCTCGCCCGGCGCCCGGCGCCACAGGGCAGTGTAGAGCTCGCGCAGGCTCGAGACGCTCTGCCCGTCGAGGGAAAGGACGAGGTCGCCGCGGGCCACTCCCGCGCGGTGGGCGGGACCGCCGTCCACCACTCCGGTGACGATGACACCGCCGTCGAAGGCCTGGGGGAAGAAGCCCACCCAGGCCCGTCCGGAGCGGGGGCCGGCCTCCGCTTCCATCTGTTCGCGGCGGTCCAGGTACAGACCGACGGGTATGGCGAGGCTGTAGCGGCCGACGGCGGCCAGGCCCAGCGAGACGAGGCCGAGCAGCCGGCCCTCCAGGTCGAAGAGCGGCGCCCCGGCCAAGCCGGGATTGATGGCGGTGGTCATGATGGCGCGGTCCAGCATGTATTCCCAGAAGGCTTCGAACGGGCCGACCACCGACACGTGGCCGGTGGTGGACTTCCGCTCGCCGTCGCGCGTGCAGGTGAGGAGGAAGATCGGCAGCCCCGGCCGCGGCTCGTGGTCCTCCTCGATGCGCGCCGGCCTCAGGGCCGGGCCCTCCAGGGTGACCAGGGCCAGCCCGGTGGTGTGGTCCACGGCGATCCGGCGGACCGCGCGCTCGCGGCCGTCGAAGCCGGTGACCTCGACCCGGCGTGCTCCCATCACCAGGTAGTGCGCGGTCAGGATGCGGTCGTCGGCCACGGCCACCCCCGCTCCCAGCCGCTCCTGGCCGAGGATGGCCGAGGAGGGATGGTCGGGGGGGATCTCGCAGCGGAGGAACACCACGGCCGGAGTGGCTTCGCGGGGGATCGTCAGCAGCGCGTCCATCCGGGTCTCCGCGCCGGGATTATACGGGCGAAGGGAACGGCGCCGACGGGGAGGCTACTTCGCGCGGTAGGTGATGAGGCCGCGCTTGAGGTCGTAGGGCGAGACGCCGACGGTGACGCGGTCGCCGGCGATCACGCGAATGCGGTACTGGCGCATCTTGCCGTTGAGGCGGGCGAGCACCTCGTGGTTCTCGCCGCACTTGACCTTGTAGTTCCCACCGGCCAGCACTTCCGTCACGACTCCCTGCAACTCGATCAGGTCTTCCTTGCTCATCCACTCTCCGTTTCTGGGGCGACCTTCGATTCTGACGCTCCCGCGCCTCGCTGTCCACCCTGCCCCTCCCGGCCGCGAAGAATGAGCACGGCCAGGAGCGCCACCACCACCGTGCGCAGGGCGATGGCGGCGGAGAAGACGATCGTCCATCCTCCGGCCGCGCGCGCGGCCCAGGGGAAGAACCCACCCATCTCCGCCACCGCGCCCGCGAAGCTGAGCGGGTAGATGAGGACGTTGAGCAGGTCGAGGACCGCGAAGGTGAGGACGAGGCGCCGCTGCCGGCGGGGATCGTCGCCCAGCGCGCCCAGGATCAGGAACGGATAGAACCAGAGGTTGAACTGCGTGGAGTAGATGCGGTTGAAGAAGACGGCGGCCAGGCAGATGAGGACGCCCTTGTACTCGATCGGCATCTTCGGGCGGACGACGACCGCGGCCAGCATGAGGGCGAGGCTCCACAGGCCCGCGTAGCGCTCCCAGGGCAAGGGACCGAGCCAGATCTGGCCGACGCCGAGCAGCGTGTCCCAGTACAGGGGGCGGCGGACGTGGAACACGTAGGGGGCGAGCCAGTTCGCGAGCGACCCCGTCTCGCGCAGGCACAGCAGCGCGAAGGGCAGGTTGAGGGCCGTGGTCACGGCGGCGAAGACCACGCCGGCGCCGAGCCAGTGCCAGCGGCGCCGCTCCACCACGAGGAGCCGCCACTCCTGGGCCGCGATGAAGAACGCGGGATACCACTTCAAGCCGCATCCGATGGACCACAGCGCGGCCGCCGTCCAGAAGCGCCGGCGCCGATGGGCCGCGTAACCGAGCAGGACGAAGGTGATGATCCAGCTCTCGTAGCGCACGGGCGCGGTCACGATGGCGGTGAGGTTGAGCCCCAGGGCCAGGGTCGCGGCGAAGGCCCAGCGCGGCGCGATCTCGCGTGCGAGCCGGTAGAACAAGAAGGTGTTGAGGAGGTCGGCGACCCCCATGAAGGCGGCGTGCACGACGATGGTCTGCCGCAGGTCGTCCGGCTGGATGAAGGGGCTCATCAGCCAGTAGAGAATCCCGCCCAGCACCGGATATTCCTTGGTAAGGTTCACGTACGGGATGGCTCCCGCCTGCGTCTCGGCGAAGAAGTCGCGCCACGTGCGGATGTCCTGGACGAGGTGGCTGGCCGCGGGTGTGGGCCAGAACACGGTGAGGAGGAGCAGGACGGTGACCGCGCGCACGATCGCCACGGCGAGCAACGCCGTCCACAGACCCGGTCGTCGGTGGTCGCTCCTGGTGGGCTCGTCCATGCGCGTGCATACGTATCCCATCGTGAGCCGTCGCGCTACGGCCGCCCCGGGGAATAGCGGACCGTTCCTGGTCGTTGACCAGGCATGAGGTTGAATATGCTGCGATCGGGTGTCTTTCCTTCAATGGTGTTGGTCGCCCTCGTTGGCTGCGGCGGCTCCTCCCCGGCCGGGCCGACGCCCCAGCCGGTGCCGTCCGCGACTCCGAACCCCGCGGCCGTTGCCCGCTACCGCGTGACGTTCGACGCCACCTGGAGCGCGCAATCGCACCCGACCGACGTCCCGCGCAATCCCCACTTCTCGCGCTTGATCGGCGGCACCCACAAGTCCACGGTGAAGTTCTGGGAGTCGGGTGCCCTGGCCAGCGAGGGGATCCGTTTGATGGCGGAGCAGGGCCGCACGACGCCGCTCGACACCGAGGTGGAGGCCGCGATCGCGGCCGGCCAGGCCCAGCGCGTGCTGGTGGGGGACGCCGTCGACCGCTCGCCGGACCGCATCACCCTCGACTTCGAGATCAGCCGGGACTTCTCCCTGGTCACGCTCGTCTCGATGCTCGCGCCCAGTCCGGACTGGTTCGTAGGCGTCTCCGGCCTGAACCTCATCGAGAACGGTGACTGGACGGCGGAGAAGGTCGTCGTGCTGCAGCCCTGGGACGCGGGAACGGACAGCGGCGTCACCTTCAGCTCCGCGGATGTCCGGACCTCGCCGCCGGAGCCGATCCACCTGATCGGCACGGGACCGCTCCTCGTCGGTGCCTCCGTGCCGCCGGTGGGCACCTTCACGTTCCGGCGGCTCAACTAGGCGGGCTACTTCCCGGTCTTCGTCCAGTCGACGAGGCCGGAGCGGGTGGCGGGCTGGCAGCGGGGACAGAAGTACGCGTCCATCCCGCGAACGCCCGCCTTGCGGAGCTTGGCGCCGCAGCGCGGGCACACGTCGCGCAATCGCACCTTGAGGAAGTCGCGGACCTTCACGTCGATGGGCTCGCCGCGGCGCGCGACTTCCGCGACCGCCTCCCGCATGACCTTGACGATCGCGTCGTGCAGGCGCACCGCGTCGTCGTGGGACAGCGACCGGCAGAAGGTCTTGGGGTGCAGCCCGGCCTCGAAGAGGATCTCGTCGGCGTAGGCGTTCCCGATGCTGTCCAGCGCGCGCTTGTCCAGGAGGAGGAGCCGGACCTGGTCGCGCCGCTTCTTGAGCAGGCTGACGAACCTCTCACGCGTGAACTCGGGGCCGAGCACGTCCAGCCCGCCGGCCTGGTCCATGCCCGTGGCCGCCTTCCAGTCCCCTTTCGCGAGCAGGTAGGCCTTGCCCATGTTCTTTTCGTCGCGATATCGAAGCTCCGTGGGGCCCTCGAAGGTCAGGGCGAAGACGAGGTCGCGCTCCTCCTTCTCGTCGGGGGCGGCCAGACGGAAGCGGCCGGCCAGCATCGGGTTCACGGCCAGGTCGAGGTCCTCGAACCGGAACACGAGGAAGTGGGCGTGCCGGATCACGTCGTCGAGACGGCGTCCCAGGAGCAGGGAGAGGTTTCCCCGCACCGCGAAGCGCATGACGATCGGCTCCCGCAGCCGCTCGCCCACCACGCGCCGCCCGACCAGCGCCTCCTTGAGGCGGGCCTGGATGTAGAGGAGGTCGGGCAGCTCCGGCATCTCCCGCGATGATCGGCCCACCGCGGACGTGTGCGCAAGCGCCGCCCGCCCGCGCATTCGCGCGACGGGGGGGACCGGCGATAGAGTGGACCTCTCGCGCGGGCTCCGATGCACACCCAGGTCGCCATCGTCGGCAGCGGGTTCAGCGGCCTCGGCGCCGCCATCCGCCTGAAGCAGGAAGGCCTCTCCGATTTCGTCGTCCTGGAGCGGGCCGCGGACGTGGGCGGCACCTGGCGCGACAACAGCTATCCGGGCTGCGCCTGTGACGTCGCTTCGCACCTCTACTCGCTGTCCTTCGCACCGAACCCCGACTGGACGGACCGCTACTCCGGGCAGCGCGAGATCTGGCGCTACCTCCAGAAGTGCGCGGACGATTTCGCGCTCCGGCCTCACCTCCGTCTCGAGCACGAAGTACGGTCGGCGGAGTGGGATGAGAGCGCCCGCCGCTGGCGCATCGAGACCTCGCGGGGGCCGCTGACCGCGGCCGTGCTCGTCCTGGCCGCGGGCGCGCTCAGCGAGCCCGTGATCCCCGACCTTCCCGGTTTGAAGGCCTTCCAGGGGCGGATGTTCCATTCCGCGCGCTGGGACCACGCGTTCGACCTGGCCGGCCGCCGCGTGGCCGTCGTGGGCACGGGAGCCTCGGCCGCGCAGTTCATTCCCGAGATCCAGCCCAGGGTCGAGCGGCTCCTCCTCTTCCAGCGCACGCCGGCGTGGGTGCTGCCGCGGCTGGACGGACGGATCCGGCCCTGGCAAAGGTGGCTCTTCCGCAAGGCGCCGGCCTTGCAGCGGCTGGTGCGCCTCGGCATCTATCTCCCGCGCGAGATGGCCGTGTTCCTCTTCCGCCATCCGTGGATGATGCGGCGCGCCCAGCTCCTCGCGCGGCGCCACCTGCGCCAGTCCATCGCCGACCCGGTCCTGCGCGCGCGCCTGACCCCGAGCTACACCATGGGCTGCAAGCGCATCGTGCTCTCGAACACCTACTATCCGGCGCTCGCGCAGCCCAACGTCGAGGTCCTGACCAGCGGGATCTCCGAGATCCGCGCCCGATCGATCGTCGACGGCGATGGCGTGGAACGCGCGGTGGACGCCATCATCCTGGGCACCGGGTTCCGGCCCACCGACCCTCCGCTCTCCGGCCACCTGCGTGGGCGGGAGGGCCGCATCCTGCGCGAGGTCTGGGCGGGCAGCCCGGAGGCCCACCTGGGCACGACGGTCAGCGGCTTTCCCAACCTGTTCCTGCTCCTCGGCCCCAACACGGGCGTCGGCCACACCTCGGTCGTCTACATGATCGAGGGACAGATCGAGCACCTCGTGGGCGCGCTCCGCTTCATGCGCGCCCGGGGCGTGGACGCGGTGGAGCCGCGCCCGGAGGCGCAGGGCGAATACGTCTCGTCGCTGTACCGGCGCACGCAAGGCACGGTCTGGGTGGCGGGCGGCTGCAAGAGCTGGTACCTCGACCGGAGAGGACGCAGTTCCTCGATATGGCCGGACTTCACCTGGCGCTATCGACGGCGCGTCGCCCGCTTTCGTCCCCACGAGTACCTCGCGCGTGCAGGGGGTGGGCCATGACGAACGACATCGCGGGCAAGGTCGTGCTGGTCACCGGACCCGCGCGCGGCATCGGCGAGGCGGTGTCGCGCGCGCTGGCCGCGCGCGGCGCGCGTCTCGCGCTGGTGGGGATGGAGCCGGAAAGGCTCGCGGCGCTCGCGCGCGAGCTGGGGGAGGGGCACGCCTGGTTCGAGGGCGACGTCACCGACCAGCGCGCGCTCGAGGGCGCCGTCTCGGGGACGGTGGCCGCCCTGGGGGGAATCGACGTCGTCGTCGCCAACGCGGGCATCGGCTGCTTCGGCACCGTTGCCGTCACTCCGCTGGAGGCGCAGGTCCGCGTCATCGAGGTGAACCTGGTCGGTGTGCTGCGGACGGTGGTGGCGACGCTGCCGCACGTGACCACGCGCCGCGGCTACTACCTTCTGGTGTCTTCGGCGGCGGCTTTTGCCGCCTCTCCGGGCCTCGCCGCCTACGCCGCTTCCAAGAGCGGGGTGGAGCAATTCGGCAACGCGCTGCGGCTGGAGGTGGCGGGCAGGGGCGTGGGCGTCGGCGTCGCGCATCCCTGCTGGATCGACACCGACCTCGTGCGCGACGCGCGCCAGGACCTCGGGGCCTTCGACGAGATCGTCCGCCGCCTGCCCGGACCCTTCCGGGTCGTGACCTCGACCGCCGATTGCGCGGCGGCGCTGGTGGACGCGATCGAGCGCCGGCGGCGGAAGGTGTTCGTGCCGCGCCGCCTGGCCGTGATGGCGATGCTGCGGTCCCTGCTGACGAGCGCGCTGGCGGAGCGGAAGGTCCTTCGCGATCTCGGACCGCTTCTGCCCACCCTCGAGCGGCAGTGCGCGGCGGTGGGGCGCCCCTTCGGCGCGCACAGCGTCGAGGCGACCGCGCGTCGCGGATGCTATTCTGATCCTCCGTCGGAGGGCCCGTGAGACCAGAAGACCTGATCAGCGCCGTGCTGAGGGGCGCGGTCGGCGGACGAGGGAAGAGGAGCCGTGGCGCGAGCCGGTTCCTCACCGGCGGCCGGGGCTCGCTCATCAACGCGGGCACGCTGCTCACCGCGGCCGGCCTGGCCTGGGGCGCGTACGAGGCGGCCACGCGGAAGGACGAGACGTCGGCACCTCCCGCCGGCGCGCCACCCCCGTTACCCCCGCTGCCGCCCTCGCCCGGCCTTCCTGCCGACGCGCTCCGCCTCGTGCGCCTGGCCATCGCCGCCGCCCGCGCGGACGGCCGTCTCACCGACCCGGAGCGCGCGTCCATCCTCGAGCAGGCGCGCACGGTGGGCGCGGAGGCGGTCGTGGAGCAGGAGATCCGCACCCCGCGCCCGCTGGCGGAGATCGTGGCCGGGGTGGGCGATTCGAACACCCGGGGGCAGCTCTACGTATTGGCCTTCACGGTGGTGCGCGCGGATGAAGGCGTCACGGGCGCGGAGCGCATCTTCCTGGCCCAGCTCGCGCACGCGCTGGGGCTGGACCCGGCGACGACGGCGGGACTCGAATTGGACGCGGCCCGGCGCATCGACGCCGCCGCCGCCGAGGAGGCATGACGATGGCGAGGCAGTGGTACATGGCCGTGGGCGGGCACCAGGTGGGGCCGGTGAGCGAGGACGAGATCCGCCAGAACCTCTCGAACGGCACCATCGACGCGAGCACGCTGCTCTTCGCGGAAGGGATGAGCTCTTGGACGCCCGTGCGCGACGTCCCCGAGTTCCGCGCGGGCGCGTCCGGCGCGAGCCCGGCCGCCCCCCCGCCCGTCCCCGGCCGCCGCGCCCACGAGATCGACTCCAAGATCTACGGCGAGGACCTCCAGTTCGTCGAGATCTTCCTCGACCCCTCCGAGAGCGTCGTGGCCGAGGCGGGCTCGATGATGTACATGACCCCCGGCATCGAGATGGAGACCGTCTTCGGCGACGCCAGCGGGCAGGGGCAGAGCGGGATCATGGGCGCGCTGCTCGGCGCCGGGAAGCGGCTGCTCACGGGGGAGAGCCTGTTCATGACCGTGTTCACGAACCGCGGGCCCGGCGTCCACCGCGTGGCCTTCGCCGCTCCCTACGCCGGCCGCATCCTGTCGCTGGACCTGGCCAAGCTGGGCGGGGAGCTCATCTGCCAGAAGGACTCGTTCCTCTGCGCGGCCAAGGGCGTCTCCATCGGCATCGCCTTCCAGAAGCGGATCGGCGTGGGGCTGTTCGGCGGCGAGGGCTTCATCATGCAGCGCCTCCAGGGAGACGGCCTCGTCTTCGCGCACGCGGGCGGCATGGTGCACGGCCTGCAGCTCGCGCCGGGGGAGACGCTGCGCGTGGACACGGGCTGCCTGGTCGCCCTGCAGCCCTCGGTGAACTACGACATCCAGTTCGTGGGGAAGGTCAAGACCGCGCTGTTCGGCGGGGAAGGGCTCTTCTTCGCGACCCTCACCGGCCCCGGCCACGTGTGGCTGCAGTCGCTGCCCCTCAGCCGCCTGGCCGACCGCATCTACAAGGCGGCCCCGCAGACCGGCCGCCGCGTGGACGAAGGGTCGATCCTCGGCGGGCTCGGCAACATCCTCGACGGCGACTGATCGGACGGCGCATCGCAGATAGCGACGCTCCCCCCTTGACGCAGCGCCGGGCATGCCCGGTACTGGAGAGGGGGGCTCCATCATGCGAAACCCGATCCGTGCTCGCCGTCTGGCCGCTGCCGTTTCTCTCTGTCTGATCTCCGCCTGCGCCACCAATCCCGCCACCGGGAAGAAACAGATCATGCTCGTGGGCGAGGGGCAGGAAATCGCCATGGGCCAGGAGGCGGACAAGGAAGTCGCCTCTTCCCTCGGGCTCTACCCCGACGACGCGCTGCAAGCGTACGTGGCCAGCCTGGGGAAGGAGCTGGCCGCGAAGGGCGAGCGGCCGAGCCTGCCCTGGACCTTCCGCGTGGTGGACGACCCGACGGTGAACGCGTTCGCCTTGCCCGGCGGCTACATCTACGTGACGCGGGGGATCCTGACCCACCTGAACTCGGAAGCCGAGCTCGCCTCCGTGCTCGGGCACGAAATCGGCCACGTGACCGCGCGCCACACCGTCTCCCAGATCACGAAGTCCCAGCTCGCGACCCTCGGTCTCGTCGCGGGGATGATCGTGCGGCCGGAGCTGGCCCGCTTCGGCGACCTCGCCCAGGCGGGCATGCAGCTCATGTTCCTGAAGTTCGGCCGCAACGACGAGCAGCAGGCGGACGACCTCGGCCTGCGCTACATGACGCGCGAGAACTACGATCCGCGGGAGATGGTCGAGGTCTTCTCCGTCCTGGACCGGCTCGGCGAGGCCAGCGGCGAAGGCCGGCTGCCCGCGTGGCTCTCGACGCATCCCGCTCCCGCGAACCGCGCCCAGCGCATCCAGTCCGAGATCCAGGCCCAGCACCTCACGGGCGCGCGCGTGGAGAAGCCCAGCTACCTGCAGCGCCTCGAGGGAGTGGTCTTCGGGGAGAACCCGCGCGAGGGGTTCTTCGAGGGCGGCCGGTTCTTCCACCCGGATCTACGCTTCCAGATGCAATTCCCGTCCGGCTGGAAGACGCAGAACCAGAAGCAGGCGGTGGGCGCCATCAGCCCGCAGGAGGACGCGATCGTCGTCATGACGCTGGTGCCGGGGACGAGCGCGGAGCAGGCGGCCACCGAGTTCATGCGCCAGCAAGGGCTGCGCCCGGCGGGGGCGGAGCGGACCTCGCTGCACGGGCTTCCCGCGGTGACAGGCCTCTTCGAGGCCGTGGCCGACCAGACGCCGATCGCGGGCCGGGTGACGTTCGTGGAGCACGGCGACAAGGTCTACCGTCTGCTGGGGTACACCCCGAGTGCGCGCTGGCGCAACTACGATCGCGTCTTCACGGAGTCGCTGATCAGCTTCGCGCCGCTCACGGACCGGCGCTACCTCGACGTCCAGCCCAAACGCGTCGACGTCGTTCCCGTCAGCCAGCCCATGACCGTCGCCGAGCTGGCCCGGAGACACGGCGCCAGCGTGTCCGCGGACGTCCTGGCCCTCATCAACCACGTTGCCCCCGGGGCGACCCTTCCCGCCGGCCAGCCCGCGAAGATCGTGGTCGGCGGCCGCCTCCCGAACGAGGACCGCCGTCAGACCGACGGCCGGAACCGCTAGGCGCGCCCGGCGCCGATCTCCTTCACCTCTTCCCGCGCGTCCACTTCGTAGCGGATGAACTGGAGCCGGGAGGAGAGCTCGGGCACGTCGAGGCCGGAGGCCGCCCCGCGGGAGAGGTCGAGACGGAGCTGCTTGAGCTGGTGCTCCGCGACTTCGCGCCGCACCCTCAGGCGCTCCAGCACACGGACGGCCTTGACGATGGCCTCCTCGCGTCCCTGGACGACTTCGAGCTGGCGCTCGAAGAGCCGCCGGTCCTGCTCGAGGTCCGCGCGCTCGAGGCGAGCGCGGGCGTCCTCGACGGCCTTGGCCAGCAGCGCGCGCTCGCGGTCGGACGTCTGCTCTTCGAGGTCCGCCTGGCGCGCCTCGAGGTCGGCGGTCAGCTTGAGGATCCCATCCACTTCGGCGATCAGCCCTTTCGTATCGGGACCGCCCAGCTTCTCGATCAGCGTGCGTACGCGCGCGGCCTCCTGCTCGATCGGCGAGAGCACGCGGGCGGGCAGGGCCGGGGGCGCGGCCCCGTTGGGTGTCGTCCCGGCGCCCACCGCCGCCTGACCCTCTTGACGGTTGCGCAGGAGCGTGACGCCGGCCGGAATCGCGCCGACGGCCTGCACGGCCAGCACCGCGCCCCAGATGGCCAGCCAGAACGGGAAGTGGCCCTGCGTCGCGTACATCACGACGGCGGTGATGAAGAACCCCGTGAAGTGCCCGCCCACCGCGCGCAGCACGCGCATGCGGGCCGCGTCGCGGGGGTCGGTGAGGGTCGGGACCTCGCGCCGGTAGACCTTGCTCTCGAAGAGGGGCTGCCACTGCTCCTCGTCGTCGCGGCGGACCAGCTCGACGCCGGTGAGCTTGCCGCGGCGGATGAGCTGCGCCAGCTCGCCTTCGTCGTAGGCCTTCACCCGACGCCGGGTCTGGACGTGATAGACCGGAGGCGCCCCCGGCGGCGGCGTCGGCGTGCGCGCGGGCAGCACCTCCGCGGAGATGGGGGAGAGGGAGCCCGACCGGGACCGTCCCGCCAGCGCGGCCAGCTCCAGGCTCAACTCGTCCGTCTTCGTGAAGCGCCGCTCCGGGTCCTTCTGCAGGCAGCGCGACACGAGCGCCTCCAGGGCGGCGGGGATGTCGCCGCGCAGTCGGCCCAGCGGCTCCGGCTCGCGCTCGATGACCGCGGCCAGCACCTGCGCGGGCGTGTCGCGGCGGAAGGCCGCGCGCCCGGTGGCCATCTCGTAGAGGATCAGGCCGAGCGAGAACTGATCGGTCCGATGGTCGACGGTGCGCCCGCTCGCCTGCTCCGGCGACATGTACTCGAGCGTGCCCAGCAGCATGCCCGCCTGCGTGCCCTGCCGCGAGAGCGTCTCGCGGGTGTCGACGAGGTCGCCGAGGGGAGCGACCACGAGCTTGGCCAGACCGAAGTCGAGGATCTTCAACAGGCCGTCCGGCGTCACCATCAGGTTCTCGGGCTTGAGGTCGCGATGGACGATCCCGGCGCGATGGGCCTTGGCCAGGCCGTCCGCGAGCTGGGCGCCCAGGTCGAGCACTTCGCCCAGGGGAAGGGGGCCGGCCCGCAGCCGCCGGCGCAGGGTCTCGCCCTCGACGTGCTCCATCACCACGTAGTGCGCGCCCGGCACGTCCGCCGCCTCCCCGACGTCGTAGATGTGGACGATGTTCGGGTGGTTGAGGGCGGAGGCCGCGCGCGCCTCGCGGTCGAGCCGCTGCAGGAGCTGCGGGTCGGCGCCCGAGCGCAGCACCTTGATGGCGACGGTCCGGCCCAGACGCGTGTCGCGGGCGCGATAGACCTCGCCCATGCCGCCCGCCCCCAGGCGGTCGATGACTTCGTAGGAGCCGATGCGGGCTCCGGAAGCGAGGGCGTCGTCCAAGGTTGGCTCCGCGGCAGCGTAACACGGTGCCGCACGCCGTCGCCGTGGGCCGCCGGGGTGCTTCAGTCGGCGGGCTGCGGCGTGGGTGCGCTCGGCGCCGCCTCCGACGCCGCATCCACCCGCCGCCGCCACGGCCGCCGGAGCCACCCCACCACCGCCGCCGGGCGCAGGTCGTCCAGGTACGTGTAGACGACGGGCACCACGATCAGGGTGAGCAGGGTCGAGGTGATGAGCCCGCCGATGACCGCGCGCGCCATGGGGGCGCGCATCTCCGCGCCCGCACCGATGGCGAAGGCCAGGGGCAGCATGCCGAAGATCATGGCCAGCGTCGTCATCACGATCGGGCGCAGGCGCGTCGTGCCGGCGTGGATGAGGGCGTCACGGCGGCTCCGTCCCTGGGCGCGGGACTGGTTCGTGAAGTCCACGAGCAGGATCGCGTTCTTGGTCACGAGGCCCATGAGCATGATGAGCCCGATCATGCTCATGATGTTCAGCGTGTCGTGGGTGGCCAGGAGGGCCAGGGCCACGCCGACCAGCGACAGGGGCAGCGACAGCATGATGGCCAGGGGATGCACGAACGAGCCGAACTGCGAGGCCAGGATCAGGTAGATGAAGACGACGGCCAGGAACAAGGCCTGGAACATGTTGTCGAACATGTCCTTGAGCTCTTCCGCGTCGCCGCCGTGCACGACGTCGTACCCGGGATCGAGGTGCAGCCCCGCCGCCGCCTTCTCGATGTCCGCGCTGATCTCGCCGAGGCTGCGGCCGTCGGGGTTCGCGGAGATGCGCACCTCGCGCTGCAGGTCCTTGCGGCGGATGGTCGACGGCCCCGTGCCCACGTCGGCCGTCGCGACCTCGCGCAGGAAGACCTGCGTCTTCTCCCCGTCCCGCCCGCTCGGATCGTCCTTGTCGCTGGGAACGGTGAGGGCGAGCAGGTCGTCCGCGTATCGCCGCTGATCGGGCCGCAGCCGAACGCGCACGTCGTGGCTGTCCCCGGCGGCGTCTTCGACGCGCGTGGCCACCTCGCCCGCCACCGCCGCGCGCAGGGTCGTCGCGATCGCCCCCGCGCCCAGGCCGAGGTCGCTGGCCCGTCCGCGGTCCACGCGCACCTTGAGCTCCGGCTTGCTCTTCTCCAGGCTCGACTCGATGTCCGCCACGCCCGGGATCTTCGTCATGGCCGCGACCAGCTCCTTCGAGATGCGGTCGAGCTCGTCCACCTCCGGGCCGCGCACGCTGATCTGGATGGGCTTCTGGCCGAAGGGGCCCGCCTCGAAGAGGCCGTAGGTCAGGCCCGGCACCTCCTCGATCACGCGTCGCGCGTCGGCCAGCACGGTGGAGAAGCGCTTCCTCCGCGTGGACTCCTTGAGCTTCACGTAGGTGGTTCCCTCGGTGACGGGCCGGTACTGCGCGCCGGCTTCGCCGATCGTGGTGTACGTGTACTCGACGTCGGGGAGCGACTTCAGGCGGCGCACCATCTGCCGCGTGCGCTCCGTCGTCTCGCGCAGCGTCGCCCCCGGGGTCGCCTTGAACGCGACCTGGTACTCGCCGCGGTTGAAGTCGGGCATGAAGTCGCCGCCCAGGATGGCCAGGATGGGGAAGCTGGCGATGAAGGCGAACAGGGCCATGCCCATGACGGCCAGCCGGTGGCTGAGGGCCCAGCCCAGGAGGCGCTCGTAGCGCACGTGCAGGGCGTCGAAGCGCTGGTTGAAGCGGTGGAGGAGGCCCTTCAGGCCGCGGGGAGGAGCCGTGCCCGCGTGGCCTTCGTGCTCGACGTCGGGGTCGACCCAGCGCGACGAGAGCATGGGGTCGAGGGTGAAGCTCACGAACAGGGAGACGAGCACGGCCGCGGCCACGGTGATCCCGAACTCGTAGAAGAAGCGGCCCACCATCCCGCCCATGAAGGCGACGGGGATGAACACGGCCACGATCGTGAACGTGGTGGCCATGACGGCGAGGCCGATCTCGGCCGTGCCGTCGCGCGCGGCCTCGAAGTGGTCCTTGCCCCGCTGGAGGTGGCGGACGATGTTCTCGCGCACCACGATGGCGTCGTCGATGAGCATGCCGATGGCGAGGGAGAGGCCCATGAGGGTGAGCACGTTCAAGGTGAACCCGAAGGCCTTCATGGCGATGAAGGCGGCCACCACGGAGATGGGCAGGGTCAGCCCGGTGATGACCGTGGAGCGCCACGAGTTCAGGAACAGGAACACGATGAGGACGGTCAGGATGCCGCCGATGATCATCGTGGTGTTGACGTCGTGGATGGAGTCGCGGATGAACGCGGAGTCGTCGCGCACGATCTGCAGCGACACTCCGGGAGGCAGGTCCTTGCCGATGCGATCGACGGCCGCGCGCACGCCGTCCGCCACCGCCACCGTGTTCGCGCCCGACTGCTTCTGCACGTCGAGGGCGAGCGCGGGCTGCTCGTCGAGGAAGGCCGCGTTGCGCGGCTCCTCGACCCCGTCCGTCACCTGGGCGAGGTCGCGCACGTAGATGGCGACGCCGCTCTTGCGCTTGACCGGGATGGCCGCGATGTCGTCCGCGCTGCGCCCGCGCGCGGTCACGCGCACGAGCGCCTCCGTGGCTCCGCGGTCCGCGGACCCGGCCGGCGCGTCCACGTTCTCGTGCTGCAGCGCCATCACGACGTCGGACAGCGAGACGTGATAGGCCTCGAGGCGCGCGCGGTCCACGATCACCTGGATCTCGCGCGTGGCTTCGCCGACCAGGT
>Ga0209382_10002392_pt1 | contig 27434 bp, 20 predicted proteins | sample SoiMetdeltSBSDD5_FD_187599 | JGI IMG/M metagenome (GOLD analysis project Ga0209382, IMG submission 187599) | Bulk soil microbial communities from a Populus tree surrounding site in Tennessee, USA - Soil MetaG P. deltoides SBSDD5 (SPAdes) (version 2) | ecosystem: Environmental > Terrestrial >... | reverse complement strand
CTGGCGGCGAACCCGTAGGCCGCCCAGTTGCCGTCCGGCGACCAGGCGAAGCCGCCGATGGGGCGGTGCTCGCTGCGATCCACGACCCGGACCGCTGCGCCCGCGAGGTCCACGTGCAGGAGCTCGCTGCGGTGGTTGGCGAGCAGCAGGGCGTCGGCGGTCGGCGAGACCTCGAGTGCGGAGACACGCCCGATGTCGAGTGCGCCGAGCCGCACCGGCCCGGTGTCCGTCCCAGTTTCTGTCCCAGTGCCTGTCCCGGTGCCTGTCCCGGCGCCTGTCCCCGGGCCCGGCGCCATAGAGTGTATCTCCAGCGCCTCCTCGCCGCCGACGTCGGCGACTGCCACCAGCCGCTCCCCGTCGTTGAGCCAGGCGGTCAGGCGGTAGCGGACGGCGCCGTCGCGGCCGACCGGCATGACCGCGCCCTCCCAGTTTCCCATCGCGAAGCTCTTGCCGCGCGCGGTGATGGCGAGCGAGTGCCCCTCCGGGTGCAGCGCGGCCTGCTCCAGGTGGCGCGCCGGGTCCACGAACCGCCGCTGGCGGTGCACGCGCGGGCTGCGGTACTCGACGGCGACGGGCGTCTCCACACCGGCGGCCGGGTCGAGCAGGTAGAGGTCGCCGCCGGCGTGGTAGGCGATGCGGCGGCCGTCGCTCGCCGGGAAGCGCACGTAGTAGTCGGTGCGGTCGGTGTGACGGCGCACGTCGGTGCCGTCGGGCAGGCAGGAGTAGATGTTGCCGTAGCCCTCGTGGTCGGAGAGGAAATAGATGCGGTTGCCGATCCACATCGGTCGCGCCAGGTTGCCCGCGAGACGGACCAGCCGCTGGAACCGGCCGTCACCCCTGGGGTCCACCCAGATGTCGCCGGCCGTGCCGCCCCGGTAGCGCTTCCAGCGCGCCGGGTCGTTGTTGTTGCGGCCGATGGCCGAGCGCCCGCCCGGCCCGAAGGCAACGCTGACGGCGTGACCGACCGGCCAGGGTTCCGGCAGGCCGCCCTCGGGGCGCAGCGCGAGCACCGCCGGCACGCGGTCGATCGGCTGCCCGGCGTCGCTCGCGAACAGGATGCGATCGCCGCCAGGTGTCCAGCCGATCACGGTGGTGGCGCCGCCCAGAAAGGTGAGGCGCCGCGCCGGCCCGCCGTCCGAATCCATGACGTAGACCTCGGGGTGCCCCTCCTCGCGCCCGGTAAACGCCAGCGTCCTGCCGTCCGGCGAAAAGAAGGGCGCGGAGACCGCGCCCAAGTTGGCCGTGAGCCGGCGGGCGACGCCGCCCGCGGCCGGCACCGCCCAGAGGTCGTCCTCCGACACGAACACGAGCCTGTCGGAATGAAGCGTGGGGAAACGGTAGTATCCGGGGCTCATGCTCGCATCTCGCAATCACGGTGCCGAGCCGACCCATCGGCTTGGTCCGACAACAAACCGAAACACATTTCGAAACGACTCGTCCAGCCGGCCCTTCGGTCGACTTCGCGGCTCCGGGATCATCCCGGCTTGGCCGGCGGCGTCTCGCGGTTGGGTGCGAGGGGACCGGCGGGCGGCGGAGGCGGGATCGGGGGCAGCCTCTCGAACTGCTTGCGCACGCGTTCCGCCTCGTCGAGCCGGCGCTGCTCCTCGAGCTTGCGCAGCCGCTCCAGCTCCTCCATGTCCTGCGCGATCCTGCGCCCGGCCAGCTCCTGCTCGAGGGCCGCCGCATCGATCTGCGGCTCCAGCGCGCCGAGGGCGGCGAGCGCGCCGCGATAGGAGACGTTGACCTGCGGGAGCGGCTTGCCGTCCGGGCCCGTAGCCTCGAGGCGCCATTGCGAGTCGAGCGTGAGGCCGCCGAGGTCCAGACGCACGGCGCCGCTGGCTCGTCCAGCGTCCGTGTCGATTACCAGGGCCTTCAGGCGCAACTGCCCGTCGGCCAGCTCCAGTGCGGCCGCTTTGCGCTCGAGCGCGAGGCCGGCCACGCTCAGCCCCGCGGCCAGACGCTGCCGCAGCGTCGCTGAGAGCTTGCCGGCCTCGGCCTTGAGCGCGGCATCGGCGGCGGCCGAGACCGCACCCGGCCACAGCGTGGCGAGTTTCGCCTCGGTGCCGAACGTGACGCTGCCCTTGCCCTGCAGCGCCGCCATCAGGGCCCGCGGGCTCAGCCCCCGCCCGCTGAAGCTGATGCTGCCGTTCATGGCGCCGCTGGCGCTCCCCGAGCCGCCGGCCGCGATCTCCTCCAGCTGAACCCGGAAGTCGAGCTTGCCGCGCACCTCGGCGCCCGCCGCAGCCTTGTCGATGCTGAGGGCGGCCTTGATCTCTCCGCCCAGGCCGGACCCCACGATCTCCTTCACCTCGAGCTTCCCCGGCTGAAGCACGGCGGTAATCTTCGCACGATCGAGAGCGAGGCCCTCCGCCACGGTCAGGCGCCTGCTCGTCAGCACGATCTGGCCCTCGAAGCCGTCGAGGACGGAGGCGCTGAACGGCTCGTCCGGCCACGGGTTCTTGCGGCCGTGCAGGATCGCCTCTGCGATGCCGGCGGCCGCGTGGCGCTGGTCGAGCAGGAGGCCCAGGAGCCCCGGCACACTGGCCTCGTCGGTGGCGAGGCTCGCATCGATGCGGCGCCGACCCCCGGCGTCCGCCAGGGCGAGGCGCCCGGAGAGCCGCGCGGCGCCGGCCTGCAGGGTGAGCTTGTCGATGCCGATGGAGCTGCCTTCGACGGCGAGCTTGAGCTTGCCGCTGATCGGCACACCGTCGGCGCGCAGCGGTGGTGCAAGCCCGGCGAGTGTCATGAGCGGCGCGGCGTTGCCGGCGCGCAGTTCGAGATCGCCCTCGGCCTTGGCTCCGGCGTCGCCCATGCGCAGCTGGCCGCGGAAGCTCATTGCGACATCGCCGGCCTCGAGCGAGGCGACCGTCGCCAGCCCCTCGGACGGGATGCCGTTGGCGCGGACGAGCAGCCGGCCGGGCTTGGCGCCGTCGCCCGGCGCCAGCCCCAAGCCTCCGGTGAGCAGCAGGGAGGTGACCTTGGCGCCGTTCGCGGACTGCACCGAGGCCGTGAGGTCCGCGCGTCCGCTGCGCCAGCCGCCGGCTCCGCCATCGAGGCGAGCGTTGATCTTGACGGTCGCGTCGTTGGCCTCGCCGTCCAGCACCAGGTCGGCCGCCGTCGGCGTCCGGACCCCGAACGTGAGCGTGCCGGCGAGGCGCAGCGGCACGATCGTGCGCTCGCGGGTATCGCCGGGGCGAAACGCAGCGGGCAGCCCCAGCAGCTCAGCCAGAGGGCCGATGCCGGCGGCGGTCTCGGCCGTGACGGCGCCCTTGAGGCTGCCCTTGGGCTGCGCCGCCAGGTTGTCCACGGCGCCCTCCAGGTCCAGGCTGTAGCCCTCGTCGCCGAGGAGGCGCAGCCGCAGCTGTTTGAGATTGCCGCCCTTCATGGCCACCACCGCGCTCAAGTCGCGGTAGGTGCGTTCCGCCGTGACGAACTGCCCGGCTTTCACGCGCACGTCGAGGTCGGCCGGCGCGGCCCCGGATGCCTTCCCATCGGCCTTGCCGAAGGACGTGCGGGTCAGGCGATCGATGGCGTCGACGAGATTGAACCCCTCGGGGAGGAGCCCGCGCGCATCGAGCTTCGGCCCTTCCAGGGCGACCACCAGCTCCGGCCGGCCGGCCCACTTGTAGCGCAGGCTGCCGCCGAGCATGGTCCCCGCCAGGCTGCCGTTGAGGTCGGGGGCGGCGGCGAGCGTGGCATCGAGGACAAACCCGGTGCGGATCTCGAAGGGCGCATTGTCGGCGCTCGTGCCGAGCGAGACCTTCTGCCCGGTCGCCCAGGTCAGGAAGCGCGCCGCGCTGGTCCCGCGCAGGTTGAGACGGCCCTTGAACGCGGGCTCGTCAGCCGCCTCCGCCAGGATCGCGCCCTTCAGTACCGCGTTGGTGCCGCCCGGCAGCTCCAGGCGCAGGTCTTCGATCTCCAGCTTCCTGCCCGACTGTGCGAGCCGCAACCGCACCGGTCCGACGGTCTCGCCGCCCAGATTGGCCTGCGCGATCTCGAGGCGCGCCCGCGCCCGGCCGTCGCCGGGCAACAGGTCCTGCGCCCAGGCGGCGAGCTTGGCGAGGCCGTCGATGGCGGCGGTGCCCCGCGAGATACCCATCACCCGATCGAGGTCGAGCCAGCGCGAGGAGAGGTCCATGTCGAGGGTAAGCGCCTTGCGCCAGCTCGCCTTCAAGGTGCCGGCAACGACCTGCAGCCTGCCGCCCTGGTCGAAGGTCAGCGTGATCTCCGGCAGGTTCGCGCCGGCCGCATCGGCCTCCACCGCCGCCTTGAGCTCGAAGCCTTCGCGCCCGTCGCCCGCCGGCTCCAGGTCCGGGCTGTCGCCCGAAGGGCGCTGCGCGTCCAGGAGAGAGCGGCCGGGAAGGGGCAGCCGCGCCGTCAGATTGCCCTTGATGCGCATCTTGCCCATGAGATCGATGGCGCGCGCGTCGATGAGGTAGGAGGCGTTGGTCTCGGGAAGGCGCAGCGATATCCGGAAGGGTACGGAGCCGTCGGCATCGGGCAGGCTCGTCACCAGTCTCAGGTCGCGCCTGCTCCCCGTGGGGCCGTACTCCCCCTTGAAGCGATACGGCCCTTCGAGGGCGGGAGCCGACAGCTCGCCGTTGAGTCCCTCGAGCCGCCCGTACTCGGCGCCGTCCGAGCCGTGCAGGGCGAGCACCCCGTCGAGGATCCTGAGCGAGGCCAGCGCGACATTGGCGGGCACATAGCCGGCCGAGCGCAGCGCCTGGGCGAAGCTCTGCCAGTTCCAGCCGCCCTTGGCGTCCAGCGCCAGGCGCAGCACCGGGCGCTGGAACTCGATCTCGTGCGCCTCCACCACCCCGCGGAACAACGGTGCGATCGACAGCTTGATGCTGAGGGTCTCGGTCTTGAAGAAGTGCCCGCTGAGATTCGTCGCGGCATCGCCGATGCGCACCTTCTCCAGGCGGAAGTAGGGGGTCGGCAGCAGATGGAGCTTCACGTCGCCGTCCACCTGCACCTCGCGGCCGATGACCTTCTTCGCCTCCTGCTCGAACCAGCCGCGATAGCTGTTCCAGTCGATGAAGTAGGGGACAGCGAACAGTGCGGCGATCACCGTTATGACGAAGACCGCAATGGCGATGAGCAGGTTGTTCATGGGGCCGCCCCCCGGGCCGGCGCCGCCCGGCTGCACGGCCGCGGGCGCGCGTGCGATGCCCCGCGCGCCCGGTCAGGGTGCGCCGAAGCTCGCGTTCTCGCGCAGTAACCCATGCTTCGTCCCTTCGCGCGGCTCCCGCGGACCTCATGGGCTCCATGGACCTTGCGGGGTCATGGACCTCATGGGGGCCGAGGGGCGCCCACCCCCGTTGCCGCCGGCGCGCCCGAGGTTTCAGGCTATCACAGGCGCGCGCGCAAGTCTGGGGCGGGAATTTGGCAACCAGGCGGACGTCCCGGCGGAGTGTGGGCAGGCCGGGGGGTGCGGTTGCCTGGCCCTGTCGGGTGCTATAGTTGCAGAGGATGGCCTCGAATCGAGAGACGACCGCTCGGAAGGTGCCCACCGGTCCTGCGCCGGGCGGGTCGATGACGATATCGGCACGGGCGCTGGAACGCGCGGAGGCCCCCTATTTCGCCGAGCTGAACCCGGAGCAGCGCGCGGCGGTCGAAGCGCTCGACGGGCACGTCCTGGTGCTCGCAGGCGCCGGGACCGGCAAGACCCGCGTCCTGACGACACGCATTGCCCATATCCTGAGCTCCGGACGGGCCCGGGCCTCGCAGATCCTCGCGGTGACGTTCACCAACAAGGCTGCGCGCGAGATGAAGGAGCGGGTCGGCGCGCTGGTGGGCGGTGCGGTCGAGGGCATGCCGTGGCTCGGCACGTTCCACGCCATCGGCGTCAAGATTCTGCGCCGCCATGCCGAGCTGGTGGGCCTCAAATCCGGGTTCACGATCCTCGATGCCGACGATCAGCTGCGCCTCGTCAGGCAGGTGATCGAGGGCGAGGGCCTCGACAAGGACCGCTGGCCGGCGCGCCAGCTGGCCGCCCTGATCGACGGCTGGAAGAACCGCGGCCTCACGCCCGACAAGGTACCGCGCGGCGAGGCCTTCGGCTTCGCCGAGGGCAAGGGCGCCAAGCTCTATGCCGCCTACCAGCAGCGCCTCAAGGAGCTGAACGCGGCCGACTTCGGCGACCTGCTGCTCGAGGTGCTGCGCCTGTTCCGCGACAATCCGGACGTGCTGGCGGACTACCAGCAGAGGTTCCGCTACATCCTGGTCGACGAGTACCAGGACACCAACGTCGCCCAGTACCTGTGGCTGCGCCTGCTGGCCGGCGGCACGCGCAACATCTGCTGCGTGGGCGACGACGACCAGTCGATCTACGGCTGGCGCGGCGCCGAGGTCGACAACATCCTGCGCTTCGAGCGCGACTTCCCCGACGCCACCGTCATCCGGCTCGAGCGCAACTATCGCTCCACCGGGCACATCCTGGCGGCGGCAGCCGGGCTCATCGCCCACAACAAGGGCCGGCTCGGCAAGACGCTCTTCACCGACGACGCCATGGGCGAGCGCGTCAGCGTCACCGCCTTCTGGGACGACGAGGAGGAGGCGCGCGCCATCGGCGACGACATCGAGGCCCTGCGCCAGGGCGGCCAGCGCCTCGACGAGATCGCCATCCTGGTGCGGGCCTCGTTCCAGATGCGCGCCTTCGAGGACCGGTTCGTCACGCTCGGGCTGCCCTATCGCGTGGTCGGCGGCCCGCGCTTCTACGAGCGCCAGGAGATCAAGGACGCCATCGCCTATCTGGAGATCACCCTCAACCCCGCCAACGATCTCAAGTTCGAGCGCATCCTCAACGTGCCCAAGCGCGGGCTGGGCGATACGAGCCTGCGGCGCATCAACGAGCTGGCGCGTGCGCGCGGCGGCATCCCCCTCTATGCGGCCGCCCGCGAGATCGTGGAGACCGAGGAGCTGACCGGCAAGGCGCGCAGATCGCTCGCCGACCTCGTCGCCGCGTTCGAGCGCTGGCGCCGTGCCATCGAGGGCATGCGCCACACGGAGCTGGCCGAGCTGATCCTCGACGAGTCCGGCTACACGCAGATGTGGCAGCAGGACAAGAGCCCCCAGGCGCACGCCCGGCTCGAGAACCTGAAGGAGCTGATCCGCTTCATGCACGAGTTCGAGACGCTGCAGGGCTTCCTGGAGCACGTCGCCCTCGTCATGGACGCCGACAGCGCCGACGGCGAGGCGCGCGTTACCCTGATGACGCTGCACGCCGCCAAGGGCCTGGAGTTCGACGTGGTGTTCCTGCCCGGCTGGGAGGAGGGGCTGTTCCCGCACCAGCGCAGCCTGGACGAGGGGGGCGACGCAGGCCTGGAGGAGGAGCGGCGCCTCGCCTACGTCGGCCTCACCCGCGCCAAGCGCACGGCCAAGATGAGCTTCGCCCAGAACCGGCGCAATCGCGGCCTGTGGCAGGCCGCCGCTCCGTCGCGCTTCGTGGACGAGCTGCCCGCGGAGCACGTCGAGGTGCTGGAGTCCCGGAGCCCGCATGGCTATGCGGGGGGCGGCGGGGGCCGGTTCAACCCCTACGGCCGCAGCCGCTTCGACGAGCCGGGCGCCGGCTTCGCCAGCGGCTATTCCACCCCCGGCTGGCAGCGCGCCAAGGAGCAGTGGGCCCGCGGGGACCGCCGCTCCCCCGGCCCCATGACCATCGACGGCGAGCTGGTGGCCTCCTCGACCGTCCGCGGCGGGGGCTATGTTCCGGGCGAGCGGGTGTTCCACGAGAAGTACGGCTACGGCGAGGTGGCCGAGGTGGACGGCAACAAGCTCGTCGTGGACTTCGACAAGGCCGGCGAGAAGCGCGTGCTCGACAGCTTCGTGGTGCGCGCCGACGCGATGTAACCCGCGCCACCCGTCATCCCGGAAGCCGAGCCCCGGCCTCGAGCCGGGGCGAGGCTATCCGGGACCTCGTCGAACGAGTCGCACCTTGCTCCCGAGGTCCCGGATAGCTTCGGGCTGCGCCCTCAGCTTCCGGGATGACGGGTCGCGACGGCAGCCGCACCCCGATGGCTGATATGCGCCTTGTCCGGGCGACACGGCGCCATCCATGATGCATTTTTGGGCAGTCCCGGCCCAACACGCCTGACGAGGATGGACGCAGTGAGCAGCAAGATCGACAGCGGAGAAGCCTGGCTGATCACCGTCGCGTCGCTCGCCATCGCCTCCGTCTGCCTTGCCGCCCCCCTGGTCGCCACCGTCGCCCTGAAGACCGTCGCCTCCGATTTCGGCGGCTACCGCTCCGTCCCCTCGGCCGCCATCTCGCTGAGCATGATCGGCACAGGCGTCGGCGGACTGGCCATGGGCTGGCTCGCCGACCGGTTCGGCGTGCGGCCCGTGGTGATGCTGGGCGCCGTCATGGTGTGCGCCGGGCTGATCCTGTCCGCGGGCGGCGAGGCCTGGCAGCTCTATCTCGGCCACGGCCTGTTCATCGGCCTGCTCGGCAACGCCGCCATCCACGCGCCGCTGTACATCTATGTCACCCGCTGGTTCGAGATGCGCCGGGGCACCGCGCTCGCCCTCGTGGCCAGCGGCCAGTACATCGCCGGCGCGGTCTGGCCGCCCATCTTCGAGCGGGCGATTGCCGTCTACGGCTGGCGGCAGACCATGGTGGGCTTCGGCATCCTGGTGGCGGCGGCGGTGCTGCCGATGGCGGTGCTGTTCCTGCGCGCGGCGCCGGAGCAGCCGGAGCCGATGCCGGGCACCGCCGCCGCCGCTGCCGGCAATGGCACCGTCCTCGGCCTGCCGCCCAACGCCGCCTTCGCGCTGCTGGCGACCGCCTCGTTCCTGTGCTGCGTGCCGATGTCCATGCCGGCCTCGCACCTCATCGCCTTCTGCGGCGATGTCGGCCTGGCGGCGTCGACGGGCGCCGCCATGCTTTCCGTCCTGCTGGTGTGCGCCTTCCTCAGCCGCCAGTTCTGGGGCTGGATCTCGGACCGCATCGGCGGTCTCATGACCCTGGTCGTCGGCTCGGCGGCGCAAGCCACCGCCATGCTGGGCTTCCTCCTGACCCAGAGCGAGGCGGGCCTGTTCGCCGTCACGGCCCTCTTCGGTCTGGGGTTCTCGGGCCTCGTTCCGGCGTACGTGCTGACCATCCGCCAGCTGTTCCCCGCGCGCGAGGCGAGCTGGCGCATCTCGGCCCTCCTGCTCACCGCCATGTGCGGCATGGCGACCGGCAGCTGGATTGCCGGCGTCATCTACGACAGCGCCGGCTTCTACGCGCCCGCCTTCGCCACCGGCATCGTGGCCAACCTGGCCCACCTCTGCCTTGTCGCCGCCCTGGCGCTGCAATGGCGGCGCCTGTCGGACCGCCCCGCTCTCGGCCGCGCCGCGGCGTGAGGTGCGGCGTAGGGCGGGTTAGCCGAAGGCGTAACCCGCCGCTCTCGCCAAGATCGGTGGATTACGGCTATCGCCTAATCCACCCTACACCCAGGGCCTGGCGGCCTGCACCTTGGACTCGTAGTCGCCGATCGCCTCCTCGCTCTGGAGCGTCAGGCCGATGTTGTCCAGGCCCTCGAGCAGGCAGCGCTTGCGGAAGGGGTCCATCTCGAAGGTGACGCAGCCGCCGTCGGGGCCGCGGATCTCCTGCTTCTCCAGGTCGATCGTGATGGTCGCGTTGGAACCGCGGCTGGCGTCGTCCATCAGCTTGTCCACGTCCTCCTGGGGCAGCTTGATGGGCAGGATGCCGTTCTGGAAGCAGTTGTTGTAGAAGATGTCGGCGAACGAGGGCGCGATCACGCAGCGGATGCCATAGTCCAGGAGCGCCCACGGCGCGTGCTCGCGCGAGGAGCCGCAGCCGAAGTTCTCGCCCGCCACCAGGATCTGCGCCTTGCGGTAGGCCGGCTTGTTGAGCACGAAGTCGGGCTTCTCCTTGCCGGCCTCGTCGTAGCGCAGCTCGTAGAGCAGGTGCTTGCCGAGCCCGGTGCGCTCGATGGTCTTGAGGAACTGCTTGGGGATGATGGCGTCGGTGTCGACGTTGATCATCGGCAGCGGTGCTGCGACCCCCGTCAAGGTCGTGAACTTGTCCATGTCTCGCCCCTCCTCGCGTCCTTGTTGCTTGCCCTACGCCGTTAGCTTCACGCCCTCAGCCTGTCCGCCAGCGCCCTGAAGTAGCCCTCGGCCTCCAGCAGCCGCTCGATGCGCCCGGCGTTGACCCGGGACAACGTCCCCCGCAGCGGCCTCTTGCCGCCGAGCCCGTCCAGCCGCCTTTTAACGCCAGCCAGCTTGCGCCCGTCAAGGTGGTGCTCCAGCGCGCGCACGATGTCCTCGACATAGCCGGCGATGCGGCCGAGCTCGCGGGCGGCCTCGCGCGCCGCCCGGGCCGAGCCGGGCTCGTTCTCCAGCCTTGCAAGCGCCGCAGCGGCCCGTCCCAGCGTCCCGGCGATCCGGTCGGCGTAGCGGGCGACCTTCTCGCGCCGGCTGGCGTCCAGCTCCCGGATCAGGCCGCGCCAGCGGTGCATCGTCTCCGAGAGGCCGAGGAGCTTGATGGTGAGGTCGAGCAGGCGCATGGGCGCATCCGTCGCAGGAATTCCGGCAACCTATGGTAGCCTCGGTCCGTGGAGCGCGGATTAAGGGGACAGCGGCCCGCCGGCAGGGCAAGGCCGCGCGGACGTGGCGGCAACGTGCTATGGTTTACCGATGATTGAGAGCCCCAAGCCCAACGCCGCGGTTGCCATCGGCAACGTCACCTTCGCCAACGACCGGCCGATCGCGCTGTTCGCGGGCCCCTGCCAGATGGAGAGCAGAGGTCACGCGCTGGAGATGGCCGCCGCGCTGAAGGAGATCTGCGGCCGGCTCGGGATCGGGCTCGTCTACAAGTCGTCCTTCGACAAGGCCAACCGCACCTCGCTCGGCGGCAGGCGCGGCATCGGCCTCGACGGCGCGCTGCCGGTGTTCGCCGAGATCCGGGAGAGCCTCGGCCTCCCCGTGGTCACCGACGTGCACGAGCCCGGCCAGTGCGTTCCCCTGGCCGAGGTGGTGGACGTGCTGCAGATTCCCGCCTTCCTGTGCCGCCAGACCGATCTGCTCATCGCCGCGGCCGCGACCGGGCGCCCCGTCAAGATCAAGAAGGGCCAGTTCCTGGCACCCTGGGACATGGGCAACGTGGTGGCCAAGGTCACCGGCAGCGGCAACGCCAACGTGCTGGTGACCGAGCGGGGCGCCTCGTTCGGCTACAACACGCTGGTGGTGGACATGCGCTCCCTCGCCATCATGGCGCGGATCGGCTGCCCGGTGATCTTCGATGCCACCCACGCCGTGCAGAGCCCCGGCGGGCAGGGCACCTCCTCTGGCGGCGACCGCTCTTTCGTGCCGGTGCTGGCGCGCGCTGCAGTGGCGGTGGGCGTGGCGGGCCTTTTCATCGAGACGCACCAGGACCCCGACAACGCGCCCTCCGACGGCCCCAACATGGTGCCGCTGCGAGACATGGAGGCGCTGCTCTCCGACCTGATGGCCATCGATGCGGCGGTGAAGAGCGTCTAACCAACACCCGTCATCCCCGACGGAGCGACGCGAGCCGAAGGCGAGGGGCGCTCCGAGCGGCGACCTCAGGAGGTTCGACTCGTTCGACGAGGTCCCGGACAGCCTCGCCTGCGGCTCGGCTTCCGGGATGACGGGTTCATGAGCGCAGCACCTTCTCGGCGCCGATGTTGAAGAACGCCGAGCCGGCGAGCCCGCTGCCGCCGTCCACGACCAGCTGCGCGCCGGTGATGTAGCTCGCCATCGGCGAGGCCAGGAACACCGCGGCGAGGCCGATGTCGTCCACCGTGCCCAGCCGCTGCATGGGGATGCGGTCGAGCCGCTCCGCCAGCTCCTTGGCGTCGGAGAGGCGCTTCATGCCCTCGGTGCCGGCGATCGGCCCCGGCACGATGGAGCACGAGCGGATGCCGTAATGCCCCCACTCCAAGGCGAGGTTCTGCATCATCTGCTCGATGCCGGCCTTGGCGGCGCCCACGTGCACCTGGAAGGCGTAGGGCATGTAGGCCATGCCGGCCGAGACGAAGAGGATCGTGCCCCGCCTCTCCTTCAGCTGCGCGAAGGCCGCCCGCGCGGCGTTGAACGAGCCGATCAGGTCGATCTCCACCACGGTGCGGAAGCCGTTGGGGCTCATGTCCTCGGCGCGGCACAGGAAGTTGCCGGCGGCGCCGCACACCAGCACGTCGATGGGCCCCAGTGCGCTGCGCGTCTCGTCCATCGCCGCCTGCAGCGCCGGCATCTGCCGCACGTCGGCGACCTTGGCGAGGACCCTGGCGCCCAGCGCCTCCAGCTCCTTCGCCGCCGCGTCTAGCCGCTCCTGGGTGCGCCCGCAGATGGCGATATTGGCGCCGACGGCGGCGAAGTTCCTGGCCACGCCGAGATTGATCCCGCTGCCGCCGCCCGTGACGAACACGGTCCTGCCGGCGAGCAGGTCCTTGGCGAGGTAGCGGGTGATTTCCATCGTGCTGGTCCTTGCAGTGGTGTCAGACCCTCTGGCTCTGGGTCTGACACCAATACCATTTCGCAACCCATGTATCGCCAAGCAGGCCCGGCACGTGCGCTGACCCTGGTGCGCTGCCCTTCCCGCTGCACCGGAGGGGCCTGTGGCCGCGACTCTCAGCCCCGCTAGGGGAAGGGAGCCCGAGGAGCCTCCCGGCCGTCCTGGACCTCGCCAGGCGCCTTGCGCGCGATTCCCGGAATGGCACATCGTGGTGTACGTGGTGTCACGGTGTCAGACCCTCCGGGTCTGACACCTATCTGACACCTAGTCCGCGATGATCCCGGCGCCGCGGAAGCCGCCGTCGACGGCCACCACCTCGCCGGTGATGAAGCCCGAGCGGGTGCCATCCAGCAGGAACTCGACGACGCTGGCGATCTCGCCGGGCTCGGCATAGCGGCGCATCGGGATGTGCCGTGTCCACAAGGCACGGTCCTCGGCCGTGTGCATGGTCTTGACCATCGGCGTGTCGACCGGCCCGGGCGCCACCGCATTGACGCGGATGCCGTAGCGGGCGAGATCGGTGGCCAGCACCTGGGTGAGCACGATGACGGCGCCCTTGGACGAGCCATAGGCGCTGCGGCCCTTGCTGCCGCGCACGCCGGCCACCGACGACAGATTGACGATGGCGCCCCCGCCTCGCTCCTTCATGATGCGCGCCGCCGCCCGTGCCACGATGAAGGTGCCGACGACGTTCACGTCGAGGATCTTGCGGAACAGGTCCACCGGCGTGTCGAGGGCCGGGATGTCCACGGCGATGCCGGCCGAGTTGACGACGCCGTCGAGGCCGCCCAGGGCCGCCGCGGCCTGGTCCACCGCCTTCTGCACGGCCGTCTCGTCGGTCACATCGACCGGAGCGGCGAAGACGTGCGGCGAGCCTGCATGCGACCCCTGCGCCGCCTCCAGCGCCCGCTCGTCGCGATCGAGCAATGCCACCTTCCAGCCCGAAGCGATGAGCCGCACCGCCGTCGCGGCGCCGATCCCGGATGCGGCGCCGGTGATCAGCGCAACGCGCGCCCTCCCTGCCGCTTCGGCCACTTGCGCTCCTCCCCGATCACGCCGCGCCTTGCGGTGGCTCCGAGCTTCTCATTTTTTCGAGAACGCCTTGTTCAGCTCCGCACCCGGCGCGGCGTCGGCGAAGCCGTTGAAGCTGCCCGCCTCCTTGATCAGCTTGGCGGCGCGGATGAAGCCGCCCCAGGCGGCGCGCGCCAGCGATCCGCCCACGCTGATGCGGCGCACGCCGAGGCCGGCGCAATCTGCGACGGTGAGGGCGCTCGGCGTGCCCATCAGCAGGTTGACCGGCTTGGGCGCCACCGCCTGCACCACGGCGGAGATCTGCTCGCGCGTGGAGATGCCCGGCGCGTAGAGGCAGTCGGCACCGGCCTGCGCGTACGCCTGGAGGCGGCGGACGGTCTCGTCGAGATCCGGCCGGCCACGGATGAAGCCCTCGCTGCGTCCGGTCAGGAGCACGCCGCCGCCGGCCGCGTCGATGGCGCCCCGCGCCGCCGCGATGCGGGCGACCGCAAGGCCGAGGTCGTAGAGGGGCGTGTCGCGGTTGCCCGTGAAGTCCTCGATGGAGAGGCCGGAGACGCCTGTCTCCACGCACAGCCGCACGCTTTCGGCCACGCCCTCCGGCTCATCCGCAAAGCCGCCCTCGAAGTCGGCGTTGAACGGCACAGCGACCGCGGCCGACAGCTCGGCGATGTGCGCCAGCGCCGCTGCCCGCGTCACGCGGCCATCAGCAGCCCCGACCGCCCAGGCGAAGCCGGCGCTGGTCGTCGCCAGGGCCGGAAAGCCCAGGCTCTGGAGGTAGAGCGCGCTGCCGACATCCCAGGGGTTGGGGATCACGAAGCAACCGCTCTCGTGCAGCCGCTTGAAGGCGGCGCGCTTCTCGGACGTTGTGGGCATCGGCAGCCTCCTTTCGCTACCCGTCATCCCGGAAGCCGACCCCGGCGAAGGCCGGGGGAGGCTATCCGGGACCTCGTCGAACGAGTCGTGCCATTCTCCCGAGGTCCCGGATCGGAGCGCCGTTCGCCAGCGGCTCACGTCGCTCCGTGCGGGATGACGGGTGGAAATCTCACGGGAGGAACACAGGCTGGTTCGTCTCCGCATCGGCGAGCAGCAGGCCGGCGACGATGGAGCGCGCCAGCTGCTCGGCCATGCAGCGGTGGCCGGTGTCGTTCATGTGCAGGTGGTCGGCGGTGAGGTAGAAGCGGTCGCCGTGCTGGCGGTGCAGCTCGCGCATGGCCTCGAAGCGGTCGACCAGCAGCACGCGCGACTCGCGCGCCACCTCGGCGATGGCCGCCACCACCTTCTCGTAGTGCTCGTCCTTGGTGAGCGTATCGCCGTATTGCGGGTCGACCAGGACGGTATCGATCCGCTGCTCCCGGAGCCAGGCGAGCGCGGTCTTGAGGCACAGCTTGAGGCGGTCGAGGCCGACGCGCCGCAGGGCATCGTTGGTGCCGACCTGCCAGACCACGAGATCGGGCCGGGTCTCCTCCACCTCGCGCTTCATGCGGTCGGCGGCACCCTGGGCCTCCTCGCCGCTGCGGCCGCGGCCGATCACCTCGAAGTCGAGCCCTTTGAAGGTGCCCTCCAGCGTCCGCTCCAGCTTGGCGACGTAGGTCGCGGACGGCGAGGAGGCGCCGACACCCTCGGTGGACGACGAGCCGATGGCCAGCACCTTCACGGCCCGGCCCTGCCGCACGGCACGCCGCAGCGCCCGCAGCGGGCGCCGGAACATATCGCCGGCGATGCGCCTGGAGCGGCAGTCCTGGGACAGCGGCGGCGGCACGGAAGGCAGGAGAATGCGTTGGGTCCCGGCTGGCGCCGGCTCCTGCGCGGGTGCGGAAATGGGCAGGATGGCGGTTGCGGCGGCAAGGCCAAAAAGACCGAGAAGGCAGGCGCGCAGATTCATGGAAGCCCCCAGGTTCCTCCAGCCCTTCGACTCCGGGTGAGTAAAAGGTAAGCCACGGCTGCCTGCACGTAAAGCAGGCGTTTGCCTCGCCTGGGTGCATGGCAACATAGCACCTGCGGCGGTATATTGGGCCGAAATCTGAGGAGGAAGGCTCGTGATGCTTCGATCGATCATGATCCGTGCCGTCTGGGACGACGAGGCTCAGGGCTGGGTTGCCACCAGCGAGGATGTTCCCGGCTTCGTGACGGGAGCTGGCACCGTCGAGGAGCTGCGCACGAACGCTCTGCACCTCATCGAGGAGCTGATCGAGCTCAACCGTATCGAGCTCGATGGACCGGAGACCCCCACGCATATCCTGCTGGATAATGCGATGCGCGTTGCCAATCCGCGCGCGGTTGCGTGACATGACCGGCATGCCCCTTCGCGTCGCCTGTCAGATGGATCCGATCGACCGCATCGATATCGGCGGCGATTCGACGTTTGCGCTGCTGCTCGAGGCGCAGCGGCGCGGGCACCGGATGTTCTACTACACGCCGCCCAACCTCGCCCTGGACCAGGGGCGGCTGCTGGCGCGCGGCGCCACGCTCGCGGTCGAGGACCGGGCCGGCGACCACTACAAGGTCTCCGAGGAGCGCACCGTCGACCTCTCCGAGCTGGACGCCGTCCTGTTGCGCCAGGACCCGCCGTTCGACATGGCCTACATCACGACCACGCATCTTCTGGAGCGCATCCACCCCGGGACGCTGGTGGTCAACGACCCGGCGAGCGTGCGCAACGCACCGGAGAAGGTGTTCGTCCTCGACTTCCTCGACCTGATGCCGCCCACCCTCGTCACCCGCAGCCTCGACGACGTGAAGCGCTTCCGCGGCCAGCACAGGGACATCATCCTGAAGCCGCTCTACGGCAACGGCGGCTCCTCGGTGTTCCGGGTGGCACCCGACGACACCAACCTCAACTCGCTGGTGGAGCTGTTCCTCACCGTGTTCCGCGAGCCCTTCATGGTGCAGCAGTACCGGCCCGAGGTGCGCGCCGGCGACAAGCGCATCATCCTGGTGGACGGCGAGGTGGCGGGCGCCGTCAACCGCGTGCCGGCGGCCGACGAGACCCGCTCCAACCTGCACGTCGGCGGCACGGCGGCGGCGACGGAGCTGACCCCGCGCGACCGGGAGATCTGCGCGCGGCTCGGCCCCGAGCTGAAGCGGCGCGGGCTCATTTTCACGGGCATCGACGTGATCGGAGATTACCTGACTGAGATCAACGTCACCTCGCCCACCGGCATCCGCCAGGTCAAGGCCTTCGGCGGCCCCGACATCGCCGCCCTCATCTGGGACGCCATCGAGCGCAAGGTGGGCGCGTAACCCGTCATCCCGGACGGCGCGATGCACGCCGAAGGCGGGCAGCGCTGCCCCGGACGTGATCCGGGGTCCGGGACCTCGTGAGGCAGGGGTTACGACTCGTTGCGGGAGGTCCCGGATAGCCTCGCCCCGGATCAAGTCCGGGGCTCGGCTTCCGGGATGACGGGTGGATTGGGTCTGACCCCATCGAGAAACCCCGCCAGGTCGTGGGTCATGTGGTGCACGTGCTCGGGCGGCTCGGGCCAGCCGCGGATCATCCTCTGCACGGGATGGTCCGGATTCGCCTCGGAGCGCACCAGCACCGTGGTCATGCCCAGCGCATGCGGCGCCTCCAGGTTGTGGGGCATGTCCTCGAACATGGCGGCGAGGCCGGCGTCGACGCCGTGCCTCGAGAGGAACTGCTCGTAGCAGGCGCGCTCGGGCTTCGGCACGTAGTCCGACGCCACGATGTCGAAGATCTCCTCGAACAGGTGCAGGATGCCGACCTTTGCAGCGACGCGCTCGGCATGCGCCCGCGAGCCGTTGGTGAAGATCAGCTTGCGCCCGGGCAGGCGCTCGATCGCTGCGGCCAGCTCGGGGTGGTCGGCCACCACCGACAGATCGAGGTCGTGCACGTAGTCGAGGAACGCCTTGGGCTCCATCCTGTGCACCTGCATGAGGCCCGTGAGCGTGGTGCCGAACTGGCGGTAGTAGCTCTTCTGCAGGTGGCGGGCGTAGGCGAAGGGAACGCCCAGGTAGTTGGCGATGAACTCGCCCATCTTCTGGTCGACCTGGGCGAAGAGGTTGCAGTCGGCCGGATAGAGCGTGTTGTCGAGGTCGAAGATCCACACCTGCGTGCGCTCGAACGTGCGCGCCCCGCGCTCCGGGCGGCACGCGTGCTCCAGCCGCCGTGCTCCGTGTCCGCTCATTCGAGGCCCCCCTGCGTCTGCCACACCCACTGGAGGCTGCGACGCATGCCTTCCTCCAGGGCAACCGCGGGCCGGTAGCCCAGCTCCGCCTTCGCCTTGTCGATGGTGCAGGCGATGGTCTTGTTCATCTCCGACAGCACGTGGATCTTCTGGTGATAGATGCCGACGCCCTGCAGCACCTTGTCGATCATCCACGCGGTGTCGCTGGCGAGGCCGGGCAGCCGCAGGCGCTTGTGCGCGCACGTCTGCCCGAACTCGGTCTCGAGCAGCCGCTCGACCATGTCGACGATCTCGTTCATCGAGTATGGGCGCTCGTCGGCGATCCAATAGGTGCCGCCGTTGGCGGCCGGCGTGGCGGCGGCCAGGATCAGGCCCTGGCAGAGGTTGTCGACGTAGGCCATGGAGCGCCGGTTGTGGCCGCCGCCGACGATCGGGCCCTTGCCGTCGCGGATCATGCGGAAGAACAGCGACTGGCGCGGCGGCTGGTTGGGCCCGTAGAACCACGGCGCACGGATCACCACCGTCTCGATCCGGCCTTCCTTGTGATAGCCGGCGACCGCCTGCTCCATCAGCATCTTGGAGCGGCCGTAGTGCATGTAGGGCCGGTAGGGCGAAGCCTCGTCGAAGACATGGTCGGGATGCGGATTGGTGCCGCACGGCGAGTTCGACGACATGACGACGGCGCGGCGTACGCCGGCCGCGATGGCGGCCCGCACGACGTTGTGGGTGCCGTCCAGGTTGACCTTGTAGAAGTCGGCGCGCCTGCGCGGATGGATGATGCCGGCGATGTGGAACAGCACGGCACCGCCCGCGCCCTCGCACAGCCGCGCACAGTCCGCGGGGCTGGTGATGTCCCCGCGCACGACCTCGACCCGGTCGCCCAGCCTGTCGATGAGCGCGGTGTCCTCCCCCGGCAGGACCAGGCAGCGCACGCGCAGCTGCGGATCGGGCGTGCCCAGGCCCATTCCTTGCCAATCGGGTGAGCCATGGACGAGGGTCTGCACCAGCCGGCTGCCGAGCCAGCCCGCCGCCCCCGTCACCAGCGCCAGAGTCTGGAGATTCATTGCTCCCTCAACGCACGCACGCCTTGTCATCGCGGGCCTTGTGCCCGCGATCCATCCATCCACGAGGGCCACAGCTTCCGGCACGATGGCTCCCGGCGACAAGCGCCGGGATGACACGGTATATGCGGCTCGACGCGCGTCACCAACTCAGACCCCTTACAGCAGGCGGATGGCGAGGTTCAGGATGCCCTGCTTCACCGCCGACTTGTGCGGGCTCGCCCCCCATTTCGAGCCGAGCACCGCCTCGCGGTTCTTCAGGTACCAGTCGTAGCTGGCGATCATCATCTCCTCGTTCGACCAGACCGGGCGCCAGCCGAGCTCGGCCACCGCGTCGGAGATGTCGAAGTAGTTGGGCTTGCCGTAGGCCATGTAGTGGTAGGCCCCGAGCGGGGACATGCCGAGCCTGCCGGCCGCCGCCATCATCCACTGCACCGGCGCGTCCGGCACCGATCTGACCCTGGAGCCGGTGCCGGCGTGCCTGCAGAGCGCGTCGAGCACCTCGCGCATGGTGCAGAACCGGTCGGTGCCGATGTTGTAGACCTGCGGCCCCGGCCGCTCCGCCGCCAGGATCGAGGCCGCGGCCAGATCGTGGGCGTGGATGAACTGGAACAGGTTGTCGCCGCGCCCCATCACCGGCACGTTGCGGCCCTCGCGGATCCATTCGAACAGCATCTGGAAGATGCCGAGCCGGCCGTGGCCGAGAATAGTGCGGGGCCGGATCACCGTGATGTCGAGGCCCTGCTCGACGTAGGCGCTGCACACCGCCTCGGAGGCGACCTTGGTGCGCCCGTAGGGCTCGCACGGCGTGGGCCCGGTAGAGCGCCTGATGGGCAGCTCGGAGGGGATGCCGAAGATCGCCGTGGAGGAGGTGAAGATGGTCTTGCGCACGCCGGCGTCCAGCGCCGCCGACAGGAGATTGCGGGTGCCGTCCAGGTTCACGGTGCGCATCAGCTCGGGGTTCTTGGAGAGCGGCTGCTGGGCGACGTTGTGATAGATCACCTCGATGCCCTCGCAGGCCCGGCGCACGGCCCGCTCATCGCGGATGTCGCCCTGGTGGAAGTCGACGCCGGGCAACTCGTCGTCGGCCGCGATGAGGTCGAAGTTGCGCACCTCGTCTCCCCGGGCGCGCAGCTGCTCGACCAGGAGGTGTCCGAAGAAGCCCGATCCGCCGGTGACTAGGCATCGCATGCGGCAGTCTCCAAATCCATCCACCCGTCATCCCGGACGGAGCGATGTGCGCCGCAGGCGAGCAGCGCTCCGATTCGGGACCTCGGGAGGCAAAGGTTGCGACTCGTCTCGCGAGGTCCCGGATAGTCTCGCCTGCGGCTCGACTTCCGGGATGACGGGTGGGGGGTGAACGGGAGATGAACTCACAGGCGCCCCAGGAAATGCAGGGCGTTGCGGCGGGCGAAGGCCATCACCGAGCCCTGCGGGTTCACGCCGGGGGCCGTGCAGAGCAGGCTCGCGTCGGCGATGTAGAGGCCGTCGTGGCCGTGCACGCGTCCGAAGGAATCGGCCACACAACGCGTCTCGTCCTCGCCCATGGGGCAGGTTGAGAACAGGTGGATCGTCATCAGGCTGGTGCGTCCGTGCGGCAGGGGGTCGGCAACGCGGGCGAGATCGTCGAGGCTGCGCAGCGGCTGGGCCCCTGCCACGGTGGGATAGAGGACCTCGGCGCCGGCGGCGAACAGCAGCTCGCACAGCTTGCGCGTGCCCTCGGCCAGGTCGCGCATGTCCTGCTCGTCGAAGGCGAACTTGACGAGCGGGTCGCGCCACGCCGGCAGCCGGCGGACACTGCCGCTGCCGCCCGTGATCATCGCATAGTAGATCGCCATGTGCGGCCAGGCCGCATCCACGGCGCGCGCCTCGGAGGGGTGGTCGAGCATCGCCAGCGCGAGATACGGCAGGCCACTGATCGAGCAGCCGAAGCTCAAGCGCGGTGCGAACTCCTTCACCTGGTGCACCGGCACGCCCATGTCGCGGCTGTTCACCGTCTCGGGAAAGCGTGCCACCACCTTGACGGTCGGATGCATGCGCAGCGACCGCCCGACATTGCGCGAGATGCCGCTGGCCTGCAGCAGGGCCGGAGTCTGGATCGCCCCGGCACAGACGAACAGGCACTTGGCCCGCAGCTGGTGCCCGGTGCGCCTGCCGTCGGCCGCGGTGCGCTCCGCATCCACGACCCAGTGGCCCCCGCTGCGCTTCAGACGCCGGGCCCGGACGTTGGGCAGCAGCTTGCAGCCGGCGGCGAGCGCGCGCGGGATGAAGGTGCGGCTCATCGACTGCTTCACGCCGGCGGTGTCGTAATCGGACTCGTACTTGAACCAGCGCGGCACCTCGAGCGACTTCCATCCCCTGATGCCGGCGCCCTCGTGCAGCTTCAAGGAGGCCGCCGGTGCGATGCCCGGCATGTAGGAGATGCTCACGTCGCGCTCGCACGCCTGGAAATGCGGGAGCATGTCGGACCAGGCGGCGGCCTCGAGCCGGTAGTTGCGCTTCCATGCGTCGAGCACATCCTCGGGCGTGCGGTGGTAGAGGCCGGCGTTGATCTCGCTGCCTCCGCCCACGCAGTTGGCCTCCACATAGGCCACCTTGGTGCGCCCCAGCGCGGCGGTGACGCCGCCGTTGCGGTACTTGTGCTCCATCTCGCCGCGGGTGAACTGCGGGCACTCGTCCAGCGTGAGGAACGGGCCGGACTCGAGGAGCGTCACCTCGCGGCCGGCCTCGGCCAGCAGGCAGGCGGCGATGGCCCCGCCGGGCCCCGACCCGATCACCACGATCTCGCTGTCGATTGCCGGCGTGAGCTGGCTCGCTGCGGCATTGGCCGCCCGCTGCGCTTCGACATCGCGGCCGCCCGTTGCGCCGGCGGGGGCAACCGGCTCGGCAGGTGCCGCAGCGGCTGCGGGTGTGCCGAAAGCAGCCGCAGCCTCGGTGAGCTCGGCGTGGAAGCCGAACACCGTGAGGCCTTCGTAGAAGCGGATCAGATCGCGAAACGGCCCGATCCTCGACCTGCGCATCCCCTCGATCCGCATCCAGCGGCGGTCGGGGTCGAGCGTGCGCAAGGAGCGCAGCGCGGGCAGGCTGCTCCAGGTGACGAAGACGAGCGTCAGCACCTTCAAGGGGAAGCGCAGATAGTCGGGCATCCGCGCATGCTGCGCGAGCACGAAGCGCACCGTGCGGTTCCAGCGCACTCCGGGATCGCCCGCGCGCTCCCCGAAATGCGCGCGGATGACGGTGTAGCACAGGGCGGACACGGCGTTCTCGAACGCGCGTGCGAGCATTCAGGACGCCTTTCTCGGCTTGCGCCCCACCAGCGTGCCGACGCCGTGCGAGGTGAAGAGCTCGAGCAGCACGCAGTGCGGCACCCGGCCGTCGATGATCACGACCGCCTCGACGCCCGCCTCCACCACCTCGATGCAGCCCTCGACCTTGGGGATCATCCCCGCCGTGATCGTGCCGTCGCGGATGAGCTCGCGGGCCTCCTCGATGGAGAGCTGCGCGATGAGCTGCTTCTCCCGGTCGAGCACGCCCGCGACATCGGTCAGCAGCAGCAGGCGCTTGGCCTTCATGCGCGCCGCGAGCGCGCTCGCAAAGGTGTCGGCGTTGATGTTGAGCGTTTCGCCCTCGCGGCCGATCCCGACCGGGGCGATCACGGGGATCAGGTCCGAGGAGGAGATGACGTCGACGATGTGCGGGTTGATCTCCACGGGCTCGCCGACATAGCCGATGTCCACCGCCTTCATGAGGTTGGACTCGGGATCCGCCATGTGAGTGATCTTCCTGGCGATCATCAGGTTGGCATCCTTGCCCGAGATGCCGACCGCCTTGCCGCCCTCGCGGTTGATCGCCGTCACGATGTCCTTGTTGATGAGCCCGGCGAGCACCATCTCGACCACCTCCACGGTGGGCTTGTCGGTGACGCGCAGGCCGTTGACGAACTGGCTCTCGAGCTGCAGGCGCTTCAGCATGCCGGCGATCTGCGGACCGCCGCCGTGCACCACGATCGGATTGACCCCGGACTGCTTGAGCAGAACGATGTCCCTGGCGAACGCCGCCGCCAGCTCGGGCGCGCCCATGGCGTGGCCGCCGAACTTGACGATCACCGTCTGGCGGCTGTAGCGCTGCATGTAGGGAAGCGCCTCGGACAGGATGCGCGCCTGCGCCTGCGCGGAGAGGGGCTGGGCCGGAGGCGCAGCCGTCCTGGCGGGCGGTCGCGTTGCGGCCCGCGCAGGCTGATCCTTCGCCATTGCTTTGCTCTCTACGGCTTCTGGTTGCAGCGGAAGGCACTTATAGCGAGCATTGGGCCCATCTCAACGGCTTTCGCCATGGGGGGCGGGGTGCGAACGTTGTGCCCAACCCGCCGGCTTTCGCCACAGGGTGAATACCGCCTTGTTCTCGCACGGGTTTGTATGGCAATGGCAATGCTGACGCCCGGAGCGTCGGCTGGACTTGCTGCCGCCCGCCGCGGACCGAGGCGCAAAGCCTGGGGATTCGGGGTATCCAGCGTGGCCGCTGGATGAGGGGGGAAGTCGTTGATGCCGCAAGCGAATGCGGACCAGTTCGCATCGATTCCGATGTCGCCCAACCTCGGCCGCAGCCTCGAGAGGGCGAAGGAGGTTGCGCGCGAGCAGTCGCATCGCGCACTCCTGCTCGAGCATCTCCTGCTGGCCCTGACGGAGGACCCGGAAGCCAGCGCCGTGCTGCAGGCCTGCAAGGTCGACCTCGTCCGCCTGGGCGCAGACGTGTCGAACTACCTGGGGCGCCTGCCGGAGGACATGCGGGGCGCTGCCGGCGTCGAGCCGGCCCCCGACCAGGAGCTGTTGCGGGTGCTGGAGGCGGCACGCCAGGCCGGGGCGCAGTCGCGGCGCAAGCTGATCGACGGGTCGATCGTGCTGGCGGCCGTCGTGGGTGACGGCAAGAGCCCCGCGGCGGGGCTCCTCAAGACCCACGGCATGACCTTCGAGGAGGCGATCCGCGCGCTGCAGAAGGCGAGCGCCCAGGCCCGCTCCAAGCAGTATGCCGCAGGCTCGGACGCCGCGGGGCAGGCGGCAGAGCGGCCGGCGCCGGCGGAGGCCGAGAAGCCTGCGCCCGCGCCCGCGCGCCCTCCGGAGCCGCCACTGGAGACGCCCGTGATGGGGCAGGCGGTCGACGAGATCCTGGCTGCGGCCCGTGCGCGCATCCAGCAGCGCTCGCAGGGCGCCACCGGCAAGCCGCAGGACTCCAAGCCGCCCGCAGCCGCCAAGACGGCCCAGGACGTGCCGGAGACGCTGCCCCTCATGAGCCTTTCGGCCTTCCAGGCCTCCCAGGTCCCTCCGGCACCCGCGCCGCCCGATCTGCCGCCGCGCCTCGACAGCCCGCCCGGCGGGACCGGCGAAGCCCCGCCCCCACCCGCTTTCCTGGCGCCGCCGCCCCCGCCCGGCTTCCCGGCGCCGCCCCCGCAGTCCTTGCAGGCGCGCATGGCGCACCAGCCGCCCCTGGAGCACGCCCCGCCTCCGCCTCGGCCATCCGGGCCGCCCCCCGAGGGCCTGCCGCCGTCGCTGCCCCAGCCCCAGCGTGGAGGCACGGACGGCGCCGCTCCGCCGCGCCTTCCCGGCTGGGGCGCGCGGGCGCCACGCTCCGACCCCGACGAGGCCCCGCCGCCGCGGCGGCCCCCGCCCCCCAACGGCAGGCTCCCGCCGCCGCCTGCGCGCCGCCCCGGCCCCCCCGGAGGCGACATGCCCGCGGGGCCGCGTTCGCAGCCCGCGCGGCCGCCCCAGGGCGCGCCGGCGCGGACCGGCCAGCGCGGGCCGCTCGTGGAAGCCATTCCGCGGCAGATGCGCGTGGGTGTCCCCACGCCGGCCCAGGTGCGCATCGGGCGCGACAAGGTCGACGGCCTCGTGCAGCTCCTGATGGGCGGCCGGTCGCCGCATCGCCCCGATGCCGTCGCCACCCAGGCGCTGACGGTGCGGCTCAGGGCGCCGGAAGGCGGCTTCGCGATCGAGGCGCTGACGCCGGAGACGCAGTGGGTCGAGCCGGGGCAGAGTGATCAGCCCGACGAGTCCATCGGCTGGCGCTGGACGGTGACGCCACAACGCAGCGGGCGCCGCCGCCTGCAGCTCCTCGTGGACGCGCGCACGGTCGGCCGGGACGGATCGGCATTCGATGCGGCGCCGCCCGACCGTGTGATCGACGTGGCGGTGCGCGGTAACGCGCTGCGGCGCGCGATGCGCTGGCTCGCGCTCATCGCCCTGCTTGCCGTGGGGGGAGCGCTCGGCAGATACGGTCACGAGCTGTGGGAGGTCGGCCCGACGGCGCTTTTCAACCGGCTCGTCGAGACCGTCAGCGGGCTTCTCGCCGCATCGGGTTTCATTGGCGGGTAGATGTACCCGCCTCACCCCGGCGCTCGGCGACGAGGTGGGCGATCTGCGCCCGCAGCTCGGCGAGCCCCGCTCCCGTGCGCGCCGAGGTCGCCAGCAGGCGTGGATAGGCCGCCGCGTGCGCCTTTGCTTCGTCGGCGGTCGCCTGCTGCACCCTGGCCAGCTCGGGAGGCTTGATCTTGTCGATCTTGGTGAGCACCAGCTGGTAGGAGACGGCGGCCTGGTCCATCACGGCCATGACGGCGAGGTCGGGCGGCTTCAGGCCGTGCCTGGCGTCGACGAGCAGGAACACGCGGATGAGCGTCGTACGCCCGCGCAGGTAGTCCCGCGCCAGCTCGGTCCATTGCTCGACCTTGGCCTTGGGCGCCTGCGCAAAGCCATGGCCGGGCATGTCGACGATCGTGAGACCTGCGCCCGATGCTCCGAAGAAGTTCAGCTCCTGCGTGCGGCCGGGCGTGTTGGAGGTGCGTGCGAGCCCACGCTGGTCGACGAGCGCGTTGATCAGGCTCGACTTGCCGACGTTGGAACGCCCGGCGAACGCGATCTCGGGGCTGCCGGCCTGCGGAAGATGCTCCAGGCTGGGCACGCTGCGCAGGAACCCCCAGGGACGGCGGAAGAGGACCTCGCCGGCGGCGATCTCCTCATCCGTGAAGGCTCCGGCCGTCATGGCGCCGATTCCTGCTGTCCGCCAAAAGCGTCCTCCCACTCAAGAATGTCCTGCCACGGCCCGGCACCGATCCGTTCGCGCCAAGGCCACATTCCGTAACTGTATTCGCCGGTCCCTCGACGCCTGAGCTCTTCTCGCAGCACACTGCCCATCATCGCATCGATCTCAATGATCCAGATCGGCCGCTCTTGGTAATTGGCCGTGGCTAGGCAGTTTACCTCCCAGCGGGCCTCTGGGTTCGCACGCTGCCACTTCAGAAAAAGGGTTCGGCGCAACGCGACAGTCCTCAATTCCGGCGGGGGCTCGAGGGACTGCGCGATTGCAGAAACCTCAGGACTGTCGAGCCAATGCTCGGGGAGCGCAGTGCGTTCCGGCAGGTTCATCACCTGCTCCACGTGGCGAACGAACCGCTCCGACAGCTTGGGATCGGCATGTATTGCTTCGAGACGCTGCTGCTTTTCTTCCGCCGAGGCTGGCGGTGGGTCGCAGCCAAGGCTCCTGCAGCCGGCGTTGCCGTCCGGGGTCAGATAGGCCCGAATGGTCTCGCGGGTTTTTGGATTGAACGCCTGGAAATCCCAGCCCTGCAGGTTGCCTCCACTCAATTCGCGCAGCGCCCATGGCGGTTGAAACCAGGTCATCAGGGGTTTGAGCAGCGCGATAGCCTCTCGTGCGGACGTTTCGGACTTGGGAAGCGCGAGGCGTGTCGGCGGCGGCAGCTTCGATCGCTTGTCAGGCGGTTTGCGGCCGACCCGGCGCCCGCCGATCTGAAGGAAATGCTTGGCGTCTGCTTCGATCAGATCGGGCGACAGCCAGCGGAATGCCGGTAAGCCAATTGCCTGCGCGAAGCCGTAAGCCCTGGGCGTCCCATCGGGTCCATCGCGCGCCGGTGCAAGGAACGGCTCGACTTGAGACCTCGGCACAATGTCATCGAGCACGGTAAGGTCGAGGCGATCGCGCTCGATACGTGGCTCCGGGTCCCAAGAGGAAGCGAAAGAGCTCACGGGCTCGCCCGGACGAACGAGAGCAAGCAGCCACACGTGATCCTCTGCATAGGTGTACTGAAGCACAAATGAGCCGGCAGCATTGGCCAGTGCGGTCGCCGCGCCTACGGGGTCACGAGCGTCGAGACCTGGTGAATTGGCATATGGAACGAACGTCAGCCATCCGTTCGCAGGGCCGAATGCAAGGCCGCTGATCCTGGCTGCAGCGAGCCGCCGCTCAGCCGAGGCAGCGTCGCTGGTTCTGATGTGGAAGCTGGAACTGAACTCGCTCACGTTGCCTCCCCGGCAGCGATCCGCCTGTGAGTCACTCCGTCAGATCAGATCATAAGCATGTCATTCCGGCGCTTGTCGCCGGAATCCATGCATAGGCGTGCATTGGCGCTTGCTGTGGGGTGGATGCGGGGGACAAGCCCCGGCATGACAAAATGCGACGAAGCGTCGGAGTGGATCGCCGGCCCAACCCTCTCCTCCGCCGCAGCGGGGGAAAGGAGGTCCGAGCGATGCGGCCTACGAGCCCCCGCTTCCCCGCAGCACGTCGCGAGCGCGGCTCAGCTTCTCCGAGCCGTTCAGGCTGCCGTTCTGGCGCGCGCGCGCCCGGTAGGCGGCCTCGATCTCGTTCGCCGAGGCGCCGGGCTGCAGGCCCAAGGTGCGAAAGGCCTGCTCGCGGGTCATCTCGATCTGCGTCTCG
>Ga0209382_10002391_pt1 | contig 27439 bp, 21 predicted proteins | sample SoiMetdeltSBSDD5_FD_187599 | JGI IMG/M metagenome (GOLD analysis project Ga0209382, IMG submission 187599) | Bulk soil microbial communities from a Populus tree surrounding site in Tennessee, USA - Soil MetaG P. deltoides SBSDD5 (SPAdes) (version 2) | ecosystem: Environmental > Terrestrial >... | reverse complement strand
ATATTGGCGACGCACAAGACGAAATCTTTCCGGTGTGCACAGACGCGCGACGGCATCGCGCTGGAACGGCGGTCCGGGTTCTGGCGTGGAGTCTGCGGGTGGGTCCCCGTCCAGACTATTTCCCGCCCTTCACGGTGTGAAGCAGCCCCGGGGACACGCTCGCCGCGTAATTCTGGGTCATCAGATATCGCGCCTGCATCTGATACTTTCCGGACTTGAGCGAGCTGACGAGCAGAGTGCCGGTACCGTTCACAAGTGTTGCCGTGCCGATGCGGGTCGTTCCGGCGTAGAACTCGACGACGCCAGTGGGTGTACCGCCACCTGGCGCGACGGCGCTCGCGGTGGCGCGCAGCGAGATCGCTTCTCCGACGCGCGATGGATTGGGCGATGTGGTCAGCGTCAGCTCGGTCGCGCTTCGCGCCACAGAGAAAGACTGCGGCGGAGCCGAGCTTGGCTGCAGGACGCTGGAGCCCGCGTATGCCGCGCCGATCTGGTGAGTTCCCGCCGCGAATGTCGCCGACGTCAGCGTTGCAACCGCCGCGTCTCCCTGCGGCAACAACGTGGCCGTGCCAAGCACCGCCGCGCCCTCCCGGAACTCGACGCTCCCTGTGGGCGGCAGACCGAGCGGGCTCGTGACCCGCACCGTTAGCGTGACCACCTGGCCGTACGTGGACGGCGATGGAGACACGGTGAGGGCGGCAGCCGACGCGGCACGTTCGACGATTTGGTGGAGGGGCGCTGACAGACTTCCCACGTAATTGATGCTGCCGAGGTACCTGGCTTGGAAAGTCTGCGTCCCGGGCGACAACGCCGGCACGTCGAACGCGGCATTGCCGCTCACCAGTGATCGCACGCCGTACGACGTCGCGCCGGCGAATAGTTCGACTGACCCTGTCGGGGTGCCGAGCGTGCTGTTCACCGAAGCGGCGATGCGGACACTCTGCCCGTAGGCCGCAGGATTCACACCGGACGCAATGGAGATGGTGGTGCCGCGCGGCAGGATGCTCAGCGTGCCGGACTGATACTGGATGGCGTAGTCCGGCGACGATAGCCCGGTCACCTGTACTGCGTAGGCTCCGGCGGGACTGGCCGCGGTGGCAGCAGTCTGGAACGCAGCCGCGCCGCTCAGCGAGCCAGCCGTGTCGCCGTTGACGAATCCATTCGTGATCATCGCGAATGACGGCAGCGGGTCGAGGTACAGCTTCGACGAGGCGGCGACCGCGACCATCAGCGGCGCAGGCTGTACCGAGACGACGACAGACGTCGTGACCTCGTCATAGGAAGTTCGATCGTCCGGCACGAACGTGACGTTCAGGACATGCGCGCCCGCGTGCAGAACTGTGCCCGTTTGTGGGCTATAGAGGAACTGACCGGGAATCGACGCTGTCGCATTCAGCTGCTCTGATCCCAGGGCCGTCCCGTAATGAAAAGGTGGCGGTGCCGGCCATATGACGTCCGGTACACCACGCTCGACCGTCAGGTCGGCGGTGCTGGCGTCTGCACCGAGAAATTCCGGACGGTATCCGAGCGCCGCACGAACCGCTCCCGGATAGACGCCCGGCTGCAGCAGCGAAACGGGGATCTCGGAGACCGATGCGCCGCCGTTCGGGCCGGTGAGCGTCTGCCGCACCGGTTCGTCGAACAGCGAGAACTCGACCGGCACGTCAGTGCCACCGCCGCCTGGCGTCTCGACCAAAGCGGAGAGAGTCGCCGCCTGCCCGAAACGCACTGAGGACGGAAACGCCGTAATCGTGGCGTGGGCTGTCAGGTAGCCGTGGATTGTCGTGTTGTTCGCGAGTCCGGCGACAAAGAACCCGATGATGCGAACGATCCTGAACACAGGTTTTCCAATCCGAAGCCCCTGCTCGTACTCCTCGGGATCGAACACCGGCAAGGCAATCACGCGCGGGCTGTGACCGAAGGCGCTGTCCACGACGCGATTCGTTATGCTGTCCCAGCGCGCGTTTGGGTCTCGTGCGATGAGTTCGGCGATCCGATCCGCCGTGACACCGAGCAGGTTGCCGAATTCCGGTTCCAGGACATCGCCCAGGCGGTAGGGGATGCCAACGCAGGCGTCGAGGTTGTTTCTGAAGCCGTCGGGTCCTGCAATCTCACCCAGCTGCACGGGGAAGTAGCTGCTGCCACGGAGTGCGGTGCCGCCTTTCAGCGCGAGAAACCTGCCATCGTCCTCCGCTGGGTTGTAGCCGTATGCGGAGACGTAAAAGTCGGCGGGAGGATCGTAGGTATCCGATCCATCGAACGGCGGCGTCTGCTGCTCCACCCATTTATCGGGGATCGCGAGAGGGCGCAAGCAGGTGCTCGCGTACTGCGCGTGAGCGGCGGGCACGCCGGTGAGCCCGTAGACGATACATACCAGTGCTGCAGGAATTCGAAACGTCATGGCCTTCGTGGAGGAAGTCAGGAACGCGACCGACACTTGTTCCACGTACGAACGCAAGAGGTACGCCGACGAGGCGGATTGCCCAGTCCGTGCACGTCTGCAGAAATGTGTGAAAGGTGTGTTCCGACCGGCAGGACAAATCTGATGCGCCGACCAGACCTTGTTGAGACTTCTTATTGTCTCGAAAGAAACAAGACGCCACGATCAGGCAAGACTGCACAACGTGACGTCATAACTACCATCGTGAGCGAAACCACCAGGGACTTCGCCAACGAGCTGATCATCTACCCACAACGAGGAGTTGGTGCGGTTCGTCACCGGCAGCGACTCGGTGGAATCCTTAACTACTACCGGTCAGCCGCGTAGTGCGCGATCTCGCCCGAGCGTGGGACAAAACGCGCTCGAGATCTGATCTCGAAATTCGGTGCTCATCTTCCCCGCGCCAATTCCCTCCTCTGGATCGCATCAACCTGTTGGAAGTTGACGGCCGTCCGGTCGCCCAGGACTATTGCGACCGGAGGACCGTCCCCCGCGATTGATAGACGTCTCACGCCGAAGGTATCGACAGCAGTATTTGTCTGAAGAAACGCAGAGAGCGCAGAGGACGCAGAGGAAAAGACCGTCTTGTTCTCGAGGTCCTCAACGTCCTCAGCGATAAGTCCGCCCTCAGTTCAATCGTTGAAACCTGTTCTCCAGAATGAAGTCGGCGACCGACCGTCCGAGCACCTGACCGACGTCGGTCGCCGTACGGAAATGAATGCCGGAAAAGATGCGCGCATTCTTGATTTCTTCGAGCGCCTCGTCAAAGCTGCGGAACGAGCGGGTGACATCGAGCAGCACGTCGGAAGACATCGTGAGGCGCGTGTGCTCGCCGAACTCATGTGCGAGCACGAAGCCGGCGGCGCCGCTGGCGCACGAGTGACCCGACGGGTAATCCGGGTGCGACGGTGTGGCGAAGAGCGGTGACCAGGTTGTGTCGCCCGTTGTCTCTCGAATCGCAGTGATCGGCCGCCAGAAGTTGTACGCGTACTTCGCATCCCAGCAGCCGATGGCGGCGTCGGCCATGGCCACGGTGAGCTCGGCGAGAATGCGAGCATGTTCGAGCAACGCGTTGCGACCGCGGCGACGTCCATTGCTACGCTCGTTCTGCTCTCTACCGTCTCGCGCTGCGGGCTCCATCAGCCCATCGGCAACGTTGTTCCACACATATGTCGCGCTGCCGGCAGCAAAGAACAACGAGTACGTCGTCTGATCGGTCGTCCGAGAGGGGCTGGAAAAACTGCCCATCGCCTGCACTTCCGCCAGGTCGGCGAGGTACTCAGCGCTCGTCAATTCCGGGGGCGGCCCGGGTCGGAACTGCGCCTTGTCCAAGATGGCCCACGGCGTCATGTTGGCGAATTGCGGATAACCGGCGCCATTCCCCGAAAACACTGTTTCGCTGACAGGAGCATTTGGCGTGGGACGCCACTGACCGGAGTCCGTCGAACCGGTCCAGACCGGCGTGGTGATTTGGATGCCATCTGTCGCCCGCCACGCCCAAATCTCGTCTGCAACACTGTGTCCCCAAGCCGCCCCGGCGTCGATGGAGGCCGCGCTTTCACGGTCGAGGATGGCTTGCTGAAAAATGATTCGCCTTGCATCCAAGTTCGCCTGCTGCGCGAACTGCGCCGCTGTTGGAATGGCTGGAGGAACGACGGCTTGCGTTCCGAAGGTTCTGCTCAGGATTACATAGGCGGCCTCGACAGCCGCGGCCCGCTCTGAAGCGCCGGCGGGCCCGCTTGGCGTCACATGGATCGGCGTGTAGCGTCGCGCGATACCGTTCACAGCATCGAAGACGGCGACTTGCACCATCGCCGCGACCCGCGTCATGGCTTGGTTACTGGTACCAGCGATGAGCCCTGCCCGAAACATCGCCCGGTTCCAATCGGTGACCTCGTCGGCTCGCGCCGTTGCGGGCACGACGGTCGCTGCCGCCCAAAGCACGACAATCGCCGACGTGTGACGGACACAACGATTCACAGCAGCAGAGACCATGCGACACCTCCCATGCTTCTCAGGCGCACATCGGCCATCGGGGTCTGTCCCTCACTCGTGATGAGGAACGACACAGCTGGAGCTGATAGCTTCCCCTTTACGCGGCCTATGAGGCTGTTCATTCGAAATTTCCGATTTGGCCGCCGAATCGCAGGCGGAATGTTCGCGCTAGCCGCTCTCCTTGTTCTGAAGCTACAGGCGTAATTCCGGATCCAAAGAGTCCACAAGGTTTGCGCACATGCGTGGATCATGGGCGCGCCGTCCTTCAGGACGCCCTAGTTGACGCCGAGAGGGCCGATCTGATCGAAGAGCCACGCTTTCGCAAAGTTCCAGTCGCGCTTCAGCGTGGAGATGGAGATGTTCAGTGCCTCGGCCGTCTCGCGTTCACTCAGGCCGGTGAAGAATCGCAACTCGACTACTCGGCTGGCCCGGGGATCGATCGCTTCGAGCCGCGCCAGCGCTTCGTCCAGTGCCAGTAGATCGTCGTCGGGAACATCAGAAGTGGTATGTAGCTCGGTCAGAGGAATACGGATATTCCCCTCACCGCGTTTTATGGCGTTGCGCGCGCGCGCATGGTCCACGAGGAGGTGGCGCATCTCACGCGCTACAGCGGCAAAAAAGTGAGCGCGGTTTTGCCACTCGATGTCTCCGCGGCCGAAGAGTCGCAGGTACACCTCGTGGGCCAGGCCGGTGGGTCGGGACGTGTGACCGTGTCGTTCCTTCCGCAGGAAACCGGCGGCGATGCGTCGTAGCTCCGGATAGACAAGCGTCACGAATTCTTCGCGGGCGCTTACGTCGCCTTCGCGCAGCTCCGCAAGGAGCGCCGTGAGATAGCTCGGCACGGGCTTGGACATCAGGGTGAGATTGCCAATTACCAGAACGCGCACAGTATACGATTGATGTGACCGTTCGACCGGCCATTCGCGATGACGAAGATGGGCGTGAATGGATCAGAACGCTGAGCTGTATCGCCGGCTGCGGATTCTGTTTGACGACGTCGTCCAGAAACCTCCTCTCGCACGCCAAACCTGCCTGAATCAGATCTGCGATGAGGACCCGGCGCTCTATCGTGAGCTCATCCGTTTGCTGGTGGCCCACGAAGAAGCGAGTTCCTTTCTCGAGCGGCCTATCGGATCGTTAGCGTCCGATGGGATCGCCACTGACGACTTTTCCACGACCGACCGTTTCGCCGTGTTGCGGCGCCTCGGGGCCGGCGGAATGGGAGTGGTCTATGAGGTCGAGGATCTCGTTCGTGGCGAGATCGTCGCGCTCAAGACCATGCGACGCGCCACTCCCGCCGCCGTCTACTGGCTGAAACAGGAGTTTCGAAGCCTCGCCGGTATATCGCATCCGAGCCTGGTCTGCTTGTACGAGCTTATCGTCGAACAGGAGCGTTGCTTCTTCACGATGGAGCTCGTGAAGGGCGTCAATTTCGTTCAATACGTGAGGCAAGAGGCGAACACGTCTTTATCGGTCGACCGCCTGAGATCAGCACTTCGACAACTCATCGACGGGATTGCGACGCTGCACCGTCTGGGGAAACTTCACCGCGACATCAAGCCCTCAAACGTTCTGGTTTCGCCAGAGGGCCGCCTTGTCATTCTCGATTTCGGTCTGATTGCGGAGAGTGTGCCGGCGGTTCTCGGAATAACGGAGCACCATGCAGGTGGAACTCCTGCCTACGTATCGCCCGAGGAAGTAGCAGGTCTGCCACCATCTGAGGCTGGCGACTGGTACGGCGTTGGCGCCACGCTGTACGAGGCACTTACCGGAAATGTTCCATTCAGCGGGTCCACAGTTGAGGTGCTCCTCTGCAAACGACACCGCGATCCGCCGTCGCCCAGGGAGATCGCGCCAAACGTACCTGCCGATGTGAGCTCGGTCTGTATGGATCTGTTGTGCCGGGATCCAGCACGCCGGCTGTCGGGGAGTGACGCTCTTGGTAGGCTCGGTTACGACCAGCAGCGACCGTACGCTGTCCAGGCACCATCGATGGAGCTCACGGCGACTCCGTTCGTGGGCCGCGAACGTGAGCTCAAGGCACTGGAAGCAGCATTTCGGTCGGTCGGTGAGGCTCGTTCAGCGAGTGTCTCCGTGTGCGGCCCTTCCGGAATCGGCAAGACTGCCTTACTGCGATGCTTTCTCGGCCGACTGCGCGCACGCAACGATGTCGCTGTTCTCGTCGGGCGCTGCTATGAGCACGAGTCCGTGCCCTACGAAGCGTTAGATGGGGTGATCGATAACCTGTCCGGTTTTCTGCTGGCGCTCCCGGCCGCGGAAGGGGAGACCCTTTTACCGAATGATGTTGTGGCGTTACCACGATTATTCCCGGTAATGCTGCGCGTGCCCGCTATCGCTAGGGCGTGTGAGGGACGGGAACCACTGCTCACGGATCCGGTTTCGTTGAAACGTCTGGCATCCGAGGTCTTACGCGAGCTTTTGGTCCGCCTGGCCAAACAGTGGCGGGTCGTCATTTTCATCGACGACCTGCAATGGGCGGATGTAGACGGCGTGTTGTTACTCGAGCAGTTGTTGCGACAGCCGGCCCCGCCGCCCCTGCTGACGATCGTGTCGTTCAGGAGCGAAGAGATCGCTGGCAAGCCGTTTCTTCGTCGCCTCCTCGAAGGCGGAGAGCGCAGCCACTGGACGCACCTCACGCTGGAGCGTATGTCCGAGCTGGAAGCCGGAGAGCTTCTCGACGCGCTGCTCGTGAGCCGCTCTCTCACGAACAGCGAGAAATTCATGATGACGCGCGAGGGACAGGGCAGTCCGTTTGTCCTCGAACAGTTGGCGCGCTATATCGATGTCGAGAACACACAGCCGGTTCGCCAACCGACGTTTGCTGAAATGCTCGATGCGCGGCTTGGCGCCCTCTCAGCCGATGCTCAGCACTTTCTGGAAACACTGGCGATCTGTGGTCGCCCTGTTGTGCCTGACCTCATTTGCGCATCGTGCGCGATTATGGGCTCGAGACAGTCTCTCTTGGCGACGCTGCGTTCGCTCCATCTCATTCGCAGCAGCGGTTCCTCTGAACGCGTCGAAACCTATCACGATCGCATCCGCGAGGTTCTTCTGGGGAGGATGGGGCCTGTCGCCGTGCGGCGAGCTCACCAACGAATGGCGCAAGCACTGATGGATCGCCACAGTGATGACTGTGAAGCGTTGTTCGCGCATTATGTCGGCGCCGATGACACGGAGAACGCGTCCATCCAGGCTGGTCGTGCAGCCGCAAAGGCGGCAGCCTCGCTCGCGTTCGATCGTGCAGCCTACTTCTACCGACATGCGCTGACGCTGGCGCCGAAAGGACCTGCCGCCCGCGCATGGCAGGAGGAGCTTGCCTCCGCGCTGGCCAATGCCGGTCGCCCGGCCGAGGCGGCCGATGAGTATCTCGTTGCCGCCGGCGGACAGGTCGACCGCCGAGTGGAACTTCAACGTCGCGGCGCGGAGCAGTGGCTGATCGGCGGCCACATCGACCGTGGGCTGGACCTCATTCGTACCATGCTGGAGAGTATGGGAGTGCGGGCGCCACGCAGTCCTCGAGGCGCCATGTTATCGCTATTGTCGAGACGTGCGCGATTACGATGGCGTGGACTGCGTTTCAATCCACGGCGCGTGGAGGACATTGACCAGGAGACACTTCTGCGCATCGATACCTGCTGGTCCGCGACCACCGGATTGTTGCTGGTAGATTTCATCAGCGCGTCCGATTTCAGCGCACGTCATCTGCTGATGGCGCTCGCCGCCGGTGAACCGTCCCGAGTCGCTCGTGGGATGGCCATCGAATCAGCGGCGCAAGGCGGCTTCCCTGCGGGGCGCCGGCTCAGTGCCAGACTCGTTCAACAGGCGAAGACACTTGCCGAGAGCACGGGAAACCCGCACGCGATCGCGTTGTCGATCCTGGCCAACGGAATTCTTGCGACGGCTCTCGGTGAGTGGAAAAGAGCGCTGGCACTCTCCGAGCAGGCATTGGCCATCCTGCGCGATCAATGCGTCGGCGTCACGTGGGAATTGAACATCGCACAGAATCTCGTGATCTGGAACCTGATGTACCTAGGCGAACTCGGTGAGGTGTGTCGGCGGGTTCCGGCGTTACTGAGTGAAGCACGCAGGCGCGGCAATTTGTACATCGCCACTGAATTGTGCACGCGCAGCAACTACGTGTGGCTGACCGCAGACGAGCCGGATGAAGGCGAGCGCGAGGCGGTCGAGAGCATCGAGCGTTGGTCCCAGAATGGGTTCCATCGGCAGCACTACAGCGCCATGCTGGCCCGCGTACAAACGGAGCTCTATCGCGGTCGTCCTGAAGCTGCATGGCAATTGCTCGATGAACATCAATCGATGGTCCGTCGCTCGTTGATGACACGAGTCCAAGTCATACGCATCGAGTGGCTCTACCTTCGCGCACGCAGTGCACTGGCGATCGCGGCGAAGAACGGCGATTCCCGATTCCTTGCCGCCGCACGGGTAGGAGCCCGTCGTATCGCTCGCGAGAGGATGCCATGGTCCGACCCGATTGCGTTGCTGCTACAGGCCGGAGTCGCTTACGTCGAAGGCGACGCGCGATCTGCCCTCGCACATCTGCACGCCGCTGCTGATCGTTTCGAGCGCGCCGATATGCAGTTGTACCTCGCCGTCACGAGACGTCGAATCGGCTCACTGCAAAAAGATGAGCGCGGTCCTGACCTTCAGCAACTGGCCGCGCAGTGGATGGCCGAACAGGGTATCAAAAACCCCACATGTATGACTCGTATGCTCGCCCCGGGATTTCCTGATGATCATCGTCTTCTGCACGCGGTGTGACTATCATCTGATCGCGGTTGTGCTCCTTCTTTTCGATCGAGACGACATCACTGAACGGGTTTGGCGACCGAGAAGTCGATATAGACGCAGTCTGGCACCGCTCCTCTGCGAAGAGAACCGGACCCTGAAGGCTGTGTCTACTGAAAAGTCGAAATGGCGAACCGGCGTCCGGGCAAGATTGTCCTGAATGTCACGAGTGACCCGATGTGAGCATACGATACGCATGCAGCATTTGGCCTGAGCTCTGCGTGTTGTTTCCCAGGTCGAGCGAGCGGCGGGCAGGGATGCCCGCCGCCTCCACGATGCCTCCACCACTCGGGTCGATCTAAGTGAATCCCGGTGGATGTCGGTGGAGACGACTAGGAGCCGCAAACGACAGTTCGGCAACGAGTTGAGTTCAGAAGTCGTGCGCCGTCAAGATGTTGCCGGAATCGTGTTCTCTAGTTCGACTCCCGCCGCCTCCACCACATAAGTCGTTCTGTTTCAATCAGATACAAGCGCCTGTTCTGGCGCTGTACCTGATTTCGCTGTTTCGGGTCCCGCTTAGCCCCTCAGACTCGCGAATTCACGCCAGGATTCCGCATCGGTTGTTGCGACCGGTCTCGTTCCGCCGCCTCCACCAAGTAACCACAACGGCGGGTGAGACCTTGCTCGATACACACAAACGTGTGAATCTTACACATAGGCAGATGCGGACCAACATTGATATCGACGATCGCTTGATGCGCCAGGCGATGCGCAGCAGCAGTGCCCGCACGAAACGAGCCGTTGTCGAGGAAGCGCTCCGCCTGTTGATCCAGACCCGGGGGCAAAGCAGTCTTCGTCGCTTGCGAGGGAAGGTCGCCTGGACCGGTGATCTCGACACCTCTCGTCTCGCGCGTCAGGCGAAGTAGGTCGCGTGGTCATCGTCGACACCACCGTTCTGGTCGACTACTTCCAAGGCGTGCGGAACGCGGAAACGGATTGGCTCGACACCGCACTCGAGCGCCAGCGCCTCGGGCTGACGGACATCATCCTCTGCGAGGTGTTGCAGGGCGTCCGTGATGACGTCGCGGCGAAGGCGGTCGAACGCGAGCTTGCGAAATTAGTCGTCTTTGAAACCGGTGGTGTTGCGCTCGCCCGCGACGCGGCACGCAACTATCGCACCCTACGGAGTCTTGGGCATACGGTGCGAAAGACCATCGATTGCCTTATCGCCACGTTCTGTCTACGCGAACATCACTCGTTGCTCCACCGCGATCGAGATTTCGATCCGTTCGAAGAGTTCCTTGAGTTGTCCGTCGTCCACCCGCAGGGCAGGTAAGGAACCACTGGCGCGCTCAACTGCATCGCTGGAGCGATCTGAACCACCCCGGGTTTGTCGGAGAGCAGTTGTTGTGAGTTAAGCGTTCAGTGCTATTGTCACTCCGGTCCGCTGACGGTCGATAGAAGCCCTGCGGGGCTCATGGGGTAGGATCCCCGCGATTCCCAGGGGGGCGTATGAGACGACTGACCGCACTGGTGGGGATGGCCGCGCTCGGTGTTGCCATTGAAGCGGGCGCACAGAGCATCGTGAAGTGTGCGCCGGTGCCTCAGGCGACGCTCGACGCGAACAAGCAGCTGCTCATCGACTTCTTCGAGTCGGGACGGTCGATGACGCGCGAGGAGCGTTCGCGTCGCTTCCAGGCCGACGACTACATACAGCACAACCCGCGGGCGCTGCGGATGGACGAGTTAACCGGGGCCAAGGGGCGCGAGGCCTGGGTCAAGGCGTTTGACGAGGCAGCGCGCCGCAAGGTGGCGCTCGTCGATCTGGGTGGTATCGCGCTGCGCGATCCGATCATCGTGATGGCCGAGTGCGATCTCGTGACCGCGATCTACAAAGGCGTGCTGAAGGACCCCGATGATCCGAGCCGCACCTACGAGGCGTTCGCATTCGAGACGGTGCGGGTGAAGGACGGGAAGTTCACCGAGCACTGGGACCAGGTCACTCTGGGTCCGGGCTGGCTGAGGGGTGCAGACGGGCGCTGATCGACTACTCGAAGAGCTCGCGAACTGCGATCTGAAGATTCGGGAACGCTCTCGATGCCGGCGCGCTGCAGCTGCTGGGCGAATCCGGCCAGCGTTTCATGCGAAGAGAACGGCCGCCCTGTTCTTAGGCGTCGGCGCCACAGGAATCGGCCGGACTGACGCGGGCGGATTGCCTGTACCTGTTTTGTACCGGCATCAGGGCTTTCTGTCGTTTCTCGCTGATTGAGCCTATCGGGTTCTTCAAATCATTCGAGAATTCGACGATTGTGGCAGATCGACTCCCGCCGCCTCCAAATCCTTATTCGGCAAGTACTTAATCGGACGCGCTTTGTGGTCCTGCCGCCTCCACACCTTCTTAGGAGTCGCCGTACCTGTTTTGTACCTTAGGGACGAACAGGCCTGCGCCCGTTCAGGCAAATCGCAACTCTCTGTCGAGCGTCTGCCAACGTTTCCCAACCCTCCGCCCGCGCGCGCCTCTGAGCAGGAAAGTAACACTCCGTTGCTGGCCCGTTCGAGCAGTGTGATGTCCATGACCCATCTTGTTTCGCGTCGTATGTTTGTCTCGGCCTCGAGCGCCATTGCGGCAGGCTTCGTCTCCGGCGTGCCGCTGCTCGCCGCGGGGAAGCAGGGACCTGGAGCGAAACCGGGCGAGCAACTGACGGCAGGCATGATCGATTTCCACGTGCACACCGCACCTGATACCGCGGAACGAACGGTCACCGCTGTCGAGGCGGCGCGAACGGCGCTCGACAGGGGACTGCGAGCGATCGTTCTCAAAGGCACTGCGTTCGAGACAGTCACCAGGGCGGCCGCGGCGAATGCCGAAGTCAGGTGTATCCAGGTATTCGGCGGCGTGGTGTTCAACTGGTCGAGTGGAGGAGTCAATCCCGCTGCTGTCGAAGCGATGGTAAACATGAGGGGTGCCGGCGCTGAGAAAGTTGGACGCGTCGTGTGGATGCCCAGCAATGACTCCCGCAAGCACTTCGAGCGTTTCAAGATCGAGCGACCGCCAGTTGATGTCTTCAGCGGTGGAAAGCTCGTTCCCGCGAAGCACGACGTCCTCGCTCTCTGCGCGAAACACGACTTGGTGCTGCAGACGTGTCATCTCTCGCCACGAGAGTCGATCGCGCTCATCAAGGAAGCGAGGGCCGCGAAGGGTCAGAAGATCGTGTGCACGCACGCTGATTACGATCCGATCTCCATGTCCGTGGACGATCAAAGGAAGCGGCGCGCCTTGGAGCGTACATCGAGCATGCCTACATCGGTGTGTACCTTGGGCCGAACTCCCGGCCGAGCGATTCAGGCCTTGGCGCGGTGCGACAGACGCTGAACTCGATCGGATGGGCCGCAGGAACCCGGCTGCACTGGTCGGACTCCCATAGCGGACGACGCCGTTCCACGGCGCTGCAGGCCTTTCCCCAACCGGTGCGTCCGGCCTGCCTCTAAACACGAAGAGTGGACTCTCGAGTGGTGCTTGCTGCTGCCGGATTAACGGTTGTAGTGGGCCTTGTTTTCGTCGTACGGAATGCGACCTCTCAGTCCGGCTACACACCGTCGCTGACAACGACAGGACAGCCTGATCTGCTAGGAGTGTGGCAAGTGCTCAACACAGCCGCATGGAACATTCAGGACCACTCCGAAGAGCAGTATCCCGGACTGCCGGCGCGCTTTTCGATGCCGGCGGGCCAGGGAGTTGTCGACGGCAATGAGCGGAGAACGATTGACGGCGTTCCTGATGTGCAGGGATACTGGCGCGGTCCAGGGTCAGGTACGGAGAACATCGAGGAGCATCCCAAAACCGACGAGGACGACGGGGGAAAGACTCGGATCGTCGATCCCGCGGATGGAAAAGTCCCGTACCAGACATGGGCCCTCCCCTTGCCGCGCAGGCATCGCACCACCTACGTCGAGCCGAATGTCCCGTGCTTCCCGTCTGGGGTGCCGCGATCGTTGTACGTGCCAACTCAGATTCAGTTCCTGCAGACCAGGGGATCCGTGCTCATTCTCTTTGAGCGCGCACACACCTATCGCGTCGCAATACAGAGCGCGGCTTTCGTCTTCTGGACGAAGCCTGCCGCGAGGGAGAACGCAATACGGATCCGCTCGTTCGCCTTGGCTACAAGATCTGCCCCAGTATGAAGGGACGCTAGGAGCGTTCGAAATTGCCAACCAAATCGCCAGAGCGCGTCTCTACACCACGTGTGACTGACGACGAGCTCGTCGAGCGGACCCTGAGAGGGGACTCGACGGCCTTCGGAGAGCTGGTCTTCCGTCACGGTCAGGCTGTGTATCGGGCTGCGCTGGCTGCGTTGGGTAGTGCCACCGATGCAGAGGATGTGATGCAGGAGGCATTCTTGCTGGCGTTTCGAAAACTGCCGCACTTTCGCCACGACGCCAGCTTCAAGACCTGGCTTCTCACGATTACTTGGCGAAGAGCTTTGCGCTGGCGCCACAGTCCCGCTCGTCGACTGGGCCGGCTCGTCTCGCTCGAGACTTGGTTTTCAGGTGATCTCGCCGAGCATCGTCCGACGCCGGAGCAGTCCGCCGTCAGCGAAGAGATTCACCGCGACGTCCTTCGATTGATTCGAAGCCTCCCCAGTCGTCTGCGCGATCCACTTCTGCTGTCGGCCAGCGGTCGGTATAACTACGAAGAACTGTCCGACATTCTCGACATTCCAACCGGAACTGTGAAATGGCGGGTGTCTGAGGCGCGCCGCTTGCTGCGCGCGAAGCTCGCACGCCTGGGTCATGGGCGATCATCATGACGATCAAGGACGGGCGTATGGGCATAAGAGGGTCGTCTCAACCTCAGATGAGGGAGCCCGAGTCGGAGCCCGCGATCGAGCGAGCGATCGACGAGACGATTCGGCGGTACTTTATGAGACACGAACCGTCCCCTCGGGTGTACGCGAGAGCAATCAGTACGGCACAGCAGCCATCCGCCGCGGGACGCGACGGCAGCACGTTGCGCTCTTGGATTGTCGCTGCTGCGAGCGCCACCGCCGCACTGTTGTTGGTCAACATCGCGCTTCATTTCTTCGGAGTCGTTGCGGCGCGCGCTGCCTCCGATATCGATGGCCGCACAGGTCCGTTCTTGCTCTGGTTGAGTAGCACCGGCCTTGCTCGATGGATCAACGAGTCTGAAACCGTGTTCGGCTACTCCGGCATTCTGTTTCTCCACACGCTCGGGCTGGCGATGGCCGTGGGTGCGAGTGTGGTCGTGGACCTTCGGATGCTCGGTGCTGCATCACGGATCTCTGTCGCGGCACTGCTCCCGGTGTTCCGCTTCATGTGGATTGGATTCATTCTGAATGCGTTATCGGGAGCCATGCTGTTCGCGGCCGACGCCCCAAGGAAGGCCGCCAACCCATTGTTCGAGTTCAAGCTGGTGCTGATCGCCGTCGGCATCGCCGTGATGGCGATGATGGAGCGCAGCCTGTTGAAATCGGGGTCCGGTGCGGCGCTTGTCGGATCGGAAAGACGGCTCACCAATCTGGCGATTACGTCTCTGGTGATCTGGACTGCCGCAATCGCGGCAGGCCGGCTCGTCGCCTATACCCTTTGAGAACACGCTGTGGAGTCGATGCACGCCTTCGCGATATGGCTCAAGGGCACAGATCTATCCTGGCTGGTAACCCACCACGGTTGGGTTTGGGCCACGTGTGAGGCGTTGCACTTCATCGGGATGTCGATCCTGTTTGGGTGCATCGGGGCACTGGACGTGCGGATGTTGGGGTGGTGGAAGTCGCCTCCCGTCGCCGGTGTCAATGCGCTCGTGCGGTGGGGAGTGTTCGGGTTCCTGATCAATCTGGTGACCGGTGCCGTGTTCTTCATCGGCGAGCCGCTTCAGTACGTTGACAACCCTGCGTTTCGTTTTAAGATGCTTTTCCTCGTCCTGGCCGGTTGGAACGTTCTCTTGTTCTACGTGACCGGTGTGGCAGATCGGATTGAGTCTCTCGAGCCTGACGATGACGCTCCGATCTCTGCCAAAGTGTTTGCGGGCACTTCCTTGTTTCTGTGGGTCGGCGTGATGTTCTTCGGCCGCATGCTGCCGTTTCTCGGTAATTCGTTCTAGTGCTCGAGGAAGCCCAATGACGTTTCGAGTCATGACCGGCGTGGTTCTTGGAATCGTGGGAGCGCTGCTCGGGGGCGCCAGTCTTTTGGCGCACCACTCGCTCGCCTCGCAGTTCGACGAAGGCAAGCCACTGACTTTGCAAGGGGTCATCTCAAAGGTCGAGTGGGTGAATCCGCATGTATGGGTCCACATCGACGTCAAGGACAGCAGCGGCGCCGTCGAGCAATGGGCTCTCGAGACGTTGCCTCCCGCAACGTTGAGAAAGGGCGGCTTGCGCAGTGACATGCTCGGCAAGGGTCAGACCGTGACCGTTCTCGCTTACCGGGCTCGAAACGAGTCGAAGCTCGCTTTTCTGCGCAAGATCACGTTTGCTGACGGCCGCGAGATTGTCGTGTGGGTCGGCGATATCAAGCAGGCCAAGTGAGTCGAGGAGCGAGACCATGAAATGGCAGCAGGATCGCGTTCGATGGGCGCTTGGCTGCGTCGCGCTGCTCATGTTGGGATTCGGGCGTGATCTGTGGGCGCAACCAACGCCGCAGACGACGCCGAAAGCCACGCCGCGCGCGGCTGATGGCCGGCCGGATCTTACGGGGCTGTGGGTAGCAGGGAATGCGGGCAATGGGACACCATCCACTGATGAGAAGGGCTCCCTGCAGGTCTATCTCGCTCTCCCCGGTTTGAACCCCAATAGCCCAAACGTGTTCAAGGAGATGGACGCCGTGGCAGTGAAGCTGCGCGCCGCCAATCCCAACAAGCCGGTCTACAAGCCGGAGCTGCTGTCCAAGGTCAAGGAACTGTCCGACCTCCAGGCGAAACTCGACCCGGCGTTTTTCTGCAAGCTTCCCGGCGTGCCCCGCATGGGGCAGCCAGCTCAGATCGTGCAGTCGACGGGGCTCGTCGTGTTGCTGTACGGCGACCAGAACGCGTTTCGAGTTGTGCCCACCGATGGAAGGAAGCACCGTGAAGACGTGGAGCCATCGTACCTGGGCGACTCGATAGGCTCGTGGGAGGGAGACACCCTTGTGGTGGAGGCCAATCAGTTCACTGAGGACACGTGGCTTGGCAGCGACGGATACTTTCATTCCGCCGCGATGCGCGTGATCGAGCGCTTTCAGCGCATCGGTGATGTCTTGCAGTACTCCGCAACAGTTCACGACCCGGAGGTGCTGGCGGAACCGTGGAACATGCCACCCCGCACGCTCAGGCTCTCGACGGATCCTGCCGATGCAATCGTCGAGACGCCGCCCTGTATTGAGAGAGACGCTCCGCACATGTTGACGAATGAGCATCACTAAGCGGAACGGTCTTCCAACACTCCAGGCTACCCCCGCGGTCGTTCGAACGGGACGCGCGTCAAGCACATGCAGTCGGTCGATGGGGTGGCCGGTTGATTTCTTCAAACCCTCCTCCTCTGCAGGTATCTAAACAACGCGAAATCAGATCCACGTGGCAGGCGTCCGCCCCTCGACAGACGCTTCGCCACGCCGGGATCGCAGGAGGTAATAAGTCGGCTGTGTTCGCCGCTCGAGATTGGCGCGAGCTGGGTGTTGTCCTCGGATAAGGGAGGAGACGCGATGACGAAAGGCTGTTTCCGGCGCCTGATTCTTTCGGGAGCGCTCTTGCTGCTGCCGTTCACGGCGTTGGCCCAGAACCTGGCCACCGGTACGATCACCGGTGTCGCTCGTGATAACACTGGTGCGGTGCTTCCCGGCGTAACCGTTGAGGCGGCCAGCCCGGCGCTCATTGAAAAAGCCCGCACCGTTGTGACAGACGGTCAAGGCGTCTATCGCATCATCGAATTGCGGCCAGGGACTTACACGGTCACGTTCACTCTCTCCGGCTTCAGCACGCTGCGTCGAGAGGGTATCGAGCTGACGACCGGGTTTACAGCGACGGTCAATGGCCAGCTCGCGGTCGGAGGGTTGGAAGAAACGATCACGGTGACCGGAGCCGCGCCGGTGGTCGATACGCAGAACGTGACGCAGCAGACGGTGATACCGCGCTTAGTGACCGAGACTGTGCCGCTCGGATCGGGGATCACGGCCTATGCCACGATGATCCCCGGCGCGAACATCAGCGCGGCGGCAACGGACGTGGGTGGGAGCAAGGGCGAATATCTGCAGCCCATCTCGATCCATGGCGGCAACCCCAATGACTTTCAGCAGCTGCGCGACGGCATGTACTTCGGCACGCTGATGGCGGCAGGGAACTGGATGACCAGCTTGAACCCTGCGACAGTCGCCGAGACGACGGTCACGACATCGACTGCTATGGCGGAGCAGGAGAGTGGCGGCGTCCTCATCAATGCCGTCCCGCGTGACGGCGGCAATAGGTTTAGTGGTACGTTCACCGGCAATTTCTCCCGGCCCGGGCTGCAGTCGTCCAATCTGGACGATGAGTTGAGGGCCCGCGGCGTCACCTCGTCGCCGACGTTGCGCACGCGTTATGACGTAGGCGGGGGGCTCGGTGGCCCGATTCAGCAGGATCGAATGTGGTTCTTTGCAAGCAGCCGGGGGTGGGAAACGTCTACCACGTACCCCAGCAACTGGTTCAATGCGACCGCCGGCACATTGTTCTACACTGCGGACTTGAGTCGCCCGGCCTACGACGTCAGTTGGTACAAGGAGCTACGCGGGCGGGTCACCTGGCAGGCCACCAGCAAGGATAAGGTGAGTGTAACGGGCGGTAACGAGTGGAATTGCGATTGTGCGTCCACCGTAGTGTTTGGCACCGCCTCGCCTGAGACGGCCGCGCAGTACTCCACCAACCCAAGCTGGCAGGCATCTGTCAAGTGGTCGCGGACGGCGTCTAACCGCCTCCTGCTGGAGGCGGGATCGACGAACGTGTTCGGCGGCCTCGACTCCACGCTCTTCGGCGCGGGTGGCGTAGCCGGGGGCTCGGTGGACGATCCATACGTGCTCGACTCGCAGCGGAACTACGGCTACGGTGGCGTGCGCTCGCTCGGGCTCGACGGCGGCTGGGGCCGCTTCACCTATGGCCAGACGAATCAGACCTTTTCCACCTCCTACGTGACTGGGTCTCATTCGGCCAAGGTGGGCGTCCAGTATCTCTGGGGCAAACAGGGCAACGATTATCGGTTCCCCGAATCCACGAGGGATCAGACCTACATCTTCTTTGGAAGGACTCCCCAAGCTGTAGTCCGGTATGTAACGCCAGTGCTGACGCAGACCCGGCAGAACAAGGTTGGCTTCTTCGCGCAAGATCAAATTACCGTCCGGCAGCTGACGCTGAACCTGGGGGTGCGTTGGGATTACCTGAAGGGGAGCGCCCCCGCAATCGATGCCCCGGCGGGAGTGTGGGTGCCTGCCCGCCATTTCGACGCCGTCGATAACATCCCAAACTGGAAGGATTGGTCGCCGCGCGTGGGCGCGGCCTACGACCTGTTCGGCAACGGGCGGACAGCAATCAAGGGTGCCATCGGGCGTTATGTGGCGTTCCAGAATAATGCCGGAATCATCAGCGCCAATGCGCCGGCCAGCCGGCTTTCTCTGACCGATCAGCGGTCGTGGGCGGACAACGGGGACTACATCGTGCAGGAGAGCGAACTCGGACCGTCCACGAACACCAACTTCGGGACGCTGGTTACCTCAACCACCTACGACTCGGATCTTCTGACGGGGAATCGGCCGCACAGTTGGCAGGCGTCGCTGCAGGGCCAGCAGGATATTGGCCGAGGTTTCGCGCTCAACTTTGGCTATTTCCGTACATGGTACGGGAACCAAATCGTGACCAGAAACCGCGCGGTGACGGCGGCTGACTTCGATCCCTACTGTGTCACCGCGTCTAGCAATGCGTTGCTACCTGGGGGCGGAGGGAATCAGATCTGCGGCCTCTTCGATGTGAAGCCGACCATGTTCGGGAAATCGGACACCCTTATCGACCTGGCCTCGAAATACGGCGACGCGTCACAGGTGTATAACGGCTTTGACCTGAACCTGACGGCGCGGCTCGGCGGCGGGCGCTATGCGCAGGCGGGAATGTCGACTGGCAGCACGACCCGGGACACATGCTATGCGAAAGATCGGCCGGACCTGCTGCCCGAGGGCAGGGCGGCGGTCGACCCGAGAACATCCGAATACTGCCACAGCAGCACCTCGTGGTCGGGCGGGACGCAGTTCAAAGCGCTCTTCGCCCTGCCGCTGCCGTGGGGGATCCTGGCCAGCGCGAATTATCAGAACAAAGGCCCCATCAGCCTGCCAGCAAGTGAGTCGTTCTCGAACGTACAGATCGCGCCGTCGCTCGGTCGCGACCTGTCAGCGTGCGGCTCGCGCCCTGGCGCGGCGTGCACAGCACGGCAAATTGTCACTGTCGTGCTCCCGGACACCAACTATTTTGAACCGCGCTTCAATCAGCTCGACCTGCGCTTCGGTCGGTTGTTCCGGCTGAGCGGTGGCTTCACTCTTCGGCCGCAGGTCGATCTCTTCAACGTGCTGAATGACAATTCGGTTCTGGGAGTCGTCTCGCGGTTGGGGCCGGCCTATAACCTCCCCATTCAGGTGCTGGACCCGCGGGTGGTCAAATTCGGTGTCGACGTGAACTTCTAGCGAGCACGTTGCCGAAAACTCGCCAACTTGCCGTACTTTTTGCGTGGCTTGACTTGCGAGGAATGCAATGAGTGGTCGGTTCATCGAACGGACGACCGCGGCGGTTATGCCTGCGGTCGTCCTGTCAGGTCTTCTCGTTCTGCAGACGACCACGGTCGCCCAAGAACCGGGTCGCCAGTTGATCGACGATGCTGTGGCGGCCATGGGTGGACGCGATCGCGTCATGGCTGTCAAGACGCTGATGTTCGAAGGCGGTGGCCACGACTTCCAGGTCGATCAGGAGTTCGCCTACGACGAGCTCGGCTCCCAGTTCCTCGTATATCAGCTGAGGGACTATAAACGGTCGTACGACCTGGCGAATGGACGTGGGCGGTTCGAGCAAGTACGCGAAGCGCAGTCCACCATATTCAACGGCGAACGGCCGGAGCGGACCGTCCAGGCGCTGGATGGCGACATCGCCTTCAACATCGGCGGCAACGGAAGCGCCACCCGCGCCTTCCAGGCGGAGGGACGGCGCGTCGAGTATCTGCGCCATCCACTCACACTGATGCGCGCGGCGCTCGCACCGAACGCGACGCTGAGCAACGTGCGGACCCAGGGCAGCGAACGGCTCGTCGACCTCAAGCTCGATGCGATTCTGGTGACCGTCGCCTTCGACGCGAACACGAAGTTGCCGTCGCGCGTCGTTCAACTGGTTGACAGCCCCACGCTCGGCGACCGGCCGAATGAAATGCGATGGAGCGACTATCGTGCGGTCAGCGGTGTGCAGCTGCCGACGCTGTTTACGTGGAAGGTCGGCCGCTGGACAGTCGGTCAGGTGCGCGTCGTGCGTCAGACGATCGATGCCGACGTCGGCAATCTGGCGGCGCCCGAGGCAGTGGTCTCGTCGCCTCGTCCAACGCCCCCGCCGCCACCTCAATCCGCTGTCCGCGAGATTGCCAAGGGCATCTGGGAGCACACGGGGACGACCCACAAGAGCTTCCTCGTCGAATGCAGCGATCACTTAGTGCTGGTCGATGCGCCCAACGTGGAGCGGACGCTCGCCGTCATGGCAAGAGCAAAAGAGCTCCGGCCCAACAAGCCCGTCACGACGCTGATCCTGGGGCACAATCATGGCGATCATACGGGCGGCATCAGAACGGCTGTGGCAATGGGTGTCAACGAAATCGTGACGCACCGAAGCAACCTGACGCTGCTCGATGAGACGTTCAAGAATCCGCACACACTCAATCCTGATCTGTACAGCAAGACACCCAACGCGAGGCCGCCCAAGATCACAGCAATCGACGACCAGGGCATCCTCAAGGATGCGATGAACACCATCAACCTGTATCACCTCCTGGACAGCAGCCATTCCAGGACACAGCTCATGATCTATTACGCCAACGCGCGGATGCTCACATTGGCGGACGTCTATATGCCGAATGACCCTCGGGTCTTCATCCCCGGCGAGCCGTTCGGCCATGCGCCTTGGCTCCAGAACGTGGCGGCGAATATCCAGCACCGAAAGCTGCAGATCGACACGATGGCGCCGGTCCACGGAGATGTCATCCCGTTCAGCCAGTTCAAGGAGGAGGCGATCTTCCTCACCGCGAAGCCGCCGACGGCTCACTGAAGGACCAATACCCAGGAGCTGTGGAGTAAAGGTCGAAGGAGAAACAGATGGCCAACGAAGTTCAGTTGCGCGTCAACGACTCGATGCGCACCGTCACGGCGGCGCCAGATACTCCGTTGTTGTACGTGTTGACCGACGACCTGGCGCTTCAGGGACCGCGCTTCGGGTGCGGGTTGGGGCAGTGTGGCTGTTGCTCCGTGCTTGTCGATGGCCTGGAAGTTCGGTCTTGCATCACGCCGCTCTCAAGAGTGGTCGGCAAGTCGGTGACAACCCTCGAGGGGCTGCCGGCGTACTACGCCGCCCGGAAGAAGCTGTCGCGGGTGCCGGATCTGCACCCGCTGCAGGAAGCGTTGGTTGCGGAGCAGGCGGTGCAGTGCGGGTATTGCTACAACGGCCAGATCATCAAAGGCGCGGAATTGTTGTTTAAGACGCCGCAACCGACCGAGGCGCAGATCCGTACGGCGATGAACGGTCATATCTGCCGGTGCGGTACGTATCCGCGGATCATGGCCGCCATTCAGCGCGCGGCGAAGGCGATGACGACCACGAACGCCGCATCGACAACCGAGGAGGTGAGCCGTGCATGACAGTGATACGCACGACGTCGACGGCACACCGATCGTTGATCGGCGCGAGTTTCTGAAGATCAGCGGCGCGGTCGTGGTGAGTATCGGCGTGGGCAACATCGCCGAGGCACAGGCACCCGCGGGCGCCGGCGCCGAGCTGCAGCGCGGGCTGGTATCGGGCCCGCCCGATCCGGCGGCGCTCGATTCGTATCTCGCGGTCCATTCGAACAACACCGCCAGCATTTATCTCGGTTACGTCGATCTCGGCCAAGGCGGGCCCACGGCGCTGTGCCAGGTAGCCGCTGACGAGCTCGATCTCGACTTCAGTCAGATCTCGATCGTCCGCAACGACACGTTCACCAGCACCAACGGCTTCACGGCCGCGAGCCGCACAGCCGGCATTGGCGGAGTGGAAACGCGTGTCGCGGCCGCCGAGGCGCGGCGCGTGCTGCTTGGTCTGGCGTCGGAGCGACTGAAAGCGCCGGTGCAGGATCTGACGGTCGCCAAGGGCGTGGTGTCGGTGAAGGGCGCGCCACAGCGGTCGGTCACGTACGGCGAGTTGCTCGGCGATAAGCCGTTCAATCGCAAGTTCGAGCCGGTCCGCTACGATGCGCGTGGCGCTGCTACGCCGCGAACGAACACGGATGTCGCACCACTCAAGTCGCCATCCGAGTACAAGGTCGTGGGCACGCGCGTGCCTCGTCCGGACATGCACGACAAGGTGCGCGGCACATATGAGTTCATGCAGCATGTTCGCGTTCCGGGCATGCTCCACGGTCGCGTGGTCTGGCCACAGGGCCAGTTCGCCGGGTCTGTGACGCCGAAAGTTGTCAGCATCGACGAGTCGTCCATCAAAGACATCCCGGGTGTTCGAATCGTGCGCAAGCTGAACTTCGTCGGCGTCGCCGCCGAGCGAGAGTGGGACGCCGTTCGCGCCTCGCGGCAATTGAAAGTCACGTGGGAACCGTTCGCGGCGGTGTTGCCCGGCCACGAGGGCATTCACGACAGTTTCCGCAAAGGCACGACGAACGACATCGTCGTCTTCAACAGCGGGGACGCCAATGCAGCGTTCAACCAGGCGGGTCTCAAAGTCGCGTCGGCGACATATCGAGGACCATACGAAGCGCACGGGACGATGGCACCCAACTGCGCGTTGGCGGACATCAAGGCGGACAGCGCGATGGTGATGTCCTCGTCGCAGGGAATCTTTCAGATTCGCGACACCGTGGCGCAGCTCACCGGCCTGCCTGCCGACAAGGTCCGCGTGCAGTACTACCCCGGGTCGAACACGTACGGCTTGAGTTGCTACACCGACGTCGGGGAAGCGGCCGCGATCATGTCGCACGAGCTTGGCAAACCGGTTCGCGTGCAGTTGAGCCGTCAGGACGAGTTCGGGTGGGACAACTACGGCCCGGCGCATCTCGCCGACATGCGAGGTGCCATCGACGCCAACGGCAAGCTCGTTGCGTTCGAGTACCAGGCGTGGGGCTACGACGGCAATGGTGTTGGTACGGCGTCGCGGCTGCTGGCGCTTGGTCCGTCCCAGGGCGGCGCCCGCGGGGGCGGCGGCGGAGCCCGAGGCAGTGGTGGTGGTCAGCGTGGCGGGGGAGCCGCCCCGGCACAGGGTGGAAGCTTTGTCGGCGGGCTCTATCAGATCCGGATCTCGCAGAACGACATGTATGACGTTCCCAATCGGCGGCTGATCGAGCACCGGCTCGATGGCCGCGGATACCTGAAGCTCGGCCCGCTACGAGCGCCGCTCGACCCGCCATACTTCTTCGCACAGGAAGGCATGATCGACGAGCTCGCGTATCTGGCGAAGCTGGATCCGTGGGAGTTCCGCAAGCGCAATATCTCCGATCGGCGATGGCTCGGCGTGCTCGAAGCGGCGGCAAACGCTGCGAAGTGGACGCCCCGTGTCTCGGCGTCGAAGGTGTCATCGGCTCGTGTCGTCACCGGGCGCGGCATCGCCGTGGGCACGCACCACCTGCAGCCGAACCAGGGCGACCGCATCACTTACGCCGCGGCCGTCGTGGACGTGGAGGTCAACAAGGACAACGGCCGCGTCATCGCCAAGCATGTGTATGGCGCGATGGACTGCGGGCTGGCGATCAATCCGGGCATCGTCGAAAGCCAGATTGTCGGCATGTCCGTGCACGGGACGAGCCTGGCGTTGAAAGAGGAACTGCAATTCAACCAGACGAATGTGACGAGCCTGGATTGGAACTCGTATCAGACGCTGCGTTTCGGCGAGCATCCGGCGGTGACGCCAATCGTCGTGCAGCAACTCAACGAGAAATCGACCGGCGCGGGCGAAGAGGTGCTCCCCGCCGTCGTCGGAGCGATCGGCAACGCGTTCTTCGATGCCACTGGCGTGAGACTGCGTCAGTTCCCGCTGACGCCACGTCGTGTGCTGGCCGTCCTGAAGTCGGCCGGCTAACGCCCAGCTTCGAAACCGAACGCCATCGGTCTGCGTGAATCGGTAGTCCTCGTCCTGACGATAACGATGCTAGCCTTCGTCTCGAGCCAGGCAGGTGCTCAAGTGATCGTCTTTCTGGTTGCTTTCAGTTCGCCGTGAATCGCTGGCATACCTATTCGCCGAGGAGGTGCAGTATGCGTGGTGGGACTTCAACCAGGTCGGCGGTGGCTTACTTGGTCGTTCTCGGAATGACTTCGGTTGCCTCGGCACCGACGGCCGGAGGCGCACAGCGTGGTGGGCGGGAGGGCGGCGCGCAGGAAGGTCCGCGGGTTGTCACGGCCGCGCTGGTCGTTGACATGCAGTTGAAGATGCCCCCCAGCCAGACGGGGCAGACGAAAGTAGTCCAGGACAACATCGCCGACCCCAACTTGGAACTGAAACAATACGGCCTGCACGAGAACTGCAACCTCACATCAGGCACGCCGGGTAGTGCGACCACGCCATATTCCCTGTGGTCGGGCGAGTGCGAACAGCCGTTTGCAACGATGTTCCGTCCGAGAACGAATTCGCTCGATCTCACAGGCACGTCGAAGATCCGCTGGACGGTGAAGACGTCCGGCTTCCACGCCGTGCGGCCGATCGTGAAGCTGCTGGACGGCACGATGTACGCTGGCGAGTACTCCTCAGAATCGGTGCCGATGCTTCTGACGAGCGAGTTCGTGCCAGCAGCCATCCGCTGGATCAAGCTCGATCCGAAGCGCCTCGTCACGACCAGGACGCCCGGTGGGCAATTCAACTACATCTGGGCGAACCCTGATCTGAGCCAGGTCGACGAGGTGGGCTTTGTCGATTTGATGCCTGGGAGCGGCCATGGGACCGGCGGCTACATCCACGTGAGCGAGTTCAAAGTGTTTGGCAAAGCGGTTTCGCGCTCCGGTGTCACGGCCAACCGATGAACCCGCTCCGTGAAATTGCGTTCGCCACTCACTGACACCCGAGCGACGACTGACGTGTAAACGTCCAATGCGTCACCGTGCGCGGAATTCATCGGCCAATCAATCAGACGCACCCCATCGGGCCCGGCCGTACGGGCCCTGAGGCGAACCAAGGAGCCAGGTCAATGCGACGAGTTGTTGTCCTGTTCGTAGTTTTGACTGTCTTCGGTGCCCCCGGACAGACTGCCGCGCAGGCCACCTCGATTGCTCCTGCGGATCTCGCGGCGACTTGGCAGCTGGTCTCGCTCGAGCGTGGCTTGTCGAGCGGAAAGCCAGAGCGCAATCAGCAACCGCGTGGTCTACTCATCCTCGACTCGGCTGGGAACGTGTTCGAGTGGGTCGGAACCAATCCGCGACAGGAGCCCGACGCACCTGCAATCGATCCCGTGAAGGCGCTTGCTGACTACAGCGGGTTCTGGGGCCGCTACCGCCTGGATACGGCGCAGAAGCACATGGTCTTCAATGCGCGTGGCGCCGTCAGCCCTAACGTGAGCGCGCACGAATTCTCGCGGACAGTCGAGCGCGACGGCGATCGGCTGACGCTGACCTCTATCGACGAGCCCCACTCCCGCGGAGGAACCCGTTGGGTTTACGAACGCCTCCCTCCAATCGAGGCTCCGGGACCGACGTTCCGGAAGGCGGTTGGTTTCTGGGAGTACGTCGTCGAGAAGCGGACTACGACTGCGGGTGAGCTCCTTTCCGAGCAGAAGCGCGGCGGTCCGAGCACGATCGTCTACACCCCCGCGGGTTATGTTGGCGTGCATTTTCTGCCGATCAACAAGACGCCGACCCCGTTTGCGGGCGATGTACCCACACCAGAAGAGGCGCGGGCTGCCGTGCAGGGATACATCGGCTACTATGGCGCGCTCACTGTGTACTCGGGGCAGGTCTTCCACAATCTCATGTCGGCAATGAGCAACGTGCCAGGAACCATCCTGCGACGCTTTGCTGACTTCTCGAAGGACGGGAACGAACTCAACGTGGCCTTTGCTCCCGCACGCGATCAGCAGGGGCGGATGGTGGTCACTTCGGTGACGCTGCGCCGCATCAGCGGTGAAGCGGAAATGCTCGGCAACAACAAGAAGTGAATGAGGTACCCGATGAGATCGGAAAGAGTGCGACGGACGCGCAGCCAGCTCCGTGGAACAGTTGCCGTCATCGCCTGCACGATGCTGCTGCCCGCAGCAGCGCAGACGCCGGAGCAGCAGATTGTCAACGATGCTGCCACCGCTCTCGGCGGACGCGATCACGTCATGGCCGTCAAGACGATGCTGCTCGAAGGCGCCGGCAACTTCGTAGGTATTACGTCGCTGCGGTATGACGACGACATCGGCTTCAAGTCGGCCATCGAGCAACTCCGCGACGTGAAGCGTGCCTACGATCTGGCCAACACCCAGGCCAGATTCGAGCTGACCCGCATGGTCGAGTATGTGTTCTACATCGGCGACGCGCCGACGCGAACGATTCAGGGACTCGACGGGACAGTCGCCTTCAACATCAACCCGACCAACCAGAACGCCACGCCGGCGTTAGGGAATCAGGGAACCGGCCGCCGGCTCGATTATCTGCGTCACCCGCTGACGCTGGTCCGCGCCGCGCTCGGTCCCGACGCGAAACTGTCGAACAGCCGGACCGAGGGTGGAGAGCGAATGGTCGACATCGCCGTCGGCAATCTGCCGCCGCTGACGCTGGCGATCAGCGCGACGACGAAGCTGCCGACGCGGATTTTCGAAATGGTCGACAACAATCTCTTCGGAGATACGCTCCAGGCGATCGAGTTCACCGACTACAAGGTGGTGAACGGCCTGCAATTGCCGACGCTCTTCACGAACTGGCAGGACAAGCGCGAGATCGGTCAGATCCGCATCAATCGCACGACCATCGACGGCGATGTGGGGAACCTCGCGGCGCCGGCATCAGTGACAGCGACACTGCAGGCAGGGGGCGGCGGCGGGGCCG
>Ga0209382_10002388_pt1 | contig 27444 bp, 19 predicted proteins | sample SoiMetdeltSBSDD5_FD_187599 | JGI IMG/M metagenome (GOLD analysis project Ga0209382, IMG submission 187599) | Bulk soil microbial communities from a Populus tree surrounding site in Tennessee, USA - Soil MetaG P. deltoides SBSDD5 (SPAdes) (version 2) | ecosystem: Environmental > Terrestrial >... | reverse complement strand
GGAACCGGCCGATCCTGCGAGCCAGGCCGGCACGGAGCCTTTGCCGCGAGCTGCGGGATTCACTCAAGAAGCCGTCCTTCGAAGTGTGGTTGCAACGCTGTCAGCTGTCCGAATGGCCGATCGAGGCTACCCGCAATCGCGGAACACGCTGTCGAGGTTCTTGCAGCATCGGCCGCGCCCACGACCAGCGGCCGACAACCTGCTTCTAAGCTCCGTGTCATGCCGATTGTCGCGCGCATCCGAGAAGCTATGCGGCGACCGGCGAGTGTCACGGCCCTGCCGGACATGCCGCCGCAGTCAGCCGATCCCCTCGTGCCTGAAGCGCTCCCCACCTGGGAAGAGCAGTTCACGCGCTGGATTGCAGAAGCGCGCGCCACCGGCGCCGATCCCAACGACATCGGCGACCGTGAGTGGGGGACGGACCGGCTCGATCACGCGCTACACGCGTATTACATCCCCGCAGCTGAAGGAGCCCGAGTCGTCGAGCTCGGGCCAGGGACGGGCCGCTTGACGCGACATCTCATCGGTATCGCCGACCATCTCACGCTTCTCGATCTCTCGGGCTTCGTCTGCAATTGGATCGACGAGTATCTGACTGGTCACGAGAACTATGAGGTTCACCAGATTGCCGGTGCCGAAGCGCCCATGGTCCCGAGCGGCAGCGCGGACGCAGTGTTCGCTCACGGCGTCATGGAACATCTCGACCTCGATCAGATCTATTGGTTCTTGCGCGAGTTTCACCGCATTCTCGTTCCTCGCGGAAGGGTGGTGTTCAACTTCGACAACGCCACGAGTCGCGGCGGTATTGATCACCTCGCCACGTCGAGCGATCCTCAAAGGCGGTCGGTGTTCCGATTTCACGCTCCCGCGGCAATCGCTGCTCTCGCGGAAGCCTCGGGGTTCGACGTCAAGGTCGGCGAGTTTCCCGACCGCATCGCGTTCGGGCTGCTCACTCGCCGCTGAAACTCCTAGTCCCGAGCGTCGTGCCCAGGGACGGGGCCGCCGCGAAGGAGACGTACCAACCGGTTGCGAAGCCGCCAGGTTCGACTCCCCTCGATCAACGCGAGGCGCTCGCGCAGTTGAGCGACTTCGTCCTCTGGCTCGCGTCGCGGCTGCGCTGATGCGGCGGCGGGCACGGGAGTCGCGAGCGTGGGCGACTGCAGCGGCGGAGCGAAGACGACAACGTCGTGGCCGGCCACCTGCTGCGGCAAGCTATCGAAGGGCGCTTCCTCCGATGCCCAGTGAAGAAGCGTCCTTGCCGTGGCCTCGGTGTCGGTCGGCGAACATCCGTAGAGCTTCTGACCGGTTGCGACTACCGGGACAAGCCTCCCGCTTGTGACGGCTTCCCAAACGGCGGCGGCTACGCCGAGCGCGTGGGGGATCGTCCGGTAGTCATCGATCACGATGATCCCGCCGTCGACGACCAAGTCGAGCGCGGTGCTGATGTCCTGGCGCACGACGTCGTAGCGATGACTTCCGTCGACGTGCGCGATTCGAAAGACACGTCCGAACCCTTCGTCGATGAGCTCTGTGGACGACCGCTCGACCACGCTCGCAGGCTGATCGTGGAACCGGGTGTAGTTCTCCTCGAACGCAGAACGGCTGAGCGCGCCGTAGAACTCGGCGTCCGCGTCGAGCGCGGGATCGAGGCCCTCGTTCGTGAAGAGGTCACACACGACAAGGCGCTCCCGCGGTCGCAACAGGTAGCCGAGGAGGATCGCACTCTTACCCAGGTACGTCCCGATCTCGAGGAGGTCTCCTTTGACGCCGCTAGCTCCCTGTACGTGATCGATGGCGCGGAACACGGCTGCATCGACGTCCTCGAACCACCCCAGCACCAGCTCGTGCATATGGGCGAGGTACTCGTCGATGGCAGGAAGTGAGCCGCGGTCCTCGGCGCTGTCCACAGTTCCCGCGCCGCGGCTCATGACGCCCAGCTCGACGAGCTGTCGACTGTCGCGCAACCGGACCGACACCGCCGGATCGTAGAGGCACATATCCGGGTCTGAGGAGAGCGCTCGCTCGTAGGTGGAATACGACTCCGACGAGTCGTTGGCGTCGGAGCGGCGATCTCGCAGCTCGCCCTCGAGGCGTTCGATGAATCGAGCCATGAACTTGAAATGCAATACGACCCCGCGCTCAGATGAGATCTCCTCGGGCGGTGCGTTCGTGCTGTGAACTCCGCCAGCGATCACGCGATCTGTTGCGTAACGAAACAGCGGAAACTTGCTCAAGAACGGGATGCTGTCTTCGCCGAAGGTCCGCCGACGCAGCCCACCCACGAAGCCTTCGAAGTTCCTCCACGGCCCCGCCGTGGCCTGCAAGTGGGTGAACTCGCGATCGAAGAACGGAGCTACCTCGGCTGGATCTTGACCCGAGTGGTACACCGCCTCGCGGATCGGAGAATCCGAGTACATGTCAAGGAGGACGGCATGCATCGCGACCTTGCCGGCCTGGTCGAGTTCATCGCATAACTGCCGAAGGCTGCGAGTCTCCACATCCGGGTAGTAGAACTGCTCATCCGGGTCGACCACGAGACACCAGTGATCGCGGGCGAACGCTCGGAACAGCACTTCGATCCAGGCAGTGCCCGCATTGGCTGGCCAGTACCGCATCCCGGTTTGCCAAAGGTGCACTTTGGGGTGGTCCAACAGAAGCTCGCGCGTTCCATCTTGCGAGAGGTTGTCGACGACGAGAAAGCGATCTATCCCGAGACGTTCGTGGTGCTCGAGAAAATAGGGGAGCAGGTCGGCCTCGTCGCGCACGGTCACGCCGCAGAGAATTTCGTGTTCTGCGATCGAGATCTCGCGATCGTCGACTCGCTCGAGGCCGTAGTACCGGAACGCAGCCTCGAGGCCTTGTGTTGCTTCGAGGAGTCCAGCGATGCGTTTGTGCAAGAGCTGCACATCTGCACAGTGCTCGAGGCCCTCTTCGTAAGCCGCGAGGGCCTCGTCGACACGCCCGCTGATCCATAGCTGATCACCTTGATCCAAGTACTCGGATTGCAAGGCGAGCGGCGCAGGAATCAGTTCCCGCTGAAGCACTCGGTCCTCAGCCCCCGACACCGGCTGTGAGCGAGCCGCGGTCTCTCCAGATGCAAGTCGCGAATCAGGCACCGCGCGATTATGTCCCGGACTCAGCCAAGCGGTCGAAGCACCATCGCGCGCATACGGGTCCGGGCGTTCGAAGGAGCAGCTGCTCGGCCGTGATCCCGACGTGGCCGCCACCTGCAGAAGGGCCGCGGGTAGTTTTGGTCAATGGGTATCAACGCTCACGGGCTCGAGTTCCTTGCGTGGTCGAAGCGCGAGGGTGTGCGGTTCGAGAGAACGATGACCCTCGGCCGACAGCAATTCTTCTGGTTTACGCCTGAAAAGATGAGGCGCGTCCTTGGTGAATACGGGTTGCTCGTCTCCGATAGCGAAGCCCGGGCGGACTTGACGGGAGGGGACGGGTTTGCCGAGCCGCTGTTCGCGCGTCTTGGCGCGGAAGAAATTCGATCGATGGATGCCTCGCCGTTTGAAGGAGCAAGCGACGTCCATGATCTCAACGAGCCGATTCCTACTTCACTGAAGCAGAGCTTCAGCGCAGTGATCGACAGCGGCACCCTCGAGCATGTGTTCAACTTCCCGCAAGCAATCGCGAACGCGATGGAGATGGTTGAGTTGGGCGGCCACGTGCTGCTTATGAACCCAACGAACAACGAGGGTGGGCACGGCTTCTACCAGTTTGCCCCTGAACTGTTCTTCCGGATTCTGAGTCCGGAGAACGGCTTCTCGGTAGAACGGTTCCTCCTGCGGGAATATCTCGGGCGGCACTGGTACGAGGTTGCCGATCCCGCCGAGCTCGGCCACCGAAGCCAGTTCCGGTCGAGGGGAATTGCGTATCTGTATGTGCGGGCGCGCCGTGTGAAGGTGGTCGCGCCATTCGATTCTTGGCCGCAGCAAAGCGATTTTGTCGCCGCCTGGCGTGAAGGCAACGCGGATGCCGCGCCGACCTCCCGATCCTCCAGGTTGAAGGCAGCGGCGAGGCGCCTTGTTCCGCAGGCGGTCTTGAACCAGTACTCGTCGCTCCGCGGGAAGCGCATCGTTCTTACGTGGAAGCATCCTGTGCTGTATCAGCACCAACGCCAGCAATTTCGCCGGGTGAGGGAACAAAGCCGGCCTGATGACACAAGGGCGTAAGAAGCTGTTCACGCGTGCGCCGTTGCGGCGCGGGCGGTTGAATCCTTGGCACCGGACCGTCTTCCAGGGTTTCTGGCACGGTCCGCGGATGGGCGTGCTGCACAGGGCGTGTCTTCGGTCCTTCACTGAGCTGGGCCACCGATTCCTTCTCTACACCTATGAGCCGGTCGATACCCCGGATGGTGTCGAGCTCGTGGACGCGAACGAGATCATTCCGTTCAGAGAGATGTTTCATTACCGGAACCCGATCACGGGCAGAGACGACCCGGGCCCATTTTCCGACCTCTTCAGGTTTCGCCTGCTTGGAACGCGTGGCGGATGGTGGACAGACATCGACACTGTGTGCCTGTCCTCCGACATTCCAGAGGTCGACGACGCATGGGCTCCGGAGTTCCCCGAGCACTCGCCTACCGATATAGGCACGAGCCAGCTCGCGCTCGGTCAAGGGAGCGACCTTGCGCAGGTTCTCTATATGGAATGCCTCGCGCTGAGCCGATCCGGTTTTCCGCGACGAGAGTCCTTGGGCCCGAACCTGTTGTCTCGAGTCATCGAGGAGCGCGGCCTCCTACGCGACAACTTCGGAAGCACCGCGCTCTTCTATCCCATCCGATGGATCGAGGCCTTCAAGCTCTGGCTTCCGCATTTCACTGACGAGATCCTGTGCAAGACCGCGGGCGCAACGTTCCTCCCCCTGTACCAGAGCGTCGCGCAATATCAAGGCGTCGACGTGAGCAAACCTCCTCCTGCCGGGAGCTATCTGGATCAGATCTGCGAGCGCTTCGAGATCACTAGCGACGAGGGGCTCCGCCAGGATGCGGAGACCGTCAGGTCGAACGCGCGGAGCTACTTCGTCGAGAACGACTGGGCCGTCGAGACGATGAGGAGGGTTGCCGGCGGTGAGAGCACTCTCGTCGCATTGGGAGTGCGGAGTTAGTCGAGACTCGAAGCGATTCGGGTCGCCGCTGACGGGCCGAATCGGAGCGTCGCCGCCAACTCCGATCCGACCGCTTCGAGCGAGAAGGCATCGGCGACGCGGGCCTGTGCCCGCATGGCCAGGCGTTGGCGACGAGCGGGGTCGCGAAGGACATCCACCATCGCGTCGGCCAGCGCAGGCGCGTTGCCCCGCGGAACTACGACGCCACCGGACGCTTCGCCATCCTCGAAGATGTCTGGCACTCCGTTCGCGTCAGCTGCAACCACGGGAAGGCCGCACGCCATCGCCTCCAGTGGCGCGGACGGCTGGCCTTCCCCCCGTGACGGGAACACGTACAGATCAGCGCTCGATAGGAACCGACGCATCTGCGATCGATCGCCGATGTACTCGTCGATCCACATGATCGCGGGGTCATCCAGGGCGCGGAGACGCTCGCGAAGAGCGTCGTCGTGGGGCCCGGAACCGATCAGGAGGAGGTAGGGCGGCTGATCCGCCATGCGGGAACGCACGGGGCCCCACGCATCGAGCAGCACGTCGATCCCCTTTTGCGGGAAATCAATTCGTCCGTGCCACACGACGAGCAGCGCGTCCTGCGGCACACCGAGTGCGTCACGAGTCTCCGGTCGTCGCTCTGGAAACCAGAGGCTATCGTCCACCGGGTTCATGATGCGGGAGATCTTGGACGAATCCAATCCGTACGTCTGCATTACGCGCTGCGCTTCGGTACGGGAAGCGATGATCACTCCGGCACACTGAGCTAGGGAGCGGGGCCGGAGAAACCGTTCCAGTCTGCTGCGATGCAATTCGCCGCCCTGCGCCGTCACAAAAACGGGGATCCCGACTTGTCGGCCGACACGCACGGTGATGTCGAAGCGCGGGTCTTCGTACGACTGGTTCATGAGGGCGTCGCAACGATCTCGAACGAGCATGCGCTTGAGCGCACGTCGTGGCGTCGCGAAGTAGGGCAAGACGTGGTAGGCCAACTTCTGCATCCACGGAACGCGCGGCGTGGCATCCCCGGCGAGATAGCGGTACGGAATGTGCAAGAAGCGGCGTGAGACCCGAAGCGATTTCGTTGCCGGCAAGAGAATGATCGTCATCCCACTCGGCCCGTGGATTCGGCGCTCCGGCCGTTTGACGCTTCGGACGACGCAGACCATGACTACTTCGATGCCTTGACGCGCAAGTGCCTCCGCGTAGCCGAAGCACCATCCGCCGGTCATCCGTTCGCAAAAGTCGTCGACGGACCAACCGATGTCGTCGAGGAAATCCTCGAAGACGTCACCCCACATCAGGAGCGCGACTCTGCGAATCTGGCCCACCGGATGCTTCACCTTTCCAGCCGTCGACAGATGCCGGCGGACTTCTCGTCAACCAAGGCGCGCCACGGCATCTCGCCCGCGGACGAGCTCACCACCTCCGGTCGCACCGGTGTTCAGTACGATCCAGGCGCCGGGGTGACGCCTCGCATACGTGGCCGCCGCACGCGCCGTGGCGAAGCGAATCGGCACTCCGAAGTAGAAGCGGGCCTGGGGAAACACCCATGTCGCCAACGATCGGGGTGGGCCCAGGGAACTGCTGACCAGTGGCACCCACGCCTGACCGTGCGCCCGCTTCGTGAACCCCGCTTGCGCCTGCGCGTAGCGCTCGCCGTCGGTTCGGAGGCGCTGCTCGTCCAGTTCGGCCCTGAATCCGACCACGACGAGCAGCGCCGCTACGGCACACCCAACGGGGAGCCACGAGCGCAAGCGGACGTGCTCGAGGAGCGAGGCGATCGCCCCGATCCCGACGACGAACGTGATGATCAGCCAATAGTTCCAATAGTCGTGGACGTAGGAACCCTCGCGAAATCCGACCGCATAGACGACCGGCGTGGCGAGGACCGCGATCCCGACCGGCCGGAATCGTCGGCTCGCAAGGAGCACGACCACACCGACCGCGAGCACCACGAGTGCGGGAACGCCGAATGTTTCTCGCAGGGCAACGAATTGGCTGTCGGCATAGTCACCGATGCTCTGGCCGCCGCTCCCGGCGCGGAGGGCGCCCTGGTCAAGAACGTCTCTCAGGTCCCCGTAGACCCACACTTGCCAGAGCCCCGTCACAATGACGGCCGAGGCCGCGCCGGCGCCGGCCGCAACGATTGCCGTCCCGCGCTCACGACCGCGCCTCACTACAGCCGTAACGAGCATTGTCACGGCGACGAGGACGACACCCTCCCACGCGACAAGACAGACGGCGGCCGCCGCGGTGGCGAGCCCGATGTACCTCGGGCGGCCGCTCAGGCTCCGTTGCCACAGGACCAGGTACCCCGCGGCAAAGGGAAGACCAAGCATCACCGTGTCGAGCATGGTCCCGAATGTCAGGAACATCGGGATGCTGAAACCGATACCAACTGAGGCGGCGGCGAGAACGGGTGCTAGATCCAGGTCGCACAGCAGCACGAAAAGCAGCACGGCGGCCACGAGACCCGCCAGGAACACGAGGAGGCGAGCCCCGAGCTCATCGTCGGAGACGAGCCACTGGGCCAGCGCGGTCGCGGAATAGATGCCGGGGGGGTGACGCGCGTACCGGTCCCCTTTCGCATCGCTCCACTCGGCACCCAACTTGGAGTCGATGGGTCCGGACTCGCGCAAGGCGCGAGCGCCAGTCGACCACGTCGCCGCGTTGTACGCGTCGACGCTGCTGCCCGTGGGAAGGAAGCCGAACGGAGCGTTCAGATCCCCGCCGACCTTGAGCGCGAAGGCGGCGCAGAACGCCAGGAGGATCATCCATCCGAGACGGCGGTCGCCGAATCCGGTCGTGGTTCGTTTCGATACAGACTCATTGACCGTCGCGCGGGCGTCGTCGAGCGGCTGTCCGCGCGCCAGCTCCGTCTCCGGTGAACTCACCGCGGCAAGCGTAGTGATTGCCTACGGGCGCCCGAGTGCGCTGCGATGTTCAAGGTCGAGCCGCTGAGAGGAATTCGAGCGCGCAAAGTCGAACACGGCGGGCGAAATAGCAGCCGCGTTCGATCGTCGGGTACTCGGCGGCGATCGCTTCGGCGTGGTATTGCGGCGGTCCAAGACTCCAGCGAAACGGCTGGATCACACCCCCTGCCGCGGACGGTAGGGGACGACAGGGCATGGCGAGCACCGCGGCGGGATTGCGCCATACCGCGTGACCCTGCGTGGCATCTGTGAAGGATGCATACCGTGGCGCGACCGGTGCGGTTGTGGCCAGCCAGTCCGCATCACCGGGACTGCGGTCGGTTATCACCAGTCTCAAGGCGCGAGCCCGAGGCGAGACGCGGACGCGATGGAATGCCCACCATTGGGTGTCGAGAGGACGTTCGTCGTGACGGCGCACGATTCCTTCACGCCCGTCTGATCGCTCGACCACTTCTTCGACACGGAGAGCATCGGAAGCCCCGAGGCGCCCAAGGCTCCAGAACACGGCATCAGACGCACCTTGCACGTCGAACCAGGGGGTTGCGACCCGCCTCGTTTCGGGAGCACTCCCCCCGAGGTTCCCCCGCCCGTCATACGTTCCCCAGACCGGAGCGTCTTGAGGTATTGCCGTGGCGCGCGTCAAAGGAGGAAATCCGCCGGGGGAGGCGAGCGGGAGTGCCCACCGGTCGACGTCAGTCTCCTGAAACGTAGTGGCGTCGGTGACGACGGGCAGGAAATCTCCCACACCACACCCGTCGCGCCCCGTGATCTCCTTCAAGGACTGTCGTGTGTAGCTCCATGTCCCGCTCTCGGCCGCGTCGATAAGAAGAAGTCCCCAGGTCAGGGCCAATGGTGCGCACAGCAGGAGTGAAGTAGCACCCACGATCGCGCCACGCGAAGCCGAACTCGGACTCCGCAATCGAATCGCCACGACCGCGCCGAGGACCGCCCCCGCTCCCGCGAGCGCGGTCCACTCCCACGCGCTGAGATGCGGCAAGTCCGCCCAGACGTGGTCGGAAAGATCGCCCGCCGTCCACGGTCTCGAGGGCCCCATGGCCCAGACGAGAGCGAGTGACGTCACGACGCCGAGACCGACCAGTGCCGCTCGGCCGGCGCGGCCGAGCGAGAGGAGACGGGTGATGGCGAGCACCGCGAGAACGGCGGCGCTGGGAACGACCGCCCCGAAATGCCAAGGCCATGGGCTTCCGGGAAGGAGGAGGCCGGCGTACCCGGTCAGTGCGGCGTAACCGGCCAGCCGGGCAGCTCGATTCGAGACACCGTGCCCGACCACGAGGTAAGTGATTGCGAGCAGAACCGCGAGAGGCGGCCAGAATCGTTGCAGCCCGACGATGTCCAAGTCCCTCAGCAAGTCGAACCGCATCCTTGCGATTTCCAGGGGGCTGACTTGGTACGGAGCTCCGGCGCGAAAGCTTGCGATTCCTGAGCGCAAGAGATGCCAGTCGGTGTCCAGGCCGAGCAGCAGGGTCGTCAGCGCGAGAGCGGCAATCCCGACGGCCAGCAACGATGCGGTTCGAGTAGCACGGTTGCGCTCACGCGACCAGCGCAGCGCGCCGGGAACAATCGCAACCGCCGACAGCGCGACTACCCACCCGGTCTGGTGGGCGGTGAGCGCGAGCGCCACAAGCGCAGCGAGAGCGACCAGAGGTCGCGGCCCGGGATTTAGTGAGAAACGCACCACGGCGACGATCGCGAGAGTCAAGAGCAATGCGATCAGCGGCTCGGGTCGCAGGGTCATCAGGAACGTCGCAGCGCCCAGACCGAATACAAGGGCTGCAATCCAATGGCTAAATCGCCGAGTTGCGCTCGGGGTGACGATGTCGAGAACCCAACGGCGGAGGATCCACCAGGAGGAGACGATCAACAGGAGCGGAGCAATTCGAAGGAACACGAAGCCGTGCTGGCCGGCGGACGACGCGTGGGTCAGCCACGACCACCAGTAGCCGGTTGGCTGGGCGTAGTCAGCCTGGGTGTAGAAGTTCGAGAAGCTCCCGAGGCTCGAGAAGCCGCCGAGCGTCGCCCGGACCCAGCCGTCGTCCCAAAACGCCGGACTGCACACGAGCGCTGTGAAGGCGACCCCGACCACGAAGACATCGCTCGACGTGAGCAACGACGATCGCTCGACCTCGGCCGTTCTCGGACGAGCTTCTCGTGGTGCGTCGTCCGCTGATGAGCGCCACACACAAACGACGGCCACGCCGAGCGCGAGCGCTGCGACGATCAGTGCAAGCGCCTGACGAGCAGTCGGCGACGATCCCGTTGGAGTCGTCTCGACGTTGACCAAAACGTCGGGTTGATCGCGAAGCAGCGGATCGCCATGGAGACCCACCACACGCGGCCAGCTCCCCTCGGTCTGAGCGCCGCCGACGAGCTGACGGGGTATCGCCCGGGAAAAAGCGTGCCCGCCGACTCGCAGTGAAAGCCGACCCGGGTCCTCGGGCGCGGCGAACCGCGCAACGATCCGGCACGGGCCGTTTGGCGGCAGCGCATCCGAGAGCAGCCCCAACTTTGCGCCGATGTCGATACGGACCCCAGTGCCGCTCTTGACGAGCGCCAGCCCTTGGTTCGCTGTTGGGTCGGCGGCCGTCCTCACGATCGCGGTTTCGTCGGGCAGAGCCCGAACCGTCGAGCAGCCCAGTGCGATCGAGAGCCGTTCGGGATAGGCACTCAGGAGCGCCAACGGGCGGTCGAGCCCGTCGCGAGCGGGTCGCCAGGTGATGTGTGTCCGCTGGCGATCGGCGGGTCCGATGAACGCGACCACCGCGCACACAAGTGCGAGGAAGGCCGCTATGAGGGCGATCCCCACCCTGAAGGGGAAGGTTGAACCTGAAACCAAGTGCTCGCGTTTCGAATCGTCCCGTTCGAGTTGACGCGGAGCGCTCAGGCTCACCGAGAATATGCTCGGGCCATTGGGGCTCGCAGTGATTGGAAGTCTTCGTCGACCGTCGATACCACCGGAGAGTGCTTGCCGGTTTGGACGAGCGGGATTTCATCGACGAAGTGAACATCGATCGTGGTCTCGGACCTGTCGCCGACGAACTGGCGGAGTTCGTCGAGGATTCTTGCGAACGTGTCCTCACTGAACTGGTCGTTCTTGACGATTCTCAGCGTGAATGCGCCTTTGTTTGATTGGTGCACCTGGAACGACCGAATTGCGTAGTCGTGATCCTTGAAGAAGTGGTGAAAAAACGTACCCGGCAGCCACGTCCCGTTTCCGCAATGCACGATCGCCTGCGTGCGTCCCTGGATGCGTCCGATGCGAGAAAGCGCACGACCACACGGGCACGGGATGGTGTTGTCGACGGCCATCGCGAGGTCACCGATCCGGTACCGGATCAGCGGGACGGAGAAGTTGTTGAGGTCTGTGATCACCACCTCGCCGACCTCTCCAGGTGCAGCGGGCCGTCCACCGACGAGCAATTCGACGATGTAGCTCTCGTCCATGACGTGGTGGTCAGGAGAGTCGCCGCACTGGTAGGCGATGCCGGAGAACTCGCGAGCTCCGTACTTGTCGTAGACGGTGGTGTTCAAGCCGTCCTCGATCACGGCACGTACGTTGTCCGGCAGAGCTTGTGCTGACGACATGACCGCTCTTGGAGAGAATCCCGGATCCTCGCCGCTCCGCACGTAGCTTGCGAGGAAGTTCAGGGACTCCGCGTACCCGTCGACGAGCACAGGATCGTGCCTCCGGATCCGATCGACGTAGTCCTCGAGTGTTGATCGTTTCATCTCGAAGGCCGGGATGAACAAGCGGCGCAAGAACCAGGCGTCGATGCGCTCTCGCAATGCCTGGAGGCGGGACATACCCAGCGTTTGGTGCCACAGCCGAACCTGCGGATCGCCGAATCGCCAGCCTGTCCACTCGAGCGCTCGCAGCGTCGTGGCAAAGCGCATCTCGAGCTGGTGGCGGTCGGCGTAGGTGACGAACGGCTCGCCCGTCGACCCGCTCGTGGCGATCCGATGCATATCCCGCTTGCGGTGGTTGTCGGCGAAGAGCTCGAAGTGGAGCCGTTTGCGGACGTCATGCTTCTCGAGCAGCGGCAGGTGGGTGAGATCGTCGATCGACTCGACGTCCTCCGGCCTGAGTCCTGCTCGGGTCATGGCTTGGCGGTAATAGGGCACGTGGACGTATGCGTGCTGCAGCAGACGCTGGAGCTTCGCAAGCTGGACTTCTTGCAGTTGGGCTCGGGGGAGCCACTGGCTCTGCCGCAGATCGAAATAGAGATCTCGGGCGCGGCGCCGGATCAGCCACTTGTGTGCGGGCATCGTGAGGAAGTAGAGCTCGAACAATGCTCGGCGCCAACCGGTGTAAGGATGACGACTGGCCGAAGCCCGAAGCACTTCCGGTGCAACGCTTGCGTGACGACGCCACCGAGCACCAATACGAAACTCCACGAACGCCGGCGCGAAATCGCGGAGCGCCTGCCCAACGACTCTCCACACGCTCGCATCGATGAACGATCGACCCGCGTTGCGGCTCTCGAAGAGCGTCTCGACCTCGAGGATCGAATACCCCTTCGCCTTCGCTGAGACCGTGACGAACGTCTGGAAGTGCCGATACTTCCGCCGGTGATCCAGAACGTCCGTCAGGACAGCGCACGGACCGAGCACGAACCCGGACTTGTTGTCACGAGCGCGCATGCCGAACGTCGTGTTGAGGAGGAAGTTGAGGACCTTGGAGAAGACGAGGCGTGAGTCGCGCAGCCGGCCGATACTCGAACGGAACCCTTGCGCGATGTCGAAGGGTGACGACAGCAGCCGGCGGTATAGCGTGACGACTTCCTCCGGAGGGTTCTGCAGATCCGCGTCGATGAAACAGGCGTAGGTGCCGCGTGCGGAGTCGAGGCCAGTACGCCAACTCTCAGAAATGCCGAAGTTCGACGGGTGCCGCACACCTACGACGGAATCACCACGAGATTCCCGTAAGCGCTCGATCGCCTGCCAGGTGCCGTCCGTGCTGCCGTCATCAACGAGAACGAGTTCTGTCGATATCCCGGATTCGTCTGTCGCAGCGAAGAGTCGCTCCGCCAGGACGGGAATGTTCACCTCCTCGTTGAGGCACGGTGCGATGACGCTGAGAGAGTACGAATCAGCCATCGGTGTCTCCGAGTGAGGCCCACACGCGCTTAAGGCCCTCCTCGATCGTTGTCGTCGCAGTCCAACCGAGGGTCTCACGAGCCAGCCTCGTGTCCGCGACTCGTGCCGAGCCGGCCGTCCAGTCGGGCGGACACGAAAGCGGCTCGAGGTCTCTGCCGGAGATCGTAAGCATGATGTCGGTCAGCTCGCCCACGGACACGGCCCGGCCAGTGCCAATGTTACAGACCAGCCGATTGTTCTCGGGCTCGGCCAGCATCAGCAGCGCGTCGACAACATCGTCGACGTAGATGTAGTCGAGAGCCTGTTTGCCGTTTCCGTAGATGATCGGGCGCTCGTATCGGAGCAAGCGCTCGAAGTTCGCGATGATCACCGACTTGTAGCCCCCCTCTGCGTATTGCCCGGGGCCGTAGACGAAGAACAGTCGTGCCACGCTCCAACGCAAACCTTCAGATCTCGCCGCGACCCGGAGGAGGTGCTCGCCGGCCAGTTTCGACGTCCCATAGACAGTCGTGGGGGCCGGCAGGTCACCTTCGCTCATCGGTGCCGGCCCAAGGGATCCGTAGGCGTACAACGACGACGCAAACACGATCTTGCCGACTCCCGATGTTGCAGCCGCCTCGAGGAAGCGCCGCGTCGCTGAGATGTTGACGTCGATGACCCGTTGCGGTGTCGAGCGTGAGGAGTTGTGCTTCTCTGCGGCGAGATGGAAGCAGACGTCTACACCGGCGGTTGCGGTCGCCAGTTCCGCCGTATCCATCGCCGCGAGGTCTCGTTCTATCCGTACGCACGGCACCGAGATCCTGGACCAATCCCCTGAGCGTTCGTTGTCGATGCCGGTCACGTGCCAGCCCTGAGCGGAGAGGCGAGTGACCAAGTGGCTACCGATGAAGCCGGCGGCACCGGTGACGAGAGCACGCCGCGAGGAGGTGTTGCTCACAGGTTTGGGTTCGCCCGATTTGGAAGTTGTGTCGTGAGCTCGGGTCGCGCCGCGAGCGCCGCGGGTGCAGCCCAGAGTGGTCCGGTTGCCGGATGGGCCGCCATAGCAGCGGGCTGTTGCGCCGTAAGTCGACCGTCTTGGTTGTAGGCCCGACGCAGTCGGGCGATCGTCGCCTCATGGGCGCCTTGATGGGCCTGACTGTGACTCAGGCGATCGTATCGATAGCGACCGGCGACCGTCGGCACGAACGCGATGAGGGCACCCAGCCGAGCGAGCCGGTGGATGACCTCGTGATCATCGAATGCGTGGAAGGCGGGATCTGGGTTGTAGCCACCGATCTGACGAAAGTACGCGACGTCGAGAACGCCGAGTGTGTCGAGGTGCGGCCCTCCGACGAAGAAGTAATCGGTCGTCGGTGGCTCATTTGACACAGCAGCCAATATCGAGGCATCCGAATCGATCATGATGACGTTGCCGAAGGTGAAGGCGGGCGACCACTCGCGCGCGACTGCGTAGAGCGATGCCACGCCTTCGGGTGCGACCGTGTTGTCAGCGTCCAGCATGAGCGCGTGTGTTGTCTCAGCAACGTGTAGCAAGACGTTCCGAGCCCGAGAAAGACCGAGGTTGACGGGGGAACGGACGGGACACACTCTGTCATCTGCAGCCCGGAGGTCTTCCAGTACTTGAGGCGTCTCGTCGCTCGATGAATCATCGAGGACGAGGACGGCTCCCTGCTCATCTGGCGAGAGGAGGTCGAGCGTTGCCAGTGCACTGGCAACGGAGGTGCGCAGGAAGCCAGCGTGGTTCCAGCTGATCGTCAGGATGCTGAGTCCCGGGCGAAGCGGCCGCGGCTCGCCGAGTGTCTGCAGCAGTTGCTGCATTCCAGCTTCTCGGGCGAGTGCGAGGGTCGCAATGAAGCCGAGCTCAGACTGCTCGGATGTGACCTCGCGCACGCCAGCGAGTTCCGTCAACAGCGTGTTCTCGAGCATTGCGACGCGCTCGCTCAAGGCCGCGACCTGGGCGCCGATGGTGTGAACGTCTCGCGTTTCGTCCTGCTGGATATTCGCAACCTGTTCGACAACCGCGGGCGCTGACTTGGCGCGCCCGAGCCACGCGCGGATGCGGCGAAGCACGTCCTCAGCCATTCTCGAGCGAAAGCGCGCGCTCCAGCGTGCCCGTCGACAGGGCCGCCGCTACGGTGTCGAGACGGGACTTCAGGTCCTCACCGCTGAGCGGCGGAACCGATCCTGATTCGTCGGCGCGAAGCAGCAATGCCCGCGATACGTCGCTGAGCCGGTCCTCGTGCTCATCACGGGCGGCGCTGGTGACCTGGATTGGAAGGCATCCGTGCTCCAGCGATTCCATCACTCGGTCGCGGTCCGGAACGTCGCTTGCCGATGACCACACTCTGGTCCTCGACGCGCGCAAGATCCGAGTGGCTGCTGACTGCGGCAATACCGCAGGCCGGCTTGCGTCCCCCCATGGCCCCGCCAGATAACAAAGGCCCGGACCCCACGACGGCACGAGCAGGTCGACCAGTGCTGCGGCTTCCTCGGTTGCCCGGTCGAGCACACACCACGCCATCGGCCGCTCAGCAGCATGTGCGAGATCCCGCGCAAGGTCGCGGCCAGCCGCGGACCCCAGGGACAGCCGCTCCGTTCTCACAAGCCGTAACCTAACCGTCCACTGGTCGATCCACGGTCTCGCTACTACGTGGGCTTCGCGGCAATTAACGGTGCCTCCCACCAGGGGTTGACGATCTGGAAGGCGGCCTCTGCATCGGTCGGTGTACCCGGCGCGTCGCGGTCGATGCGAAACGTCAGCCGGGTCTTGCCTGGTCGCATGTTCAGCTCGAGCGTGAGTGGCGTGTTCGATGAGAGGTCGAATCGCTGCGTGCCGCGCGGTGTGCCCACTTCGAGGGTGGCGGGTCGCGTGTCCGCGGCGAGAGCTCCGAAATGGAACATCAGATGCCGAGTGACGTGCAGAGGGTTCGTGACGTCGAGCACTGCGCCGTTCTCCGCCCACCGCCCGTATGTGACCCCGTCGAGCGACGGGTAGATCGCATCGCCGAACGGGCTCCGGAACCCGCTCCCCCAATGCAGTCGAAGCGGATTCAACGTTGAGCTCCGTCCGGCCTGCAGGGCGCCCGCTGACGTCGTACTTGCGAGATGCCGGCGGTACGCACGGAGATCGAAGAACGAGAGGTCACCGTCACGGCTCACCATCGGGCGCTGATCGTCGAGGATCGCGCTCAGCCGCGCCTCGATCTGGTCGCCGTGATCACGAAAACCGCGTCGATCGATGTAGATGCCGTCGAAGCCGACCGCCGCAAGATCGGGGAGCAAGCTCTCGGCGGGTCGACCGACGAACGAGGGGGTCAGATCCTCGGATCGTCCCTTCATCGCACCCCAGCTCCACCGCAGGCCGTTCGTGAACAGCGACGGCTTCACGAGCTCGTCAGTCTGATATGCGATCTCGCGAGCGCTGAACGACACCTTCGCTTCGGGATACTCCATCAGCGGCAGCTCGAAGACCATGGCGCCACGGCCCAGGCGATGTTGGATCGTCTTGCCAAACGCCCTGTCGCTGGACACCCGCGCTTTGACCTGATCGCGCGTTTGACCCTGGAACAGGGGCTGGCGCGGCGTCTGGTCGAACGCCGCGAACGCGACGAACCCGAGGCATGCGACCACGGAGACTGCCGTGAATCGGCGAGTCCATCGCGGTCGAACGGTCTTACGGTGTGCGAGCCACGATTCGAACAGCGCGCCCAGCGCGACGAGCGAGAAGAACGCGATGAAGATCGAGATTCGGTTGTAGGCCCGAAGGGAAGTCAGACCAAGGAGACCCAAAATCGTCGAGAATCCACCGATGACGGCGAGCAGGATCGCGAGCAGGTTCAGCTCACCGGATGCGCGTCCGAACAAGGACCATCGATCGTCGGACCGTCGCTTCGTGACACCCATGAGGACCGAACCAATGGACACGACGAGACCGAGACTCGCGATCAGACCGATTGCCTGGTACTCCGGATCTCCCACCGGGGAGACGGATTCCGTATTCAGCTTGTCCCTTACTGCCCTGAACGCTGGCAATCGGTGGTTGTTGATCGGGAGCACGAGGCTGGAGACATTGAGGCCATAGAGGTCGCTTTCGCCGAGCTCGCGGTCTACTGCCTCCCGGTTGGCACCGTGGCGCGCCGAGTACAGGAGCGTGGGGGCGTTGTTGATTGCGAGAACAGCCACGACGACCACGCTGCAGATGACCGGTAACGCCAGCCGCCGTACATCACGGTCTCGAAGCGCGGTCAAGCCACCCGCTGCGATCGCCAAGAACCCGAAGAAGGCGGCGTAATACACGCCGCTCGAGCCGAGAACGACCGGGATCCAGAGCCAGCGTGATCGAAGGAGGCGTGCGGCGCGAGTTCGCCAGGGTCCGGTGGACAGGTCCTGCCAGGCGTCGCGAGTGGCGCCGGCGGCGCTCTGCGCACCGATGAATTCGTACAGAAGCAAAGCGCCGAGCGGAACGGCGTAATACGCCGCCAACATGAGATGAAGGTCCGCCCGCCAAAAGTGGTACGGGAGTATTGCGTACACGACGCCGATCACCCATGCCACGGCCTTGGAGAACCCGAGTCTACGAAGCGCGAACCACGAGGTCAGGAATACGGCTGGGAATGTGAGGTACAGAAAGAGATTGTTGACGACGAACGGATTGCTCGAGATCCAACCGAGACCGCGAATTGCGACGAGATTGAGATTGTCGTACCCGAGTGGGTAGTCATAGTTGATTTGGCCAAGAGGTGCGCCCAAGCTCGCGTTCGTGAAGTACCAGCCGTGATCGATCATTGACTTCGTGATGCCTGCGTAATACAGGCCATCGCCGAAGTACGTGTTCGGCGTGCTCAGACCGCCGTTCCAGATCTGGAACTCCCAAAGGGCGATGAGCGTGACGAACACCGCGCCGGAAGCGGGCACGCACCACTTCCGCCAGGGAAGGCGGACCGCGCGGCGGCCGAACCTGGGCCGATCATCGGGAGCTGGCGCCGGTACCGGGTTGGGCTCTCGACTTGCGCTGGCCGGTACCCGGCCGAGGTTCGTTGCCGGGGAAGGGCCCACAATGGCGGCTTTGAGACGTCGAAGGATCATCCGAGCGCGGGGCGGTGCCGCCGAGGCGACGAGGATGCGTCGTTACCGTGAAGTCGCAGGTCGGAACGCTAGCAGCCCACCGTTGAACACTTCGGTCAGCGAGCGAGCACCTCGTTGGGGTTGGTGCTGTTGTTCAGCGGCGTGATGTCGAGGGGCCGCTCGTTGACATTCAGGTACCGGGAATACTCCAGGCGCGGGCGGTCATCGGTGAGAAGCGGCCCCTGACCCGCGAAGGCACGCATCTCGTCGGGCCCTGATGTGTACTGGCTCACGATCGCGTTGAAGTCGGTGATCCCATCGGCTTGAAGCGCGGTTCGGGCCTGGGCATTCTCCAGCTTGCGCTCGAATGCAGCCCGGTCGAGCACAAGCGGCTGCTTCGAGCCGACCATGATGTTCCCGCCTGCCCAGAGCGTCGCATTTGGGAACACCTTGAGGAAGCTGCGCATGATGAGCTTGTACTCGGTGTCGGAGCGCGTGGGGATCCACTGCACCATGATCCCGTCATCAGCGAGCGCGTCCCGCGCAAGTCGCCAGTAGTCAACCGACCAGAGGTTTCCAGCGCCCGTGTACGCCGTATCGACCGTGCTCGCGAGCTTTTTCTCGGGGCTCGCGCTCGGCAGCTTCTTTGCTGGCCGCCTGGTCGATCGAGCGCGGCGGCCTGACGCCGAACACGAGCGAGAGCAACCGCACCCACAGCTGCTGGTACACAAGGCCACACGCTCCGGTGGCGAAGAACAACAGAAGCAGGGTCGGAAAGAGTCCGCGGCGTGTATCCGGAGCGTGCGTTGCGATGGTGCCCGCCGCTTCGAGCTGATTTGTTGGTCGACCTGTCGCTAAGTCCTGGGCCATCGGGCGGGGAGCTTAGCGAGAGGTTGTCGGACACCCGCTGAGCCGTCGACGCGCCGTTCTGTTGTTCGGCCATTGCTACGTTGACTTGATGCCTCGATCTCGGCGCGGAGCACCTCTTGCTTTCGAAGTGTCGAGCCGAGCGACGTCCCTGCTGAAGGGGCTTTGTATTGCGCTCACGTGCGCAGTCTTGATCTTGATCGCGTACATCACGCGTCACGCATCGCTTGATCCCCGCTCCGTGCATATCGACGATGCGTGGGTGCTGCTCGGCTGGAAATCCCACCGTTGGGTGGACATCCAACGAGCGGGTTCTGCGTCGCTTGGCTTCGTTTTGCTCTTGCGCGGTTGGCTGGGGATCTTCGGATTTTCGTACGGACACGCACAACTTCTGCCGTTCGTCGCCAGCCTTCTCAGCGCGCCAGCCTTCTTGCTCGTCGCCATGCGGATGCGGTTCCGCTATCCAGCCGCAATCCTCGGCGGCGCGATGCTGCTCGCGTCGCCGACATTGGTCAGCTACTCGACGCGCGTCAAGCAGTACTCGCTCGAGGTGCTCCTTGCCATTCTCCTCATAGGCCTCGCCGCGGCGATTCTTCGCGATCCGACGGCAAGACGATCATGGATCTTTTTCGTGCTCGGTTCGGTGGTCGCTCTGGCGATCTCGTTCGCTCTGCTCGGTGTCGTGGTCGCAGGGTTCGCAGCAGGGCTCGTTGCGTTCTTACGTCAAGAAGGGATCAACAACCTATGGCGATCCTGTGCCTTGAGCTGCACGGCTGCGGCGGCCCTGTTCGCCGGCGGCTGGTTTCTCGTAGTCATCCGACCAACGCTTTCGACCGCACTGCGCGATTTTTGGTCGGGGTTCTATCTGTCCGAAGCGGTCGGGAGGCCGCAGGTGGCACCGTGGTGGCACTGGACCGACACGACGAGCAACGGACTACTTGTCCACGACTGGAAGCTCTTTCAATTCCTCTTCGAGGGAGCGTTCACTGGTCCCTTCATCGTGCTCCTCATCGGCTTCGTCGCGGCAACTGCGCTCGTGACGCTTCGACGGCCGTTTCAGGCTGTCCTGTTCGGCATTCCGTTCGTCATCGCCGTCGGCGGGTCCGCCGCGCAGCTGACCCCACTGGGCGGCGGGCGCACCGACGCGTGGCTCTATGCGCCGATGCTCTTCATGATCGTGAGTGCCGTGGACATCATTCTTCAATGGGCTCATGGCGCCGAACGCCGCAATGTCGGCGGCGCGAAGCCGAGATCAGCCGTATCGAGGGGTCGAGGGCTGGTGCTATCTGGGCTCGTGTCGCTGACCGCACTCGTTTGTGTCCTCAATATCCCGAGTCCTTCCGCGTTCCCATGGCCCGATGTCGTGCCACTCGTCGGCAAGCTCGAGGCCGGCCGCGGGTCGAGTGACCTGGTGGTCGTCGCACCGAATTTCACGTTCAACTACGCGCTTGAGGCGCCGGAGGACGTCACGACGAAGGTCAGCACAAGGAATTCCACGCACTTCACACCCGTGCTTCGAGGTGTGAACACGATGAACTGGCAGGATTACGCGGCGCCGATGAGAGAGTTCGACAAACGTCTCTCCGGTGTCCGGGACGTGTGGCTGCTTGACGCGCCGGAACTCATCTATCCACTCGGCGCGGCGCCACGACGGGAACTGGCGAACCAGGGCTTTCTGCTCTCGACCGAATCCAAATCAGTGGGAGGAGTGCTCGAGCATTGGCGCCGGAGTTCGTAGGGGACCACGCACTACTGGCCTCATGCGTCCTCATGAACTCATGAGCCAGGCTGTGTGTGTTCCGTGCCTCGGCTCACTGGATGAGGTGGAAGGGCTTGGGTGAGAGCGACAGGAGCAACGGGGTCGTCGGTGCGGCGACGCAGGTCGAGACGTCGTCGACACCGTCCATCCCTACGAGAGCGACGCGCTTGGTCCTGGCGGCGCTATGTGCGCAGTTCGTCGCGCTCGGGTTGGTGCAGGCGTGGCGAGACGCTCCGACGCACGACGAGTCGTACTACCTTGCTGCAGGAGTCACCGGGCTGACCCGGCACCAGGTGCGCATCACCCCTGAGCACCCGCCACTTCCCGGTCTGCTAGCTGCTCTACCAGCGCTGGCCGCCCACCCCGTCATCCCGAACGGGCAGAGTTGGCGCTCGGGGTACAGCGAGGGCTATGCCCGTAAGTTCGTCGTCGCCCAGAGCCGGGCCGGGAAACTTCAGCGCGTCACGTTCCTCGGGCGGTTGGTCCCGCTCGCCGAAGGGGTAGCCGTCGCACTCCTGGCGTATGCCCTCGCCAAGCGCCTGTTCGGCCGCGCGGCTGGGCTCCTCGCCGCCACCGTCTGGCTCACACTCCCGCTCACGTTGGGACTGTCGCACTTGAACGGTGTCGACGTCCCATTTTCGCTCACGACTCTCGTGCTCGCGCTCGCGGTCTTGCGCTACGTGCGAGGACCAACGATGCGTTCCGCGGTCCTTGTCGGTGTGGCATGTGGCGTCGGGCTGACCGTGAGTCTCACCGCCTTTGTGCTGGTTCTCACGAGTGCCGCAGTAGTGCTCCTCGTGGGATGGCGACATCTGTCACGGGCGATCGGGCATGCCTTGCTGATCAGCGCCTGTTCCTTCGCCGTCGTCTGGTTCCTCTACCGCCTCGTATCGCCCTTCCCCGAAGTTCGCCACGCCGAGCCGGTGCCGGGCGGGTCAGTCCCGCTCCTGGCTCGCCTGGCACGATTCGTACCCTGGCCGTCGGAATACGACTACGGCATTTGGAAGCAGGCGCTCATCGCGGCGAAGCCCGGGCGCGCCTACCTGCTCGGGCAGGCGTGGGAAGGCGCGCGGTGGTGGTTCTGGCCGGGCAGCGCGATGCTCAAGCTGCCCGGGAGCGCGCTCGTCATCGTGCTCGTGGGGCTCATCTGTTGGCGCAAGCTCCCTCGCCGCACCATCTTCGAAGGCGCACTGGTGCTGGGCGTGCCGGCTCTGGCCCTCACCGCCTTCATCGTTCCTCAGCCGCGCCAGCTGGGAGTGCGGTACCTCCTCCCCGTCATCACCCTGGCAGTTGTCGGCGGCTCACCTGCCGTCCGCCTTGCGACCAAAGCCCTGGCCGGGCGCGTCGCGCTCGCGATCCTCCTCGCGGCACAGCTGTTCTGGCTCTGGGAATCAGCGCCACGGTCGCTCGCATGGACGGCTCCGCCATTCCGGCCCGGATACCAGTTCGCAGCCGACTCGAACCTGGACTGGGGCCAGGACCTGTATCGACTTCGCGAGTGGGTTCGGCACCATCCGGACGCTGTCGTCTACTACTTCGGAACTGTCGACCCAAAGGCCGTGCTTGGACCGTCGCGGTCGTTCTCGACGAAAGTGACGCGCGGTCGACTTCGAGCGGGCTGGTACGCCGTGAGCGCCAGTCAGCTGACCGACTGGTCCGTGAAATCGCTGGCCTGGCTGCGCGCGTACTGCCCTGTCGGCCTGGTCGGGGACTCGATACTCATCTATCACTTCCGAGACCCGCCCGATCGCGGCCTGCGCGGAGGGGACAAGCCTCCCGCCGTATGCAAGGAGGACTTCAGCCGAGTCGTGAACACCGCCTCCGGGCGGCGCGCGTGAGAGATCGACGCTGGGCCTCGAACGGCTATGAGCGTCCCGGGCCTACGCGCGTGGCAAAGTGATGGAACGCTTCGGTATCGTATGCGGCTCGCTGCCCGTGTGATCCTGTCCCCTTGGTTGGTCCGGGCCGCGGCTGGTCCGCCCCGCTAGGAGCTGAGCCCCGATGCCCAAATTGGCCGAATACGCCGAGGCGCGTGAGCTCACGGTCAATCTCACGCTCCGGGAGCTGCGCAGCCGTTACAAGCGCTCGGCGCTGGGTTGGACGTGGTCGCTGCTCAACCCGTTGTCGACCGTCATCATCTTCTCGATCGTCTTCTCGTTCTTCCTCCAGATCAATCCGCCGGTGGGCCATCCCAGCGGGCTGCACAACTTCGCCGTGTTCCTCCTCTGCGGTCTGCTCCCGTTCAACTATCTCTCGAACACGATGAACGGCTCGCTCGACAGCCTGCTCTCGAACAGCAATCTGATTCGGAAGGTCTATTTCCCTCGCGAGATTCTTGTCGTGTCGAACGTAGCGTCGCTTCTGGTCACCATGCTCGTGGAGCTCGGCGTGCTCTGCGTGATTCTCCTGCTCCTCGGCAACATGGTCCTTCCGTGGATTCCGATGCTCCTGCTCCTCGTGGCCATCGAGACCGTGTTCGTGCTGGGCATCGGCCTCATGCTGAGCGTTCTCAATGTCTACTTCCGCGACGTGAAGCACTTCATCGGTATTGCAATGCAAGCGCTCTTCTACTCGATGCCGATCGTGTACCCGATCAGCGTGGTCGAGAATGCCGCGAATAGAACGTCGTTCCCCGTTCTCCGGCTGTACACCCTGAATCCCCTCGTACGCATGGTCGACGCGTATCGAGCTGTGTTGTACGACCTGCGTTTCCCGGCGCTGTCCGACGTTCTCTACTTCAGTGCCTGGGCGGTGGCCCTTCTCGGAATCGGAGTCGTGGTCTTCCGCCGTCTCGACGGCCGACTCGCGGAGGAAGTGTGAGCGCGATCATCACCGTCGAGGACGTTTCGAAGCTGTACCGCCTGTATCACGAGCGCAATCAGTCGCTGAAAGCAGCGCTCATGCGGCGAGCTCGGGTGCGCTACGAGGAGTTCTGGGCGCTTCGCGACGTGTCGTTCGAGGTCCCTGACGGATCGACGTTCGCGCTCATCGGCGAGAACGGCTCGGGCAAGAGCACGATGCTCAAGTGCATCGCCCGTATTCTGCGGCCAGAGAAGGGCCGGATCGAGACCCGAGGAAAGATCTCTGCCCTCCTGGAGCTCGGAGCTGGGTTCCACCCCGAGCTGACCGGGCGCGAAAACATCTTCCTTAACGCCTCGATCCTCGGCCTGAGCAAGAAGCAGGTCACCCAGCGTTTCGACGAGATCGTCGGCTTCGCCGGCCTCGAGCACTTCATCGACACGCCTGTGAAGAACTACTCATCGGGCATGTACGTGCGCCTCGGCTTCTCGGTCGCCATCAACGTCGACCCCGATATTCTGCTGATCGACGAAGTGCTCGCGGTCGGGGACACCGAGTTCCAGCGCAGGTGCGTCGAGAAGGTCGACGAGTTCCGTCAGAGCGGCAAGACCGTGGTCATCGTGTCGCACGCGGTCAACTCGATTCGCAACCTCGCCGACTCCGTCGGGTGGCTCGAGCACGGGGTGCTCCGCCGGCTCGGGAAGTCGAACGAGGTCATCGACGACTATCTCGCCGAATCGCATGCCGACCGGGAAGACGACGGCGAATACGGCTCGCGGTGGGGAAACGGCGATGCGCGGATCGAGAAGGTCGAAATCCTCGATGGGTCCGGCGAACCGGTGAAGCGGGTCCGCACCGGTGACGCAGTGGTGTTCCGTTTCCACTACAAGTGCTACGCACTTGTTCGGGACCCCGTCTGGTGGATGGGGCTCAAGACGCTCGATGGGGTCTGGGTCACCGCTCCGGGCACGTACGAGGTAGGCCTCGTCCCAGATCGTCTCGAGGCCGGAGTCCAGGGACATGTCGACCTGCGAGTCGACCGGCTGCTCTTGTTGTCCGGCACGTACGACCTGAGCGTCTCGATGTTCAACCTCACGTCCGGCCAGGACTACGACATGCGCGACAGGGTTCTCCGTTTCGACATCGAGTTGGGTGATCCCCACGAGGAGAACGGCATCGTGTCGTTGGATGGGACTTGGGAGGGCGACGTGCTGGACGGCACACGTTGAAACGGCTGAAGGCGCAACCTGAGAGTGCCGGGGTCGTTTCCGTCGTCATCGTGAACTACCGCGGCGCCGACGACACGTGCACCGCACTCGCCGCGCTGCGCGAGCTCCGCTGGCCCCGAGAGCAGCTCGAGGTGATCGTCGTCGACAATGGGTCCGGCGACGGAAGCGTCGAGCGGATCGCGAAGGAGTTTCCCGACGTCCGAGTCGTGGCGCTCGAGGAGAATCTTGGGTTCGCCGGTGGCTGCAACGCGGGCGCGCAAGCCGCCACCGGTGAGTACCTGGCATTCCTGAACAACGATGCTCGTCCGGATCCGGACTGGTTGTCAGCTGCAGTTGCAGTGCTCGATCGCGACGGCTCGGTCGCGTGCGTGGCCAGCAAGGTGCTCGACTGGGACGGCGAGCTCGTCGACTTCGTCGATGCCGGGCTGGGCTTCTACGGGCATGGCTTCAAGCTCCACGCCGGCGAGCGTGACGACCCCGCCTACGACCGCGAGGCGGACGTCCTGTTCGCGTCGGGCGCGGCCATGGTGACCCGTGCATCGACGTTTCGGGAGGTCGGAGGCTTCGACGAGCGCTACTTCCTCCTCTTCGAGGACGTCGACCTCGGATGGCGGTACTGGCTGCTCGGCTACCGGGTGCGCTACGTGCCGGCGTCACTCGTGTATCACCACCACCATCGCTCGGTCGGGGCGCTGAGCCGCGCCGAGGAGGACTTCCTCCTGGAGCGCAACGCGCTGTTCACGATCTTCAAGAACTACGACGACGCCAACCTCGAGCGGTCCTTGGGGGCAGCCGTGATGCTCGCGGTTCGGCGCGGAGCGGTCCTCGGCGGTGACGACAACCGCCTGCTCGATCCGCGACGTCGCCTGCAAGTGACCGCGTCCGACAATGACGACCGATTTCCGGTCGACGGCCGGACACTCGCGCCTGCCTACGCCATCGACGCGTTCGTGGAGGCGCTCCCGGATCTCACTCGGGACCGGCGCGCGCTCCAGGCCATGCGCAGGCGCGCCGACCATGAGATCACGCGCCTCTTCCGGCTACCGCTGTTCCCGAGTATCGGGGATGCGTCGTTCGTAGAGTCGTTCTCCGCGACCGTCGACGCCCTTGGAGTCGACCGGATCGCCTCTCAACGCCGCCGCATCGTCGTCGCCACCGGCGACGTGCTGGAGCCGAAGATGGCCGGCCCGGCTATCCGGGCATGGCACATGGCCAGCGCCCTCGCACGCGAGCACGACGTGCAACTCGTGAGCACGCAGGACGCCACCCTCACGCACCCCGACTTCCCCGTGAAAGCGGTCGACGAACGCGAGCTCGCCCAGATCGAGGCCTGGTGTGACGTGTTCGTCTTCCAGGGCAATCTCATGCGCCAGCATCCCGTGCTGCGCAATACAGACAAGATCGTCGTCACCGACATCTACGACCCGTTCCATCTCGAGGTGCTCGAGCAGGCACGCGGGCTGCGACCCTCCGGGCGCCTGCTGGCCGTGCAGTCGTCGACCGACGTCCTGAACGAGCAGTTGCGACGGGGCGACTTCTTCCTGTGCGCGAGCGAGAAGCAGCGGGACTTCTGGCTCGGGCAGCTTGCGGCCGTTGGCCGCATCAACCCCGCGACGTACGACCGAGGCGAGAACCTTGAGGGACTACTCGCGGTGGCGCCGTTCGGCGTGAGCGACGAGCCTCCGCGTCACACACGACCGGTCCTCCGCGGAGTCGTCCCCGGCATCACCGAAGGCGACAAGATCGTGCTCTGGGGCGGCGGCATCTACAACTGGTTCGACCCGCTCACGCTGCTGCGTGCGGTCGACAAGCTGCGTGGCCGGCTCCCCGAGGTCCGGCTCTATTTCCTGGGCCTCAGGCATCCGAACCCGCAAGTCGGCGAGATGAAGATGACCGACGACGCCGTCGAGCTCGCGCACGAGCTCGGGCTCGTCGGGACCCATGTGTTCTTCAACGAGGGCTGGGTCGACTACGACGACCGCCAGAACTATCTGCTCGAAGCCGACATCGGCGTGAGCACCCATCTCGACCACGTCGAGACCGAGTTTTCCTTCCGTACGCGGCTCCTCGATTACCTGTGGGCATCCCTGCCGATCGTCGCCACGGCGGGCGACTCATTGGCCGGTCTCATCGAGACACGCGACATCGGGATCGCAGTCCCTGCCGGCGATGTCGACGCGCTGGAGGCGGCGTTGTTCCGGATCCTCGATGACGAGGCCTTCCACGCGTCGTGTCGCGCTGCGATCGAACGAGTTACCCCCGACTACGGATGGTCGAAGGTGCTCGAGCCGTTGCTGGAGTTTTGCCGGGCACCGGTCCGGGCGCCCGACCTCGTCGATCCCGAGACATCGGACATGGTCGACAGCCTGCAGGGCGGGATGTGGAAGCGCGTGGGATGGAGGGCCGATCTGAGCAAGACGCTGCATTTCATCCGACGGGGCGAGTGGCGCGCCCTGGGCGCGAAGCTCCAGCAGCGGTTCAGCTTGCGGCGCCGGGGACACTGAGCGGCAGAACAAAATCGGGCTGACCGCCGAACCCCGGGTTGTAATACGGGTCGCGCCGAAGAACA